>OEIU01002410.1_pt1 | contig 10037 bp, 11 predicted proteins | sample 1539221 | NCBI WGS metagenome assembly OEIU01 (sample SAMN03792071, study PRJEB22550) | activated sludge metagenome | feature: wastewater treatment plant; material: activated sludge; isolation source: Wastewater treatment plant of a petroleum refinery complex | place: Argentina: Zarate | collected... | reverse complement strand
CAATTTTAAGCCCTCTTTTGGCGCTGACAATATGGCGCGCTGCTGCCTGTCAGGGGAGTTGACGCAATCGTGTGCCTTTCTCGACCGGCAAAGCAAAAAGCCCGGCCGCGCGATCGGCGGCCGGGCTTTTTACGACCATGATGGTCGCAGAAGATGGGATGAAGTTTACTTGACCTTGCTGACGATCGACTCGTACGGCTTGTAGGCTTCCTTCGCCAGATCCGCATAGAGCTGGCCGAACTTGGTGGCCTCGGCCACGAGGCCCTCGTAGGCCTGCTTGACGTATTCGCTCTGGATCTCGATCGCCTTTTCGAGCGACTTGGCCGTGAGCAGCTTCTCGAAAACCTGACTGCCGGCCTCAAGACTCTTCTTGGAATAGTCGGTGGCCTCGGCGGCTATGGCCTGCGCGCCCTTGGAAACCGAAGCGAAGCTCTTCACGCCGGAATCCACATACTCCTTGCTGAATCTGCTGACGTCATCAAACGACTGCCACATGGACATACCTTTCTTCGAATGCCTGTCGGGGCTTTGCAATGCACCTTATTTATTGTGCAGTGCACAAAATGTCAAGAAATGCCGATTCCGCTGCCGATTGCCGGCATTTTAACCAATACCGGCGGAAATTATGAACGGCGTGGTTACCATAAACGGTTTGGTAACGCTGACGCACCTAAGGTTCCCGGATGGTTGGACGGACACCTTTGCCGTCTTGGGGACCGACAAGAAGATCAAAGGATGTAGCAGTGCGTCAGGCGTCAGCGTCGAACCGCCCCTGGGTTCATTTTGGCCGGGCAGCGGCCTTTCTGTTCGCAGTCCTCCTAAGCTTTTCCGTTGTAGCGGAAGCGGCGGCCGCGAAATTCGCGGCGATCGTCGTAGACGCCAACACGGGCAAGACGCTCTATTCCTCGAGCGCGGATTCCCGCCGCTATCCGGCGTCGTTGACCAAGATGATGACGCTCTACCTGACGTTCGAGGCGCTGCAGCGCGGCAAGATCAAGAAGACGACGCCAGTGCCTTTCTCCGCGCAGGCGGCGGCGCAGCCGCCGACCAAGATCGGCGTGAAGGCCGGCGGCTCCATCACCGTGGAGACCGCGATCTATGCGCTCATCACCCGTTCGGCCAATGACGCTTCGCACGCGCTCGCCGAGTTGCTGGGCGGCTCCACGCAGAACTTCGCACGGATGATGACCGCCAAGGCCCGCAGCCTTGGCATGAAGGGCACGAATTTCCGCAATCCGCACGGCCTGCCCGACCCCGGCCAGTTCACGACCGCTCGCGACATGGCGACGCTCGGCATAGCGCTGCGCGAGCATTTCCCACAATATTACGATTACTTCTCGGTGCGGTCGTTCAAGTACGGCAAGCATCGCATGGCCAACCACAACCGCCTGCTCGGCCGCGTCAAGGGCGTCGACGGCATCAAGACCGGCTACACCCGCGCTTCCGGCTTCAACCTTGTGTCGTCGGTAGCCGACGGCAACCGCAAGATCGTGGCCGTCGTCATGGGCGGCACCAGCGGCGCGGCGCGCGACAACCAGATGGCGGAACTGATTCGGACCTACATGCCCAAGGCCTCGGGCCGCGGCGGCAAGGATCTGATCGCCAAGCCCGCGCCGACCAACCTGAAGGACATGGCGATCGCCATGCTGCCGAAGCGCGACGCGCCTACTCCGGATTTCAAGCCGGAAGAGTTCGTCGAAATCGGAGAAGGCGATACCGAGGACGCGGTTGCGGAAGCGGTGGCCGATAGCGAGGAATACGAGGTCGAATCGGCAGGCGTGAAGATCGACGCGCCGACGACAGAACGTTTCGGCGGCAAGGTGCCGACGCCGAAGGCCGCGCCAAAGAAGCGGGCTGAGCCCGCCGTAGCCGAGGCGGAACCTGCCAGGCGTCCGAAGGCGGCCGTCGATCCCATGCGCACCGCGTCCACCGGCGCCCCCGCGTCGGGCTGGTCGATCCAGGTGGCTTCCTCACCGAGTGAAAGCGAGGCGAAAAGCGCATTGCAGGCGGTCGCGAGTCGCGCCGGACAGGTGGTCGCTTCGGCTTCGGCCTATACCGTCACGTTCGACAAGGGCGGCACCACCTACTACCGCGCACGCTTCGGCGGCTTCGATTCCCAGAAAGACGCCAGCAACGCCTGCCGTCAGCTGAAGAAGCAGAAGATCGCCTGTTACGCCACGCAATGACCGCGAGGGCGGTTGATGCCGCCCAAGCATGTCTCCCGGAATGTATTTTGTCGAAGGGGAATTCAGCCGTGATCGGAGAGAAGGACGTCCTTGGCTTCGTTGATGCGCGCCGCGAGGAAAGACGAACCGCCGATGTCGGGGTGCAGGCGCTGCATCAGGCGGCGGTGCGCCTTGCGGACATCCGCCGCGGTAGCCCCAAATTCAAGACCAAGGACCTTGTAAGCCTCCTCCTTAGTCATGGCGCCCGCGCCTGGCGCAACTCCCTGCCCGCCGCCAGCATCCGCCTTCAGGTCCTCACGCCATCCGGGAAAGCGGCCGTCAAGATACGTCTCAAGTAGCTGGCGGCTTTCGCTGTCCGAATAGAGTTCGGCATAGAGCTCGACAAGCTCGGCCTGCACGAGCGTACCGAGCGTCCTGCCTTCCTGCCGCCCGGCCAGCACCAGCCCTTCCAGCGCGCCGGTCTCGTGATCGAGTTCCATTTCGAGCGGGGCGGTGCGATCGGTCGACGCCCGCCCCGGCGTCGCGATGACCCGCCTGCGCCTTTGCGTGGCGCCGAACCACGCCAGCGCCCCCGACAGCAGCATGCCGCCGATGCCGGCGCGGCCGAGCAGCAGAAGCGCCACGCCGATTATCGCCAGAACAACCGGACCCGCGAGCCGCAAACCGTTCGCCAGCCGCTGCGCATCCATGCGGACAAAGAGTGTCGCCAGCGCGGCAAATCCGATCACAGCGCCGACGAGGCCGATCAGAACGCTCATCGATGGCCGCTCAGATGTTCGATCATCAGGCGGTCCTCGGGCCTGTTTCGCGCCTCCAGCGCTTTCAGTCCTCCTGTCGCGAAAACCGCCACCGAGCTTAGCAGCTTGGCCAGAGTCGCAGCGGCGCTCCGGTCGAAGCGGAACCACGCGCCGCGCGTCAGTCGCGCTATCTCCTTGAAGGCGGTCTCGGCATCACGGTCGCGCCCTTCCTGGAAGACGAAGACCGGCACGCCGAGCAGACCCAGCCTGCCGGCCTTCTCGGCGAGCTGGTCTATATGTTCTTCCATCGCATCGCCGATATAGACGATGGCGGCGACCGGCGCGTTGCCCGCTTCCTTCAGCGCATGGGCGAGAACCTTGCCGATCTGCGTATGGCCGGCGCGGCAATCGATGCGGGTCATCAATTGCTTCAAGGAGGTCGTATCGTTGACGAAACGCGAGGCGCGGCATTCGCCGAAGCCGCGAAAATAGACGAGCTGGACATTGAGCGCGCCGGCGTTGCCGGCTGCATCGAACATCTGCCCCTGCAGTTCGCAGGCGAGGTCCCAGGTGGGCTGGCGGCTCATCGTCGCGTCGAGCGCCAGGATCAGCCTGCCGCCGCGGGATGACGTGATCGCCTCCCGCGCCTGCTTCAGAAACGCGTCGATCTCGCCCGCGCTCGAGCGCTGCGATGGGACGGCGTCGCTATTGCGGGGTCTGAGCGCCTTTTCGTCGGTCATGACATCAAGATGTGGCCAATGCAGCAGCCTTGCAAGGCCGTCGCCCGAATGTGCGACCATACCGAGGCGGAGCGAAGGTCAATTCGCGAAAATATCGGGGAGCGCCAGCGGCTTGCTCATCATCTCCGCATAGCGCCGGCGCGCATCCGCGCGGCGCCGTCCATATTCGTCCAGCGGCAGCCGCAGCGCGGAGATGAGGTGCCTGATCTCCTGCCGCGCGGCAAGGTGCGACAGCGTGGGCTTGTGGGTGAGCAGGTGTTCCTCGAATTCGTCCAGCGCCGTCAGCCCTATCGGAAAGAACTCGCGGAAGACGACCCGTTCGGCGATGCCGTCCGCTATCCGGAAGCCGAGTTGCATCGAGAGGTTCCGCAGGCACGCGTCAACCCGCTGCTCGTTGCGCGAACCGATGGACGCCATGCGGTTGCGCACGACGACCCAGTCCATGATCTGGTTGTCGGTCTGGCGCCGTTCGCGGCGCGCGTTGCGAACGGACAGCGCATACTGGGAGTGTTCGAGGATTTCGTAGCTGATAGGGTCGATACGGGCGAAGACGTCGAAGTCGATGAAGCTGTCGTTCATCGGCGTGATGAGCGTGTCGGCAATGCGGTGCGCCAAACGGTTCAGGAACGTGTCGGAGCCGGGCGTGTCGATAACGACGAAATCGTGCGCGTCCTCGATCTCGCTCAGGCCGTCGGTCAGCTGACGGAATTCGTCGCTCTCGGCATCGGCGACGACATCGCGTTTTGCCGGAGGCACGTGGAAATGGCGCGGCACCGGGAGCGGCACGCGCATTGCCCGCGCCCAGCGGCGACGGTTCTCGACATACCGCGTCAGCGAGAGCTGGCGTCCATCGAGATCAACGGTAGCCACGCTGTACCCGGCCTTGAGCAGGCCGACCGCGACATGCATCGCCGTCGTAGACTTGCCCGAACCGCCCTTTTCGTTCCCGACGACGATGACATGCGCCGCCTTGCGCGTCACATCGCGCGCGGAAACGCCGGTACCCGACACGAACATGCCGCTCAAACTCCACTGCGGCCAGACCGTGATTGTTTTTTAACGAAATTTCAACCATGGCGTGCCGGGCACCGCCTGCTGAACGCGCTTGTGGTAAAGCGGCGTGGTTAGGAAACGTGGTGAAGAAGCGTGGCAGCCCCCGGAGTCAAGCCTTCACAACAGCCCGAGTTCCGAGAGTTCCTGTCGCAGTTTGGGCGGCATCGCGACCAGCCCCGCGCGCGACCGCCCAAGATCGGCGGGCGCGTCCTCCGGCTTCAGGTATCGCCAGCCCTGGAATGCGCGACGCGGCTGCCACTCCGTGCGCACGACATTCGGATCGAGCATCAGACGGCAGCGGCCGATGCCGTCGTCATCCACGAAAGGCCGGATCTCGGTGATGCGTTGCCGGCACTGCACGCTGCCCTTGATGACCCAATAGAGCGAGCCGCCCGACGTGACCTCGTCGACGCGGTTCGGCACCATGCGCGTGGTGTGCCAGTGCTCAACCGGTTCACGGGCGCGGCGGCGTTCCTCGAGTTTCAGCGCGATCCACTCTTCGAGATCCTCGACGCTGTCGCAGCCGACACAAAGTTTCAGGATGTTCAGGGCCATTGACGGATGGTTTAACGCGACCTGCTCAGCGGTCAATCGCGAAGCGCGTTATGCACAGGCTGGCTCAACACTCCACCACGTTGACCGCCAATCCGCCGAGGCTCGTCTCCTTGTATTTCTCGCTCATGTCCATGCCGGTCTGGCGCATGGTCTCGATGGCCGCATCGAGCGGCACGAAATGCGTGCCATCGCCCTTGATCGCGAGCGAGGCGGCGGTGACCGCCTTCACCGCGCCCAGCGCGTTGCGCTCGATGCAGGGCACCTGAACGAGCCCCCCGACCGGGTCGCAGGTCATGCCGAGATGGTGCTCCAGCGCGATCTCCGCGGCGTTCTCCACCTGCTCCGGCGAGCCGCCGAGCACCGCGGCAAGGCCGGCGGCGGCCATCGCGGACGCGGAACCGACCTCGCCCTGGCAGCCGACTTCGGCGCCGGAAATAGACGCGTTGGTCTTGATGATGCCGCCGATGGCGGCGGCGGTGAGCAGGAAGTCGCGGATGCTCTGCTGGTCCGCCTCCGCGTGGAAGTGCAGCCAATAGCGCATGACCGCCGGCACGACGCCCGCCGCGCCGTTTGTCGGCGCGGTGACCACCCGTCCGCCGGCGGCGTTCTCCTCGTTCACCGCCATGGCGTAGATCGACAGCCAGTCATTGGCGAGCAGCGGGTTGGGCCGGTTGCTCTGCCACTCCTCCTGAAGCTTGTCGTGCAAGCGCCGCGCGCGTCGCTTCACTTTCAGACCGCCGGGCATGATGCCTTCCTGCGACAGGCCGCGCTCGATACAGCCGCGCATGGCGTTCCAGATTGCGTCGAGCCCCGCATCGAGTTCTTCGCGGGACATATGCATTTCTTCATTGATCCGCTTCATCTCGGCGATCGACAGGCCGCTTTTCGCCGCCATCGCGAGCATCCCGGCCGCGTTGCGGAACGGGTAAGGCACCTTCTTGCCGCCCGCCGCCTTGCCCTGTCCGCGCAAGCGCTGGAGTTCCTCGTCCGACACGACGAAACCGCCCCCAATCGAATAGTAAATGCGCTTGAGCAGCATGCGATCGGATACGTCGTACGCATAGAACGCCATGCCATTGGCGTGCCCGGTCAGCGGTGTCTTCTTGTCCAGGACCAGATCGATAGCCGGATCGAACCTGTAGACAGGATGGCCAGGCGGCGAGACGCGCTTCTCCGCCGTGACGCGTGCGATGACCTCATCGACGGCATCCGGATCGACCGTGACCGGCGTCAACCCCGTCAGCCCGAGGACGACAGCCCGGTCCGTGCCGTGTCCGATCCCGGTATAGGCGAGAGAGCCATGGAGACTCGCCCCCAGCCGATCGACCTTGACGCCGGCGGGACGCGGCCACTCATTGCCTTTCAACTCGTCGAGAAAGCGCGCGGCCGCCGTCATCGGTCCCATCGTGTGGGAACTCGATGGCCCGATGCCGATCTTGAAAAGGTCGAATACGGAAAGGAACACAGCAGCCGATCTCCCGGGTAGCGCCCGTCGTCAAAAGGCAGAAATAGGTTTCCGGCCTTTCGGCGGTCAACAAGCTACTGCCACCGACTTCCGCTGGCGGACGCACGACATTGCGCGCTTGTTCGATCGGGGAGAATATCAGGAAAGGCTGAATTCCGCCTTTCCGCTCAGTTTACCGTCGCGAGGACGGCCGTGGTGGCTGTTCCCGAGCCGCTGACCAGCCAGACCAGCAGCATGAGCGCCGCGATACCGACGACTGCCTTGGCGGTTACGCCCCAGCAGGATTTTTGAACGCTGTCGTCCATGATTTCCCAGTGTAAACCGCAACACCGCCGGGGAACGGCCGAATGTCCCGCTTCGTTCCCGGCTCCCGAACGCTGCGATGGATACGCCCGGGGCGCGCTCTTCGCAACTGCAAAAATGGCAAAAACATGGCAGCGCACTGCATAGTAGCCATGCTCTGCGATATGCTTGCAGAAATTACAACAGGTTACGGAACGATCTTGATATACGAAATAGCAACGAACAAGGCATTTCGGAGGCGCCCGGATCGTCGGCAATTCGCATTCCGCCCGAGCCAGCCGGCGTGATAGAAAAGCAAATGGCCGACTCCATTCCGCTCACCGCATCAGATCTGGCAGCGTTTGCCTTCTTTCTGGCCGTGTGGCTGCTGCACGGGTTGGCCGCCGACGGACGTCTCGTCAGGCGCGTGTCGCTGAGCGTGGCGATGAACAGACAGCGTGAAATCTGGATGGAGACGATGTCGCGGCGCGAACTCCGCATGATCGACACGTCGATCATGACCGGCCTTCAGCAGGGCACCGCGTTCTTTGCCTCCAGTTCGCTGATAGCCATCGGCGGCTGTTTTGCGCTGCTCAACTCCCGCGAGACCGTTCACAACGTGCTTGCGGAACTTCCCTTCTTCACCGAACCCGGTCCGGGCGTCTTCGAGCTGAAGGTCATCGGCCTGATGGCGCTGCTGGCGCATGCCTTCTTCAAGTTCGGCTGGTCCTATCGCCTTTTCAACTACTGCTCGATCCTGATCGGCGCCGTCCCTGCCCTGTGCGACGAGGCATCGCACAGCGATGAGACCGACATCGCCGTGTGGCGGACGGCACGAATGAACATTCTGGCCGGCAAGCATTTCAACGCCGGACTTCGCGGCATCTTCTTTTCGATCGGCTACCTCGGGTGGTTCATCGGTCCGGAAGCGCTTGCGTTCACGACGCTGTGGCTGCTGGCTGTGCTGGTGCGCCGGCAGTTCTTCTCGGCGGCGAGAGAGGCGGTGATTCGCGAATCCAGGCCTCAGATCGGCCCGGGGAAAGGCGAATCGATGCGGCCGGAGAGCCAATAGGCGATGAGGCCGATCCACTCGCGCAGACCGAGCGTCGTCGCCTGAAGCGAATCGATGGCGTTGTCGGTGAACAGGCCGACGCCTTCGTCGCCTGCCGTCCGATAGTCCACCGGCCAAGGCAGGACGTCGAATCCGGCCTTGCGAAACAGCGCCATCGAGCGCGGCATGTGGAAAGCCGAGGTGACGAGAAGCCAGGTTTCTCCGGGTCCCGGCTGGACCATCTCCTTGCTGAAAAGGGCATTTTCATAGGTATCGCGGGACTTGTTCTCCAGATGAGGCGCTGCGGCGAAACACCGAGCGCCGTAAAGAGCCGCAGCGCGGTATCGGCATCCGCCTCCCCCGGCAGCAGCAAGGCACCGATGCCGCCCGAAACGACGATCCTCGCCTCGGGAAAGCGCCGCGCGAGCACGGCGGTCTCCACAAAACGGTCGCCGCTGGAATTCAGCTCGTAGCCGCCGCGCGCCAGATTGATCTGGCCCTCCAGACCCCCGCCGAGGACAACGACGCCATCAATCGTTTGCGGCAGTTCCGGACGCTGGAACCGATCCTCCAGCGGTCCCAGCAGAAGCGCGCCGAGCGACGTCCACGTCGCCGCGACAAGGATGATCGCAGCGGAAGCGCCGCCAAGCATGGCAAGCCGTCGCCGGCGGAAAAAGGCGGCCAGCAAACCGATGACAAGCAGGAAGATCGCCAGATTCACCGGCTGCAGAAAGAACCAGAAGATTTTCGAGAGGACGAAGAACATCGCTCATCCTTATAGCCGTGGCGTGACGATTTTCACGAACGCGGCGCGAAGATCGACCAGTTCATCTGTTTCGCCAAAATTTCCAGCGCTCTTGAGCCGAGCTTGGAGTTGCCGTTTTCGTTGAGGCCGGGCGACCAGACGGCAAGCGACGCAATACCCGGAACGATCCCCAATATGCCGCCACCGACGCCGCTCTTGCCGGGAATACCGACGCGAAAAGCAAAATCGCCGGAGCCGTCATAATGGCCGCAGGTGAGCATCAGCGCGTTGATGCGGCGCGCGCGCTCCGGCGAGACGACGCTGTGTCCGGTGTCCGGATTTTTGCCGCCATGGGCGAGGAAGCGCCCAGCCCGGGCCATCTGCAAACAACTCATCTCGATGGCGCAGAGATGGAAATAGACGCCCAGCGTCAGTTCCGGCGCGTGGCGCAGATTGCCGAAGGAACGCATATAGTTGGCGAGCGCGAAATTGCGGAAACCCGTGACCCGCTCCGAATTGGCGACCGCGCGGTCGATATGGATCGTGTCGTCATCCGCCAGATACTGGACGAAGCGCAGGACCTCGCCGATGGCCTCCTTGGGCTGGTGCCCTTCCAGCAGGATGTCGGCGACGACGATGGCGCCGGCATTGATGAACGGATTGCGCGGAATGCCGTTTTCGCGCTCCAGCTGGACGATGGAGTTGAACGGATTGCCGGACGGCTCGCGGCCGACGCGACGCCACAGCGCATCGCCGACATGGCCGAGCGCCAAGGTCAGGGAAAAGACCTTGGAAATGCTCTGGATCGAAAAAGGCTCTTCCGCATCGCCTGCCGTGAACACCTGCCCGTCGTTCGTGGCGACGGCGATGCCGAAACGCGCCGGGTCGATCTTGCCGAGCTCGGGAATATAGGTGGCAACGGAACCGCGGTCAGTGATCGCCGCCATTTCCGCCGCAAGTTCGGGCAGGACTTCCGCAAGGTCAGGCATGACGGACCGCGCTCAGCCTGCCCTCGCCACAGGCGAGGGATCGGAAAGAGTTCCGATCGCCTACCACCACTTCTCCGGCTCGAAGCAGCCAGCGGCCTTTTCGATGACCGCGCCGGTGCGGAACAGCGTCTCCTCGTCGAAGGGACGGCCGATAAGCTGGAGACCGAGCGGCAGGCCCTTGCCGTCCAGGCCCGCCGGCACGGCGATGCCCGGCAGGCCGGCCATGGTCCCGGT
>OEIU01002409.1_pt1 | contig 10043 bp, 9 predicted proteins | sample 1539221 | NCBI WGS metagenome assembly OEIU01 (sample SAMN03792071, study PRJEB22550) | activated sludge metagenome | feature: wastewater treatment plant; material: activated sludge; isolation source: Wastewater treatment plant of a petroleum refinery complex | place: Argentina: Zarate | collected... | reverse complement strand
TTGTAGCCCTGCTCGGTGATCTGCGGCGCGGCCGCGATGTTGATCACGAACGGGACCTTGCGCTGCTCGGCCACCTGCGCGATGGCCCCGGCGGCGCCCGAGTCGAAGGGGCCGACCAGCACCTGCGCACCGTCGTTGATCAGCTTCTCGGCCCGCGAGCGCGCGACCTCGACGTTGGTCTCGGTGTCGGCGTTCATCAGCTCGAGGTCCACGCCGTACATGTCGCGGATCAGCGCCGGCGAGATGTCGGCGCCGAGCTGGCACGACTGGCCGATGAAGGCCTGCACGCCCGAGCGCGGCAGCAGCACGCCGACCTTCAGCTTCTTCGGCTGCGCGCGCACGATCGCCGGCGCAGCGAGCGTGCTGCCGCCGACGATTGCCGAAGCGGCCGCCATCCGGTGGAAGTCCCGACGGGTCACCTTGCTCATGGTCTCCTCCTCGTTTCGTGTAGAGCGGCGCCCCGGCTCGCGGGGCTGCCGCAGGTCCGTTGTCTGAATCGTCGGTCAGGCTATCACGGCTTCCCGGCCTGGTCGCGCAGCACGCGCTTCAGGATTTTCCCTGTAGGGCTCTTGGGCAATTCGCTCACGATGTCGACCCGCGCCGGCACCTTGTAGGCGGCGATGTTGGCGCGGCAGTACGCGATGACCTCGTCGGCGGTCAGCGGCTGGCCCGGCCTGGGCACGACCGCCGCCACCACCTGTTCGCCCTTTTCGGGATGCGGCAGCCCGTAGACCGCCACCTCCTGCACCTGCGGCAGCTTGTACAGGTACTGCTCGACCTCGGCCGGCCACACCTTGAACCCGGACAGGTTGATCATGTCCTTCACGCGGTCGACGATGAAGACGTAGCCGTCGGCGTCCATGCGGCCGATGTCGCCCGAGTGCAGCCAGCCGCCGCGCAGCGCCTGCGCGCTGTCCTCGGGCCGGTTCCAGTAGCCCTTCATCACGCCGGGGCCGCGGATCACGATCTCGCCCCACTCGCCGCGCGGCACCTCGTGGTCGGCCTCGTCGAAGATCGCGAGCTCGAAGCCCTCGACCGCGCGCCCGACCGAGCCGAAACGGTGCTCGACCAGGTCGTTGTAGCAGGCGAACGGCGAGCACTCGGTCAGGCCGTAGCCCTCGTAGACGCGGCGCCCGAAGCGCTCGGTCCAGCGCCGCGAGATCTCCTCGGGCATCGTCGCCGCCGCCGACATCTCGTAGCGGATCGACGACAGGTCGTATTTCGACAGGTCCATCGACAGCAAGGCGATGAAGATCGTCGGCACGCCGAAGAACATCGTGATGCGCTCGCGCCCGATCGCCTCGAGCACCTGGTCGGGCACGAAGCGGCGGAACAGCGCCAGCGTCGCGCCGGCCAGCACGGCGGCGTTCATGATGTAGTTCTGGCCGTAGACGTGGAACAGCGGCAGGAACGCGGCCAGGCGGTCGTCGGGGCGGTAGCCCGAGCACTTCGCGGCCGTGGCGATGTTCGACGCGATGTTCGACTGCGTGAGCGTCACGCCCTTCGGGAAGCCGGTCGTCCCCGACGAATACAGCAACGAAGCGGGCGCGTCGGCGGCGCAATCGACGCCGGGCAGGCTCGCGTCGCGCCCCGCGCACCATTGGCCGAGCGTCGCGGCGCCGGCCGGCGCTTCGCCTTCGCAGATCACGACGTGCTCGAGGCCCGGGCAGCGCTCGCGCGGCACGAACTGGGCGAGCTCGCCGACAGTGAACACCACTTTCGAGCCCGAATCGCCGACCAGGTACTCGACCTCGGCCGTCCGGAAGATCGCGTTGATCGAGACCGTGATCGCGCCGATCTTCTGCGCCGCGTAGTACGCGACCAGGTACTCGGGGATGTTCGGCAGGAACAGCGCGACGCGATCGCCGGCGGCGACCCCGTGCGCGCGCAGCGCGTGCGCCAGGCGCGACGCGGCCGCGTCGAGCTCGCCGTAGCCGATGCGGCGCCCCTCGAACAGGACGGCCGGATGGGACGGCTTCGCAGCGGCCCAGCGCTCCAGGTTCGATGCGAGATTCATTTGCCCTCCCGGATTGCTATGCGTTATAACAATCATCATGTCTACGCGCAATGCTCGGCAACCCGAAGGCCCGGGGGACGCCGTCGCCTATGGCGCGCTGCAACATGCGATCGGCTACCTGATCCACCTCGCCGATCTCGCGAACATGCAGGGATTCTCGCGCGCTTTCGCGGGCACCGGCGTGACGCCGGCGCGCTTCACCGCGCTCGAACTCGTCGCCTGCAATCCGGGCATCCGGCCCAGCGCGCTCGCCACCGCGATGGCGGTCGAGCGCTCGAACCTGGTCGCGATCATCCGGTACCTGGCCGCGCGCGGCTGGATCGCCGCCGGCGCAGGATCGAACCGCCGCGAGAAGTCGTTGACGCTGACCGCCGACGGCGCGACGGCGCTCGCCGACCTGAGGGCGCGACTGCGCGCGCACGACGAGGCGCTCGCCGACGGCTGCACGCCGCAGGAGCGTCGCCAACTGGCGCGACTGCTGGCGAGGATCGTCGGGGCGAAGCCGCCAGCGCAGCCGTGAGCGCAGCGATGCGCCGGGCGCCGCAGCGTGGCCGCCGGGATGGCTCCCGCGCTAGGACGCCGGGGGCCGGTTCGACGCGATGCGCTCGGCCGGTGCGCGCTCGGCCGGCCTGACCTCCCAGCGCTTCCAGGCGCGCAGCACCGCGTTCGGGTACTCGGGGCGGCCGAGGCTGCCGTTGTAGCGGCCGAGCGCGCGGAACAGGTCGCCACGCTCGATGTCGAGGTAGTGCCGGAGAATCGTGCAGCCGTAGCGCAGGTTGGTGCGCATGTCGAACAGCTTCGACGGATCGCCGTCGCCGATCACGCCGGTCCAGAACGGCATCACCTGCATGTAGCCGCGCGCGCCTGCCTGCGAGATCGCGTAGCGGCGAAAGTAGCTCTCGACCTCGATCAGGCCCAGCACGAGCTGCGGATCCAGGCCTGCACGCTGCGCCTCGTAGCGCACCGTATTCAGGAACTCGATGCGCTGCTGGAAGTCGGGCTTCCAGCGCCGCGGCAGCCGGCTCGACATCGCGGTGAGCCAGTCGAGCTTCTCGTCGAGCGAGACGAACTGAGGCCGCGGCGGCTCGTCGTCGCCACTGACCGCGGCGGCGAGCGCGGTGCGCACCGACGCGCTGAGCGGCTCGTACTGCTGCGCGCCGGCATGCGCCGGGTCGGCCAGCACCAGGCCCGCCAGCGCGGCGCAAACCACCAGGACCAGGAGCAGGATGTTCCTCATCGCCCGATGAGACCGCGTCCGTCGTCAGCCTGCAAGCAGGCGCCGGACAGCCGGCGCCGCATCCCCGACAGGCACCGCCTCCGACTGCATGCCCCGCCGCACCAGCAGCTCGACTCGCCCCTCCTTCAGGCTGCGCTCGCCGACCGTGACCCTCACCGGCACGCCGATCAGCTCCCAGTCGGCGAACATCGCGCCCGGCCGCTCGTCGCGGTCGTCGAGCACGACGTCGACGCCGTCGGCCAGCAACTGCTCGTACAGCGCGTCGGCGGCGGCGCGCACCGCGTCGGACTTCGCGTAGCCGAGCGGCACGACCGCGACCTCGAACGGCGCGATCGCGCGCGGCCAGACGATGCCGCGCTCGTCGTGGTTCTGCTCGATCGCTGCGCCGACCAGGCGCGTGACGCCGATCCCGTAGCAGCCCATCTCGAACGGCTTCGACTTGCCGTCGACGTCGACGAACTCGGCCCGCATCGCCGCCGAGTACTTCGTGCCGAGGTAGAACACGTGGCCGACCTCGATGCCGCGCTGGATCGCGAGCTCCCCCTTGCCGTCGGGGGACGGGTCGCCGGCCTGCACGTTGCGGATGTCGGCCACGATCGGCTCGGGCAGGTCGCGGCCCCAGTTCACGCCGGTGTAGTGGAAGCCCTCGTCGTTCGCGCCGCAGACGAAGTCGTGCATCGCCGCGACCGTCCGGTCGGCCACCACCTGCACCGGCCTGCGGGTGCCGATCGGGCCGAGGTAGCCCGGCGGCGAGCCGAAGTGCTCGACGATCTCGGACTCGGTGGCGAAGCGGAAGCCTTCGAGCCCCGGCACCTTGCCGGCCTTGACCTCGTTCAGTTCGTGGTCTCCGCGCACCAGCAGCAGCCAGATGGTGGTGCCGACGATCCGGGGGGCGCCGGCGAAGTCCTGCGCGCCGTCCTTGACCGGCTCGCGCTCGTCGACGGCCAGCACGATCGACTTCACCGTCCGCGCCAGCGGCAGGCCGAGCAGCTCGGCAACCTCCTCGCACTTCTCGCGCGACGGGGTCGGCGTCTTCGCGAGCGGCTCCGCGGGCGCGCCGCGGTGCGCGACGAGCGGCAGCGCCTCGGCCAGCTCGACGTTGGCCGCGTAGTCGGAGTCGGGGCACCAGGCGATCGCGTCCTCGCCGGTCTCGGCGATGACCTGGAACTCGTGGCTGGCCGAGCCGCCGATCGCGCCGGTGTCGGCCGCGACCGCGCGGAACACGAGGCCCATCCGCGTGAAGATCGCCACGTACGCGTCGTACATCGCCTTGTAGCTCGCGAGCGCCGACGCCCGGTCGCGGTCGAACGAATACGCGTCCTTCATCGTGAACTCGCGCCCGCGCATCACGCCGAAGCGCGGCCGGCGCTCGTCGCGGAACTTCGTCTGGATGTGATAGAAGTTCTTCGGCATCTGGCGGTAGCTGCGGATCTCGTTGCGGGCAATGTCTGTGATCGCTTCTTCAGAGGTCGGCTGCACGATGAAGTCGCGCTGGTGCCTGTCCTTGATGCGCAGCAGCTCGGGCCCGTATTTATCCCACCGCCCCGACTCGATCCACAATTCGGCCGGCTGGACGACCGGCATCAGCAGTTCGATCGCCCCCGCCCGGTTCATCTCCTCGCGGATGATCGCCTCGATCTTCCGGATGACCCGCAGCCCCAGCGGCATGTAGTTGTAGATGCCGCCCGCGAGCTTGCGGATCATTCCCGCGCGCGTCATCAGCCGATGGCTGACGACCTCGGCGTCGGCGGGCGCTTCCTTCAGGGTCGAGAGGTGGAATCGGGAGGCTTTCATGCGGAATCCGGAGTGGGACGATCGCCGTTGCACCAGCGCGCGCAACGGCTCTATATAATCGTTTCAATTGTATGGGATCGAGGGGTGCGGGCCATGCTGGACCGTGACGGCTATCGCCCCAACGTCGGCATCATCCTGGTCAATTCGAGGAACGAGGTCTTCTGGGGAAAGCGGGTTCGCGAGCATTCGTGGCAGTTTCCGCAGGGCGGCATCAAGCGCGGCGAATCGCCCGAACAGGCGATGTACCGCGAGCTGCACGAGGAAGTCGGGCTGCGTCCCGAGCACGTCCGCATCGTCGGCCGCACCCGCGACTGGCTGCGCTACGACGTGCCGGAGCACTGGGTGCGGCGCGAGTGGCGCGGCCACTACCGCGGGCAGAAGCAGATCTGGTTCCTGCTGCGGCTGGTCGGTCGCGACTGCGACGTCGACCTGCGCGCCTCGGACCACCCGGAGTTCGATGCCTGGCGTTGGAACGACTACTGGGTGCCGCTCGACGCGGTGATCGAGTTCAAGCGCGAGGTCTATAGCCAGGCGCTGAACGAGCTGGCGCGCATGCTGTTCCATCGCGGCGAGCAGCGCGCGGGCTTCCCCGAGGCCAGCCGCTACCTGCGCGGGCGCACCCGCGCGCGGCACCGGCACGTGGAAGCCCCGGCCGACGAGGCCGAACGCGGCTGACTCAGACCGGCGTCGCGAGCGGGCGCCCCGCGGCCCAGGCCGCGACGTTGTCCAGCACCAGCCGCCCCATCGCGGCGCGCGTCGGATGCGTCGCGCTGCCCTGGTGCGGCTGCAACACGACGCTGTCCAGCGCCAGCAGGTCGGCGGGAACGTTCGGCTCGTCGTCGAACACGTCGAGCCCGGCCGCACCGAGCCGTCCCGCGACCAGCAGTTCCACCAGCGCCGGCTGGTCGACCACCGACCCGCGGGCGATGTTCACGAATATGCCCTCGGGCCCCAGCGCCTCGAGCGCAGCGCGCGACACCAGCTTCGCCGTGGCGGCGCCGCCCGGGCAGGCGGCGACCAGCGCGTCGGCCCACCCGGCGAGCGCGACGATGTCGTCGAAGTAGCGGTAGTCGACGCCGGCCTTGCGGCGCGGCCCGAAATACCCGAGTTCGGTGTTGAACGCCGCGCAGCGTCGCGCGATCGCCGCCCCGATGCGCCCCAGGCCAACGATGCCGATCCTGCGCCGCTGCAGGCTCTGCGTGAGGCCCATCGGACCCTTCGCCCAGCGTCCCTCGCGAACGAAGCGGTCGCCCTGCGGGATGCGGCGCACGGCCGCGAGCAGCAGCGCCAGCGCGAGGTCGGCGACGTCCTCGGTGAGCACGTCGGGCGTGTTGGTCACCGCGATGCCGCGGCTGCGGCAGGCGTCCAGGTCGATCGCGTCGACGCCGACGCCGAAGTTGGCAACCAATTCGAGCCGCGGCAAGCGCTCGATCGTCGCGCGATCGATTCCGCGACCCGAATGCGTGACTGCCACCCGGCAGTCGGCGGCGATCGCGTCGAGCTGCGCGCCGGCGTCGGCCGCCTCCCAGAGGCGCACCACGCGGTAGCCGGCCTCGAGTTCGGCCTGCGTCGGCGGATACAGCGGCGCCAGCAGCAGCACCGGCGAGCCGGCCGTGCTCACGCCCGGAACCTCACGACGCGCTGCGTCTGCGTGCCCAGCCCCTCGATGCCGGCGGTGATCACGTCGCCCGGCTTCAGGAACTGCTGCGGCTTCATCCCCAGCCCGACGCCGGGCGGCGTGCCGGTGGTGATCAGGTCGCCGGGGTTCAGCGTCATGAACTGGCTCACGTAGGAGACCAGCGTCGCGCAGTCGAAGATCATCGTCTTCGTGTTGCCGCGCTGGCGCTTCTCGCCGTTGACGTCGAGCCACATGTCGAGGTTCTGCGGGTTCTTCACCTCGTCGGCGGTCAGGATCCACGGACCGATCGGCCCGAAGGTGTCGCAGCCCTTGCCCTTGTCCCAGGTGCCGTTGCGCTCGAGTTGGTACTCGCGCTCGGACACGTCGTTGACGAGCAGGTAGCCGGCGACGTGCGCGAGCGCCCTCTTCTTCGTCACGTAGCGCGCGCGCGTGCCGATCACGATGCCCAGTTCGACCTCCCAGTCGGTCTTGACCGAGCCTTTGGGCAGCATCACGTCGTCGTCCGGGCCGACGATCGCGCTCAACGCCTTGTGGAAGACGATCGGCTCCTTCGGCACCGGCGAGCCGGTCTCGGCGGCGTGGTCCGAATAGTTCAGGCCGATCGCGACGAACTTGGTCGTGCCCGTGAGCGGAGGGCCGAAGCGCGGCTTGCCGCGCACCGCCGGCAGCCGCTCGGGCTTCAGTTTCGCGAGCCTCGCGAGCCCCTTCGGAGACAGCTGCTCGGGACCGATGTCGGGCACGACGGCCGACAGGTCGCGCAGCTTTCCCTCGGCGTCGATCAGGCCGGGCTTCTCCTTGCCGGGCTTTCCGTAGCGAACGAGTCTCATGGGGTCTCCAGGTGGGAATCGAACTGTATCGCGGCCAGCCGCGCGTACAAGCCGCCGCGCTCGACCAGCTCGGCGTGCGTGCCGACGTCGACGACGCGGCCGCGCTCGAGGACGACGATCCGGTCGGCGCCGACCACGGTCGCGAGGCGGTGTGCGATGACGAGCGTCGTGCGTCCGCGCATCGCGCGCTCGAGCGCCGCCTGCACCGCGCGCTCGCTCTCGGCGTCGAGCGCGCTGGTGGCCTCGTCGAGCAGCAGCAGCGGCGGGTTCTTCAGCAACGCCCGCGCGATCGCGATGCGCTGGCGCTGGCCTCCCGACAGTCGCACGCCGCGCTCGCCGAGGAAGGTGCGATAGCCGTCGGGAAGCTTTTCGATGAACTCGTGCGCGCGCGCCGCCTTCGCCGCCTCGATCACCTCGTCGTCCGTTGCGTCGAGCCGCCCGTAGCGGATGTTCTGCATCGCGTCGGCCGAAAACACGACGCTGTCCTGCGACACCAGTCCGATCGCGCCGCGCAGGTCGGCCGGGTCGAGCCGGCGCAGGTCGACGCCGTCGAACCGGATCGTGCCGGAGGAAGGGTCGTGGAAGCGCAGCAGCAACTGGAACAGCGTGGTCTTGCCGGCGCCCGACGGCCCGACCAGCGCGACCGTCTCGCCGGCGGCGATCTCGAGCGTCACCTGGTCGAGCGCGCGCTCGTCGGGCCGCGACGGATAGCTGAAGACGACCGAGTCGAAGCCCACTCGCGCGCCGCGTCCCGAAGGCGCGAGCCGCTCCGGGCGCGCCGGCGCGCGGATCGCCGGCTCGGCCTCGAGCAGCTCGAGCAGCCGCTCGGTCGCGCCGGCGGCGCGCTGCACGTCGCCGAGCACCTCGGCGATCGCACCGGTGGCGCCGGCCACCAGCGCCGCGTAGAGGATGAACTGCGTCAGCAATCCAGCGGTCAGCCGTCCCTCGAGCACCGCGTGCGCGCCCAGCCACAGCACGAACACGATCGCGCCGAACACCAGCACGATCGCCAGCGCGGTGAGCAGCGAACGGGCACGCACGCGGCGGATCGCGCTGGCGAACGCCGACTCGGTCGACTCGCCGAAGCGCTGCGCCTCGAGCGGCTCGCGCGCGTAGGCCTGGACGATCTGGATCGCGCCCAGCGTCTCGCCGGCCAGCGCGCTGCTGTCCGCCAACGCGTCCTGACTCACGCGCGAGAGACGGCGAACGCGCCGCCCGAACACCAGGATGGGCAGCACCACCAGCAGCAGCAGGCCGACGATGATCGACGCGAGCTGCGGGCTGGTCACGATCAGCATCACCAGCGCGCCGACGAACAGCAACGCGTTGCGCAGCCCGAGCGAGATGCTGGTGCCCACCAGCGTCTGGATCAGCGTCGTGTCGGTGCTCAGTCGCGACAGCACCTCGCCGGTCTTCAGCGTCTCGAAGAAGCGCGCGTCCTGCCGAAGCACCTGCCGGTAGACCGCGCGCCGCAGGTCGGCGGTGACGCGCTCGCCCAGCCACGAGACGCTGTAGAAGCGCAGCGCGGTGCCCAGCGCGAGCACCACCGCGACGCCGAACAGCGCGAGGAACCACAGGTTGACGTTGGCGCGCTCGGAGGCCACCGCCCGCGCGGCGAAGCCCACGTCGATCATCTGCCGGAATGCGATCGGCACCACCAGCGTCGCGACGGCCGCGACCAGCAGCGCGATGGCCGCCACCGCGACGCGCGCCCGGTACGGCGCCATGAACGGCCATAGCGCGCGCAGCACCGACAGCGAGCTGCGCTGCGTGGCGCTGGTTGCGGAGGGATCCGGGGCGGTCGAAGCGGGGCCGGCGACGGTCATGGGTCGAAGCATAAGCGATGCGCCACGACCCCGAGCGCGCAATGGCCGCCACGGGCGCGGTCCGGTTTCAGGTGCATCATGGCGCCTGGCCAAGCGCCTCCCGATGACCACCCGATCGAACCTGCCGCTCGTCTACAGCTGTTCCGGCTGCTCCAGCGCAGCCCAGCTGGCCAACCACCTCGCGCTGCGCCTCGACCGCGCCGGCCTGGCCGAGATGTCCTGCATCGCCGGGATCGGCGGCGACGTGCCGGCGCTGGTCGCCACGGCCCGCAAGGCGGCGCGGGCCGGCCGCCCGGTCCTCGCGATCGACGGCTGCGCGCTGGCCTGCGCCCGCGCGTGCCTGCACCAGCGCGGGCTGGCCCCGACCGAACACGTGCAGCTCGCCGAGGACGGCGTGCGCAAGTCGTATCACGCGGACTTCGACCCCGCCCAGGCCGACCGCCTCTACGACCGGCTCGCGCATCGGATCGCGCAGCTTGGCCCGGTCAGCCCGGAGCCGTCATCCGTCCCGGGCGCACCCACTCGTCGAACTGCGCCGGGCTGACATAGCCCAGCGCCAGCGCCGCCTCGCGCAGCGTGCTGCCGTCGCGGTGCGCCTTCTTCGCGATCTCGGCCGCGCGTTCGTAGCCGATGTGCGGAGCGAGCGCCGTCACCAGCATCAGCGAGCGCTCGAGCAGCGCCGCGATGCGCGCGCGATCCGGCT
>OEIU01002408.1_pt1 | contig 10046 bp, 8 predicted proteins | sample 1539221 | NCBI WGS metagenome assembly OEIU01 (sample SAMN03792071, study PRJEB22550) | activated sludge metagenome | feature: wastewater treatment plant; material: activated sludge; isolation source: Wastewater treatment plant of a petroleum refinery complex | place: Argentina: Zarate | collected... | reverse complement strand
GACGTTGTGAAATACGTCTATGAGACTCCCGTCTCCGCCGGCGTCGGGTTCCTTGCCATGACGATCGACAAGTGGAATGGGCTGGACGCCGATACGCAGGCCCTGATCCAAGCCGAGGCGTCCAAGTTCGCTGACAGGGCATGGTCCGCGTTGGATGACTCGGTAGCGCAGGGAGTAGCCTGTCTTACCGGCCAGGGCGAAAAGTGCCGCTACGGCGAAGCGGCCGACATGGTTCTCGTCAAGGTGAACGATGGGGACGAGGCAATCCGCCGGCAGTTGCTCGCCGACTTTGTCCTGAAGCGTTTCGCGCAACGCTGCGGCGACGAATGCGCCGCCCGCTGGAACGCGACGGCCGGCACGGTCGTCGGTATCGAGGCAAAGCCCTGACGGGCAGATTGTTTGCTGAGATTACCAACGGGAGCCGACGGTGATGAGAGAGATACCCCTACGGCGCGGAAACAGTGCGATCACGCAGGCCGCGCGTCTTCTGGTCTGGGCATGCGGCGGCGCACTCGTCGTCATGTCCATCCTCATCACCGTCGAAGCGCTGCTGCGAAAATTCCTTGGCCAGTCCTTCGGTGGCGTTGACGAACTCTCGTCATACATTTTCGCGGTGACGGCGGCCATTGCCTTGCCGCATGCGATCCTGCAGCGGGCGAACATCCGAATTGATATCATCCGAAACCTGCTTCCGGGCAGGCTGCGCATCCTTCTGGATATTCTTGCGTGGATCGCTTTTACCGTCGTGTTCGGCTTTATCGCTTGGCGCGCCTGCGGCCTGGCCTGGGATTCCTGGCTCACCGGGGCCCGCTCCATCACTCCTTTGCGCAGCTATCTGGCAATCCCGCAGGGGCTTTGGGCCCTCGGTCTGACGGCCAGCGTAGCGGCGTCGTTATGGGGGGGTTTCAGGGCACTTGTGATGGCGAGGGCTGGGCACAGGCGGGCAGCCGCCGCACTGCTGTCGCCGGCCGACGAGGTCGCACAGGAGCTTTCCGCGGTCCTGCCGCAGTCGGGCCATCAGCCAATCGGAGAAGTGCGGTGATCGCGACCACGATTTTTCTGCTTCTCGGCACGCTGGCGCTTTCGATCCCGGTCGCAGCTTCCCTCGGCGTCCTGGCCTTCGCGCTTATGTGGTTCTTCGCTCCGGTGCCGCTCGACCTGATGATTGGCGAAGTGAGCTGGCAATCCATGTCCTCGGAGTCGCTGGTAGCGATCCCGTTCTTCATCCTCCTGGGAGAGATCCTTCTGCGTGCTGGCATTGCCGAGCGGATGTATGCGGCGCTGGTCCAATGGCTGTCTTGGCTCCCGGGCGGCACGATGCACGCCAACATCGGAGCCTGCGCGCTGTTTGCGGCATCCTCCGGTTCCAGCGTCGCAACCGCGGCGACGATCGGAACCGTGTCAGCGAGCGAAATCGAAAAGCACGGCTATGATCCGCGCCTCTTTCTCGGTTCGCTTGCTGCGGGAGGGACCCTCGGTATCCTTATTCCTCCATCCGTGGCCATGATTGTCTATGGCGCGCTCACCGAGACATCGATCCCGCGCCTGTACATGGCGGGTATGCTGCCTGGCGTCGTCCTGGCAGTGTTGTTCATGTTGCTGATCGCCGGGATCTGCCTGCTGTGGCCAGCTGCCGGCGGAAAACCTGTCGCGACAACATGGGCTCGACGCATGCGCGTCTTGCCTGACCTCATTCCACCACTGCTGATCTTCGGCCTCGTGGTGTTGACCATCTATGCCGGTATCGCCACGCCGACTGAGGCGGCTGCCTTTGGCGTCGTCGGAGCGCTGGGCCTTGCAGCGATGCATCGCAGGTTGACGATCACCATGCTGGCCGATGCGTTCGAGGGAACCATGCGTACGACGGCGATGGTCACCGCAATCATCATGACGGCGCTGTTGCTGAACTTCGTCATGACGTTCCTCGGAATCTCAAGGCAGATCGTTGACGTCGTATTGGCGCTCGATCTCAGCCCGACCATGCTGATGGTCGCGATCGTACTCTTCTATCTCGTCCTCGGCTGCTTCATGGAAGGGTTCTCGATACTCCTTGTGACCGTTCCGATCATCGTGCCGATCGTAGTTTCGCTTGGCTATGATTCCATCTGGTTTGGCATCGTGCTGACGTTGCTTCTGGAAGCCGCGCTGATCACCCCGCCGATCGGTATGAACCTCTATGTCGTGCACGGCGTCAGAAAGGGCGGCTCTCTCAATGACGTCATCGTGGGTTCGCTCCCGTTCGTCGCCATCATCTTCCTGATGATCCTGATCCTGATCGTCTTTCCCGGGCTGGCCCTTTGGCTGCCTTCAATTGCCTTTGATTCCTAGGAGAAACTCGTGCGCGTAAATTTGTCCGATAGAACATCGCTCCGGCAGCAACTGGGCGCGGAAATCGGCCGGTCGAGCTGGCATGCGATCAGCCAGGAAGAGGTCGATGCCTTCGGTCGCCTCACCAATGATGTCGATGCCATGCACATGGACCCTACCTGGGCCCGTGAGCACAGTCCCTTTGGCGTGACTATCGTTTACGGGTTTCAGACGCTGTCAATGATGACAGCGATGATCAACGAAATCCTGCAGCGGGGATCCGAGGAGGCGTACAAGCTCAACTATGGATTTGACCGCGTCCGCCTCATGGCGCCGGTATCGGTCGGCACGCCGATTCGCGGCGTCGCGCGGATCAAGAAGGTCGAGGACCGCGGACCGGACCGTTTCATCCTTACGGTGGAGATGACCATCGAGGTCAAGGACGCCGAGAAACCGGCGTTGATCGCCGATTGGCTGTTCATGGTCGTCAATGGCGAAGTCGCCGAGCGGCGCCCGGTAATGACCGGCGAGATGAGCTGATGCAGCGCTTCGGCTTTCTCGCCTATCCCGGTGTCGAGGAACTCGATCTGGTCGGGCCGTGGGAGATGGCGACCATGTGGCGCGACTACGCCCATGGTCCCGAATGCGTGATCGTCGCCGAGAAGGCGGGGGCGCTGCGTTGCGCAAAGGGACTAACGATTGTCCCCGACCACGTTTTCTCCGCTGGGCCGCCGCTCGATGCCCTGCTCGTCCCGGGCGGCTTTGCCACCTTCGACGAGATGAAAAACGAGCGCGTCGTCGCGTTTGTCCGTGCCAGCGCCGTTACTGGCAAGCACATCCTGTCCGTTTGCTCCGGGAGTTTCATCCTGCTTGCGGCAGGACTGCTCGAGGGCAGGCAGGCGACGACGCATTGGAAGGTGCTTGACCGGCTGCGCGAAGCAGGCGCGGTGGTGGTCGAGGAACGCTTCGTGCGCGACGGCAATATCTGGTCGAGCGGTGGCGTTTCGGCCGGACTGGACCTGATGCTCCACTTCATCGCGGAGACGGCCGGAGTCGAGGCTGCCGGCGCAGTGCAGCACAACGCCGAGTACTACCCCTCCCACCATGTCTACGGATCGACGCATCGCGGTCCCGGCATGCCCGGGTACATGGCTAACCTTTGAGGTCATCATGAGCGGCACCCCTCTTAAAGACGTAGTCGGCTATACCGATCCGATTTCCGTCCGGCCAGGTGAGACGTTGCACGTCAAGGTTTCGACGACCGCCAAAAAGGTCCGCTTCGGCGTCCGGAGGGTGGTGGCGGCGGATTGGTCTGCCGCGACGGGATCTGCCGTCCGGCTCGAACCTGCGGAAGGTTTCGAGGACAGGGAACTGGACGGTATCTGCCACCGTGTCCCGCTCGGGTCCTATGCGCACGCTCGCCTCCCGGCTGCTCTCGGTTATTCGCCGGTGAGAACGTTCGGCCTCCTCGTGATGCCGACCGCGAAGGGTCCGCGGTGGCAGGCGATTGCTTGCCTCTATGATGCGAAGGGCGCCACCGTCGGCGGATTGTGCATCGATGAGGATGGACATGGCGTCATCGTCGATGGCACGGATGCGATCCTGGCGCGCACGGAATCGCGGTTGCCGTATGGGCGATGGGTGGCCTTGGCGGCGACCTTCAGCCGGCCCGCCGGCGGGGTGGCTCTGGCCGTCGCTCCTCTCTATGGCGAGGCCAGCGTGGTCGCAGGTGACCGCCAGCTCGACGCCATCGACGCGGCGCGGTCGCTGTCTCTCGGCGCGGGCGCTGCGGATGGGATCCCGCACGACGTCATCGACGGACGCTTCGCCGATCCCCTGCTGGCGGTTGTCGACGCCGAAGAGATCGCGACCGCTTTGGCCAGCGGTCCCGAGGGGTGGCGGCGAGTGACGCACGCCCACGGCGCGGGAGCCATCCTGACGCGATGGGATTTCTCCCGCTTTCCCGAGAAGGACAGCGTCGTCGACGCTGGGCCCGAGCAATGCGATGCCGTGCTCGTCAACACGCCGACGCGCGCCGTCACCGGCCCCTTCTGGGACGGTACTGTCTTCGACTGGCGGCAGGGGCCGCATCACTACAATGCCGTCCACTTCCATCGTGACGACCTCGCCGACTGCCGCTGGCCGGATGCGGTCGCCCTGGACGTGCCCGAGACGTGCGCCTCCGGCCTCTACGGGCTGTCGCTCGAGACCGAACGTGGCCGGGACGTGATTCCCTTCGTAATCCGGCCGCGCAAGGAGTCGCGCGCGCCCGTCGCACTCTTGCTGCCGACCTTCACATATCTTTCCTATGGCAATGCGCCGTTGGCGATGCGGGGGCCGGACTATGGCGTCCCGTCCTTTCCCGACGAGGCGCCTATCGAGGGCCATCCCGGATTCGGCAAATCGCACTACGACCGGCACTCGGACGGCTCTCCGTCCATGCTGTCCTCCCGGCTGCGTCCGCTGCTGTCGATGCGTTTCGGCAGCCTGCCCTGGGGGATGATTCCGGACACATGGCTGCTGAGCTGGCTTTGCCAGCACGTCGGCCAGGTGGATGTTCTTACCGACGAGGATCTGCACCGGGAGGGGCTGGACGCAGTCGTCGGGCACCGCGTAGTCATCACCGGCAATCACCCCGAATATTACTCCACCGAAATGCTGGATGCGCTCGACGCCTACTGCGACCTTGGCGGGCGGATGCTCTACCTCGGCGGCAACGGCTTCTACTGGCGCGTCAGCGTCTCGGACCGAGTGCCCGGCCAGATCGAGGTCCGCCGGACAGAGGATGGCACAAGGGCCTGGATAGCCGAGCCGGGCGAGGGCCATCACATGATGGACGGCGGCTATGGCGGCCTGTGGCGCCGGCTTGGCCGTCCGCCAAACCGTTTGGCCGGGGTCGGGTTCGCCGCGCAGGGCTTCGACCAGAGCCGCCACTACCGGGTCACCCCGGATGCCCCTTCCGGTCCGGCCGCTTTCGGGCGTATCCGACACCTTCGGCCGGCACGGCTGGCTCGGCAACGGAGCGGCGGGTCAGGAGGTCGACCGGGTGGAACATCGGCTCGCGCCCGATGCCGATGTACATCTCATCGCCAGCAGCGTCGGCCATCCGCCGTCAATGCTGCGCACCAAGGAAGAGATGCTGTCGAACGTCTTGCCGTTCGACGATCCAAAGGCACGGTCGGACGTGGCTATCCGCTTTGCGGGGCAGGGGGGCGCCGTATTCTCGGTCGGCTCAATGGCTTGGGTGGGCGCACTGCTTGATGGCGGTGACAGAGATGGGCGCAACGACGTCGTGCGCATGACTGCAAACGTCATCGATCGTTTCCTGGATCCGACACCGTTCCGCTGATCGGGGCAGGTGCCGGCACCTACTTCACCGTGCGCGGCGGCGCCGGTGCAACATTTTATTCTCGGGAGGTATGCAGATGAAATTAAAGACACTACTGGCGGCCGCCTTCGCGGGGCTTCTCGCGTTCGCCATGCCGCTCGCCGCTCAGGAGCGCGGCGGAACCCTGAAGGTCGCTTTGTTTCCTGAGCCGCCGACGGCTGTCGCAGGCCTGTCGGGCCTCGGCTCCGCCTCGATCGTGACGAGCAAGATATACGAGGCGCTGGTCAAGTTCGATTTCGATCTGAAGCCCCAGCCCTGGCTTGCCAAGTCCTGGGACCGGTCGGACGATGGGCTAATCTGGACCTTGAATCTCGTCGAAAACGCCAAGTGGCACGACGGCAAGCCGTTCACGGCCACGGATGTGGTGACCTCCTACGAGGTCTTCTCCGTTGAGAACGACCGGCTGAAGCTGATCGCCGGCAAGGTGGCGGAGGTCGAAGCGACCGGCGATCACCAGGTGACATTCACGCTCAAGGAGAACATCCCGGCTTTCATCCACATGCTGAACTTCGGCAACCTGCCGATCATTCCGGCTCACCTCTACGCGCCGGGCAATTTCCGCGACAATCCCGCCAACGCGGCACCAATCGGCACAGGCGCCTTCCGCGTCACGGAGTGGGAGAAGGGCAGCTATATCCGCCTCGGTCGTTTTGAAGACTATCGCGATGGCTCGCTGCCCTATCTCGACGACATCTACTTCGTGTTCATTCCGGATGCCCAGGGCTGCGCCGTCGCCTTCGAGGAGGGTAGCGTCGACGTTGTGTCGGCCTCCAATCTCGAGGCCTTTGACGTCACCCGCCTCGCCGCGCTGGACGGCGTCGAGACGACCAAACATGGCTGGGAGATGCTGGCGCCGCAGGCCTTCCTCTGGATCAACACGCAGAAGCCGCCGCTCGATGATGTGAATCTGCGCCAGGCTCTGAACTACGGGCTCGACAAGGCCTTCGTCCGCGACGTGGTGTTCGGCGGCCTCGCAACGCCGCCGCGCGGGGCGTTCAATTCGCGGACGCTGTTCTTCGACCCCTCCGTCAACGCCTATGATTTCGACGTGGAGAGGGCGAGGGCGCTTGTCGCCGCCTCCTCCTACAAGGGCGAAGTCCTCAAGCTCAGCACCGCGCCCGTCGGCTCGGCCTGGGCGCGCCTCGCCGAGTATGAGGTGCAGGCGTGGAAGGAGATCGGCGTCAATGTCGAGCTCGATCCCAATGATGTCGGCGGCTACCTGAAAAAGCTCTCCGAGCGCACCTACGACATCGGCAATATCTACCTCTATCAGTACGGCGCTCCCTCGGTGCCTGTCACGCGCAACTTCTCCTCGAGCAACGACGTCCTCGGTTCGCCGTGGAACAATGTGGGGCCCTACGCCAATCCGGAGCTCGACCGGCTGATGGCGAAGGCCGATGCTGCGGACGATGCCGCAGAGCGCGCGAAGCTCTACGCCGAAGCACAGCATATCATCGCCGACGATGCCGTTCAGGGGTGGACCGCCGAACTCGAGTTTCCAACGCTTTATCGCTCAAAGGTCAGGGACCTGATCACCACGGGATACGGCCTCAGCGATAGCTTCGAGAAGGTCTGGATCGCAAAGTGATCGACGCCGGCAGGCCGCGAAAGCAGCGGCCTGCCGGCGGCACCTAGGAGCCGAACGATGCTCAAGATCGTCCTGTCGGAAACCGCCAAGCGTATCATCGTCATCCTGTGCGTCATCACCGGGACGTTCCTGCTCGTGCGCGCGGCCCCGGGAGACCCGGCATCCTCCCTCGCCGGTGGGGCGGCGTCTGGCGGCCCCGAATATATTGCCTCCCTGGGAGAGCAGATGGGCCTCGACAAGCCACTCCTGGTCCAGTTCGCATATTACTTCCGCGACCTTGCGAATCTCGATCTCGGCCGGTCCTACCGCGAGGGCCGGCCGGTGCTGGACATGATCCTCGAGCGCCTTCCCAATACGCTGATCCTGGCCGGAGCCGCGTTCATCCTGGCGTTGGTCATGGGCACCGCGGCCGGTTTCGTGGCGGCGATCCATCGCGGCGGCTGGGTCGACCGCATCATAAGCATCGGCTCGATGCTGTTCTTCTCCTCGCCCTATTACTGGGTTGCGCTCATGGCGATCCTGCTGTTTTCCGGAAAGCTCGGCTGGCTTCCATCGCACGGTACCCAGACCATCGGTGCGGGATATGTGGGAGTTGCCGCAATCCTCGACTATCTGCATCACCTGGTGATGCCGGCTTTGGCCTCGGCGCTTTTCAGCATGGCTATCTACGCCCGCCTCGTCCGGGCATCCATGATCGACGCGGCGAACTCGCTTTTCGTCAAGGCTGCCCACGCCAGAGGGATGTCGCCGGCGAAGATTTGGTTCCGGCACGTCCTGCGCACTTCGTTGCTGCCGATCACGACAATGGCCGGGATCCAGGCTGGACAGTTGGTGGCCGGAACCATCCTGACCGAAACGGTCTTCGCCTGGCCCGGCATCGGGCGTCTGATGTACGAAGCCCTGGGCGCGCGTGACTACAACGTGGTGATCGGCGTTTTCATATCGACATCCATTATTGTGATTTTGGCAAATCTCGTCGTCGACCTGCTCTACCGCTTCGTCGATCCTCGTACCCGTGGCGCCTGAGGAGCATTCGGATGCCGGTCTGGAAATCGCTGTTTTCTCGCTTCGACGCGATTGTGGCCATGGCCATCCTGCTCGCGATAGCGCTGTCTGCCCTGGTCGCCCCGCTCGTCTATCCAGATGGGCCCTGGCGCATGGCCGCGCGGCCATTCATTGTACCCTTCTCGGATCCACAGCACCCACTCGGCACCGATGCCCTCGGCCGCGACCTTCTAACATCCTTGATCTATGGCGCGCGTACCTCCCTGCAGATCGGTCTCATATCGACCTGTGTCGCGATCCTGTTCGGTGTGGGAGTCGGTGGATTGGCGGGCTTCCTTGGCGGTCGCGTCGACAGCTTGTTGATGCGCTCCACGGAGATGTTTCAGACCATCCCCAGCTTCGCGCTCGCCATTCTGCTGATTGCCATTTACTCGCCCACGCTCGTCTCGATCATGGTCGCGATCAGCGTCGTCAGTTGGCCGCCGGTGGCGAGGCTGGCGCGGGCCGAGTTCCTTTCGATGCGCCGGCGCGAGTTCGTTCAGGCGGCCCTCTTGTCCGGGCAGTCCGACCTGCGCGTCGCCTGGTCCCAGATCCTGCCCAACATCCTCTCGCCCCTGACAGTCATGGCAGCCCTCATGGTATCGATGGCGATCCTGTTCGAGAGCGCGTTGAGCTTCGTCGGACTTGGCGATCCGAAAACCGTCAGCTGGGGCTATCTGATCGCCGCGGGGCGAGGCGTCATGGCGCAGAGCTGGTGGCTCACCTTCCTGCCCGGCCTCGCGGTCATGATCACCATTGTATCGATCAGCACGATCGGTGATGCGATAGGTGACAGCCAAGATCCCCATTTCGACCGCGAGACAACGTGATGAAGAATCCTGTTCTTGAAGTCCGTGATCTCAGCGTGAGCATGAGGGGCGGGGCGCCGATCGTCGATGCCGTTTCCTTTTCCGTCACTCCCGGCTCGACGGTATGCCTCGTGGGGGAGAGCGGCTCGGGCAAGTCGATGATCGCGAACGCGATCATCGGACTCCTACCGAGCAAACAGCTATCCGTGGCCGGCGGCGACGTCAGGTTCCGGGGCGAAAGCGTGACGGGACTCGCCCCGGGGGCGATGCGAGACCTTCGCGGCAGGCGCATCAGCATGATCTTCCAGGATCCCATGTCCGCGCTCAATCCGGTGCGGAACATCCGGACGCAGTTCGACGAGGTGTTCTCTGCCCATTGCGTCGCGCCCGAGGGTGGGCGCGACGCGCGCATGCGTGAGCTCCTCGAACTGGCCCATCTGCCGGACCCGCGCCGCATCCTCGACTCCTATCCGTTCGAACTGTCAGGAGGCCAACGGCAGCGCGTAATGATCTCGATGGCGATGGCGCTCAATCCCGATCTGCTGATCGCCGACGAGCCGACCACAGCGCTCGACGTCACCACCCAGGCGCAGATCCTGAAGCTCATAGGTGAGTTGCGAAAGAGTTTCGGGACGGCGGTTCTGTTCATCACGCATGATTTCGGCGTCGTCGCCGAAATCGCCGACGAGGTGGTCGTGCTTCGCCATGGGCGGATCGTCGAACAGGGCAGGCTTGAAAACGTCCTTGGCAACCCGCGCCACGATTATACCAGGACGCTGATCGGCGCCGTCCCCGACTGGCGACCTCGGTCCGACGTCCTCGAGGCGCCGTCACTTGTTTCGGCGCGATCGTTGCGCAAGACCTATAAAGGGCGCCACTTGGCGCTTGAGGACGTCTCGGTCGACCTGAT
>OEIU01002407.1_pt1 | contig 10046 bp, 7 predicted proteins | sample 1539221 | NCBI WGS metagenome assembly OEIU01 (sample SAMN03792071, study PRJEB22550) | activated sludge metagenome | feature: wastewater treatment plant; material: activated sludge; isolation source: Wastewater treatment plant of a petroleum refinery complex | place: Argentina: Zarate | collected... | reverse complement strand
TGCGCGACTTCAGCTGGAAGGGACATACGTGCCACTGCAGCGAGGACGATCCGCAGTACGAGATCGAAAGCGACAAGACCGATCACGTGGCCATGCACAAGGGCAGCGCGCTCGAACGCCTGCGCAAGTAGTCCAGTCGCGCCTCAGGGATACGCGGCGAGCAGGGTTTTCGCCTGCTCCTGCGCGGCACGCCAGGCGGCCTCCCACTGGCCCTCATGCGGGGTCGTGTGGGCGAGGCGGGTGATCAGGCGCTTCATGGCGTGGATCTGGCCGAGCATCTGCTGGACCTGGTCGAGCGCTTCCTGGTGGTCCTGCAGCGGGACGAAGAACACCTTGCGATCCTGGCAGACGCCGATGCAGGTCTGCGGCGCCTCGATGCGACCGCAGCCGATGCATTGCCAGGCCGGAACCGGATCGCCCATCGGTATCAGTCGGCCGATTGCGATGCCGCATCCACTTCGACGCGCCACTGCGGGTCATCGAAGACGCGCGGGTAGTCGGCCACGGCCTGGCGCATGGCGGCGATGGTCGAGGTGTCGTCGGGGTTCTTCCTGAATGCCTGCACGCCGGCGAGCAGCGGCGCGAGCATGCCATGCAACGCGGCATCGGCTTGGGCGTCGAGCTTGCAGTTGGCGAACAGGTAGTCGGTGGCCGCCTGGATCGCGTCGACGCGCTCGATCGCGACCGGCTTCGGCATATGGCCCATTTCGTAATGGCGCAACTCCTCGAGCGCGGCATGGATGCGTGCCATGCCTTCACGCAACGGCGCATCGGTGGCATGGCGTTGCGCCGGCGACGCGGTCGCGGCAGCAGGCTCATGGGCCTCGTGCACATGCTGGGCCATCGCCGGCAGGGCCAAGCCCAGCAGGGCGGCCAGGAATGGCGCAGCGGCGTGTCGGGTTTGCATGGTGGAAATCTCCGTGGCCGGGCAATTGTCGGCTCAGCGGCATGTTACTGCGCCGCTTCGGGCCTCGCCCTGATTCAGATCAACACGGGTGCCCTGCTGCCTGTGCGAGGCTGTGGCATCGACATGCTGGCCGGATCCGCTGCTGCGGAGAGGGCAGGCGCCGGCAGCAGGCGCGATGGCAACCCCACAAGGCGAAGATTGCGCATGAGTGCGACGCGTCCACCGAAGATCGCGAACCTGCAGGGCCTCAGCCACGAGGTGGCCGCGCAGCGGCTCGCCGCGGATGGGCCGAACCTGTTGCCGGGCGCCACGCCCAGGACCTTTTTCGGCATCGCCCTCGGCGTCGTCACCGAGCCGATGTTCCTCATGCTGCTGGTGGCCGGCGGCCTCTACCTGGCCCTCGGCGACACCGCCGAGGCGATGTTCCTGCTCTCCTGCGTATTCTTCGTGATCGGCATCACGCTGGCCCAGGAGCGCAAAACCCAGCGTGCGCTCGAATCGCTGCGCGACCTCTCGGCGCCCCGCGCGCTGGTCATGCGCGGTGGCGTGGAAACGCGCATCGCCGGGCGCGACGTCGTGGTCGGCGATCTCCTCGTGCTGCACGAAGGCGATCGCGTGGCGGCCGATGCGACCCTGCTCGATGGCCAACTCGATGCCAATGAGTCGCTGCTCACCGGCGAAGCCGTTCCGGTGGCCAAGCTGCCCGGCACCAAGGCGGGCGCCCTGTACGCCAGCACACTGGTCACGCGCGGCGTCGGCCTCGCCGAGGTCACCGCCACGGCCGGGGCGACCTCGGTGGGACGCATCGGCGAGGCGCTGGCCGCGACCGCCGAGCCACGCTCGGCGCTGCAGATCGCCTCGCGCCGGCTGATCCGCAACCTGACGCTCGGCGGCCTGTTGCTGGCCTTCGTCTATTTCCTGCTCAACTGGCTGTGGAACGCGCATGGCATCCTCGAGAGCGTGCTCGGCAGCATCGCCCTGACCATGGCCATCCTGCCCGAGGAAATACCGGTCATCCTGACCGTGTTCCTCGCCCTTGGCGCGTGGCGGATTTCGCAACGCAAGGTACTGACGCGACGCGTGCCGGCGGTCGAGGCGCTCGGCGCCATCTCGGTGCTGGCCGTGGACAAGACCGGCACGCTGACCCAGAACCGCATGCAGATCGCCGAGTTGCAGCTGGCCGGGGAGACCTTCCGCGACCAGGGCGCACGCGAGTTGCCGGAGAGCTTCCACGAACTGGTCGAGTTCGCCATGCTGGCGACGCCGTCCGATCCGTTCGACCCGATGGAAAAGGCGATCCAGGACTTCGGCCTGCGCTGGCTGACCGGCACCGAGCACGTGCACGCCGAATGGTCGCCCGAATTCGAATACGGGCTGTCGCCGGACATCCTCGCCATGACCCGCGTGTTCCCGGCCGGCGCGCGCTCGCAGCACATGCTGGCGACCAAGGGTGCGCCCGAGGCGGTCGTCGATCTGTGCCATCTCGGCGACGGGCCGGCCGCGACGATACTTGCGCAGGCCGGGCAGATGGCCGCGAGGGGCCTGCGCGTGCTTGCCGTCGCACGCGGGCGCTGGCAGGGCGATACGCCGCCGCGCAGCCAGCACGACTTCGCGTTCCAGTTCCTCGGCCTGCTCGGCTTCGTCGACCCGCCGCGTCCCGAAGTGCCGGCGGCGATCGCCGAATGCCGGGCCGCCGGCATCCGCATCATCATGCTGACCGGCGACCATCCCGACACGGCCCGGGCGATCGCGCGCCAGGTCGGGCTCAGCGAACGCCCCGAGGTGATCACCGGCAGCGAAATCGATGCGCTGGACGACGCGGCCCTGGGCGAGCGCCTGCGCCACGTCGATCTCTGCGCGCGCCTGAAGCCGGTGCAAAAGCTGCGCCTGGTGGGATTGCTGCGTGCCGACAGGGCGATCGTCGCGATGACCGGCGACGGGGTCAACGATGCGCCGGCCCTGAAGGCAGCCGACGTCGGCATCGCGATGGGCGAGCGCGGTACCGATGTCGCCCGCGAATCCGCCGCGCTGGTCCTGCTCGACGACAGCTTCGCCAGCATTGTCGCCGCCATCCGCCAGGGCCGGCGCATCTACGACAACATCACCAAGGCGACCCGCTTCGTGTTCGCCGTGCACATGCCGATCATCGCCCTGACCCTGATCCCCTCGCTGCTGCACTGGCCGGTGTTCCTGATGCCGGTGCACATCGTGCTGCTCGAACTGCTGATCGATCCGGCCTGCTCGATCGTGTTCGAGGCGGAGCCGGAGGCCGACGACATCATGCAGCGGCCACCGCGAGCCACCAATGCATCGCCGTTCGCCGGCCACAATATCGCGGTCGCCATCATCCAGGGGCTGGGCTTCGCCGGCCTGCTGCTGCTCGGCTACGGCGCCCTGCTCGGACTCGGCGTCGATGTGGTGCAGAGCCGCACTGCCACCTTCTTCGCCCTCGTCATCGGCCTGTTCGCGCTGATCCTCGCCAATCGCGACCTCGCCCATCCACTGGTCGCCAGCCTGCGCATCCGCAATCGCTGGATGCCACGCATGTTCGCCGGTATCGTGCTGATGCTCGTGCTGGCGATCAGCGTGCCCTACCTGCGTTCGATCATGGGCCTGGCCGTGCCCACCCGGGCGGCCTGGGCGGGAATCGGCGGCATGCTCGTCCTTGTCTTTGCCTGGCTGGAAGGACTGCGCTTCGCGCTGCGCCTGTCCGCGAGGCTGGTCAAGCCGCCTTTCGCAAGGGAGATTCCATGATCGTCTACAGCTGCCACGGCGCCGCCAAGCAGGTGACCGGATCCTGCCACCTGGTCACCTGCAACGATCGCCGCGTGCTGATCGATTGCGGCCTGTTCCAGGGCAGCCGCGATACCGAGAAGTCCAATGCCCTGCCATTCGAATTCGATCCGGCCGCGATCGATGCGCTGCTGCTCACGCATGCGCACCTGGACCACTGCGGGCGCATCCCGCTGCTGGTCAAGCGCGGTTTCCGCGGGCGCATCTTCACGACGGCGGCGACGCGCGAGCTGGCCCGCGTGGTCATGCTCGATGCCGCCGGCCTGCAGGAAGAGGAAGCCCGCCGCGCCGCCAGCAGGCAGCGCAATGGCGAACCGGCCGAACCAGCGCTGTACACGATCGACGATGCCCTGCATGCGCTTGATTTCTTCGCGCCCGATGTCACCTATGGCGACAGCATCGCCGTGACCGACGGCATCAGTGCGCGTTTCCTCGATGCCGGCCACATCCTCGGCTCGGCCTCGGTGCTGCTCGATGTCGCCGACGGGCAGGTACAGCGTCGCATGCTGTTCTCCGGCGACCTCGGCAATCCTGGCCGGCCGATCGTGCGCGATCCGATGCCGGCGCCAGCGGCCGACTACGTGGTCATGGAGAGCACCTATGGCGACCGCCCGCACCGATCGGTGCCCGATTCGGTGGAGGAGCTCTACCAGGCCATCCGCGAGACGACGGCCCGGCAAGGCAACGTCATCATCCCGACCTTCGCCCTCGAACGCACCCAGGAGATCCTCTATTACCTGCATCGCGGCATCCGCACCGGACTGCTGCCGCAGCATCTGCGCGTGTTCCTCGATTCACCGATGGCGATCTCGGCCACGGAAATCTTCCGCCGCCATCCCGAATGCTTCGACCTCGGTTTCCTCGAGGAGCTCAAGCACGGCGATCCATTCGACATGCCGGGGCTGCATTTCACCCGCGACACCAGCGAGTCGATGGCGATCAACGCGATCGAAGGCGGCGCCGTGATCCTCGCCGGTTCGGGCATGTGCAACGGCGGCCGCGTTCGCCACCACCTCAAGCACAACCTGTGGCGCGAGCGCTGCAGCGTTGTGTTCGTCGGCTACGCGGCCGAAGGCACGCTGGCGCGCAGCATCGTCGATGGCGCCAGCCACGTGCGCATCTTCAACGACGACATCCGGGTGCGCGCGCAGGTCTGGACGATCAACGGCTTCTCGGCGCATGCCGACCAGCCGGCCCTGCTCGAGTGGCTGGGCGGTGCCCCGCGGCGCAAGGTTTTCCTCGTGCATGGCGAATATGACCGCGGCATGCACGTCCTGCAGGAGGTCCTCGAAAAGCGCGGCTTCAGTTGCCAGCTACCCGGCATGCACGAACCGATCAAGATCGACTGACGGGGCTGCCGGCGGGCGGATTCCGGCGGAAACTGTGGGCTGCTGCACGTTTTGGTGCCCGCAGCTGGCCCGAATCGTGCAGCAACTTTCTGCGGGTCCCCCGATGGTCGCGGGCGGGACCCATAGGGAGAGCCCCATGGGCATGGACACACTCGGGCAGGAACTCACGGCAAACCCATCGATGTCGATTGGCAACTTGATTGTCGTGCAGCCGAATGCGCGTCGCAGCAGGGCGGAGACGCTGGCCTCCCTGTTGCTCGGTGCGCAGTCGCCGGCCGAGGTTGCCGAAGTGCTGTTCGCCAGCGATCCGCGACTGGCCCGCTGCAACGCCCGCGTGCTGTGGTCGCTGGACTGGCCCGCGCTGGTGTCTGCGGAGCCGCGCGGGATGATCGACCAGGGCCTGCTCGCCCGCGCGAAGACTGCCGTCGACCTCCGCCGTCGCGGGCTGGAGTGCGACAGCGACCTGTCCGTGCTCTGCGACGATGGCGGTGGCGGCGTGGCCGTTGTCCACGCGCCGGGCATCGAAGACCTCGCCCTGACCCCGGTATTCGCGATCGTCGGCATCCGCATGGACGAGGTCATGGCGATCCAGCGCCTGCACGACACCGCATTGCGTGCGAGCCAGGCCGAGCACCTGCAGCGCGCGCTGTTCGCGATCGCCGACATGTCGGCCTCCGAACTGGACATGCCGGAAATGCTGCGCGGCCTGCACCGGATCATCGCCGACCTGATGTACGCCGAGAACTTCTACATCGTCCTCTACGACAGGGTTCGCGACAGCCTGCGCTTCATCTACTACGTCGACACCGTCGAAACCGACGTGCCATCCAGCGACCACGATTTCCCGATGGCCGAAATGGAGATCGCGCTGACCGGCCACCTGATCCGCGGCGGCAAACCCATGATGGGTTCGCCGGCGGAACTGCGCCAGCAAGTGCAGGGCCCGCTGCGCATCGCCGGTGCGGATTGCGCAGACTGGCTCGGCGTTCCGATGATGCGCGATGGCCAGGCCCATGGCGGCCTGGTCGTGCAGACTTATGTCGAGGGATTCCGCTTCAGCGATGCCGACAAGGCCTTGCTGGGCTTCGTCGCCGAACACGTCCTCAATGCGCTCGAACGCAAGCAGGGCCAGGCCGAGCTCGAGCGCAGGGTCCGCGATCGCACGCTGCAACTGGCCGAGGCGAATTCCAGCCTGCGCGAGAAGGTCGACGGCCTCGAGCGCGCCGAGCACCTGCAGGCCACCCTCTACCGCATCGCCGCGCTGGCCAACAGCGATGAGGGCAGTGAACGCTTCTACCGGCAGATCCATGCCGCCGTGGGCGAGCTGCTGTATGCGGAGAACTTCTACATCGGCCTGCTGACCGACGATCGCGAGCACCTCGAATTCCCCTACTACGCAGACGCCCACGATCCGAACCAGCCGCCGCGGCCGCTGGGTCGCGGCCTGACCGAATACGTGATGCGTCGCCGCAAGGCATGCGTGGTCGATGCAACGGAATTCGCTGCACTGACCGGGCGCGGCGAGATCGAACGCAAGCAGGCCATTGGCAGGGTCGCCAGCGACAGTCCATCGACCGTGTGCTGGGTCGGTGCGCCGCTGCTCGATTCCGACGAGGTGATCGGCGTGGTCGCGTTGCAGAGTTATTCGACGCAGCAGCTCTATACCGAGCGCGATGCCGAGCTGCTCACTTTCGTCTCGCACCAGATCGCGAGCAGCCTGAAGCGCCGGCAGAGCGCCGAGCAGTTGCGCCGGCTGAACGCCGATCTCGAGCAGCGCGTCGAGGCCCGCACGCGCGAGTTGAGCGAACAGATCGCGGTGCGAGAGCGTGTGGAGGCCAGGCTCAAGCACCAGGTGATGCACGACCCGCTGACCGGCCTGCCCAACCGGCTTTACATGCGCGATCGCATCGAACGCGCGATCGCCAGGTTCCGGCGCCACCCGGAAAACCCGTTTGCGCTGCTCTACCTCGATGTCGACCGCTTCAAGGTCGTCAATGACAGCCTCGGCCACCTCGCCGGCGACGAGCTGCTCAAGGAAGTCTCGAAGCGCCTGTTGCATTGCGTGCGCGAACCCGACGTGGTCGCGCGCCTGTCCGGCGACGAGTTCGCCGTGCTGCTGGAGGAGGTTCCGCAGCCGGATACCGCAACCCACGTGGCCCAGCGCATCCTCGACGCCCTGCAGGAGCCGATGAGCATCGGTGGCCGCGAACTGCGCATCTTCGCCAGCATCGGTATTGCGATCAGCCAGGACCGCCACCAGACCACCGACGCGATCCTGCAGGATGCCGATACCGCGTTGTACGCCGCGAAGAGTGCAGGGCGCCGCCGCTTCGTCCAGTTCAACGATTCCATGCAGCGTATCGAGCGCGACGTGCTCGGCATCGAACACGAGATTCGCGCGGGCCTGCAGGCGGGCCAGTTCGAGCCCTACTTCCAGCCGCTGGTGCGTCTCGCCGACCGGACCCGGATCGGCTATGAGGCGCTTGTGCGCTGGAACCATCCGACCCGTGGCGTGCTCCTGCCGTGCCAGTTCCTGCCGGTCGCCGAGGAATGCGGGCTGATCGACGCCATCGACTGGCAGATGTACCGTTCTGCCTGCGCCAGCGGCGTCGAGCTGACCCGCGACGGCGGCTACATCACGATCAACGTCTCGCCACGGCACTTTCAGGGCAACGATCTCGACGCCCGGCTGCTCAGGCTGGCCAGCGAGGCCGAACTGGATCCGGCGCGGCTGCGCATCGAGGTCACCGAGGGAACACTGCTCGGCGATCCCGAAGCGGTCGCCAACCAGTTGCAGAGACTTTCCAATGCGCGCATCGCGACGGCACTCGACGATTTCGGCACGGGCTATTGCTCGCTCGGTTACGTCCACCGCTTTCCACTGCGCATGCTCAAGATCGACCGGTCCTTCATCGAGCCGCTGGGTGGCCGCAACATGCGGCGCAGTTCCGCCGTGATCGGCGCCGTACTGGCTTTGGCCAGCTCGCTCGACGTCGAAGTGCTCGCCGAAGGCATCGAGACCGAAGCGCAGCACGAGGCGCTGCTGGCGATGGGCTGCACCTATGGCCAGGGCTTCCTGTATGGGCGGCCGCAGCCGTCCGCACACTGGCTCGGGGCGAGTGCGGCCGCGGCCTGAGCGATGCGAATGCCGTGGGCCGCAGGATGGGGCCATGGCGGATTTCCCTCCGATCCGGGTCGGCCGGTGTGTGCCCCGCCTGTCACAAGAAACCATGGGCGGAGGTCGTCCCATGCTTCGGCAAGCCCGGAGTGAACGGCCCGGGTGGATCAGACCTTCCCTAGATCGGCACGTACAGCGGTTCGCCGGGCCGGGTCCGTGCATGGAAGGCTTCGAGCACCGCGACGATTTCCTCCGCCGTATCCACGCGCGTGAAAAGCGATGCATCCGCGGCGCTGATGAACCCTTCCTCGACGAGGTAGTCGAAGTCGACCGCGCGTTGCCAGAACTTCCTGCCGACCAGGACGATCGGAATGCCCGGCATCTTGCCGGTCTGTACCAGGGTCAGCACGTCGAACAGTTCATCGAGCGTGCCATAGCCGCCGGGGAAAGCGACCAGCGCGCGTGCGCGCATGAGGAAATGCATCTTGCGCAGAGCGAAATAGTGGAAGCGGAAGGCGAGCTCGGGACTGATGTACGGGTTGGGTTTCTGCTCGCGTGGCAGGGTGATGTTGAGTCCGATGGAGCGTGCGCCGGCCTCGTACGCGCCGCGGTTGGCCGCCTCCATGATGCCCGGGCCGCCGCCGGTGACGACGACGAAATCGCGTCGGCCGGCCTGCTGGAAGCGCGTCGAGACCAGATGGCTGAATCGCCGCGCTTCCTCGTAGTATTGCGAGTGTGCCAACTGGCGCCTCGCTTCGGCGAGGCGCCTGGCTGGCGCCGAATCGGAGCCGGCACCGTCCTGTTCCGACTCCGCATCGGCCAATGCGGCCTGCGCCGCCGCCCTTGGCACGACGCGTGCGCTGCCGAAGACCACCACGGTCGAGGCGATTCCCTCGGCGCGCAGGCTCTGCTCGGGCTTGAGCATCTCCAGTTGCAGGCGCACGGGGCGCAGGTCGTCGCCGGCGAGGAATTCCGGATCGTCCTGGGCCAGGCGATAGGCCGCGCCCTGCATGATCGCCTGCTGCATCGTTTCGAGTTGGGTGCGGTCAATCATGTCGGTCCTGCCTGGCGCCATCGGCGTGTGCGCGGGTCGGGTACGCGCGGTCGGGTGTCATTGTGACCCACCACAAAGCATCTGCAGAAGCCCGGGCCATGCGCTGGCCACCCGCCCCGCATGGCTTGTGCGCGTGGTCGCTTCGTTCGCGAGCGCATCGCTCATGGATGACGCGGCGGCAGCCGGCGCACACCAATGGCTGCGATCACGACCCAGACCGTGCTGCGCAGGCTCATCGCGATCAGCGTACGTTGTTCCCAGGCGCCGCCGAGCGCAATGTGCACGGCAAAAGCGGCGAACACGAGCAACGTGGATGCGGCAATGGCAATGGCCAGCCAGACCGCCCAGCGTTGCCGCCACCAGAGTCCCGCGCCGGCGATGACATAGGCAAAGCCGGCGAGGAAATTGAACCAGAGCACGAACGGAACAAAATGCCCTGCGGCCGCACGCGCGGCTTCGCCGCCGAAAAGCACCGTGCCGCCTTCCTTCAGGGTGAGCAGGCCGAAAGCGATGGCGAGGATGGAAATCGCCATGGTCCAGGCGTCGCGGATGGGTTGCGCGTTCATGCGGATGCCTCCCGGGGTTGGCTCAGTCGTGGGTCAGCGACTTGTCGGTGAACAGGTAGTCCTTGAGTTCCTTCGAGAACGTCGGGTCGCGCCGGCGGATCCATTCGAGCAGCATCGAGGCATGTTCCTTTTCCTCGTCGCGGTTGTGCGCAAGGATCGCCTTGAGCGTGGCGTCGCCGCAGGCATCGCAGCGCTGGTTGTACCAGTCGACCGCTTCGAGTTCTTCCATCAGCGAGACGATGGCGCGGTGCATGTCGCG
>OEIU01002406.1_pt1 | contig 10050 bp, 10 predicted proteins | sample 1539221 | NCBI WGS metagenome assembly OEIU01 (sample SAMN03792071, study PRJEB22550) | activated sludge metagenome | feature: wastewater treatment plant; material: activated sludge; isolation source: Wastewater treatment plant of a petroleum refinery complex | place: Argentina: Zarate | collected... | reverse complement strand
TGCACGAGGCTTATGCGGCCGTGCCGGCCCCTTCGCCGCTGCACCGGTGGCTCGCGGCGCTGCCGACGCCGCTCGTCGTCGATGCCTGGTACGACGATACGTTCCGGCAGGCGCTGGCCGCCGGCCGCCGCGCCTGGTACGAGCTGCAAGGTCTGTCGCAGAGCGAGCACTTCGGTACCTGGTTCGGCGCGTTCGATGCGGCCGGCGGCCCGTGCGTGGAACCGCCGGTGCTGGCGATGTTGCTGTACCGCCCATGGGGCGGACGTTCACCGGCCGACAACTATCTGGTGTCCGACAGCGATTTCGTCGAGGTGCTGACCGAGATCGACATCCAGACCCCGATCCCGCCGATCGTGCAGGCGCTGCGCGCGCGACTGGGCTTCGTGTTCCTCGGCTGCCGCTTCGACGACCAGCTTCCGCGCGCGTTCGCCCGCCAGATCCTCAAACGGTCCCGCGGCCCGCACTTCGCGGTGCTGCCCGACACGCCCACGCGGATGGAGGCGAAGTTCCTCGCCGAACTGGGCATCACGCGGATAGCGATGCCGCTGGCCGACGTGGCGCAGCGGTTCACGGAGACGCAGGCGGCCCCGGTCTGAGCGCGGCGCCGCACGGCGGGACGTCGTCGCGGCGGGCGGCAGGAGGTCGGGGCGCCGGATCACCGGCTGCTCAGCGCGCCTTCGCCCGGTCCGCCGCGCTGTAGTTCGAAAGATGCCCTTCGCGGGCCGCCGCCCGCCGGTTGGCCGCGACGATCGCCGCGCTGCGGCCCGGTGGAGCGGGGCGCGCCACGCAGCGTTCGACGTCGCCGCTCCCGCAGGCGGGACAGGCCGCCGCCGCGCCGCCGCGCACAAGCGCCTCGAAGGTGCGGCCGCAGGCCGGACAATGGAAATCGTAGAGCGGCATCGTGAACCTCATGCGTCGTCGTATCAGACCGGCCGGTTCTCGTTCGGATTGCGCACCGGTCCCATCGTCGCGACCCCTTCCTCGTAGGTCAGGTTGTCGAAGGTCACGTCGAACTTCTGCGCCGCATCGACGATGCGGTCGACCTTGCCGGCGGTGTCCAGCTTCTTCAGGTCGTTGCGTTCGAGATAGAACAGGTCCAGCAGCTCGTTGTAGACGGTGGCTTCGTCGATCGGCAGCACGTAGAACATCGTGCCGCCCAGCGCCACCTGGAACCGGCGCGACAGGTCGATGTTGTTGCAGAACAGGAAGTACCTGCCGCCGGCCGACAGCATGCCCGCCAGCACCTCGGCCACGTCCTTCAGGTGGGCGAAGTTCAGCAGGTAGCCGGCGAAGAAGCGCAGCGTCGATTCGCCGGCCTGCGCGGCGGCGATCACCTGGTCGCAGGTCAGCTCGGGCGGCCGCGCCTCGTCGGCGAGCTGCGCGGCGAACCGCAGCGCCAGCTCGCCCCGGAAGCCGTAGCGGCCGGGCTTGTGCGTCGGCCCCTTCAGCAGCGGCGTCAACAGCCGGCCTTCGCGCTGCAGGCGGGCGAGCGCGGTGTCGGCCAGGTCGGCGGCGGGTGGGGCGGCGGGGATGGCAACGGTCATCGGGAGCTCCTTCAGGAAGGTCGGGACGGATTCGCGGATTGGTTGACGATGTGCTCGGCGATGCGGGCGAACGCATGCTCCAGCTCGCCGCGCAGCGCCGCGTCGGCGCAGACCTCGCCGAGCGCGTCGCGCATGCAGGCCATCCAGGCATCGCGGGCCGCCGCATCGATCGCGAAGGCGCGATGCGCGCGGCGCAGCTTCGGCGGGCCGCGCCGGGCGCTGTAGCGTCGCGGCCCGCCCAGCCATTCGCACAGGTAGTCGTTCAGCACCTGGCGGGTCGCGGTCAGGTCGGCCGGATGCATCGCGCGGATCGTGCGCGCATCGGCGCGGCTGGACATCGCGCGATAGAACGCGTCGACGAGGCGCGCCACCGCCGGCTCGCCCCCCAGGCGCGCGAAGTGCGGGTTGACCGGTGCGGCCGTGACGACGAGCAATGGATTCATGAAAGCTGCTCAGAGCAACCTGCGTACCAGCAGCCGCTGCGGCGGTCCGGCCCCCCGGCGGATGGGGTCGACGGCCACCGGCGCAGCGCAGTAGGAGCGACAGGGGCAACCGGGGAGGGGGCGGCAGGCCACGGGGCGACAGGCGCAGCAGGGGCAACAGGGATAACGGGGGCGACAGGCGCAACGGTAGGCGACAGGCGCACGCAGCATGCGGCGGCGGCCTCCGCGGCCACACCCGTCGGCGCGGCTCGGGGCCGCCCCGGACTCGTCGGCGCCGCCCGCGATGGGCAACCGTTTGTCGGGTTTCGAACATTCGTCGCAGCCTTCCGGTGAACCCGCCCCGAGGCTGTCCCGAGGCCCGCTTCGCTCGAAAGAACAGGCAGTTGCGCGCGCTTGCGCGGGCTGGCACGGCGATTGCGAAGCAGCCGGTGCGCGGACCTTATGCCCGGCCCCCACGGACCTCGAGAAGAAGACCAGACAAGGCGCCGAAGGCTGCATGAAGAACGCGACGAGTGAATCAATTCGTCAAATTCGCATCGAACCAGGAGCATTGAAATGGCAAAACTTCGACAGATCGCGTTCTACGGCAAAGGGGGCATCGGCAAATCGACCACCTCGCAGAACACCCTCGCAGCGCTGGCCGAGATGGGTCAGAAGATCCTCATCGTCGGCTGTGATCCGAAGGCCGACTCCACCCGGCTGATCCTGCACGCCAAGGCGCAGGACACGATCCTGTCGCTGGCCGCCGAGGCCGGCTCGGTGGAAGACCTCGAGATCGAGGACGTGATGAAGGTGGGCTTCCGTGACATCCGCTGCGTGGAATCCGGCGGCCCCGAGCCGGGCGTGGGCTGCGCCGGCCGCGGCGTGATCACGTCGATCAACTTCCTCGAGGAGAACGGCGCCTACGAAGGCGTCGACTACGTGTCCTACGACGTGCTGGGCGACGTGGTCTGCGGCGGCTTCGCGATGCCGATTCGCGAGAACAAGGCGCAGGAGATCTACATCGTGATGTCCGGCGAGATGATGGCGATGTACGCGGCCAACAACATCTCCAAGGGCATCCTGAAGTACGCCAACTCGGGCGGCGTGCGCCTGGGCGGCCTGGTCTGCAACGAGCGCAAGACCGACAAGGAGCTCGAGCTGGCCGATTCGCTGGCGAAGAAGCTCGGCACCCGGCTGATCCACTTCGTGCCGCGCGACAACATCGTTCAGCACGCCGAGCTGCGCCGGATGACGGTCATCGAGTACGCGCCCGACAGCGAGCAGGCCGGCCAGTACCGCGCGCTCGCGCAGAAGGTGCACGCCAACGCCGGCAACGGCGTGATCCCCACGCCGATCACGATGGACGAGCTCGAGGACCTGCTGATGGAGCACGGAATCATGCAGGCGATCGACGAGACCCAGGTCGGCAAGACCGCGGCCGAGCTGGCCGTGGCCTGACAGGCCAGCAGGCGAAGGCGCCCGTGGGCGCCTTCCCCGCCGGCACCCACCCCCAGTCACACGGAGTTCTCCATGAGCATGACGGTCGAAGAACGCAAGGCCGCCAACAAGGCGCTGATCGACGAGGTCCTGAAGGCCTATCCCGAGAAGATGGCCAAGCGCCGGGCCAAGCACCTCGGTCAGTACGAGGACGGCAAGCCGGACTGCGGGGTCAAGTCGAACATCAAGTCGCTGCCGGGCGTGATGACGATCCGCGGCTGCGCCTATGCCGGCTCCAAGGGCGTCGTGTGGGGGCCGATCAAGGACATGATCCACATCTCGCACGGGCCGGTGGGCTGCGGGCAGTATAGCTGGGCGGCCCGGCGCAACTACTACATCGGCACGACCGGCATCGACACCTTCGTGACGATGCAGTTCACCTCCGACTTCCAGGAGAAGGACATCGTCTTCGGCGGCGACAAGAAGCTCGACAAGATCATCGACGAGATCCAGGAGCTGTTCCCGCTGAACAAGGGCATCTCGATCCAGAGCGAATGTCCGATCGGCCTGATCGGCGACGACATCGAGGCGGTCTCCAAGCGCAAGTCCAAGCAGTACGAAGGGCACCCCATCGTGGCGGTGCGCTGCGAGGGCTTCCGCGGCGTCAGCCAGTCGCTGGGCCACCACATCGCCAACGACGCGATCCGCGACTGGGTGTTCGACAAGGGCGGCCCGGACAAGCGCCCCGATTTCGAGACCACGCCGTACGACGTCACGATCATCGGCGACTACAACATCGGCGGCGACGCCTGGTCCAGCCGCATCCTGCTCGAGGAGATCGGGCTGCGGGTGATCGCCCAGTGGTCCGGCGACGGCACGATCGCCGAGCTGGAGAACACGCCCAAGGCCAAGCTGAACCTGATCCACTGCTACCGGTCGATGAACTACATCAGCCGGCACATGGAGGAGAAGTACGGCATCCCGTGGGTCGAGTACAACTTCTTCGGTCCGACGATGATCGCGAAGAGCCTGCGCGAGATCGCCAGCCACTTCGACGACACCATCAAGGCCAATGCCGAACGGGTCATCGCGAAGTATCAGCCGCTGGTCGACGGGGTGATCGCCCGGTACAAGCCGCGGCTGCAGGGCCGCAAGGTGATGCTGTTCGTCGGCGGCCTGCGCCCGCGTCACGTGATCGGCGCCTCTGAGGACCTGGGCATGGAGGTCGTGGGCACCGGCTACGAGTTCGGCCACAACGACGACTACCAGCGCACGACGCACTACGTGAAGGACGGCACGCTGATCTACGACGACGTGACCGGCTACGAGTTCGAGCGGTTCGTCGAGAAGGTGCGGCCGGACCTGGTCGGTTCGGGCATCAAGGAGAAGTACGTGTTCCAGAAGATGGGGGTGCCGTTCCGGCAGATGCATAGCTGGGACTACTCGGGCCCCTATCACGGCTACGACGGCTTCGCGATCTTCGCCCGCGACATGGACATGGCGATCGCCTCGCCGGTCTGGCGCCTTGCGAAGGCGCCGTGGAAGAAAGCCGCCTGATCAACGCCGCGCAGCAGGAGAAGCCGCCATGCCCCAGAATGCCGAGAAGGTCATCGACCACGAGATGCTGTTCCGCGAGCCGGAGTACCAGCAGCTCTTCGCCGACAAGAAGGCGAAATTCGAGTTCAACCATGCCGATGAGAAGGTCCAGGAGATCCGCGACTGGACCCGGACGCGCGAGTACCGCGACAAGAACTTCGCCCGCGAGGCGCTGACCGTCAATCCCGCCAAGGCCTGCCAGCCGCTGGGCGCCGTGTTCGTCGCCAACGGCTTTCACAAGACACTGTCGTTCGTGCACGGCTCGCAGGGCTGCGTCGCCTACTATCGCAGCCACTTCTCGCGGCACTTCAAGGAACCGACCTCCTGCGTCAGCTCGTCGATGACCGAGGATGCGGCGGTGTTCGGCGGCCTGAACAACATGATCGACGGGCTGGCCAACGCCTACAACCTGTACAAGCCCGACATGATCGCGGTGTCGACCACCTGCATGGCCGAGGTGATCGGCGACGACCTGGACGCGTTCATCAAGAACAGCAAGCAGAAGGGCTCGATCCCGGCCGACTTCGACGTGCCGTTCGCGCACACGCCGGCCTTCGTCGGCAGCCACGTGACCGGCTACGACAATGCGCTGCTGGGCGTGCTCAAGCACTTCTGGGACGGCAAGTCCAAGACCGCCGAGCCGCTGGTGCGCGAGCCCAACGACACGCTGAACTTCATCGGCGGCTTCGATGGCTTCGTGGTCGGGAACATGAAGGAGATCCGCCGGATCTTCGACCTGTTTGGCGTCAAGGTGCAGATCCTGTGCGACCCCTCCGAGGTGTGGAACACGCCCACCGACGGCGAGTTCCGCATGTACGAGGGCGGCACCACGAAGGCCGAGGTCGAGGCGGCGCTCCATGCCAAGGCCACCATCGTGTTCCAGGAGTTCTGCTGCGAGAAGACCACGAAGTACCTGATCGAGAAGGGCCACGAGGTGGTGGTGCTGAATGCGCCGGTGGGCGTGGCCGGCACCGACCGCTTCATCATGGAGATCGCCCGGCTGACCGGCAAGCCGGTGCCGGCCGAGCTCGAACGCGAACGCGGCCAGCTCGTCGATGCGATGGCCGACAGCCAGGCGCACCTGCACGGCAAGCGCTACGCGTTGTACGGCGACCCCGACCAGATGCTGGGCTACGCTGAGTTCCTGCTGGAGCTGGGCGCCGAACCGGCCCATGTGCTGGCCACCAATGGCACCGAGAACTGGGCCGAAAAGGTGCGCAACGTGTTCGCCGCCTCGCCCTACGGCGCGCAGTGCCAGGTGTACCCCAAGCGCGACCTGTGGCATCTGCGCTCGCTGCTGCATACCGAGCCGGTGGACTTCCTGATCGGCAACACCTACGGCAAGTACCTGGAACGCGACACCGGCGCGCCGCTGATCCGCCTGTCGTTCCCGATCTTCGACCGGCACCACTACCACCGTTTCCCGACCTGGGGCTACAACGGCGCGCTGTGGATGCTGACGATGTTGCTCGACGAGTTCTTCGAGACGCTGGATGCCAACACCATCGTGCCCGGCAAGACCGACTACTCGTACGACGTCATCCGCTGAACCGGCGGTCCGGAGGTCCCGATGTCCCCGACACTCAGAGCCAAGATCGCCGAGGTGTTCGACGAACCCGGCTGCGAGATCAACGCGGCCAAGGGCGCGAAGGAGCGCAGGAAGGGCTGCACGAAGCAGCTCACGCCGGGGGCGGCCGCCGGCGGCTGCGCATTCGACGGCGCGAAGATCGCGCTGCAGCCGATCGTCGACGTCGCGCACCTGGTGCACGGGCCCATCGCCTGCGAAGGCAACTCCTGGGATAACCGGCATGCCGCCTCGTCGGGGCCGCAGATCTATCGCACCGGCTTCACCACCGACATCGGCGAGTTCGACGTGATCTACGGCGGCGAGAAGCGGCTGTTCAAGTCGATCCGCGAGATCCTCGACAAGTACGACCCGCCGGCGGTGTTCGTCTACCAGACCTGCGTGACCGGCATGATCGGCGACGACATCGAGGCGGTGTGCAAGCGCGCCAGCGAGAAGTTCGGCAAGCCGGTGATCCCGGTCAACGCGCCGGGCTTCGCCGGGCCCAAGAACCTCGGCAACAAGCTGGGCGGCGAGGCGCTGCTGGACTACGTGATCGGCACGATGGAGCCGGAGATCACGACGCCCTACGACATCAACATCATCGGCGAGTACAACCTGTCCGGCGAGCTGTGGCAGGTCAGGCCGCTGTTCGACGCGCTGGGCATCCGCATCCAGTCGTGCATCTCCGGCGACGGGCGCTACCGCGAGGTGGCCGCCAGCCACCGCGTCCGCGCCAACATGATGGTCTGCTCCAAGGCGATGATCAACATCGCCACGCGGATGCAGCAGCGCTACGGCATCCCCTACTTCGAAGGGTCGTTCTACGGCATCAGCGACACCAGCGATGCGCTGCGCAACATCGCGCGGCTGCTGGTCGAGCGGGGCGCCGACGCCGAGCTGCTCGAGCGCGCCGAGGCGCTGATCCGGCTCGAGGAGGCGCGCGCCTGGGAGCGGCTGCGCGCCTACCGGCCGCGGCTGGCCGGCAGGCGGGTGCTGCTGATCACCGGCGGCGTGAAGAGCTGGTCGGTGGTGTCGGCGCTGCAGGAGGCCGGCCTCGTGGTGGTCGGCACCAGCATCAAGAAGAGCACGAAGGAGGACAAGGAGAAGATCCGGGACATCATGGGCGACGACGCGCACATGATCGACGACCTGTCGCCGCGCGAGATGTACGCGATGCTGCGCGACGCCCGGGCCGACATCATGCTGTCGGGCGGCCGCAGCCAGTTCGTCGCGCTGAAGGCGCGGATGCCGTGGATGGACATCAACCAGGAGCGCCATCATGCGTTCGCCGGCTACGAAGGCATGATCACGATGATCGAGGAGATCGACAAGGCGCTGTCGAACCCGATGTGGCAGCAGGTGCGCACGCCGGCGCCGTGGGAAACCGCTGCCGCGGGAGCATGACATGGCGCTCGTCGTCGAATCCCGCAAGGCCTGCGCGGTCAATCCGCTGAAGATGAGCCAGCCGCTGGGCGCGAGCTACGCGTTCATGGGCCTGGAGAAGTGCATGCCGGTCATGCACGGCTCGCAGGGCTGCACCTCGTTCGGCCTGGTGCTGCTGGTGCGCCACTTCAAGGAGGCGATCCCGCTGCAGACCACCGCGATGAACGAGGCCACGACGATCATCGGCGGCTACGACAACGTCGAGCAGGCGATCCTGAACATCCGCAGCCGCGCCAGGCCGGCGATCATCGGCCTCGCATCCACCGGCCTCACCGAAACGAAGGGCGACGACGTCGACGGCTACCTGCGCGAGATCCTGCTCAAGCATCCGGAGCTCGCGGACACCCGGCTGGTCTACGTGTCGACGCCGGACTACGTCGGCGCGTTCCAGGACGGCTGGTCCAAGGCGGTGGAGAAGCTGGTGTCGCAGGTGCCGCGCCCCCGCGAGCCGCGCCGCCCCGGCGCGGTGGCGGTGCTGCCGGGCTCGCACCTGTCGCCCGCCGCTCTGGACGAGGTGCGCGAGATCGTCGAATCGTTCGGCCTGACGCCGGTGATCGTGCCGGACGTGTCGGGCTCGCTGGACGGCCACATCCCCGATCAGTGGCTGGGCACGACCATCGGCGGGGCGCCGCCCGCCCCCGCCACGAGGCGGGGGTACGCCGCTGGCCGACATCGAGACGCTGGGCGGCGCGATGCACACGCTGGCGATCGGCGAGCAGATGCGGCCCGCGGCGATGGCGCTTGAGCAGCGCTGCGGCGTGCCGTTCACCGTGTTCGACCGGCTCACCGGCCTGACCGCCACCGACGCGCTGGTGGCGACGCTCGCCACGCTGTCGGGCCGGCCGGCGCCGGCGCGCCTGCGCCGCCAGCGCAGCCAGCTCGTCGATGCGATGCTGGACAGCCATTTCCACCTCGGCAACGTGAAGGTGGCGATCGGCGCCGAGCCGGACCTGCTGTGGAGCGCCGGCAGCTTCCTCGCCGAGATGGGCGCCGAGCTGTCGGTGTGCGTCACCACCACCCGGTCGCCGCTGCTCGAGAAGCTGCCGACGGCCGAGGTGCTGATCGGCGACCTGGAAGATTTCGAACGTTCGGCCGCCGCCGCCGGCTGCGACCTGCTGGTCACCCATTCGCACGGGCGGCAGGCCGCCGAACGGCTCGGCAAGCCGCTGTTCCGGCTGGGCATCCCCACGTTCGACCGGGTCGGCAACGCTCATGTGTGCCACGTCGGCTACCGCGGCAGCCGCGCCTTCGTGTGCGACTTCGCCAACCTGATGATCGCCGCCCGCGGCCATCACGGCCCCGACGACTGGCCGCTGCCGCCGGCGGCGCACGCGGCCGCCGGGGCCCGGCGGCTGCCCGGCGATGCCGAGCCCGCGCGCCGTGCGACGGCGCTGTCCGAACAGGAGCCCATCCGATGAAAGTCGCGTTCGCCACGCAGGACCAGCAGCGCGTCGACGCGCATTTCGGCTGGGCCCGTCATCTCGCGGTCTACGACGTTTCGGCCGACGGCTACGATTTCGTGCAGGACTTCGGCTTCGGCGAAGACCTGGCCGAGGACGGCAACGAGGACAAGCTCGCGCCCAAGCTGGCCGCGATCCATGACTGCGCGATCGTCTACGTCGCCGCGATCGGCGGGTCGGCCGCCGCCCGGGTGGTCGCGCAGAAGATCCATCCGGTCAAGGTGCCGCAGCCCGAGCCGATCCTGGACATCCTGGACAAGCTGCAGGCGGTGCTGCAGGGCACGCCGCCGCCGTGGCTGCGCAAGGCGGCGCTGAAGGACCAGCCGCGCCGCTTCGATTTCGACGAGGACGAGGAACAGCGATGACCCATGCAACGGGAGCGCTCCCGGCGGCCGGCAGCGCAGCGGTGGCCGTCTCACCGGTGGCCGTCCCAGCAGTAGCCGTCCCAGCAGTAGCCGTCCCAGCAGCGGCCGCCGCGGCAGCGGCCGTCCCGGCGGTGACTGCCCCGCCGGCAGTCGTCGATCCGGCAGCGGCCGAGCGGGCCGCGCTGGGCGATCCGTTCATCCGCGAGCTGGTCC
>OEIU01002405.1_pt1 | contig 10056 bp, 11 predicted proteins | sample 1539221 | NCBI WGS metagenome assembly OEIU01 (sample SAMN03792071, study PRJEB22550) | activated sludge metagenome | feature: wastewater treatment plant; material: activated sludge; isolation source: Wastewater treatment plant of a petroleum refinery complex | place: Argentina: Zarate | collected... | reverse complement strand
GCAGAGGACACTGAACATGCCGATCGATCGCCGCTTCATGCTCGTGGTTGTCGCCCTGGCCGTGCTTGCGGCCGGCAGCCAGGTCCTGCTCTGGCTGACCCGGCCACCCACCCTCGAGCCGACCTTCAGCGGCCCGCCGCGTTCGGGTTATACGCTGGACAATTTCTCGCTCAATGCGCTGGATGCCAAGGGCAAGCTCAGCTTCACCGTCAGCGGGCCGCGCCTGACCCGGCGCAGCGAGGATGGATCGATCTTCGTGACGACCCCCGACTATGTGATGGTCGACAAGGACGGCAATCCGTGGATCGGCAAGTCCGATGCCGCCTGGGTCAACAAGGACGGCTCGCTGATGCGACTCGAGGGCGACGTGCAGATGCGCAGGACGCCGTCGGAGTCGGTCACGCCGGCGACCCTGTTCACCTCCGACCTGACCGCCATGCCGAAAGACAAGAAGTTCGAGACGGCCGCGCCAGCGCAGATCGTGCAACCGGGCTCTATACTGCGGGGCACCGGCCTACGCGGCGATCTCAACACGAAAGTCATGGAGCTGCTCTCCGATGTCAACAATACCTTCGAACCCGCCGCGCGAAAGCGCTAGGCACCTGCTGGCGGCCCTGCTCTTCGGGGGTCTGCTGCTGCCCCTGGCCTTGCCCGCTTTCGCCCTCAGCAGCGACCGCGACCAGCCACTCGACGTGCGCGCCCAGTACAACAAGAGCACGTTCGGCGGCAACAACGTCACCGAGTTCCAGGGCAATGTGCGCATGGTCCAGGGCTCGCTCAAGGCGTTTGGCGACGCAGCGAAGATCTGGGAAATCGACACGGCCAACGCCGATTCGACCGCGCGCCGGCTCGTGTTGACCGGCAATCCGGCGCGGCTCGAACAGATGATGGACAACGACGGCGGCAAGATGACCGCGAGCGCCGGGACCATCGACTACCGCTCCGATACCGGGCTGGCCGAACTGACCGGCAACGTGATCGTCGTGCAGGAAGGCCGCTCCGAGTTCCGCGGGCCGCACATGACCTACAACACCAACACCGGCGCCATGGAAGGTGGCAGCCAGGCGCCTGGCAGCGAGGTCCACATGACCTTCAAGCCCAAGCCACGCAGCACCACCAAACCCGAAACGGACGCCAAACCCTGATGCTGCATGCGGCGAATCTGCGCAAGGCCTATGCCGGCCGCGCGGTGGTGCGCGATTTCGGATTTTCGCTGAAGCAGGGCGAAGTCGTTGGCCTGCTCGGCCCGAATGGCGCCGGCAAGACCACCTGCTTCTACATGGTGGTCGGCCTGGTCGCGGCCGATTCGGGCAGCATCCGCATCGATGACCGCACCATCACCAACATGCCGATGCACGAGCGCGCGCGCCTCGGCGTCGGCTACCTGCCCCAGGAGCCTTCGGTATTCCGCCGGCTCAGCGTGGCCGACAACATCATGGCCATCCTCGAGCTGCGCGAGGACCTCGACGCCGCCGGGCGCAACAGCGAGCTCGAAACCCTGCTCGACGAACTGCAGATCAGCCACATCGCCGCGAGCAAGGGCGTCAGCCTGTCCGGGGGCGAACGCCGGCGCGTGGAAATCACCCGGGCATTGGCCTCGAAGCCGCGCTTCCTGCTGCTCGACGAGCCGTTTGCCGGCATCGATCCGATCTCGGTAGTCGACATCCAGCGCATCGTGCGCCAGCTCAAGGCGCGCAACATCGGCATCCTGATCACCGATCACAATGTCCGCGAGACGCTCGGCATCTGCGATCGCGCCTACATCATGAACGAGGGTGGCGTGCTGGCCCAGGGCGCGCCAGCGGAAGTATTGGCGAATGAGCGGGTGCGGGATGTCTATTTGGGACGCGAGTTTCGCATGTAGCCCGCATCCTCGGCCGTTTCAGGCGAGGGTTGGCCGCGAGTTCCGCATGGTGTCGGTCACCTCGTCCGCTTCAGGCGAGGGTTGGCCGCGAGTTCCGCATGGTGTCGGTCACCTCGTCCGCTTCAGGCGAGGGTTGGCCGCGAGTTCCGCATGGTGTCGGTCACCTCGTCCGCTTCAGGCGAGGGTTGGCCGCGAGTTCCGCATGGTGTCGGTCACCTCGTCCGCTTCAGGCGAGGGTTGGCCGCGGATGCCGAAGGCAAGCGGCCGAACCGGCCCGGCGAACCGGCTTTCCCGGCCCGGGCTTCTCCGCCGCGAACGAATCACCTAACAGTGGACTCAAGCGCGGACAGCGTCAAGATCTGCCGCTTGCGCGCAATTGGCGCTAGGATTGCATGAAGTCGCAAGGTGACCACCGCACGGGCATGAAACCCGCTCTACAACTCCGAGTCCAGTCGCAACTCGCGCTGACCCCGCAATTGCAGCAAGCCATCAAGCTCCTGCAGTTGTCCAGCATGGAACTGGAGCTGGAGCTCAATCTCGCCCTCGAATCCAATCCCCTGCTCGATATCGAGGAGGACGACCCGGAAGCCGAGGCGATCGAGGAGTTCGCCCCCCCTGAGCACACCATCAGCGCTCCGGTCGATTCCAGCGACGGCGTCGGTCCGGAAACGATGGACGCCACGCCCGATTATGACGACCGGCCGCTGGATCTCGGCGAGGAGCGGCGGGACTATCGCCAGGCCTCCTCGGACGACGATGCGTTCGAGACACAGGACGCCGAGTCCGAGGACCTGCGCGACCACCTGCTATGGCAGCTCAACCTGACCCCGCTCTCGCCACGGGATCGCAGCATCGCCACGGCCATCATCGAAGGCATCAATGACGATGGCTACCTCGAGGAAACCAACGAGGTGATCTGCGAAAGCCTGGCCGACCTGTGCACGGTCACCGTCGAGCAGGTGGAGGCGGTGCGCCACCGCGTGCAGCGCTTCGACCCGCTGGGATCGGCTTCGCGCACGCTGGGCGAATGCCTGGACGTGCAGCTTGAAGCACTGGATAGCGAAACGCCCGGACGCGAAAAGGCCCGCATGCTGGTCGCCGAGCACCTGGACCTTCTCGCCCGCAACGACCGCACGCGGCTGTGCCAGAAGCTGCGCGCGAGCGACGAAGAGCTCGATACGATCATCGAGCTGGTCCGTTCGCTGACGCCCAAGCCGGGCGCCGGATATTCCAGCGGGCCAGCCGAATATGTCTCGCCGGACGCCTACGCGCACAAGGTCAATGGCCGCTGGCAGGTTTCTCTGTCGCCCAACTGCCAGCCGCGCCTTTCCATCAACGAGCACTATGCCAGCCTGATCGCGCGCGCCCAGCGGGATGACGCGAGCTACCTGCGCGGCCAGCTGCAGGAGGCGCGCTGGCTGATCAAGAGCCTGAAGACACGTGCGGAGACGGTGCTCAAGGTAGCCCAGGCAATCGTCCAGGCCCAGGAGGGCTTCCTCGAATTCGGCGCCGAAGCCATGCGCCCGCTGGTGCTTCGCGATGTCGCCGAGGAAATCGAGATGCACGAATCGACCGTGTCGCGGGTGACCACGCGAAAATACCTGCACACGCCGCGCGGCACCTTCGAATTCAAGTACTTCTTTTCCAGCGGCGTATCGACCGTCGACGGCGGCGCGGCGTCTGCAACCGCCATTCAGGCGATGATCCGCAAACTCATCGACGAAGAAAAAGCAGCCCGTCCATTGTCCGACCAGGCACTGGCGGTGGAGCTCAATCGCCGCGGCATCAGCGTGGCACGACGTACTGTCGCAAAGTACAGGGAGGCGCTCAACATTCCGTCATCGAACGACCGTTGCCGGCTGGGCTGAACGGCTAACGCACTGTCGCGTTCCCGGGAACGCCTGCGCCGTCTTGCGGTCATATTCGAAACCAGCATCAAATCCGGTTTTCTTGCGGGCCCCGGTTGAGCCGGATATCCCGAACAGGTCGGTAGCGACCGGCCTGCCATTAAAGGAGGTTGCCATGCAGATCACGATCAAAGGCCATCAGATCGAAGTCACTCCCGCACTTCGCAAGCACTGCGAAGGGAAGATGGAGCGTCTGACCCGGCATTTTGACCACCTCCACGAGTTGTCCATCGTGCTCAGCATCGAAAAACTCCTGCACAAGGCCGAAGCGACGATCCACGTATCCGGCAAGGACCTGCACGCGGATGCCGTCGCCGCCGACATGTATTCGGCGATCGACGCGCTCGCCGACAAGCTCACGGCACAGGTGCGCAAGCACAAGGAAAAGCTGACCAACCACCATCCCGAGGAAGTGCGCGCCGCACGCTACGAATAGTCCCGCACGGGGGCCGGCCCAGCCGAACAGATGGGCCGGAGCCGAAAAACCGCGGCATGCCGCGGCGGATCGCCACCCCGGCGCCATGCATGTCTCTTGGTCACAACTTTCGTACGCCGCAAATTGGCAGCAAGTCGCACGCTATTTGGCCGTCATCCCGGCTTTCGCCGGGATGACGAGCACAGAGAGTTCGCTTTACCGGGTCGCGAGTGGGCGCCAGCGAGATGTGATCAAGAGACAGGCGCCATGCCGGGCCGCGGCAATGCGATACTGTGGTCCCTACGGCTACCACTCCCCCTTGCCCGCGCATGCCATTTCTCGATCTGCTGAGCACCGAACGTGTGCGTACGGATCTCGTTGCCGCCGACAAGACTGCCCTGCTCGACATCCTTGCGGGCCTTCTGGCGGTCGATGCGGACGAACGCCGGAAGATTTCCGCCGCCCTGGTCGGCCGGGAAAAACTGGGTTCGACCGGTCTCGGTCGCGGCGTGGCCATGCCGCATGGCCGCATTCCCGACCTCGATCGGCCGCGTGCCGCCTTCGTCCGGCTGGCCAGCCCGCTGGATTTCGATTCCATCGACGCACAGCCGGTCGACCTCGTCGCCGCCCTGGTCGTGCCGACCCATTTCACCGACCAGCACCTGCAACTGCTCGCGGAACTGGCCGAGATATTCTCCGACAATGACCTGACCCAAGCCCTGCGCAGGGCACCGGACAGCAGCGCGCTGCTCCAGGAACTGGCAGAATTTGGCAGGAATCGAAGCAAGGGCCCCGCATGGACAGACTGACCTCGCGCCAGCTCTACGACGCCGTCGGCGAGCGCATGCAGTTGCGCTGGGTCGCCGGCCTGCGCGGCGAAGGGCGCGCCATCGAGCCCGGTGACAAGAAATCCCGCCGTCCGTCGCAGATCGGATATCTCAACATCATCTATCCGAACAAGGTGCAGATCATCGGCACCGAGGAGCTGTCCTACCTCGACGGCCTCGACTCGCGCCAGCGCTGGGAAACCATCGAAAAGATCATGGCCTACCGCTCGATCGCCCTGATCGTGACCAAGGACCAGGCCATTCCGGGCGACCTGCGCGAAGCCGCCGAAGAATCGCAGACGCCGCTGTGGATCAGCCCCAAGCGCGGCCACGAACTGCTGACCTACCTGCAGTACCACCTTGCGCGTGGCCTGGCGCGCCAGATCACCCTGCACGGCGTGCTCATGGAGGTCAATTCGATCGGCGTGCTGATCACCGGCGAGAGCGGAACCGGCAAGAGCGAACTTGCGCTCGAACTGATCACGCGCGGCCATCGCCTGGTCGCCGATGACGCGCCCGAATTCACCCTGATCGCACCCGACGTCATCGATGGCACCTGCCCGGAGATGCTGCGCGACCTGCTCGAGGTCCGTGGCCTCGGCGTGCTCAACGTGCGCGAGATGTTCGGCCACACGGCGGTCAAGCCCTCGAAATACCTGCGCCTGATCGTGCACCTGCAGCCGATGACGCAAAACGGGGCCGACGACGAAATGAAACGGCTGTACGGCGATGTCGGCTATCGCGAGGTGCTCGACGTGCCGATTCCGCAGATCGTCATCCCGGTCGCTTCCGGCCGCAACATCGCGGTCCTCGCCGAGGCCGCCGTGCGCAGCCACATGCTGAAATCGAAGGGGCTCGATCCCGCGCAGACCTTCGTCGACCGCCAGGCGCACCAGTTGCGGCGCCTGCCGCCATGGTGACCTCATGAGCGAGCACGAAGCCGGAACCGGAAAGACCCGCCTGATCGTCGTCAGCGGCCTCTCGGGCTCGGGAAAATCGGTGGCCCTGAGGACCCTCGAGGACCTCGACTACTACTGCGTCGACAACCTGCCCAGCGCCCTCATGCCTGCCTTCGTGCGCGCGGTTTCCGAGGATGCCGGCGGGCTGCATCCGCGACTCGCCGTCGGCGTCGACGTGCGCAACCGTGCCGATGACCTCTACCGGCTGCCCGGCGTCCTCTCGAGCCTCGCCGAAGTGGGCATCGAATACGAACTGGTGTTCCTTGATACACGCGACGAAACCCTGATCAAGCGCTATTCGGAGACCCGTCGCCGCCATCCGCTTTCCGGCGACGGCCTCGGCCTGGCCGACGCGATTGCGCTCGAACGCAAGCTGATGCGCCAGGTGGCGGCGATTGCCGATCGCGTGATCGACACCAGCGACCTCAACGTGCACCAGCTGCGCCGCCTGGTCATTGCCGAACTCGGCATGAGCGCGGGCTCGCTCACCCTGCTGTTCGAATCGTTCGCCTACAAGCATGGCGTACCACCCGACGCGGATTTCGTGTTCGACGCGCGCTGCCTGCCGAATCCCCACTGGAACCCGCAGTTGCGGCCGTTGTCCGGTCGCGACAAGCCGGTGCGCGGCTGGCTCGAGGAGCAGGCCGACGTGATGCTCTTCCTCGACAACCTGCGCGGTTTCCTCGACACCTGGCTGTCACGCTTCCAGAATGAAGGGCGCAGCTACGTGACGATCTGCATCGGCTGCACCGGCGGCAGGCATCGCTCCGTCTACCTGGTCGAACGCCTGGCGGAACATTTCCGCCAGAACTATGAACAAGTACTCAGTTATCACCGTGAACTGGAATAGTCGTCCAATGATGCATCCATGGTTCCCACCGCGGCATGGCAAAGTCGGTTACCCTGCTGGCTGGCGCCGCGCGCCGAACACGGTATCCCGCAAATGAGCGTCGGTGTCCTGTTGCTGACCCACGAGGCGATGGGCGCCGCCCTGGTGGCTGCAGCCCGCCATGTGCTCGGCAAGCTCACGCTGCCGGTGGATGTCATCGAGGTCGACTCGAGCGCGGATCCGGACAATACGCTGACCGATGCGGCCAGGCACGCGCGCGTGCTCGACCACGGTCAGGGCGTGCTGGTGCTGACCGATCTCTACGGCGCGACGCCCTGCAATGTCGCCCAGCGGCTTCCCGCGCTGGGGCTGAACATGCACTGCGTGTCGGGCCTCAACCTGCCCATGCTCCTGCGTGTGCTCAACTATCCCGAACAATCACTGGACGAACTCGCGCAAACCGCAGCCAGCGGTGGACGCGGAGGAATACTCATCGATCATGCTTGAGCGCCAAATCACCATCAGCAACAAACTGGGCCTGCACGCGCGGGCCTCGGCGAAACTCGTGCAGACCCTGCACGGCTTCCAGTCCAGCATCTTCATGGCCTACCGCGGCAAGGAGGTCAACGCGAAGAGCATCATGGGCGTGATGATGCTGGCGGCCGGCCTCGGCGCGGTGCTGACCTTGCGCGCCGATGGCGCGGACGAGGAAGCGGCCATGAACGCGCTGGTCGACCTGTTCGAACGCAAGTTCGACGAGGGGCAGTAGTTCCAGTCCCGGCGCCGGAGGCGCCGGCCATCGCTGCGTGCCCGAGGGTGCGCGCGGATAAGGAGAAGGATTCGGCGTGCGACTCATACTCGACGGCAATGGTGCATCACGCGGAATGGCGCTCGGGCGCGCACGGCTCGAGCAACCGAGCCGCTTCCTCGTCGATGAAACGCCGCTCGGGCAAGAGGACGTCCCCGGTGAACTGCAGCGCTTCGACGAGGCCCTGGCCAGCGCGCGCGCCGAGCTCAAGAGCCTGCGCGACAAGCTCGATGGCCCGCTCGCCCGCGAAGTCGCGGAGTTCATCGACGCGCACAGCCTGATCCTGCAGGATCCCGAATTCGTCAACGGCGTGCACGAGCTGATCCGCACCGGCCGCTATCACGCAAGTGCCGCCCTGAAGATGCAGCGCGACAGCCTGGTCGCAGTATTCGAGGCGATGGACGATCCCTACCTGCGCAGCCGGCGCGAAGACATCGAGCATGTCATCGGCCGCGTACAGGGGGCCCTGAGCCGCGAATCCAGCGTCGAGGAACGCAAGCTCGCCTCGCGAGTCGGCGAAATCCTGGTCAGCGACACGGTGGCCCCTTCGGAGCTCGTTCCGCTCGCCGAGCATGGCGTCCTCGGCTTCGTCCTGACCGCCGGCAGCACGCTTTCCCACAGCGCCATCCTCGCGCGCTCGTTGCGCCTGCCGATGGTGGTCGGCTCGCACGAAGCGCTCTCGCACCTGCAGGATGGCGACCTCATCCTGATCGACGGCGACCACGGCAAGGTCATCGTCCATCCGACCGCCCAGGACCTGGCCGGCTATCGGAACTGGCAGCGCGAAGTGGTGCAGCAGGACAAGCGCCGGGCGCGCCTGCGCGATGCCGAAACGCGTACACGTGACGGCGTGGAAATCCATCTTTTTGCCAATGCGGAAATGGCCGGCGACGTGGCCCAGGCGCGCTCATACGGCGCCGCCGGCATCGGCCTGTACCGCACCGAATTCCTGTTCCTGCAGCGCAAGGACGCCCCCGGCGAGGAAGAGCAGTTCCTCGCCTATCGCGATCTCGTGCTCGGCATGGGTGGATTGCCGGTCACCATTCGCACGCTTGACCTCGGTGCCGACAAGGTCGACAGCGCCGGGCTTGTCCTCAAGGACGAGCCGAATCCCGCGCTCGGCGTGCGCGGCGTGCGCCTGTCCCTGCGCACGCCGCAGCTCATGCATACCCAGCTGCGCGCCATCCTGCGCACGACCAGCTACGGTCCGGTGCGCATCCTCGTGCCGATGGTCAGCACGATCGAGGAAATCATCACGGTCCGGCGCATGGTCAAGGAGTGTGCCGCGCAGTTGCGCTCCGAGGGCCACCATATCGCCGACACCTTCGAAGTCGGCGCGATGATCGAGGTTCCGGCGGCGGCAATCGCGTTGCCGAGCATGATCCGCAAGCTCGATTTCGTGTCCATCGGCACCAACGACCTGGTCCAGTACACGCTCGCCGTCGACCGCAACAACAACGAACTCGGCGCCCTTTACGACCCGCTGCATCCGGCCGTGCTGCGCCTGCTGGCGCAGATCATCGCCGTCTGCAACCGGGCCAATCGCCCGGTCACGCTGTGCGGGGAGATAGCCGGCGACACGCTTTTCACGGCCATGCTGATCGCGCTCGGCCTGACCGAATTCAGCATGCACGCGGGCCTGCTGCTGGAGGTACGCGAGACGATCAACGCAATCGACCGCACGGCCGTGCGCAAGCTGGCGCCGGTCCTGCTCCGCGCGACGAGCCGCGAGGGCATCCGCAAGGTCATGGAGCGCATGCGTGCCGAAACCGGCCCGATGATGGAAAATGCGAAGCCTTTGCCGGCGTCACCCTGACCCGTTCCGCGCCATTTCGCCTCCACCCGAGCCCGGTTTCCGACATGCCCGCAACCGTTGAACTGTTGATCGACTCGCGCGTTCGCGAACAAACAAGCGAGCTTGCCGCGAAGTTCGCCAGGCGCGAGCCATTCCGCCATGTCGTTATCGACGATTTCCTCAGCGCGCCGTTTGCCCAGCGCCTGCTCGCCGAGTTCCCCGCGTTCGAACGTGGCAACGCACGCAACGAGGCCGGAGAACTCGGCCGCAAGTCGACCGTAGAGCGCATCCGCGAACTGGGGCCCGCCTATTCCGAACTGGACTCGCTGATCCAGACGCCCGGCTTCCTCGGCCTGGTCGGGCGCCTTTCCGGCATCGACGACCTGCTTTACGACCCCTGGTATTTCGGTGGCGGCACGCACGAAAACCGCGCCGGGCAGGACCTCGACCCGCACGTCGACTTCAACCGCCACCCGGTCGAGAACTGGCACCGGCGGCTGAACCTGATCGTCTATCTCAACCCCGAATGGGAAGACGCCTGGGGAGGCTCCCTCGAACTGCACACCGATCCGCGCGCGGGCGACGATCGCGTCACCCTGGTCACGCCGCTGTTCAATCGCTGCGTGATCTTCGAAACCACCGAAACCAGCTG
>OEIU01002403.1_pt1 | contig 10065 bp, 8 predicted proteins | sample 1539221 | NCBI WGS metagenome assembly OEIU01 (sample SAMN03792071, study PRJEB22550) | activated sludge metagenome | feature: wastewater treatment plant; material: activated sludge; isolation source: Wastewater treatment plant of a petroleum refinery complex | place: Argentina: Zarate | collected... | reverse complement strand
TCCGACAGGCAGGCGTCGACGCCCGTGCCGACGCCCGACCACAGGAGCCGCTTGGCGGCGGCCATCGCCTTCGGCGCGCCGGCGGCGAGTTCCTGCGCCCAGGCGACCGCGGCCGTTTCGAGGTCCGCCTCAGGCACGATGCGGTTGATGATGCCGAGTTCCTTGGCCTGCGCGGCGGTGAGGATCGGATTGGTCAGCACGATCTCCGCCGCGCGACGCAGCCCGACGATACGCGGCAGGGTGACGGAAACGCCGGCGTCCGGCGCCATGCCGACGCGCGTCGCGCCGGCGAGGAATTTCGCCGTGTCGGCTGCGATCACCAGATCGGATGCGCAGACGAGGCCGAAGCCGCCGCCGCCGGCTGCGAAGCCGTGGACGGCGGAGATGACCGGCGCCTCGAGCCGCATCAGGCCGGTCACCGCATTTTGCAACCATGCGGTGGCGACGCGCAGATAATCGGGCATGTGCTCGCCCTTGGAGGCGAAGGTGTGCACGTCGCCGCCGGCGCAGAAATTCTTGCCGGCGCCGCGGATGAGCGCCACGCGCACGTCCGGCCGGCCGTGCAGGCCCATCACCGCCTCGCAGAGGCTCTTGAGGAAATCGACGTTCATGCCGTTGGAGGCATCGGGACGGTTGAGCGTGATGGTCGCGACGCCGTCGGCGACGGCGGTCAGGACGAGTTGATCCGATGACATGCGCGCGGTGGCCTCAGATGATGAAGGACATGGTGTAGATCGCGCGGTCGTTGTTGACGAGCGAGACCTTCTTGCGGACGAGCTTGAAGCCGTCGCCGGCGCGGCGCAACGTATATTCGTTGCGCGAACCCCAGATCGTCTCGCCGCGCTGGCTCGATTCGAAGACGATGGAATTGGCGCCGACGCGAATGTCGTCGCCCTCGCGGCCGAGAAACTCGATATTGCCGATGATGCGGCGCAGGCCCGAGCGCGGGTCCTGCGTGTAGCGCTTGCCCGACAGAAGCTGGCGCACGCGCACGCCGATGCGTGAGCGATTGTCGTAGATGATCGACATCTGCTGTTCCGGGTCTATGTCGTCGCCGTTGGCCGGCGCCCAGTAGACGGCGTCGTCCGTCCAGAGGTCTTCCCATTCCTCGTATCGGTGCTCGTCGGCGAGGCGCGCTTCGTGGAACAGGAACTGCTCCACGTCGCGCATGAGATCGGCGTCGGTGCGGGCGGCGATCATCGGGCCTGCTCCATCAGAGAGCGATAATGTCTCCAGATGCCGCGCGAGGGCACCTCGTCGGTCGCGTGCGCGACGAGGAAACCGTCCTCGTCGCGGCGCTCGCGATGCTCGCCGCGGCCGAGGAAGACCCAGTCGGTGTCATGCGCCGCCATGCCGCGCTGCGTGCGCTCGTACATTTCGGAATCGTCGGCCAGCAGGAAGCCGGCGGGGCCGACCGAGCCCATGGTCTGCTGGCGCATGCGGCGGTTGAGGTCCGGCGCGCCCTTGAACTGCAGCGCCGTGACATGCTGGACGCTGTCGTTCACGCCGAGCGGCTGAATGACGAACATCTGGATTTCGGCGATGAAGAGATTGGGGAAGATCATGACATGCGGCGTGCCGTCGATCATGATTTCGCGCGCGCGCTTTTCGCCATAGGCGGCGTTCATGCGCGCGACATAGTCGGGCAGCTTTTCGGGCGTCGTGCCGAACCAGCTCAGCAACGCGTCGCGCTTGCGGAATTCCGGGCGCAGGTCGAGTTCGGTGTGGCCGTTGCCGTAGTCGCGGGTGAGCGCCGTCGATTTCGCGCCGTAGAGGCCGCCGATGGCGCTGTCGGCGACGCTGAAGATCGACGAGTGGACGAAGGCCGGATGATAGCCGTCGGTCTCGTTCTCCAGAATGAATTTCCAGTTGGCCTTGACGCGATGCTTGAGGAAACCGGCGGTGATCTCGATCTCGCCTTCGGGCGAGGTCATGCAGAGGCGGTCGATCGTCTCGGCCGCGCCGCCGAGATGCTCCGCGAGGCTCGGGCCGTCGCTGGCGAAGGAGCCGAAGACGAAGCCGCGATAGGAGGCGACGCGCGGCACGCGGCCGAGGCCGTGCTTCGACTTGTCGAGACCCTCGTAGCCTTCCGGAAAGGCGTAGCCGAGCAGCCTGCCGTCCGAGCCGAAGTTCCAGGCGTGGAAGGGGCAGGTGTGCATCGGCGAATTGCCGCGCTCTTTCGGGCAGACCTGATTGCCGCGATGCGTGCAGCGGTTGAGCAGCAGATGCACCTGCCCGTCGCCGCCGCGGCTCATGATGATCGGCTGCAGGCCGATCGATTTCAGCACGAAATCGTGGGCGTTGGGGATTTCGCTTTCGTGGCCGACATAGACCCAGGTGCGATACCAGATCTTCTCGAGCTCGAGTTCGAAGATCGCGGGGTCGCGGTAGAGCGCGCCGCGCACGCGATCGGGCAGGATCATGTCGCTCCATGCGGGCGTCGGGGCCATCGCGTTCATCGGCTCTCTCCGAAATAGAATAATCCGACCAGTCGTTCTATTATTAGGGTCGGGACGGGCTTCGTCAAGGGAGGGGCGCGCGAAGCGTGAGCCCGCGCGCCCCGGCTGTGCCGCCTACTGAACCGGCTTGTAGCTGAGCGTGGCGAAATCGGCCTGCATGATCTGGACTTTCTGGTCCGAGAAACGCTTGCCGGGGCCGAAGCTGATCGGCGCCATGACGCCGGTCTGCAGATCCTTGGTCTTTTCGATTTCCGCGAGGGCGCAATCGCGCGTCAGCGCCTTGCCGCAGCGGCGGAAGGCTTCGACCAGCACGCGGCCCGCGGCGTAGCCCGCCTCCGTGTAGCGGTTGACGCCCTTGATCTCGGCCTCGGACAGATATTTCTTCGCCTTGTCGAGGAACGCCTTGCCCGCGGCGCCGGCGAGCGGCTCGACATAGTCGACCGCGTAGAGGCCGTCGCTGGCGGGACCGGCGAGCTTCAGCACGACCTCGATGCGGCCGGGCCAGAAGATGCCGATCGCCGGCTTGTAGGCGAGCTTCTCGAGCTCTTTGATCATCGCCACGTTCTCGGAGATGATGCCGCCGGCAAGGAAGACCTCCGCGCCGGAATCCTTCAGGCGCAGCATGTCGGAGGCGAAGTCGGTCTGGCCCTTCTTGTAGCTGCCGGAGTAGACGACGTTGAGCTTCTTCTCCTTGACGATCGCGTCGAAGCCCTCGCGCACCAGCAGACCGTAGTCGTCGTCCTGCGTGACGATGCCCCATTTCTTGCCGGGGAACTTGTCCGCCAGAAAGGCCGTCAGTTTCCGGATCCCCTCCGGATAGACCTGGCCGAGCGCGAAGACGTTCTTGCGCGCGGGCTCGAAAACCTGCGACACGGGCGCCGTCGAGATGAGGGTCGGCACGCCCGACTTTTCGAGCACGGGCATGGCGGCGATCGTCTGGCCGGAGCCGGAAATGCCGGTGATGGCGAAGACCTTGTCGACGTCGATCACCTTGCGCAGCCCTTGCAGCGTGCGCGCGGTGACATAGCCGTCGTCTTCCGAGACGACCTTGATCTTGCGACCATTGATCCCCGCCTCGTTGGCCTCGTCGAAGGCCATCTTCAGGCCGCTCGAATGCGCCTTGCCGAGCAGGGCCGGCGGGCCGGTGAACGGATCGACCTCGCCGATCAGGATTTCGGTGTCGGTCACGCCCTGTTCGGCGGCCAGGGCCGGCGCGCCGTGCAGCGCGAAAGCGGCAAGCGCAGTCGCTATCAGGTATCGCATGCTTTCCTCCCCACTTCTTGGTTAGACCTCAATATTTGAGCGGCCAGTGCGTCCACAGCCGCTTGGCGTCGCGCCACACGCCGACGAGGCCGCGCGGCTCGAACCGCAGGAACAGGATGATCGCCACGCCATAGGCGATGCTCTTGACCTCGTGCACCCCGGTCGACAGCAGGCTTTCGAGCGCGCCGCCGAACCAGCCGAACAGAATGCGGATGACTTCCGGCAGAAGGACGATGAAGACCGTGCCGAGGACCGCGCCCAGCGCCGAGCCGAGGCCGCCGACGATGAGGATGGCGAGCGCCTCGATGCTGAACAGGAAGGGGAAGCCTTCCACGCTCACGAAGCTGAGATAGATGCCCAGCAACGCGCCGGCGACGCCGGTGAGGAAGGCGCTGGCCATGAAGGCGTAGAGCTTGAACGCCTGCAGGTTGACGCCCATCGTGCGCGCGGCGATGTCGTTGTCGCGGATCGCCATGAAGGCGCGGCCGATGCGGCTGCGCGCGATGTTGAGACAGGCGAAGAGGGCGATCGCGGCCACGGCAAGGCAGAGCAGGGCGAAGGACTGGTCGCTGGAGAAATCGAGCCCGAACATTTCCGGCCTCTGCACCGTGATGCCGCGGGCGCCGTCGGTGATCGACTTCGCCTCCAGGATGAGATCCGAGATGATGTAGGAGAAGGCGAGCGTCGTGATGGCGAGATAGAGGCCGCGCAGGCGCAGCGAGGGCAGGCCGACGATGATGGCGAACAGCGCGGGCGCAATCCCCGCCGCCGCGAAGCCGAGCGCGGGGTGCAGATTGTGCTTGGCGACGACGATGGCGTAGCCGTAGGCGCCGAGCAGCAAGAAGCCGGCGTGGCCGAGCGAGATCAGGCCGGTGAGGCCGGTGAGCAGGTTGAGCCCGAGCGCGCCCGTGACGGTGATGAGCACCAGCGTCAGCAGCGACAGCACATAGGCGTTGACCACGAAGGGGGCGGCTATCAGCGCGACGACGAGCGCGGCCGCCCAGCCCCACACGAGGCGCGAGTCCGAGAGGACGACGAGATCGGCGTAGGTTTCCTTGAAGTCGCCGCTGCGCATCAGACCCTCACGATCTCGCGTTCGCCGAACAGGCCGAACGGCTGCACCATGAGAATGACGATGATGACGAGGAAGCCCGCGACATCCTTGAGGCCGGAGCCGACGTAGCCGCCGGCCATGTTCTCGACGACGCCGATGATGACGCCGCCGAAGCCGGAGCCGATGACGGAATCGAGGCCGCCGAGAATGGTCGCCGGAAAGGCCTTGAGGCCGATCTGGAACATGGCGGGCGACAGATCGTAGACGAGCGCGAACAGCACGCCGGCGACGCCGGCGATGGCCGAGGAGCAGGCCCAGGCGATGGCGTGAATGCGCGCGGCCGACACGCCCATCAGCAGCGCCGTGCGGTCGTCGGCGGCGACCGCGCGCATGGCGACCCCGAACTTGCTGAAGCGGAAGAAGAGGTAGAACGCGGCCATGGCGGCGACAAGCGTGACGACGGCCGCGACCTGCGCGCCGCGCAGGCTGACGCCGGCAAGTTGGATGACGTCGCGCCCGACGCCGAGATTGAGCGCGTGCGGATAGGCGTCCCAGACCAGCGTGATCAGCGAGCGTAGGATGACGGCGAGAGCGACGGTGACGAGCACGGTGGAGAAAATCGGCTCGCCGAGCATCGGGCGCGTGACGAAGCGCTCGATGAGGAGGCCGAACAGCATGGCGAAGACGATCGCACCGGCGATGACGACGAAGGGATTGCCGGTCAGCGTCGTCGAGATCGTCCAGGCGACATAGGCTGTTATCATCGACATTTCGCCCTGCGCGAAATTCACCAGGCCGGTCGATTTGTAGATGACCGCGAAGCCCATGGCGATCAGCCCGTAGATGGCGCCGATGGCCACGCCCGACGCCAGAAGTTCCGCGAACAGCTTCATGCCTCGGCCCCGTAGATCATCTGCAACTCGCGCTGGAACTTCCTGTTGATGATGCTGCGCCGGACTTTTTGCGTCGCGGTCAGTTCGCCGTCGTCGTGATCGAGCTCCTTGTCGAGGATCACGAACTTGCGGATGTTCTCGACGCGCGCGAACTTGCCGTTGGTCTCGCGCACGATGCCGTCGACGAGCTCGACCGTCTCGGGCAATTGCGAGAGAGATTTGTAGTTGGTGTAGGCGAGGCCCTTTTCGCGCGCCCAGCGGCCGACGGAATCGTAGTCGATCTGGATGAGGGCGCCGAGATATTTGCGGCCTTCGCCGACGACGATCGCCTCCTTGATGAGGCCCGTATCCTTGAGCGAATTCTCGATTTCCGACGGCGCGATATTCTTGCCGCCGGACGTGATGATGATCGCCTTCTTGCGGTCGACGACGGCGATCTCGCCGTTGTCGAGCACTTCGACGATATCGCCGGAATGCAGCCAGCCCTCGTCGTCGACCGTCGTCCTCGACGCGGAATCGTCGAGGAAATACCCCTTGAATACGCCAGGACTGCGCAGGACGACCTCGCCGTCCTCGAGCAGTTTCCATTCCGTGCCTTCGAGCGCCACGCCCGCCGCGCCGATGCGCATGGCTTCATGCGTCTGCATGAAGCCGACGCCGCTGCATTCGGTCAGCCCGTAGCCTTGCCCCACGGGAATGCCGATGACGTCGAAGAACCGGATCGTTTCGGGCGAGACGGCGGCGCCGGCGCAGAGCCGCACGCGGCTGCGGTCGAGGCCGAGATGCCTTTGCAGGTTGCGATAGAGCAAGAGCCAGTGCAGGCCGTATTCGAGCCGGTCCTTCAGTCCGGCTTCGCCCTTCTGCCGCCTGTCGGACAGAATGCGGCCGCGCTTCAGCGACCAGTCCGCGGCCTTGCGCTGCAGCCAGTTGCTGTCGCCCAGCCGGAACATGAAGTTCTGCTGCATCTTCTCGTAGATGCGCGGCACGCCGACGAAGGAGAGCGGCGCGATCTCGCGCACATTCGCCGCCACTGTGTCGATGGATTCGGCGAAATTCACCACCCCGCCGATGACAAGCTGCGTGACCATGGAATAGCAGCGCTCGGCGACGTGGCAGAGCGGCAGGTAGCAGATCGTTTCGAAGCGCGGCTTTTCGAGATCGGTCGCCTTCGCATATCTGTCGGCGGCGTAGACCAGATTGCGATGCGACAGCATCGCGCCCTTCGGCGGCCCCGTCGTGCCCGACGTGTAGACCATGATCGCGACATCGTCCGGCTTCGCCGCGTCGATCTCGCGGTCGAGCGCTTCATTCGCGCCCGCATGTCGCTCGCGCCAGGCGCGGCCGCGCTCGAGCAGCGCGTCGAACGACATGAGGCGACCGTCGCGATAGTTGCGCATGCCCTTCATGTCGACGCAGACGATCGCCTCGACGCCCGGAAGGCCGTCGCCGTTGGCCATGGCGTCGAGCACCTTGTCGGTCTGCTCCTGGTCGCCGGTGAAGACGACGCGCGCGCCGCAATGGCGCACGATATATTGCAGCTCCGGCCAGGGATTGGTCGGATAGATGCCGACGACCGGCGCGCCGAGCATTTCCGCGCCGAGATCGGCGTAATACCATTCCGGCGTGTTCTCGCTGGCGACAGCCACGCGGTCGCCGCGCGCGAGACCCAGCGATTGCAATCCGAAGGCCACGAGGCGCGCGGTCTCGTAATAATGCGCCCAGGTGAAGCGCTTCCAGATTCCATGCTCTTTTTCACGGATGGCGAGCGCATCCGGATGCGCCTGCGCGCGCAGGCGAAGAAGCTGCGGCAGCGTGATGTCGCAGGCCTGCCGGCGCGCGGCGAGGGTTTCGAAACCGTCAGAGCGCATGGACATCGCCTCCGGCGGGTTCCGCCGGCCGTCCGCGGCGGCCGAGATAGGCGTCGAGCACGGCGGGATCGTTGCGCACCTCGTCCGGCGTTCCGCCGGCGATACGCTGGCCGAAATTCAACACCTGCACGTGATCGGATATGTCCATCACCACGCGCATGTCGTGCTCGATCATCAAGACGGTGATCCCGAGCTCGTCGCGAATGTCGAGCACGAAACGCGCGATATCCTCGGTCTCCTCCTGGTTCATGCCGGACACCATTTCGTCGAGCAGCAGCAGTTTCGGTTCGCAGGCGAGCGCGCGGGCGAGCTCCACGCGCTTCTGCTGGCCGTAGGACAATTGGCCGACGACGGCGTTGCGGATGTTCTCGATCTCGAGGAACTCGATGATCTCCTCGACCTTTTCGCGCGCCGCGATTTCCTCGCGGCGCGTGCGGCCGAAGAAGAAGGCGGCTTCCAGCACGCTCGACTTCGTGTGGATGTGGCGGCCGACGAGAATGTTCTCGACCACCGTGCCGTGCTTGAACAGCGCCAGGTTCTGGAAGGTGCGGCCGATGCCGCGCGCGGCGAAGCGCGAGGGACGCTCGCGCGTGATGTCGGCGCCGTCGAAGATGATGCGCCCGCTGGTGGGGCGCAATACGCCGCTGACGAGATTGAACAGCGACGTCTTGCCGGCGCCGTTGGGGCCGATGACGCTGCATATCTCACCGCGCGCGACATCGAAGCTGACGTCGGAAACCGCCTTGAGGCCGCCGAAGGTGCGCGTCAGCATGTCTAGTTGCAGGAGCGGCGCCGTCACGACAACCACCTCTTGCGTCGTTTGTAATGCTTGACATCGCGCATCGATCTGTGCGCGCCGGACCGGCCCGCGCCGAGATAGAATTCCTGCACGTCCTCGTTGCGCGCCAGCCTGTCGGCGGGACCGTCGAGCACGATGCGGCCGTTCTCCAGAATGTAGCCGTAGTCGGCGATTTCGAGCGCGCGCGCGGCGTTCTGTTCGACCAGCAGCACGGTCAGGTCGAGCTTCTTCCTGAGATCGACGATGACTTCGTAGATGCGGTCGATGATGAGCGGCGCGAGGCCGAGCGAGGGCTCGTCGAGCGCCAGCAGACGTGGTCCGCTCATCAGGCCGCGGGCGATCGCCAGCATTTGCTGTTCGCCGCCGGACATGTAGCCCGCGATCTGGTCGCGCCGCTCGAACAGGCGCGGAAAGAGATCGAAGGCCTGGTCGCGGCGCTCGCGGCAGACCGCGGCGGCCGTCGTGAACCCGCCCACCTGCAGATTTTCCTCGACCGTCAGGGCGGGAAAGATGCGCCGTCCCTCGGGCACGTGCACGACGCCGCGCCGCACGATTTCGTCGGGCGCGAGCGCGCTGATGTCGGCGCCTTCGAGATGGATCGAACCGTTGTCGATCTTGCCGTCCTCGGCGTAGAGAATGCCTGACATGGCCTTCAGCAACGTGCTCTTGCCCGCGCCGTTGGAGCCGAGCAGGGCGACAAGCGCGCCTTTCTCGGCCTGCAAACTGACGTCGCGCACGGCCTCGATCGCGTCGTCGTAGACGACCTGAAGATTGCGGAATTCGATCATCGGCGCGGCGTCGGTCGCATTGCGCGTTTCGGCCGGCGATGTGGCAGGCGCCGTCATGCGCTCAGTGCGCCGGCTGCCGCGCGGCGGCGCGTTCGGCGACGATGGCGTCGACGACGAGCTTGGCCGTCTCCGCGCAGGCCTGCGTGCCGCCATTGCCGTAATCCTTCACGGCGTCGCCGACCTGCCACAGACCCCGCACATTCGTTTCGCGTGGCAGGTCGTATCCGGCGCAGGCGCGTTGCGCCGGCCATTCGTCGCGCATCACGCGGATCGACAGCATTTTTGTTTTCTCATCGAAGCCCGGGAACTGCTCGTGCAGATCCTCGAGCCCGAGCGCTTTTTCCGCCTCGCTGTCGAAATCGCCGAGCGCCGGTTTCGGGACGGCGTAGGCGACGTAGAGATGCCAGCCGGGCGGCGCGAGCTCGGGACAGGCGGCGGTCATGTTGGCCATGTTGCAGAGGCGGCGCGTCTTGCCGAAGGTGACGATGCCCGGCGCATTGAACAGAGGCTCGCGGCTCGCGAAATTGTAGACGATGTTGGCCGCCGAACGCAGGTCCGCCACACGCTTCGCATAATCGGCGGGGAAGGCGTCTGCGTCGGCAAGCGAGAGCGTGCCCTTCGGCCCTGCATTGGAGACGATGCAGTCTGTCACGACGCGGATCGTTTCGCCGCCGCGCTGCACGATCACGCTGCGGACCACTCCATTTTCGATCTCGATTTTCTGCGCGGGCGAAGACAGCCAGATCTCGCCCTTCTTCGCCACTGCGTCCGCAAGCGCCTGCCAGACGCCGATCGTGCCTTGCGGGCAGAAGCCGAAGCGCTTGAAGGCGCCCTTGCTGGTGAAATAGGTCAGGAAGGCCCGGGCCGGCAGTTCGGCGGCATTGCAGGCAAAGATCGCCGCGCAGAGATTGCGGAAGATCGCGTGCACGGAGGTGTTGCTG
>OEIU01002402.1_pt1 | contig 10068 bp, 19 predicted proteins | sample 1539221 | NCBI WGS metagenome assembly OEIU01 (sample SAMN03792071, study PRJEB22550) | activated sludge metagenome | feature: wastewater treatment plant; material: activated sludge; isolation source: Wastewater treatment plant of a petroleum refinery complex | place: Argentina: Zarate | collected... | reverse complement strand
CGGCGGCGTGGTCGGCGGCGTGGTCGGCGGCGCGGTCGGCGGCGTGGTCGGCGGCGCGGTCGGCGGCGGGGTCGGCGGCGTCTGAGGCACTCGATCCCACCCGTCGAGGGCTCCAGCGCTCCGCGCTTGCGCTCCTCGACCGGATGATCGAGTGCCAGCCCGCTGACCTGGCGACGACGCCGGCGCAGTGACCACCACCCCGAAGGCGGCCCCGGCGCGCGTTGCAGGCGCCCGGGGCCCGGAAACGCCCTACCTGGAGGACGTCTCGTGACGCACCCTACCCCCACCATCGGCGTCGCGGCGATCGCCGCGGCCGCCCTCATCGTCCCCGCGGTGGCGCAGGCGCACACCGCCACCGTCGCCTGCAACCCCGCCACCGGCGGCATCGTCGTCACCCCCGACTACCAGCAGCTCAACCCCACCTGGACGGTCACCGCCGGCCGGGTGGAGGTCACCTGGTCCGACGGGTACCGGCGATTCCTCGACCTCCCCGGCCCCTGCGAGGCGCCCGCCCCGTCCCCCGCCCCGGCACCGGCACCGGCACCGGCGCCGCCGGGTGAGGCGACCCCGCCGCCGCCGGCGGCGGTGACGTGCGCGGACCTCCTGGCCGCCTACCCGAAGGCCGGTCGTGGCCGCCGCGCCGCCTGGGGGTGCCCCGCCACCCCCATCACCAAGCCCCCCGCCCCGCGGCCGCGTCCGCGCCCCCGTGTCGTGACGTGCGCGTTCGTCGTCGCCCACTACAGCGGCGCCGCCCGCACCCGGATGGTCACCCGGTACGGGCTCCCGGCGACGTGCGGCCGGCCGTTCAACCCGCCCGTCGCAGGGTGACGGCGGTGCGGTTGTTCCGCGGCGTCGCGTGGGCCCTCGCCATCGAAGCCGCCATCGCCGTCGCCGTGATCGCCGCATGCACCGCATCCGCCCACGCCGCGACCGCCCAGGCGGAGTCCGACCGGATCGCCAGCTGGATGGCCCACGAACTCCGTGCGGACGTACCGGCCCGAACCCTCGTCGCCGCCCGCCACCACCAGCTCGACCGGATGTGCGGCGCCGCCACCGACTGGGCCGCCTACGTCTGCGAAGCCGACCCCACCGTCATCCGGATCCGCCCGTGGATGGTCGGCGCCCTCGAACGCCGATCCTGCCTCGCCCTCCGCTACCTCCTCCACGAACACGCCCACAGCAGCCGCGACTACGACGACATCCCCCTCGCCGAAGGCATCGCCGAAGCCGTCGCCCACGACCTGTACCCGAAGGCCGCCCGCGACCTCCAATGCCGCGACCGGGCTGCGTTCGGTGACCTCATCCTCTACAGCCAGGAGGCGGAGGGGGTGTGGACCACCAGCGTCGTCGCATCCGGCTCGAGGAACCGTGACGCACGGGCCGCCCGGGAGTGGGTCAGGAAGCTGTGGGCGGCGGACACCGCGACACGCCACCAGATGATCAGGGCGGCCGCACGGTGACGTGCCCGCCGTCCCCCATGAACCTGTACCGCACCGGGGAAAGCGTCCAAGCCAACCTGTACGCCGGCAGCCACTACCAAGGGCACCGAGCCCGCCGGGCACGCGGCAGACGCGCCCGCATCGCCTACCAAGCCGCCCTCACACGCAGGTGGGCGAGGGAAAGGCGGCAGGGGTGAAACGCCGATGCCGCGGCTGCCAAGCGTACCTCCGCACCACCAACCCCGACATCTACTGCGACCCCTGCCAAACCGCCATCCGCCACCAGGCACCCGCACCACGCAAACAGCCGATGACCACCCTCATCCTCGAAGCCCTCACCACCCCCGCCACCGCCCCCGAACTCGTCCGGCGCACCAACCTCACCCCTCAACAGGTGAAAGCCACCATCAACCACCTCCAACGCGACCGGAGGATCATCAGCGACGGCGCCCGCGGCGGATCCCACCCCGTCTGCATCTACCAGCGGGCGGACACGGCGTGACCCCCGCAGACGAGCCCCGCGCCGACGTCCTCCATCGCCTCAACCAGTTGGGCCGCGGACACGCACACCGCGTCAGCGTCATCGCCCGCACCGGGGAACCACGCCCCGACGCCGCCGTCTGGAAGACGCTCGACGACCTATGGGTGGACGGCGCCGTAGACCACCTGGGGGGCGACCGGTACCGGCTGCCCATGCTGGCGCAGGAACAGCTGCAGTGGGAGGCCGGCTGATGGCTGAACGCCGGATGCTCCACCGTGCCGCCAGCACCAGCCCCGACCTCACCTGGCTCCGGACGAAACACGGCCCCGACGCCGCCCTCTTCGCCATCCTCCTCATCCCCTACTACGACCGTTGGGGATGCGTCGCAGCAGACCCCGGCCGCCTCCGCACCCTCGTCGTCCCCGCCTACGGCGACATCACCACCACCGACGTCAAACGGTGGACGGACGCGATGGTCCGCCGCGGAATGCTCGAGCGGGTCACCTCACCCGACGGTGAGAAGGGCCTCCGCAACCCCTCATTCCACGACCACCAGGCCGGCGTCCAATGGGAACGGGAAGCCGTCTCACCGTGGGAACCGAAGGGCGTCACAGACCAGTGGCGACGCAAGCCACGCAAGACGAACGCCGAAACAGCCCGCACCGCAGCCGCCAAACAGAAAGGTGCCCGTAAGCAGGGTGGTCACAGACCAGTCTCAGACCAGTCTAAGAGTGGTCTAGTCGAAGGGAAAGGAAGTAAGACCTTTCCCCCCTTACCCCCCACGGGCGAGGGGGGGGAGGGGGGCCCCCCCCGGGGGGGCGCCGCCCGCGGGCCCCCCCGGCGGCGGGCCCCCCCCCCCCCCCCCCCCCCCCCCAACGCAACGGCCCACCGCCACAACGACGACCTCGCCACAGCCGCCGACGTCCTCCAAGCCATGCTCGAAAGGCAGGACGCATGACCACCACCATCCGCAGCGGCTACCGCGGCCGCACCGAATACGAACGCCTCCGCATCGACGAAGCCGCCCTCCTCGACGCCATCGCCGCATTCGACAGCCCCCACTGGCAGGACACCGCATCCCAAACGGAACTGCAGGAACAGGTGGACCGCATCCGCCTCCGCCTCCCCGACCACGGCACCCGCATCGACGAACGCATCGCCGCCGGCATCCGCTACGTCCAAGCCGCCCCCGACCCCCGCGACCCACCCGACACCATCCGCTACGTCGTCATCCACCCCAACGGCCACCGCATCCCCGAGCACGCCCGCACCGTCGAAGACCAGGCGGCCGGCCGTTGACGAACGAGTGGCATGACGACACGCCCCTCGCCCGCCAAACCCTCACCGACACCCAGTTCCTCACCTGGTTCATGCACCAACGCGGCTGCAGCCACCGCACCATCGCCGCCTACAGGCACGTCTCACCCAGCACAGTGCGAGACTGCCTCGACGCATGCCACCGGCTCATCGAGAAAGCGAAGAATGAGGCCGCATGAGCGAGACCGCCGAGCAACTGTTCAACGCCATCCGCCAAGCGCTCGAGATCTACGACCCGCCACGGGTCAAGCGAGTGCGGGTCACCGGCCTCGGCACCCCCGGCTGGGTGCACGAAGTCCCCATGCACCCAGACCACGCAGACCTCTACCTCACCCCCGCACAGCGCGCCGACCTCACAGCGGTATTCATGGATTCGGGGTGGCCGCGGGAGATCATCATGCACCCCGACGACTGGGCCAAGCTGCTCTCTCTCAGGCCGAAGCGCATGATCCCGGAACGCGAACCCGCCCAGCAGTCCATCATGGGAATCCCCGTGTGGGTGGACGCCGCGTGAAACTCCGCCCTGACCTCCTCGCCCAAGCCCAGAAAGCCGCAGCCGAAGCCCTCGGCCAAAGCGAACCCGGCCCCGCCATCCAGGTCAGCACAGATGTGAACGGCCGGCCACCCCGCATCCCCGCCGTCGGCCTCCACCCCGGCGCCATCGACGGCACCGTGCCGCACAGAAACCGGAAGTTGGAGAGATGGGAGAGGAGAACCTGATGGCACGCGCCAAACACATCGCCTCACTCGCCGCCCGCATCGACGCCGACTACGCCCCACCAAAACCAGCCGGCCTCAAGCCACTCCCACCCACATGGAAGGACACCGACCCACCGTTCATGCGGAAGGTGTGGGAAGCAGAAGCAGACCCGGAGGAAATCGAACGCGAACGGCTACGGACCGCGGCAGCCATCACTAGGTGCGAGCGGAAACTCGACAACCAGCGGCGGCTACGAGCAAAGCACCGATGCGTACCCACCGAACACGTCACCCGAGACGAGATCATCGAGAGGGACGACTCCACCTGCTACCTCTGCGGCAAGCGGTGCAAAGACAACGAGATCCACCTCGACCACATCACCCCCATCGCCCTGGGAGGACCGCACACCAAGGACAACCTGGCCGTGGCATGCGCCCCATGCAACCACGCCAAGGGCGCACGCATGACCGACAAGAGGCCGAAGTCGCTGATGTCATGACATTCGTGTACCCTCCCGGGTATGCAGGTGGTGGGCTGCTGGCGTAGGCGAAGCCAGTGAAGCCGCCCGCGCACTCTGCGCCCTAGGTGTCTCCCGAGCCAGGCCACAAGCCTGGCCTTCCGCATTCTTGGCCCACCTCCATTCCACATTCCGGAAACTGGAAGGTCGGCGACCGGTGCCCGTCCGCACCCACCACGGGAGGACCGGGTGAGAGGACGGGCTCCCCGGTCCACCCGACCCCGATCCGCAGCAACCAAGCGGACCAGCACCTACGCATGGCGCAAACGCCGAGCCATGATCCTCGCCCGCGACCGCCGGCGCTGCCGCTACTGCGGAGCCAAGGCGACTGAAGTGGACCACATCATCCCCGTCACACGCGGCGGCACCGACCACCCCGACAACCTCGCCGCATCCTGCTGGGACTGCAACCACGGCGGCAACGTCGCCATCAAGCAGCGCCTCCTCGCAGAGCAAGGGGGGGGTGGCAAAGAATTTCGAGGTCCAGATCCGAAGCTACGCCGCGACCTTTCCCTCCCCGCTCCTGGATCGCCGCGGGTTTCGAGGGCGTGGTGATGGCGCCGCGGCGGACTGGCGATGGGCCATCTGGGGGGGAGTATGCGAGCAGCGCGGGGACGGGCGCTCGCCCTGCCGACGGATCAGACCGTTCCACGACCCGGTCCCGTCGGGTTAGCACGGACCCCGCGCAGTATCACCCTGGCGCCGAGCGGGCGGAGCTCGTCGCCGCGATCGAGTCGCGGATCGCCGAGGCCGGTGAGGTGGCGCCGTGGCTGGGTGAGCTGGCCCGGGTGATGGCGCGTGACGCGAGCAACCCCATCCACTCGCTGACGTCGCGGACGATGGCGGCGAAGGTTTTGGTTGAGGTGATGGGTGTGGTGGATGCGGCGGCGCCGGTTGAGGTGGCGGCGGATCCGCTGGACCAGCTCGCGGCGAGGCGTGAGAAGCGGCGGTCGGCGTGAGCCTCAACTACGTCTGGGTGGACGACCACGGCACGCCGTTCCGCGAGGCCGCGACGTGGGCGGAGTGGCGTTCGCTGGTCGCCGAGACCGTGAGTTTCTACGAGCAGAACCCGAGCGAGCGCCGATCTGGTGGCGACACGGCGATCATCAATTTGACTGATGCCTACGCCGGGGGCGGTCCGCACCACGGCCACACCCTGCTTTGCGGGGTGCCCGCGTGACGACGGCGACCCTCCAGGCCCCGCGGGTGGCGACGTTCCCGGAGTCCGCGGGGTCGGCTGGTCGTGAGGTGGTCGACTTGGCGGCGGAGGCGGGTCTCGTGCTGGATGGGTGGCAGGCGCTTGTCCTCGAGCATGCGTTGGCGGAGCGGCCGGATGGGAAGTGGGCTGCGTTCGAGGTGGGCGCGGTCGTCTCCCGGCAGAACGGGAAGGGTTCGATCCTGGAGGCCCGGGAGCTTGGCGGTCTGTTCCTGCTGGAGGAGCGGCTGGTCGTCCATTCTGCGCACCAGTTCGACACGTCTCTGGAGGCGTTCCGCCGGCTGTTGTTCCTCATCGAGAACACCGCGTATCTGTCGCGGCGGGTGAAGCGGGTGTCCCGGGCGCATGGCGAGGAGGGCATCGAACTCGTCTCCGGTCAGCGGGTTCGGTTCCGGACGAGGACGAAGGGTGGTGGCCGTGGGTTCACGGCGGACTGCCTGATTTTGGATGAGGCGATGATCCTGCCAGAGGCTGCGGTGGGGGCGACGTTGCCGACGTTGTCGGCGCGGCCGAATCCTCAGGTTTGGTACATGGGGTCGGCTGTGGATCAGGAGATCCACGACAACGGGATTGTCTTTGCCCGGGTGAGAGAGAGGGGCATCAAGGGCGATCCGTCGCTGGCGTTCTTCGAGTGGTCGGCGCATCCGGAGGGTGTGGACAACATCGACCCTTTGGACCTGCCGGTCGGGCTTGCGGGGGATCCGGAGTCGTGGCGTCGGGCGAATCCGGCGGCGCGGGTGTCGCTCGAGCACATTGAGCGTGAGCATCGGGCGATGGACCCCCGGACGTTCGCGGTGGAGCGGCTGGGGATTGGTGATTGGCCGGTGACGGACCCGGACGCCGGCGCCGTCATCCCGGTGGCGACGTGGCGGGCCCTCACCGACCCGGCGTCGGAGATCGCGGAGCGGTTGTGTTTCGCCCTGGATGTGAATCCGGAGCGGTCGTGGTCGTCGATCGCGGCGGCCGGGTTGCGGCGGGATGAGCTCGCCCACGTCGAGGTCGTCGAGAGGCACCAGGGGACCGGCTGGGTGGTTCAGCGGTGCGTGGAGCTGCAGAAGCACAAGCCTTCGACGCTCCTCATCCAGGAGAACAGCCCGGCGGCGTCGCTCATCGCCGACTTGGAGGACGCCGGCGTCGCCGTCACCCGGGTGAACTCGAATGAGTTGGCGAAGGCGTGTGGGGTCTTCTACGACCTCGCGGTTGAGGGGCGCCTCCGCCATCTCGGTTCGCAGGAGCTTGATACGGCGGTCCGTGGGGCGGCGAAACGTCCGCTGGTGGATTCGTGGGCGTGGTCACGGAAGACGTCGAAGGTGGACATCAGTCCGCTCGTTGCGGCCACCCTCGCTGCGTGGCATGCGACTGCCCACGATCCCAACCCGTTCATACTCTAGGAGGCCCCGATCCGCCTTCTCCTGTTCTCGAATGCGCCCCACGCAGGTACGGGGTACGGTGTTCAGTGCGGTCTCCTCGCGAAAGGGCTGGAGGCCGCTGGGCATGAGGTGGCGATCCTCGCGTACTTCGGTCTTGAGGGCGCCCAGTTGTCTTGGGAGGGGATCCCGGTGTTCCCCCGCTCGAGGCATCCTGCCAGCCAGGATTTGATGGTGCCGCTCGCCAAGCAGCTTGGCTGTGACGCCGTCATCAGCGTGACGGATGCGTGGGTGGTGGAGACCCAGCGGTTCCAGGGCAGCGGGGTCGCGTATGTCCCGTGGTTTCCGTGTGATGCCGAACCCATGGATCAGGAGAACGCCCGGGGTATCGCCGGTCCCGGGCCGGTCGTCACCCTCCCGGTCGCTACCAGCGAGCATGCGGCGGCGATGGCGCGTGACCGTGGGATCACGGATGTGCGGACGATCCCGTACATGGTGGACACGTCCCTCTACTGCCCCGGCGACAAAGCGGCGGCGCGGCAGGCTTGGGGTATCCCGGAGTCGGCGTTCGTCGTTGGGATGGTGGCGATGAATAAGGCGGCGGCGGGGGTGGACCGCAAGCGGTTTGAGGAGCAGATCGCGGCGTTCGCCCGCCTCCGTGAGGCGCATGACGATGCCCTCCTGTACATGCACACCCACATCTCGGCGCCGGATGGCGTGCACCTGCAGACCCTGTTGAAGCATTACCGGGTGCCTCCGGAGTCGGTGATGTTCACGGATGGGATCGTGTTGACGGTGGGGGCGCCGGCGCCGTTGATGGCGGAGCTCTACCGGTCGTTCGACGTCCTGTCCCTCGTCAGCGGGGGTGAGGGTGCGGGGATGCCCCTCCTGGAGGCTGCGGCGTGTGGGACGCCGGGGATCTGGGGCGGCTGGACCGCCATGCCGGAGTACGCGAAGGCCGGGTGGGTGGTTGGGAGGACCGAGGCGCAGCCGCAGATGAACGCGGGGCGTGTGTGGTGGCAGACGCCGGCGGTTGACGCCATCCACGACCGGATGGAGCAGGCGTACGGCTGTGAGAAGCAGCTCCGCGACGTGATGAGTTCCGAGGCGCGTGATGGGGCGATGAACCACGACCCGCACACCGTCATGCCACTGTGGTTGAAGGCGGTCGATGAGGTTGGGGAACGCCTGGAGGCGGCGAAGGGTGTGACGTCGGTGGCGATCCCTGAGGCCCTGCGGCCGAAGCCGGTGCCCGCGTGAGCGTCGAGTGGACGGTCCAGGAGTGGCTTGCGGACATGCTCCGCCATGACGCCTACACCGTCGGCCATTCGGACCGGCCGTGGTTCGCCGAGTACGAGGAGGCCGAGTGATGCGGTGGCCGCCTCGCCCTCTCTATCGGGTCGATGAGAACGGGTGCTGGGTGTGGCTCCGCCACATCGACCGGTGCGGGTACGGCGACTGGACGCGCACGGTCGATGGGAAGCGGTGTAAGGCCCATCGGTATATGTACGTTCAGCACGTCGGCCCGATCCCCGATGGTCTCCAGCTTGACCATCTGTGCCGCAACCGCGCGTGCGTGAACCCCGATCACTTGGAGCCCGTTACGGCACGGGAGAACCTGGTCCGCGGGACAGGGTTCGTGGCCGAGAACGTGGCGAAGGAGCGGTGCCACAAGGGGCACCCGTTCGACGAAGCCAACACCTTCAGGTCCGGCGGTCGCCGCCACTGTCGCGCATGTCGGCGCGATGCGACGGCTCGCTATCGAATGAGGCTCGCCGCATGCTCAGAGTGAGCGTCATCACGGCGGCCCTCCCGTCCCGGGTGGACCAGCTCGCCGAAGCGGCGGCGTCCGTCCGGGCCCAGCAGCACCCGCCGATCGAGCATCTGGTCCGATTCGACTATGACCGCCGGGGCAGCGCATACACGCGCAACGCCCTCCTCGCCTCCGTCAACGGCGACTACGTCGCCGTCTTGGATGACGACGACGTCCTCTACCCGAACCACCTCGCCCTCCTCGTCCGGGCGGTGGAGGAGACGGATGCGGACATCGTCTACCCGTTCTGTGATGTGGAGGGCCGCGCCGGCTGGAACCCCTCCCGCACCTTCGACGAGGTTGCGTTGCGGCAGGGGAACTACATCCCGGTCACCGCGTTGATCCGCACCACCCTCCTCGACCGGGTTGGCGGGTGGCCGGAGTCGGCTGCGTCCCCCGGGGGCTTCGAGGACTGGGCGCTCTGGCTCAAGGCCCTCGATGCGGGCGCTCGGTTCTTCTGTGTCCCGGAGGTGACGTGGCGGTACCGCCTCCACAGCGGTTCGAAGACGTACCTCGGAGAGAGGTGGGCGGCGTGACGACCACCCCTCCGAACTCAGAGCGCACCCCGTTCCCGTCCGACGCTTTGGAGGTCGAGTGAGGATCCTGATCACTGGTGCAGCCGGGTTCATCGGCTCCCACCTCGCCGAACACTTCCTGGCCGATGGCCATGAGGTGTACGGCATCGACAACCTGCGGACCGGGCGGGTGGGGAACGTCCCCCCCGGCTGCCACTTCTTCAGTGGTGACATCACGTCGGCGGGGATGCTTGCGGATGTGTTCCGGGTGGCGCGGCCGGAGGTCGTCTACCACTGTGCCGCCTCCTACTCGGATGCGGATGCGTGGGAGACGGACACGGCGACGAACGTGCATGGGACGATCAACGTGGTGCGCAACTGCCTGCACCATGGGGTGCGCCGCCTCGTCTACTTCCAGACGTCCCTCTGCTACGGCATCAACCCGGTGTCGCCGGTGAAGGTGGGGGCGCCCATCGACCCCACCTCCAGCTACGCGATCACGAAGACGGCGGGGGAGCAGTTCATCCAGATGTCCGGGTTGGACTGGGTGTCGCTGCGGCTTGCGAACATCTTCGGTCCCCGCAACCTGTCCGGCCCGATCCCCACCTTCTACCGGCGGGTGTCGAACGGGGGGCCGGGGGCCGGGGGGGGGACCCCCCCCCGCCTCGTGTTGATTTCCCCCCCCCCCCCCCGCCCCCCCCCG
>OEIU01002401.1_pt1 | contig 10071 bp, 8 predicted proteins | sample 1539221 | NCBI WGS metagenome assembly OEIU01 (sample SAMN03792071, study PRJEB22550) | activated sludge metagenome | feature: wastewater treatment plant; material: activated sludge; isolation source: Wastewater treatment plant of a petroleum refinery complex | place: Argentina: Zarate | collected... | reverse complement strand
TGCATTATAAATATATGAACAGTTATGGGCATCCAACGGGTGTAAAAGAATTTAAAAAATTAAATAAAGATGTTGAATTGCAGAATCAACAGAAAAATTTAGATAGGAAATAGTAAATAAATTTAACTGAACAAAACTAATAATTCTTAACTTTTGCTTTATTGAAATTTGAATTGAAACGACTTATCTTATTTAAACAAAAATCATTATATCTCTAAAAATGAAACGTAATAAAGCACTCATTCCACTTTCACACGATCATCATCTCGGTTTACTTCTTGCACAATTAATTCAAAAGAGTACGCCCGATTATAAAGGACTGCCAAAAGATTTAGATGGAAAAATTAAGTATACAATTGATGTCTATAATTCCTTACTGAAAAAACATTTTGAAGATGAAGAAAAAATATTATTTCCGGTAATTATGGGTAAAAATAAATTATTGGAAAATTTAGTTTATGAGATTATCAATGAACATCGTTTACTTGAAAAATTTATTACTGAACTTACGACAACAAAGAATCAATTTGAACTTCTTGATAAAATCGGTAAAATTCTGAATGATCATATCAGAAAAAAAGAAAGAGACTTATTTCCCAAAGCTCAGGAAGTTTTAACTGAAATTGAACTCTCAGAAATTGAAAAGGAACTATTATTCTCTTCTAAAACAAAGAATGATAATTGTAGTGCAGAAACAATAAAGGACAAAGAGAATAAGATTTTTAAAGACAATCGGGATAGCACTTAATGAAAATTTTAAAGATGATTCACTCATTTATTCCACCCCCGCAATGGCATTTTGGGGTTTTGATTATACTTGGAATACTTACAGGATTATTCTTTCTTGTTCTCCGTCTTGCAAATGTTACTTCATACATGTCAGACAAACCGGAAACATGCATAAACTGTCACGTTATGACTCCATATTATGCAACCTGGGCACGAAGCAGCCATGGAAGAGTTACGGTCTGTAATGATTGTCATGTTCCACAAGACAATGTAATTAAAAAATATTTTTTCAAAGCATCAGACGGTTTAAGACATTCGTATATATTTACATTTCGATTAGAGCCGCAGGTAATAAGGATAAAAGAAGCAGGTAGAAATGCAGTACAGCAAAATTGTATCCGCTGCCACTCAAATGTAATCCATCCGATTTCACTTAGAGCAATCAGCAATCAAAAGATACAGGAAGAGGGAGACGGATATTGCTGGGATTGCCATCGTGAAGTTCCTCATGGAAGAGTAAACAGTTTATCATCAACTCCGTATGCAAGAGTTCCGGTTTTAACTTCTCCTGTTCCTGAATGGATAGAAAAAAGTTTAGGATTAAAAAAGAATTAATTTTTATTTAAAAAGATAGGATTAAAAATGAAACCAATAAGTGAAGTAATTAAAAATAAACCTTGGCTTGGATGGTTATTGTTCTTAGGAACAACAATAATCGTTTTCTTAGTTGGACTCTTCGCTTCATCAATAATTGAAAGAAGGAGTGAATCAGTAACACTTCAAATGATTAAACCCATAAATGACTGGGAGCCAAGAAATGAAGTATGGGGAGAAAATTACCCGCGGGAATTTGAATCATATCTTAAGACACTTGATACAACTTTTGCAAGCAAACATGGCGGGTCCGTTAAAATTGATTATCTTGAAAAATATCCTGAGCTGGTTATCCTGTGGGCAGGATATGCTTTTTCAAAAGAGTATAATCAGGGCAGAGGGCACGGCCATGCCATTGAAGATATTAGAAATATTTTACGAACCGGAGATAACGAAAATAGTCCGATGCCTGCAACTTGCTGGACGTGTAAAAGTACTGATGTTCCAAGAGTTATGAATGAAATTGGCGCCGCTAATTTTTACAAGAAAAAATGGATTGATTTGGGATCTGAAATCGTAAACCCAATTGGCTGTCAGGATTGCCACGATCCTAAAACTATGAATTTAAGAATTACTCGTCCTGCACTTATCGAAGCTTTTCAAAGACAGGGAAAAGATATAAATAGTTTTAGCAGACAAGAAATGCGTTCTCTCGTTTGCGCACAATGTCACGTTGAGTATTACTTTAAAGGAAAAGAAGAAAAGTATTTAACTTTTCCTTGGGATAAAGGATTCAGTGCAGATTCAATGGAAGCTTATTATGATGCAATGGAATTTTCAGATTGGACACATGCTTTAAGTAGAACCCCTATGCTAAAAGCACAGCATCCGGATTATGAATTATATAAGACAGGAATTCATGCAATTAGAGGTGTATCCTGTTCGGATTGCCATATGCCATACAAAAGTGAAGGTGGAGTTAAGTACACAGATCATCATATTCAATCGCCGTTAAATAATGTTGCAAACACATGTCAGGTTTGTCACAGAGAAGAAACTGCCCGCTTAGTCCAGGATGTTTATGACAGACAAGACAGAATTGAAGAACTAAGACGAATTGCGGAAAAAACTTTAGCATCAGCACATATCGAAGCAAAAGTTGCCTGGGATAATGGCGCAACGGATGAGCAGATGAAACCAATATTAAAACTTATCCGTCATGCTCAATGGAGATGGGACTGGGTTGCCGCAGCTAATGCACTTGGTTTTCATTCTCCAGTTGAAGCAATGAGAGTTCTAGGTACTTCCATTGATAAGGGCGGGGAAGCAAGAAGATTATTAGCAGCATTATTTATAAAACTTGGAGTTAAATATCCAATCGATATGCCTGATATCTCTACAAAAGAAAAAGCACAGCAGTTTATAGGGCTTGATATTCCTAAACTGAATAAAGCAAAACAGGAATTTCTAAAAACCACAACTGTTAAGTGGGATGAAGATGCAAAAAAGCGTCAGGGATTTTTGTACGATTATAAACAAAAAAATTAATCTAAGTGTTTCTTAGTGTCCTTTGTGTTTTAGTGGTAGAAAATAAATCTTTACCACTTAGACATTTAGTTCACTTAGCCTCATTAAGAAAACAAAAAACAATTTTGGAAAACTTTATGAAAAAAATATTATTACTAATTGTATTCACAACCTTTATCTGTCCCAGCTTTGCACAAGAACTCGATGGCTGGAAATTAAACGGACAAATTCAATTAAGAACAGAAGTTGACGGAAGAGACTTTTCCAACAGCACACACCCCTTAACCTTTGCAAGTTTAAGAACACGGCTTGGAGTTGATAAAACATTTGATAAAAAAGTTCAGTTGTTTGTGCAGTTTCAGGATTCAAGAGTTTTTGGTGAAGAACCGAATACTTTAACAGCAGTTGATAATATCGATCTGCATCAGGGATATGTAAGATTGATGAAACCATTTGAATTGGATGTTAATGTTCAGGCAGGTAGATTTGAAGTCGCATACGGCACAGAGAGATTTTTTGGAGCAGTTGGATGGCATTATGTAGGCAGATCGTTTGACGGTGTTAGATTTACTCTACTACCGGAACAATGGAACTTAGATCTTTTTGCGTTAACCATAAAAGAATCAAACCAATATATTGGGAATGCAACACCTGTAATTTATCCATATCCACAACAGCCAACACCCGCAACAAGTATTTATGGTATCTGGAAAAAAACAGAACTTAGTAAATCAAGTAAGTTTGATTTATTTGGTTATTATGAAATCGATAGGGAAGATGTTGCAGAAAAACCAGATACAAATAAACTAGAGTTGTTTACAACCGGCGGAACTTATTGGGGAAATTACGGCGACCTCTCCACAATTTTTGAAGGTGCTTATCAATTCGGTTCTAAATCGGGAAATGATCTTAGTGCATATCTTATCTCATTACAATTATTTTATAAAACCGGTATTACAAAATTTGGATTAGGCGGAGATATTTTATCCGGTACTGATCCCGAATCAACTTCAGGTGATGTAAATGTTTTTCATGCAAGTTATGGTACCAATCATAAGTTCTATGGTTATATGGATTACTTTATAAATATCCCTAATAACACTTACAATCTTGGATTGAATGATTTTTATGCAAGTGCAAACTTTAGTCCGGTAGGCAGTAAATTTAATTTTGATGCAGTCATACATTTATTTATGTCAAATCAATGTGTAAATATTATCACACAAGAAAATCCAGAAGGCAGCGATGAAAATATGTTTGGGCAGGAACTTGATCTGACTATGAAATACGCTTTTACGGAAAACACAAATTTAGTTTGGGGCGGCAGTTTATTCTTTCCCGGTGAGTTATTCAAAACTGTTTACGCACCAAGAGAAGATACAGGTTACTGGACTTATTTAATGATTACCGCCGGTTTATAAGATTCTTGAGGTGCAGAAATGCACCTCTTTTTTAATCGGATAAATCGATTGAAGGAAAAGTAACTTTAAAAATTGTTCCTGTAGGTTTGTTATTAAGAATCTCAACTTTACCCGAAGCTTCATCAACAATTGATTTAACTAAACTTAATCCTAGGCCAAATCCTTTAATCCCTAATTTTTCTGCTTCACTTGATCGATAAAATTTTTGAAACACAAATTCTTTTTCAGAATCCTCTATTCCTATTCCTTTATCTTCAATAGTTATAATGATCTCTTTATTAATTTTCTTTGCCGCAATTTTAACATCTAGTGAAGCAGGAGAATATTTGATTGCATTGTGAATTAAGTTTTGTATCACCATCAAATACTTTTCAGATTCACCCCTTAAATAAAGATTGTCTTCAATTTCATAAACTATATTATAATTTTTAAAATAATTATTGATATCATTTTTTATAAGCTTGCTTAAATTAAAAATAGATTTCGATTCAGATTTCAGTTTGCCGCTTTTTGCAATAACCAATAAAGTTTTAACAATACTTATCATCGAATCGGTTTGTCCTTCAAGCTTTACCAATGCTTCCTTGTACTCATTTTCCGGTCTAGATTTTTTCAGAAGATATTCAATCTCAGTACGGATAGCTGTTAAAGGATTCATCAACTGATGCGAAACCTGATCGGAGAAGTGGGTAATTTCCACCACATATTCTTCAATCCGCTTAAACAAGCCATTCAGCGTATCACGCAATCTTCCAATTTCATCAACAGGTTTTGCAGCAACATCAATCCGTTGATTTAAATTTTGCGCGTTAAAAGAATTTGCAGTATCGATAATTTTATTAATTGGCGCAAAAGCCTTTTTTGCAGCAAATATACTTGATAAAATCACAATCAGGATAATTAATGGTAAACTCCATAAATTGAAATACATTACCTTTAAAACAATTGTAACATAGTCTCTCTCAAAAACTGCTAATTGTATTGTAACAACTTTTTTATTTCCTTTATTTAGTAGTGGATAATATCCCGCACGAAAACTTTCATTATTAAAACTGAAACTTTCAAAATAAAAATTATCATAGCTTATATTTTTATCGAAAGGAATATTTTTATAAGATTTAACATTTTCACTTGTTAATAATATTTTGCCCTCCTTATTAAATATTTGCAAAAAGTAAGGATTATCAGTTACATATTTAAAATCATTTTCTTCAAATTCAGTTGAATCTATTATGGTTATAGTACTATCCCGAATTGATAATCCTTTAGCAATTTTTTCAATTTCGTGTTTTATCCTTTGATCAAGATTCTGATGAAGAACATAAGTGATGGATGTTAGTAGAATAATATTAAATAAAATCAAAACTGAAAAAAATATTAGGATATTTATTAGTGTGAGTTTCTTTACAGTATCAGTTAAATACGGAATTTTATTTTTAGTCGGCAATTAAAATATATCCTTCAGCATAGATGGTTTTAATATATTTTCTACCTGTAATTTCCTCCAATTTTTTTCTAAGGTTTTTAACAGTTGCTTCACAAATATTAGTCTGCGGAGTAAAGTTCAAATCCCAAACAGCCTGGCAAAGAATATCTTTACTTAAAATTTCACCTTTATTTTCTATCATATATTTTAAAAGATCAAATTCTTTATCCGATAAATGAACTTCTTTACCATTAGATGTTATAACTTTTCTTTTGTTAAGATCAAGATTTAGATCATCGAACTCCAATATTTCTTTTGCTATTGTTGATCTTCTTATCACAGCATTTATTCTTGCAAGAACCTCTTCAAAGGAAAATGGTTTTGTAATATAATCATCAGCTCCCGCGTTAAGTGCCTCAACTTTTCTCGATATATCCCCAAGAGCAGTTATAATAATAATAGGAATTTTTTTGTTGATAAGACGTATTTTTTTACAAACCTCCAATCCTGTTGACTTGGGCATATTCCAATCTAACAAAACTAAATCAAAATTTCTGGCAGAAAAAAATTTCAATGTCTCTTCGCCATCAGTTGCGATTATTGAATTGTGTCCTTCATCAGTAAAGTTTTTTTTCAAAGAGTCGGCAATTTGAGCTTCATCTTCGGCAATTAGTATTTCCATTTATAGCGCTTTTGTTTTACGTAAAAATATTCTTTTTTATTGAAGTTAACGAAGAGAGAAAATGAAAATTTTTTCACAATTGTTTCCTTTTACCAAACGTTGCCTTTTGTTAATTTTAGATAGAAACTTAAAACAAAATTTGGAGAAAAAAATGAAACAGTTCTTTACAATTTTTCTTTTGTCAAGTATGATCTGTTTTGGACAAGATTATGTAGGTGTTGAGACTTGTCAAACTTGCCATACCGGATCATTAAGAACATTTCCAGGATTCGCCTCCTGGCAAGGTACTTTGCATGCAAAAATACATCTACCCGTAGCAGTTGAAAATCTGAAAGGGAACTACTCAGATACAGTTAGTATGGGTTCAAGTTATGGTAACGCAAAAGTATCATTTCGTGTTGATGGCGCAAATTATTTTGTAAATTTAATTCCTGCTTCCGGCAGCCCTGTGGAATATCAGCTTGTTTATACTTATGGCGGCGGCTGGAAACAAAGATATTTAGTTAAAATTGGTGTAAGTTATTTTATCCCTCCAGTTCAATGGAATGCAAAAGGTTATCTCGATAATTCCACAGGTGATTGGGTTAGTTATAATCCACAAAACTGGTTTACTTCTGCTGGTGCATTAAAACCTATTGATAATGCTTTTAGAAAAAAATCCTGGGATAAAAATTGTGCCGGCTGCCACGTAGTACCTGGTGCAAAGACAAATACGGTTAATCTTGTTGTTACTGGATCAGATACTTCATGGGTTTATGGATGGGGCAACAGCAGCAGTGATGCAAATATAGTTGTTGGCTGCGAATCCTGTCACGGTCCTAGAATATCATTTGCTGGACCAGGACACGTTCTTAACCCACTAAGTTTATCTTATGATAGAAAATTAGAAGTATGCGGTCAATGCCACTTTAGAGGTTCCAGCAGCAATCATACTTATGAATATCCTTACGATGAAGCTACTGGCAATACTTATAAAGTAGGCGAAGATTTAATGGCCTATATTCAGTTTGCTCCTGGTTTATGGCCTGATGGAAAAACTTCCAAACAACATCATCAACAATGGTTGGATTACAAACAAGCTGCACATTATAACGAATCAATGGGAATTACTTGCGTAACTTGTCATGATCCGCATCAAACTACTGCATTCCCACATCAGTTAAAACAGGATTTCTATTCGCTTAGTGCCGGAGTTGGTTGTGTAAGCTGCCACGCTAATAAAGTAACTGAAACAAATGGAATCAATGATCATACAAAACATCCTCAAGCTATTAGTCAATGTGTTAACTGCCATATGACCAAGAATGCTACTTCAGCAAAAGCATATGATATATCAAACCATTCATTTATGGTTATCAGACCAAATGCCACAATTAATTTTGCAGGTACTACTGGCGGAATGATAAATACTTGCGCAGTTTCTTGTCACAGAAACGGACAGGGAAACAGAGGCGCAGGATATGATTTTGGCATAGTTGATGCATCCTTAACGAACTGGGCAGAAGCTACAGACGTTGCTCTTGCTGATACGCTATGGAGATATTATCAAGTACTTTATGGTGTTAATGGAGTTGAAGTTGCAGATAACAATATTCCAAGTTCATTTATGTTAGGACAAAATTATCCTAATCCTTTTAACCCATCAACAAGTATTAATTTTAGTTTACCAAAACATTCGAATGTTAAGATAGAAATCTTTTCATTAACCGGTGAGCTTGTTAACATATTAACTAATCAGGAAATGGAAGCTGGTAATTATAAAGTTAGCTGGGATGGAAGAACCGCTGAAGGATTAACATTAGTTAGCGGTGTTTACATTTACAGATTGGTAGTTGATAACCAATCAGTTATGTCTAAGAAAATGGTTCTGCTAAAGTAAATATCAAGAATTGAAATTTTTATTGCCTTTACTCCCAAGTAAGACAATAAATTGATAAAGCCGCTCAAATAAATATTTGAGCGGCTTTTTTGTCTAGTTAATATTAAAGAATGAAAAGTCTAGGGAATTAAAAACTAGATGGAGAGTTGTCTCTGATTAAGGGACCATTTGCCTTCGGGTGGTAATCCAAATTTGTTAATCCATCATTAACAAATTAGTTATATTTGATTTTTATTTGATCACTTCAAAATTTAAATCGTACTTACCGCAATTTATCGAGTATGTGTTATTATCATAAAAAACCTCACACCGATTGGTGATGCCATTGAGATGTAAATTTATTTCAAAGTGTCAGTCTTAATCTCTGTTTGAACTGGCGAATCGCATTTTTTGAACAGTCTTTATAACCATCGCTTTCCTGAGTTAGTAATTAAATATAAATCTTTTAACAAATTATGTAACATTTCCCCTGTGTTTACTATTGCTATGATGCAATTAATGTTTTATGTTTGCCTATAAATGATGAAGAAAAGAATTTTCATATTAAGTTTTATAGCATTATTTGTTGTTTCAACAACAGGATTGCCAATCACTTATCACTTATGCAAAGCGATGAAATCGGTTTCTTTGCAAGCTTGTGGAATGTGCAACAATAAATCTTCGGATTGTTGTAAAGCAGAAAACTACGAAAATAAAATCCTTGTAAATGAAAATGAATTTTGTTGCAATACAAAATTTGTGGCAAATCCTTTAACTGAAGAATATATTTCCATCTCTTCTGATATTCAAAAAATTGATTTAAAGATTTTTGTATTTACTATTTCTTCTGAAAATTTATTTTCTTTAAATGTAACTAAGAATAGTTATGTTTTAGATAATTCACCACCACGAACTTATTCAAATTCATTATACCTCAATAACTCAGTCCTTTTAATTTAATACCTTTTCTTCTCCGGAATCGCTCTGCTTGGATAATTGTATCCACTCGGTTCTGATGTTTAAATAATTTTATTAATTGTTTAGGAAAAGAAAATGATTGAAAAAATAATTGATTGGTCTGCCAATAACAGATTCATCGTAATTCTGCTGTACATCATTATAGTTGGGTTTGGGATTTATAGTGTAATAAATTTACCTGTTGATGCGATTCCAGATCTGTCTGAGAATCAAGTGATAATTTTTACAGAATGGATGGGACGCTCACCACAGATAATTGAAGATCAAGTCACATTCCCAATAGTTTCAGGTTTACAAGGTTTACCGGATGTAAAAGCTGTCCGTGCGAATTCTATGTTCGGTATGTCATTCGTCTTTGTGATTTTCAATGACAACGTTGATACATACTTTGCACGTTCACGAGTTCTTGAAAGAATGAATACAATTCAAGCGCAGCTTCCTTCTGGCGTTGTTCCTTCTTTAGGTCCTGATGGAACTGGTGTTGGACACGTCTTTTGGTACACTGTTGAAGGTAAAGGTTATGATCTTGGTACATTGCGCTCAATACAGGATTGGTATGTAAGATATAAATTATCTGCAGTTGAAGGCGTTGCAGAAGTAGCAAGTATTGGCGGATTTGTTAAACAGTACCAGGTCGATGTTAATCCAAATAGTTTGCGGGGATATAACTTAACGGTATCTGATGTTGTAAATGCGATTCAGCGAAGCAATAATGAAGTTGGAGGAAAAATATTAGTAGTAAGCGATGCTGAATATTTCGTACGCGGGCAGGGTTACATAAAATCTAAAGAGGATGTTGAAAACACTGTTATAAAATCTTTTACAAATGGAATTCCTATACTGATAAAAAATGTAG
>OEIU01002398.1_pt1 | contig 10077 bp, 9 predicted proteins | sample 1539221 | NCBI WGS metagenome assembly OEIU01 (sample SAMN03792071, study PRJEB22550) | activated sludge metagenome | feature: wastewater treatment plant; material: activated sludge; isolation source: Wastewater treatment plant of a petroleum refinery complex | place: Argentina: Zarate | collected... | reverse complement strand
GGACCGTCTTCGGCGGCACTGCGAGTGGCGTGACGAAGGGAGCCGCGATTTCCGCCGCGCTGGCCGCTCGAAAGGCGTGGAGACAACTACGATCAGGAAGGCGGCTCTGAGGCGACGATACCGGAATCTAAGTGCTGGCGAATCCTTCCTGCCAGCGAATGGGAATCCTCGACGGATTTCCACTCGTGTGAAGTCAACTCTCTGAAATAGGCATTGATCGCTCCGGTTTCCGCCGCCAGGGTTGAATCCACTGGTGGCCACTCTGAGGACTCAGCGAGACTTCCGCGTCCCTCGGACAAGACATCGAAGAATATTTCGCGGCTGGTGGGACTTGTGCTCCGGTTTCGCAGTGCAATGCGCTCGCGAACCAATGGGCCGTGCTGGAGGATCAGCCAGACCATTTTGCGCCACAGCCAAAGCCTGAATCCCGGCTTCTGCGGGCGGATTGCAATAGGACGAGAGTGCACAGACTCCGAAAGATCGACGGCCACGCGGGAGAACAGAAACGCATACCAGCGAAATGCAGCTCTCGATTGTTCGAGCGACCAGCCTGAATCCAAAGCTTCTTCGATTTGCGTGGAATATTCGTCAAGCGTTCTACCGACGCGATTCAGCTCGTCCGGATAGGTAAAGAAGTCTCGATTGGACGGCACGACAACGGGAATTCCGAAGGCGGACAACTCTGCGCCGACTGATGATCTGAAGTTCAGCAAGACATCGACGATTTGCATGAGATCATAAAGGCTCACGTTGTCGCTGGGGAGGTTGAGTGACACATTGGCCGGGGCCCGTTTCAGGAGTTCCATCAAAGCATCGACGACGGGCGAACGGATGCTTTCGCGCTTGTTTGGGAACATTCGCGGGTGCAATCTGATGATGAAGTGCAGGTGATCATTAGAACGAGCAAACGTGAAGAGGAATTCAATCCATTCGAACTGGTCGGCAAATAGCGATGTACTATCAGAGGAAGTCGGGAGTACGTCGGCCAGACGTCCAGCGTTAATTTCGTCCTCACTCGACATGGGAACGAGCAACACCTTTACGTTCTCGGGCACGCCAAATCGTTCTCTTAGGTCGACAGGTTGGCTCGCCTCGAATGCACTGGAATAGGCAAAGGCACTGTTGGCATCGAGGAGCCCGGTGAAATGTTCGCTGACCAAATTGACCTCCTCGTGGCCAATTGGTTTTGACCTGTAGTCGAGCCACGCGGTGGTGTGGAATACGTCGGCGAGTGATTGTGTGTCGCGAAACATGGTCATGGTCTCCGCGCGCCGAACTATGTGACCGCCACCCTGCAGCGTGAATGTTGGAATGCCGAGAGTTTTCGCCGCCTCGCAAAAGGCATGGTTGACCGCGTACAGACGGTTGTAGACGAGCACGCGATCCGGTCGTTCAGTTTCGAGGAGGCGCTTGCCGGCAAGGTAGGTCGCGATGGAGTGATCGAGCTTGTCCAAGTAGAAGGGCCAGAGCTCGGCAGGGATGTCTGTGCCGACGACCTTATTGTCGAGGAGGAATTCATAGGCCGCATGCCGCCCAATTGGCACGCCGTCCAGCTCGAATTTTGTCCAGTTGTCCCTCGTAACTGAATTTCGGGCTTCGAGCGTTATGGCATGGTCCGTCGGTTCGCGGTAATCGTCGAGCACCACAGAAGGGAAAGGGAACTCCTCGGCGAGCAACTCCCGCCGCTTTATACACGCAGTGCACACTTGCTGACGCACCTTGATTGGCGCACCCGCACGGACACCCGAGGCCGACATCGCTACACAGTGGGAAATGAACATACGGTTGCAGCGCACGGCAAGAACTGATGCGCCTTGCTCCGTAAGGCCTTCGGCGACGAGGCCCTCAGGGAAGGCGTGCTCCCAGATGTTGGAGAACGGCGAAAACAAAATGACCTTCACGGTCTATGAAAGTATCACGACCAGAGTGGAGACCGAACCCAAGTGGTGCCCTAAACGACAAAAATTGGGCGCCATGGCGGTAGGCAATTCACTCGAACGAATGGATTGGCGCGAGCACATCTACCTTCCGTCGGATCGCAGCGCCTAACATAGTGACAGTGTTCACACTCCGATCAGCCACAGCACAAGATTCGCTCGATCTTTTCAACTGGCGAAACGACGCGCAGACGAGGGCGGCGTCCAAATCACAATCGGTGATTTCCTGGGTTGAACATTGTGCCTGGTTTGAACAATGCCTCGCTTCGTCGAGGAGGGCCATCTACATGGCCACTCTGGTTGAAGACGAGAGCAGTAACAATGGCCCGGCAGTTGGCATGTGTCGGTTCGACCTGGCTGATGACTCGGCGTCGGCTGAAGTCAGCATCAATCTCAACCCACGTTTCCGAGGTCAGGGACTCGCCGGTCCGATCCTTCGCGCGGCAATTGAGCGTTTCCACAGTGACAATCGGACAGCCCAGAGATTGACGGCTACAGTGAGGATGAATAACAGCGCGAGCGCCAAGCTTTTCACTAGCGCAGGTTTCTTGGAGACCTCCACTGACTCGGCCTTTTCCTACTTCGAGGCAGACGAGCACTCTTTACGCCAGTAGGTCCCAGTTCACCGGAGTACCGATTGTCGCCGATCGAGAGAACCTGCGTCCTATAACGTTGTCCAACTCTGCCGGAGGCAGCCCGCCGGCCGGCCGAACGGAACGTACGTTCTCGTGGGAGACAAGTTGACCTTGTTTGACAGTGGTGGTGATGTACAGCGACGGACGCAAGCGCAGGGACTCATTCTCCGCGGCCGTGGACCAAACATCGGCTGCACCGAGGGCGCGGGCCGCAGAATCACACTCGTCAACTAGCTGTCTGAGCTCGTGGGGCTCAAGTGAAAACGCACTGTCCACTCCGCCGTCGGCGCGGGCGAGGGTGACATGCTTTTCGATTACTGACGCACCGAGAGCGGTCGCCGCCACTGCCACCCCGATTCCGAGCGTGTGGTCGGAAAGGCCGACCTTGCACCCGAAGAGCTCGGCCATGACAGGCATGCGTCGCAGATTGGCGTCATCGGGTATAGCGGGGTACGAGCTCGTGCAAGCGAGAAGCGTGAGGTCTGTGCATCCGCCAGCCCTGGCAGAGTCAACGGCGGAAGCGACTTCTGATATTGTTGCCGTTCCCACCGAGAGAATCATCGGCTTTCCTGTTCCTGCAACCAGATGGATGAGTGGCAGGTCAACAATTTCAAGCGAAGCGATTTTGTACATCGGGACATCGAGAGACTCAAGAAAATCAACGGCGGATTCATCGAACGGAGTACTGAATGCGAGAAGGCCGAGTTCCTTAGCCAAAGAAAAAATCGGTTCGTGCCACTCCCACGGAGTGTGCGCTTCCTGATAGAGGTCGTAAAGAGTTCGATTTCCCCATAGTTCATGGCCTTCGCTTACTCGGAACGCAGGTGAATCGACGTTGAGCGTGATTGTGTCGGCCGTGTAGGTCTGAATCTTGACGGCGTGTGCCCCCGACTTCGCAACGGCCTCGACAATCTCCAGTGCGCGATTAAGAGACCCGTTGTGGTTGCCTGAGATCTCAGCGACGATCAACGGGTGATGAGGGATCGCTACTTCAGACATGATCGGTGCAGCTTCCATTTGGGCGGTCCTCCGTCGTCATACCAGTGCCTTGCGAACCAGGTCGATTACTCGATCCTGATCTGTCGAACTGAGGTCAGCGAACATGGGAAGTGAAATCTCCTCCTCGTAGTACTGTTCGGCGACAGGGCACTGTCCTCTTTTGTAACCGAGATCCTCGAAGACCGGATGCCAATATGCTGGGATGTAATTCACTTGAACAAGCACGTCGTTCTTTCGGAGGTAGTCAAATACCCTGCGCCGTTGACCGTCCTTCACTCTTACCGGGAAGAGGTGCCACATCGGGTCGACGTAGTCGCGTCTGGCAGGAAGGGTTAGGCCAGCGACGTCACCCAGGCCTTCCTGGTAGCGATCGTAGATTGCTGTCCGCTTCGTCTTGAACTGACTCAGACGGGCAAGCTGGCTGTTGCCAAGCGCACAGAGCACATCTGGCAATCTGTAATTGAGGCCAAACGAATGAACCTCCTGATGCCATGCACCTTCATCGGGATAGCGTTGCCTCGCGCGATCACGCACCATGCCATGCGAACGGAACCGCTGCGCCCGCTCGACAAGTTCGTCGTTCGGCGACACGACGGCCCCACCTTCCCCGCTAGTGAGATTCTTCGTTGGGAAGAAGGAGAAAGCGGTCACATCGGAAATGCTGCCTACGGGGCGGCCGCGGTAGAGCGAACCAATAGCATGTGCCGCATCTTCGAGAAGATAAGACCCGGAGTTCTTCGTGATGGCCAGAAGTTCGTCGAGATCTGCGGGATGGCCGGCGAAGTCGACCGCAGCGACGACCTTTGTTCGGTCTGAAATTTGGTCTGACACCGAATTTGGATCAATGTTTCCGGTGTCATCCTGAATGTCGGCAAATCGAATAGTCGCACCTTCAGCGATTGCTGTTGCTGCTGTCGCCACGAACGTCAGCGGCGTTGTGACAACCTCATCACCCTTTGTTACACCCAAGGCCGCATAAGCGCAGTGCAACGCTGATGTGCCAGAGGAGACGACGGCTGCACTTGATGTGCCCGAGGACCTGGCAATGGCTTCCTCAAATGCGGTAACCATCGGGCCGGTCGTCAGCCAATCCCCCTTGAGAACCTCGACAACCGCTTGAACATCCTGTGCATCAATGGAGTGGTGTCCGTAAGGGATAGTCATTTAGTCAAATTCCTTGAGAAGTGATCGTATGTTTTCGGCCGTCAGCCACTGGTCGTTGGTATTGGATCGGTATGCGTTTCCGTCTCCAAACGGTTCGCCCTCTGGCGGCGTGAAGCCCCAGCGGGCGATGGTGGGAAGTACGACGAAACGGTCGCCGAGCCGGATTGTGCGGCGACTGTCGTCCTCGGAGATCATTTCTTCATGCAGCTTCTCGCCGGGTCGAATGCCAATGTCAAACGTTTCATGGCCAGGTGAAATTGCTTCGACGAGGTCAGTGATTCGCATGCTCGGAATCCGGGGCACATAAAGCTCGCCACCCTTCATTAGGTCGAACGAGTCGACAACGAATTGAACCGCCTGAGGCAAGGTGATCCAGAAGCGAGTCATTCGCGAATCGGTGATTGGCAGTGGCTTTCCCTCGGCCACCAGCTTGCGAAAAAATGGGATTACCGACCCGCGGCTGCCCATGACGTTGCCGTAGCGCACAACGCTGAAACGAGATTCGAATCCGGCGGCATAGTGATTAGCTGACTGAAATAGTTTATCGGCGGCAAGTTTGGTTGCGCCGTAGAGATTCAGTGGGCTCGACGCTTTGTCCGTAGAAAGCGCAACCACCTTTTTGACGCCGGTGTCCATGGCCGCTTCTACGACGTTCTGAGAACCGATGATATTGGTCTGCACATACTCGAACGGGTTGTATTCGGCAGTGTCCACCTGCTTGAGCGCGGCGGCATGCACGACAAAATCGATTCCTTGCATCGCGCGCTTCAGCCTGTGCTGATCCCTGATATCCCCTATGAACCATCGTAGGCGTGGATCGTCGTCAAATTTCAGGCGCGCCTCATACTGCTTCAACTCGTCACGCGAGATGATCACAATTCTCTTGGGGTCTAAATTCTTCAGCGCGTACTCGATGAAGGCTTTTCCAAACGACCCAGTACCGCCCGTAATTAGGATGGACGACCCCGTTAGAATCGACATGTGAAACCTCCGTGCTTTGAACATGCATGTAGACGTTTTGCCCCATCGAGCATATCCGAGAGAATGCGTAGTTCCGGGTCGCGCGGAGGGCTTCTGGTCGCGGCGTTGGGCCAGAGGGCTTCATGAGAGTAGTTTTCCGAGCTGATTCAGGGATTGAGCAAGGAACTGGTCACGTCATGCGTTGCCTTACGCTGGCCGAAGAGTTGATGACCCGCGGGCACGAGGTTCACCTTTTCACCGGGGCAGTCTCCATTGACTGGCTTCGGGATGCGATTGAAGCGTCAGGGGTGATTACCCATCAGTGCATAGCGGACGATGTGCCACTCGCTGCGATACTAAATTTGGCCCCCGATTGGTTGGTCGTCGATTCTTATCGCATCGATGCGGGCGCCATTTCGGCGGCCAATAGGTCTGTTCCGGTTCTCGCCATTATTGATGGTGATGATCGAACTATTGAGGCGACGCTATTCCTTGACCAAAATCTTGGCGCGGAGACCCTTTATCAGGATCGAGAATCTTCTCATCGATATCTAGCGGGGTCGCACTTCGCTCTCGTGAGGAATGCGATACTTGCGGCGCGTCGCGACGAACCTTTCAAACTTGGCCAAGGCGAACCCAGGCTGGTCTGCTTTATGGGCGGCTCGGATCCGTCAGGCAGCATCGTCGACGTCGTGCGCTCGCTCGATGAGATCTCGCCCAGCGTGCGACTTACCATTGTTGCGCCCGTGCGACTACATGATTCAATCCGGGGCGTCCTTTCTTACCCATCGCGTGCCGAAATCCTCGCCCTCACAACTGAGTTGCCTCTCCTGCTTGCTGACGCAGAGGTCGTGATCTCGGCGGCAGGGACAAGCGCGTGGGATGTTTGTACACTGGGCATTCCCGCGGTGTTGATTGCTGTGGCAGCAAACCAACAATTGTCCCTTCACGAGGCTGTCTCTCGCGGGTTGGCACTCGGTGTCGACGTTGTTGCCGGTGGAGACGATGCAGTGGATTCCGTCGGTGAATTCGTTTCGTCATTGCTCAGAGATGTCTCACTGAGGGTGCGGCTGTCAATGGCATCTCGAGCTGCCTTCGATGGCCGCGGAAGCCACCGCGTGGTGGCAAGAATGGAAGGCACGTGTGGCGCGACATCACGGGGTACCTGAAGTGAACGAAAAATGACCAACCTGATTTTGGGGACTGCTCAATTCGGCTCTGGCTATGGAATCACCAACGAGCTCGGGCGGATCTCGGACAATTCAATATCCGAAATCCTCGCTGTCGCGCAGGAGGCGGGTATTGATCTCTTCGATACAGCTCCAGACTATGGAGACGCACAGGCGCGCCTCGGCTCGCTCCGGGGGACCGAGAGTTCCCCTCGTTATGTATCAAAGTTTTCGCTTGCTGACAGTGGAGAGTTCATTGTGGGTGGCGAGACGCTGTATGCCTCATCTCTTGCGGATCTTCGGGTTGACACCTTGTATGGGCTTCTCTTTCATCGCGTAGCTGACCTTCGAGACTCCCGGGCAACTGTCGCCTGGAACGTGTTGACCAAAGCGAGGGAGGCTGGCGTTATATCTCGGATCGGTGCGAGCATCTATGACCCCAATGATTTGGAAATTGTGGTCGAACGATTCCCCGATCTGGACCTCATCCAGTTTCCCGGGAACCTCCTCGACCGACGGCTACTCGAGCATCCAGAAGTTCATCGCCTGCATGCTGCTGGAGTCGAGGTGCACGTGAGAAGCGCATATCTTCAAGGAATCTTGTTGGCCGAACCGGAAAGGCTTCCGCAGCACTTCGCCCCACTTCAAACGGTGCTGGAGAAAATTCGCCATGACGCGAAAGAGCGGAACACCACGGCGATGGGGCTCGCTCTTGGCTATTTGAAGCACCATCCGGTTGTCGATGCCGTACTTGTCGGCGCGACGACCCCCGACGAGCTCCGGAGCACCGTCGACGCCTGGACGGCGACGAATGCCGAATCGGCGATCAGCGTGCCGGATCTACCTCAAGAAATTCTTGACCCACGCCTGTGGAAACTATGAAGGAAAACGGCATGATTCTTGCAGTGCTGCAGGCTCGATGCAGCTCCACCCGCTTTCCCGGGAAAGTTCTTGCGTCGCTCCATGGCAAAGCTATGATTCTGAGACAGGTTGAGCGAATCCGACGCAGTCAGTGCATCGACCTCGTGGTCGTAGCAACGTCAGTCGACCCGTCGGATGATGAACTCGCCCGATTGCTTGAAGCTGAAGACGTGTGCGTCCGACGTGGCCCACTGGACGATGTCGTGGCCAGATTCAAACTGGTCGTGGATGAGTTTGCACCGAGCACAATTGTGAGATTGACCGCCGATTGTCCATTGACAGATCCGGTGGTTATTGATCGCGTTATATCAGCGCACTTGGAGTCAGGCAACGACTACACGTCAAATACGCTACCGCCGACCTTCCCTGACGGACTCGACGTCGAGTGCATATCCGCATCTGCGTTCGCCCGAATTATTGCGCTGGACCTGGAAGGAAGTGAGCGGGAACACGTCACCATGGGGATTTACGGCAGACCTGAAGTGTTCACCATGGGAAACGTTGTCCAGACACCGGACCTTTCCAACTTGAGGTGGACTGTTGACGTCCCAGAGGATCTGGACTTTGTCAGATCTGTCTATCAGGAGCTTTATGATGAGAACAGTGAATTTGGGCAAAGTGACGTGTGTGGGATGTTGGCAATGCGTCCCGAATTGAATCGAACGAATCACGATGTGGCCAGAAACTCTGGTTCCGCATAATGACTGAGGAAGCAACGAGTTATGGCACGCGGCAGCAATCGATATGCGAAGTCAATTGAGCAGTTGGCTCGGGCCGAGAACGTCACTCCGTCTGGCGCTCAAACCTACAGCAAGTCCCGCCGGACCCTTCCTCCGGGAATTGTGCCACTCTATGCGGACCGCGCTGAGGGATGCCGAATTTGGGATGTTGACGGCAACGAGTATGTCGACCTGATCAGTGGATTAGCGGCCGTGAACCTCGGCTACGGGGATCCCGAGGTAATTGCAGCGGTGACAAGACAACTTTCTCTCGGTGTCACGATTTCTCTCTCCCACCCCCTGGAGGCGATAGTTTCGCAACAGGTAATCGATTTGGTACCGTGCGCAGAGATGGTGCACTTTGGCAAGAACGGTAGTGATGCGACTACCGCGGCAATTCGCATCGCGCGCGGATTCACGGGCCGGGACCACGTTATTACGTGTGGCTATCACGGTTGGCAGGACTGGTATATCGGTGCAATTGAGAGTCGGGGATTTGGAATTCCGAAAGCCTTCAGCGAACTGTTACATCCTGTGCCATACAACGACCTAGGAGCTGTCGAGGCGGAGCTCAAGCGAAACCCCACTGCCGCCATGATCATGGAGCCGATGACGATGGAGTGGCCGAATTCTGGCTACCTTGAAGGGGTTCGCGCGCTCACGGAGAAACATGGCGCAGTGTTGATCTTTGATGAAATGGTCACTGGCTTCCGGTTTGCAAACGGTGGTGCTCAGGAGTACTTCAACGTGACTCCGGACCTTGCTGCATTCGGCAAGGGAATGGCGAATGGCTTCCCGCTTTCGGCAGTTGTCGGTCGGCGTGAGCTGATGAAGGTGCTCGAAACAGCATTCATTTCTGGCACGTTCGGCGGAGAATTGTTGTCTCTCACTGCTGCAAATGTTGTGCTCAACCGCATAGCGACGACAAGCGTTCTGAGCGATATCGCGGCGATCGGTGTGGATCTGCTTACGCGGATTCAGGCGATCGTGGACGAGTTCGAACTCGAGGACGTTCTTACCTTTGCTGGTCACCCTTCCTGGAGTTTCTTGGTCTGGAATCCTGAGGTACCAAACCTCACTGACGTCAAGAACTTATTCATGCAGGAAATGAGTCGCAACGGTGTATTGATGATTGCGACGCACGACATTATGGCAGCTCACGACGAGGCTGCCCTTGCCCAGATTGCAAACGCGTATCGGCAGTGCCTCAGTGTCGTGAAGAACGCGATTGTGCATGGCAACGCAAAAGAACTCGTCGAGGTTGACGTCGTGGAGCGCGCGGCCGGGGTTCGGTAGGCATGGCTTCGTTTGTCGCACAAGTTGTATAGCTCGCGTAACTTGGTGCCCCTCCTAAGTCGCGATTGTCTGCTGGATGTCTCGACGGTGGGTTGGGCGCGCAGACCGTTTCGGATGACTACGGCATCTATCCCAAACTGAGTCGTGAATTCTTCAGCCGACCCATGTCACGTCGTTCCAGCCGGTGCTGAATTGCACGGCGGGTGCGGTGCTTCCCTTTCCGTCGCCGGCGTATAGCCAGGTGATGCCGTTACTGGTTCGGGCTAGTAAGTCGGGG
>OEIU01002397.1_pt1 | contig 10080 bp, 9 predicted proteins | sample 1539221 | NCBI WGS metagenome assembly OEIU01 (sample SAMN03792071, study PRJEB22550) | activated sludge metagenome | feature: wastewater treatment plant; material: activated sludge; isolation source: Wastewater treatment plant of a petroleum refinery complex | place: Argentina: Zarate | collected... | reverse complement strand
GCATTGGAGGCAGAGGATGCAATTAAGTTCACTCAAGAGTCGAACACTACACTAGGAGAACGACATGGTCAACGTGGTTGGCATCGACATCGGATCGACCTACACCAAGGCGATCGCGCTCAACTCGAAGCGCGAAGTCGTCGGCACCGCCGTGCGCCGCACCGGCTTCAAGCTCGCGATCGCCGCCGAGAGCGTCTTCGAGGACCTGCTCGCGAACAGCAAGCTCTCGCGCGACGACGTGAGCTACGTCGCCGCGACCGGCTACGGCCGCTATACGGTGCCGTTCCGGCACGCGCAGATCACCGAGCTGACGGCGCACGCGCAGGCCGCGGTGCACCTGTTCCCCGACACGCGCACCATCCTCGATATCGGCGGCCAGGACATCAAGGCGATCCGCGTCGACGGCGCGGGCCGCGTCACCGCCTTCCGGCTGAACGACAAGTGCGCGGCCGGCACCGGCGCCTTCCTCGAGAAGACGGCGCGCTACCTGGGGCTCACGACCGCCGACATCGGCCCGTATGCGATGCGCTCGACCGCGCCGAAGGCGATCAGCAGCGTGTGCGCGGTCTTCGCCGAGTCCGAGGTCATCAACCATCTCTCGAACGGCATCCCGGCCGAGGACATCATGATGGGCGCGATGGTCTCGCTCGGCGGGCGCGCGATCCAGCTGATGCGCCGCGTCGGCCTGCAAAGCGGCTACATGCTCACCGGCGGCATGACGCGCAACGAGGCGATGGTCAAGGCGCTCGAGGAATCGCTCGGCGAGAAATTCCACGTCGCACCCGACGGCCTGGGCCAGCTGAACGGCGCCTACGGTGCCGCGTTCATGGGGCTGCGCCGGGTCGAGAAGCTCAATGCCGAAGGCAAGCCCATCCCGCCAACCGCCGCACAGCAGGGCGAAGGCGAGAAGGCCGCGGTGCGCCGCTGGTCGGCGATGGCGGCCACGCCGAAGGCGGGCGGGCCCGCGAGCGAAGCCGGCGAGGCGGGCGAATGCCCGGTCGTCCCGGCCCACGCCGCCGGCAAGCCGGCGGCGGCTGTCGCCCCGGCCTGAACCGTCCACCCCGAGGAGGTCGCCCGTCGAAGCGGGCGGCCGCGCAGCCGGTGCGCACGCGCACCGGCTCCGGGCAAGCGTTTGCCCATCCAGCCAGGAGGAACTCCGATGGAATCGATCAACGACTACATGATGAAGGATCACGCGCTGTGCGACGCGACGTTCGAGCGCGCCGCCGACGCCGCACGCGATGCCGATTGGGCCAAGCTGCAGAGCGAGTGCAGCGACTTCCTGGCCCGCATCGCGCGCCACATCGAACTCGAGGAAAACCGGCTCTTCCCCGCCTTCGAGGAAGGCTCGGGCATGTCCACCGGCGGCCCGACCGAGACGATGCGCGACGAACACGTCCAGATGCAGCCCCTCTTCGCCCAGATGCGCGAAGCGGCGACAGCGCAGAACGCCGCCAGCTACCTCGAGGCGTCGCAGGCGCTGCACGAGATCCTCACGCAGCACAACATGAAGGAAGAGCAGATGATGTATCCGATGCTCGACTCGTCGCTCGGCGCGCAGGGCGCCGCAGCGATGGTCGCGGAGTGCCGGCGCGCGCTCGAAGTCTAGGACTGCATCCGGCCCTGGCCCGCCGCCATGGCGCGCCAGTGCCAGGCGCCGTGTATCGTCGGCGCATGACAATCGGCTGCACCCCGCCGCCCGCACACGATCGCCACCGCGCCGCGGCGGGCAGGTGCCTCGACGCCGCGACACGCGGCGCGCAAGCCGCGCGATGAGCGCGACCGCTGCATCCGCCGATACCGCGCCCGACGCGCCGGCGTTCAGGGCGATCGCCGATCTGGTCGCCGAGCACGCCCGCGACGCACCGCGCGCGAAGGCGATCGTCGACGCCAGCGGGACGCTCGACTATGCGGCGCTCGACGCCCTGGCCGACCGCGTCGCCGCCGCCCTGCAGCGCGAAGGCATCGCCCCTGGCGAGGCGGTCGCGGTCTGCGCCGCGAACAGCGCGCGCTACGCCGCCGTCTTCCTCGGCGCGTTGCGGGCCGGCGCCGCGCTCGCCCCGCTCTCGCCATCGAGCACACCGGCAAGCTTCGATGCGATGCTGCGCGACAGCGGCGCGCGCCTGCTGTTCGTCGACGCCCACGGCGCGGCGCTGCTCGGCGCGCGGGCGGCGTCGCCCGCGCTCGCCGCGCTGCAAGACGGCGCGCCGGGGCGGAACTTCGAAGACTGGCTCGCGCCGACTGGCAGCACGCCGCGGCGGGTTGCGATCACACCCGAGATGGCGTTCAACATCATCTATTCGTCGGGCACGACCGGCACGCCCAAGGGCATCGTGCAGCCGCACGCAATGCGCTGGGCGCACGTGATGCGCGGCGCGAGCCTCGGCTACGGCCCCGAGGCGGTGACGATGATCGCGACGCCGCTGTACTCGAACACGACGCTCGTCAGCTTCCTGCCGACGCTCGCCTTCGGCGGCTGCGTCGTGCTGATGGACAGGTTCGATGCGCTGCGCTATCTCGAGACTGCGCAGCGGCACCGCGCGACGCATGCGATGCTGGTGCCGGTGCAGTACCAGCGGCTGCTGGCGCATCCGCGCTTCGGCGAATTCGACCTGAGCGCGTTTCGCATGAAGTTCTGCACCAGCGCGCCGTTCGCGGCCGCCCTGAAGGCCGATATCCTCGCACGCTGGCCGGGCGGCCTCGTCGAGTACTACGGCATGACCGAAGGCGGCGGCAGCTGCGCGCTGCTCGCGCACGAGCACCCGGACAAGCTGCACACCGTCGGCCAGCCGCTGCCCGGCCACGATATCCGCCTCATCGACGAGCAGGGCCGCGAGCTTCCCGCCGGCGCGACGGGCGAAATCGTCGGCCGCTCGGGCGCGATGATGACGGGCTACCACCGCCAGCCCGAAAGGACGGCCGAAGCCGAATGGTTCGACGCCGAGGGCCGGCGCTATATCCGCACCGGCGACGTCGGCCGATTCGATAGCGAAGGATTCCTGACCCTGCTCGACCGGCGCAAGGACATGATCATCAGCGGCGGCTTCAATATCTATCCGAGCGACCTCGAGGCCGTCCTGCGCGGCCATCCGGCGGTCGCCGAGGCGGCGGTCGTCGGCGTGCCGTCCGACCAGTGGGGCGAGACGCCGGTCGCCTGGATCGTCGCGCACGAAGGCGCAGCGCTCGACGCCGAGAGCCTGCGGGGCTGGGCCAACGCCCGGCTCGGGCGGACGCAGCGCATCGCCGCGCTGCACTTCATCGACGCCCTGCCGCGCAGCGCGATTGGCAAGGTGCTGAAGACCGAGTTGCGCGCGCGCCATCGGCCATAGCTGTAGCGATGCCACGGCCGCATTGCTGCGGCGCGCGTTCAGCCGCGACCGCGCGACGCGCCGCCGGCCGCCGGTTCGATGCTGGCCGGAAAGCGGCGCGGCGTGAGCAGCACGACGAGCAGCGTCGCCAGCGCCACCAGCACCAGCCCGACATAGACCTGGTGCGTGGCGTCATGAATCGCCTGGCGCAGGTATGCGTCCGCCGCTGCGGGGAGCGCGTGACGATGCAGATCGCCGATCGCCGCGTTGATATCCTGCGGCACCCCGGCGCGCAGATCGGCCGGCGCGGCGGCGAGCGACTGCGCGATCGCGCGGTTGAAGATCGCGCCGCACAGCGCCGCGCCGAGGCTCTGGCCGAGAAAGCGCGAGAAGATATTCGCGCCGGTGACGACGCCGCGCTCCTGCCAGGTCACGATGGCCTGCACGCCGACCAGCAGCGGCGTGGACAGCAGCCCGAAGCCGGCGCCGAGCACGACCTGGTCGAGCACGACCCAGCCGATCGGCGCCGCCGGCGAGAGCATCAGGAAGCCGATCGCGGCGGCCAGGATCAGCACCGCGCCGGCGAGCGCCGTGTCGCGATAGCCGAAGCGCAGATACAGCGACGGCGACAGCGCCGAGGCGACCGGCCAGCCGATGCTCATGCTCGCCAGCACGAAGCCGGCGGCGATCGCGCCCAGGCCGTAGACCGACTGGCCGAAGACCGGCAGGTAGGTGCTCGGGCCCATCATCACGAGGCCCATGCCGATCATGCTGAGGTTGCTGCCGACGAGCACCGGATGGCGCCACAGCCAGCGCGGCTGGATCGGCTCGGCGGCGCGCCGCTCGACGGCGGCGAGCCCAGCGGCGCATGCGATCGCGAGGCCGAACGCGGCGAGGCTTGGCGCCGACAGCCACGGCCACGCGCGGCCGCCCTGCAGCAGCGCGAAGATCAACGCACCGCCGGCGAGCAGCAGCAGGATGGCGCCGGCATAGTCGATCCGGTGCTGCCGGCGCGGCGGCGTCTCGTGCACGAAGCGCACGATGAGCAGCAGCGCGACGGCACCGATCGGCAGGTTGATGAGGAACACCCAGCGCCACGACGCGTACTCGGCGAAGGCGCCGCCGAGCGTGGGCCCGACGATCGCGGCGACACCCCAGACGCTGGACAGCCAGCCCTGCACGCGGCCGCGCTCGCGCGGCGAATACAGATCGCCGGCCAGCGTGTTGACGGTCGCCATCACCGAGCCCGCGCCCAAGCCCTGCAGGCCGCGAAAGACGATCAGCGCGACCATGTTCCACGCCAGCGCCGAGGCGACCGAACCGGCAAGGAAGATCAGCGTGCCGACGACGAGCACCGGCTTGCGCCCGAAGGTATCGGCGAGCTTGCCGTAGACCGGAATCGTGACCGTCTGCGCCAGCAGGTAGATCGAGAAGACCCAGCTGAAGAGCGCGAAGCCGCCGAGGTCGGAGACGATCTGCGGAATCGCGGTCGAGACGATGGTGATATCCATCGCCGCGAGCATCATCGTCATCATCAGCGCGGCGAGTATCCAGCGCCGCCGTTTCAGATCAGGTGCCGCAGCCATGGTCGCCGATCGTACGGCCTCGATTGCGATCGCCTACCGCGCACATCGCGCGCGCCGCGCGCCAGGCCCGGCGCTGCCGCATCGCGGCGGCCGAGATCAGCCCCTGCCTTGCACCCGAACCTGCCCGTCGGCGCCGACCAGATAGGCGCGCACCGCGGGATAGGCGTCGAGCAGCGCGCTCACGCGCTGCGGCGCGATCACCGCGAGCGCCGTCGACAGGCCGTCGGCGAGCGTCGCGCGCGGTGCGGCGACCGAGACCGACAGATAGCGGTTCGCGCTGCGCCCGGTGTGCGGGTCGAACAGATGGTTGATGCGCGGATCGGGGCCGATCGGCGTTCCGGCGCCGGCCGAGGTCGCGAGCGCCGGCAAGGCGCCGCGCGCCTCGCCGAGCGGCAGCTCGAACAGCGTGCGCCCCTCGACACGCGGATCGGCGATCGCCGCGCGCCACGCGCCGCCGCCCGGGCGCTCGCCGCGCACGCGCGCCTCGCCGAGGTCGACGAGCACGTCGTCGAACCCCGCGGCGCGCAAGAGTTCGATCACCCGGTCGGTGACGTAGCCCTGCGCGACGCCGTTCAGCGTGAGCGCCATCCCCGGCCGGTGCAGGCGGATGCGGCCGGCCGCGACTTCGACCTCGCGGTAGTCGACGCCGCGCAACACGCGCGCGATCGCGTCGGGCGCCGGCCCGGCGGCAGGCGCATCGGGCGCGGCGAAGTGATCGGCGTAGAGGCGCCACAGCGGTTGCACGCTCGGATCGAACGCACCACCGCTTTCGCGCGCGAGCGCGAGCGCGAACGACAGCAGCTCGACCAGTTCGGCCGGCGGCTCGCGCAGCTCGCCGGCTGCGTTCAAGCGAGAGAGCGCCGAGGCCGGGCGGTACAGGCTCAGGATCGTCTCGAGGCGCTCGATCTCGGCGCCGCAGGCGCGGATCAGCGCCTGCGCCTTCTCGCGATCGGGATGGACGAGCGTCATCGACGCCTGCGCGCCCATCGCGACGCCACGCCAGACGCTCACGCCAGGCGCGGTCGCGGAGTTGCCGAGGCTGGCGAGCGGCGCGAGCGCGGCGCTGCCGGCGAGGATGGAGACAAAACGGCGACGGGACGGCATTGCAGACCTCGATTCAGGTTCAGTGACCGGCACTGTGGCGGGCAGCGCTCGCGGACGACGCGGCGGGCGCCGGCAGCACCAGATCGACCGGGCCGAGCACGTAGCGGTCGGGCACGTCGGCCAGCCGCACCACGCGCCCGCGGTGCTGCGCCTGGAAGGCCTCGGCCGCGGCCTGGTCCGAGAACGGCACCGCCTCGGGCGCGCCCATGCCGCCGCGCGCGTCGCTGTCGATCACGAACCACGCCTTGCGGGCATCGATCCAGGTTCCGGGCTCGGGCTGCGCCCAGTTCTTCGCGCGGCCCATGTCGTTGACGTAGATCGCCGCGATGTCGCGCGGCTCCTCGGGCAGGCGCGTGAACGCGATGGTGTCGCGCACCGACGAGAACCAGACCGGCTCGGCCTGCCCCTGCAGATGAATCTGCCCCTTCGGCCCTTCATGATCGGCGAGTGTCATGCCGCAGTAGCGGCCGACCGAGGCGAACGTCACCTCGTCGGGCAGCGGCACCGGCTGCGGCGCCGCCTCCTGGCCGCAGCCGGCGACGAGCACGGCGGCGGCGAGCACGCTCAGCGCGAGCGCGCGCCGCGCATGCCCCGAACGCACGTCGAACCGGCTCATAGCGCCCTGCGCCTGAACACGGCCACCGCCGCCGCCAGCGGCAGCGCGATCCACGCCGCGAGCACCGCGATGTAGATCCACGGCGCGAGCGCCTGCGGGTCGCCCGGCCCGGCCATCCCGCTGTAGACCGAGACGCTGCGGCTGGCCGTCATGTTGAAGAGCCGGTAGACGTCAGCCGGGTTGAGCAGCAGCAGCGCATCGAGCGCCGTCTTGCCGACGATGCGGCCCTGGTCGGCGACGAGCACGCCCAGCAGCGCGGTGTCGAACAGCAGGACGAACAGCAGCCAGACGCCGACCGCGAGCCCGGCCGCCGTCGCGCGCTCGCGAACGAGCGTGCTCGCGAGGCAGCCGATCGCGACGAACGACGCGCCGAGCATGACCGAGGTGGCCACCATCGCGCCGTACGCGAGCCAGGCCTCGGCGCCGACGCCGCCCTTCAGCCACAGCGCGACGCCCGCCGCGCCGTAGCCGAGCACGGTCGCGACGGCGAGGATCGCGACCTGGCCGAGCGCCTTGCCGACGACGACCTGCCAGCGCGAGATCGGGTACGACAGCAGCAGCAGCAGCGTGCCGCGCTCGTGCTCGCCGACGATCGCGTCGAACGACAGCAGCAGCGCGATCAGCGGGATGAGGAAGATCGTCAGACTCGCGAGACTGACGACGACGACCGCGAGCGGATCGGCCTTGACGACGCCGACCGGCGCGCTGCCGAGCAGCGCGAGCGACAGCGCGAGCGCCGCCAGCAGCACCGTGATCGCGAGCACCCAGCGGTTGCGCAGACCGGCGCGAACCTCCTGCGCGCTAATCGTCAGCAGCTTCACGGCCTGGCCTCCGCCGCCGCGACGAGCCGGCTGTACAGATCGTGCAGGCCGGGTGCCGCAAGCTCGAGGTCCTCGACGATCTCGCCCGCGCGCGCGATCGCGCGCAGCGCCTGCATCTTCGCCTGCGGCGCGACGTCGAGCGTGAGCGCCGTCTCGCTGCGCGCGATGCAGCGCACCTCGGGCGGCAGCGCGGCGAGCAGCCGCGCCGTCGTGCACGGCTGCACGCGCAGCTGCAGGCGCACGTCGGCGGCGACGCCGCGACGCAGCTCGGCGAGCGTGCCGGCGGCGAGCAGATGGCCGCGGTGCATGATCGCGGCGCGGTCGATGCGGTCCTCGACCTCGTCCAGCGCATGGGTCGAGACGAGGATCGTCGCCCCCGAAGCGCGCAGCGTGTCGATCATGCGGTACACATCGGCGCGCGACGCCGGGTCGAGCCCGCTCGTCGGCTCGTCGAACACGAGCAGGCGGGGCTCGCCGATCAGCGCCTGCGCGATGCCGAGGCGCTGGCACATGCCCTTCGAATAGGTGGAGACACGGCGGTCGGCGGCGTGCGTGATGCCGACGCGGTCGAGCAGTTCGGCGTTGCGCGCGAGCGGCGCGCCCTTGAGCTTCGCGTAGAAGGCCAGCAGCTCGCGCCCCGTCATCGCGCCGTGGAAGGCGACACTCTCCGGCAGGAAGCCGATCGTGCTGCGCGCTTGCGCGCCCTGGCGGCCGGCCGGATCGACGCCGCCGATGCGCACGCTGCCGCCCGGCTCGGGGCGGATCATCCCGAGCAGCAGCTTGATCAGCGTCGTCTTGCCGGCGCCGTTGTGGCCGACGAGCGCCGTCACCTCGCCCGCTTCGAGCGCGAGCGAGACGCCCTCGACGGCCGTCACGCCGCGGTAGCGCTTCGTCACCGCCTGCCAGCTCGCGACGCTGCTCATGACGGACCGCGCCCCGGCGGCACGCGTTCGGGCCGCATCAGCGGCGCGCTGTCGATCACGCCGCCCGGGTAGAGCGCCGGGAAGCGCGCCTGCGCCCAGCGCACCATCTGCACCGCCGGGCTGTTGACGAGCGCCTTCGCGCCGGGCAGCGTCCACAGCAGCTGGTCCATGACGTCATTGGGCCGGTACGGCCGGTCGGCGATGCCGTCGCCGTTCAGGTCATAGGCCGGGTTGTCGCTCCAGTAGTTGCCGCGGCCGTCGTGCGCCCAATCGACGAAGCGCGTGCCGACGTACTTGACCTGCAGCCGGTTGGCGACGAAGGCGTTGCCGCTCAACGCATTGCGCTCCGAGCCGGCGGTGAAATGGATGCCGATCGGGCAGCCTTCGAACCAGTTGTCGCGCAGCACGTTGTGGCTCGCGTTGTAGACGAACACGCACTTGTCGCGGCTGCGGCGAACGACGTTGCCGACGATCGTCGAGTCGTTCGTCGTGTTCAGCAGCAGGCCGTGGTCGCGGTCGTCGTCCGACACGTTGTCGCGGATCTCGACCCGGTCCGAGTACATCATCGCCCAGCCGACGTGGTTGCCGCGCGAGCGGTTGCCGACGACGCGGCTGTCCTGCGTGTGCATGTAGTGGATCGCGAAGCGCAGGTTCGAGAAGCTGTTGCGCTCGAAGACGTTGTCGCGGCTGATGCGCGACAGCACGCCGTCGCGGCCGCCGCGCACGGTGTTGCCGACGATGCGCGCGCCGGGCGCGTTCCACACCGAGATGCCGTCGCCGGCCTCCGAGGTGCGAACCTCGTTGCGGCCCTCGATCAGGTTGTCCTGCACGTTCGAATCGCGCGCGCCGTGGACGTAGACGCCGAACAGGTTGTCGCGCAGCCGGTTGCCTTTGACCTCGGCGCGCACCGCGCTTTGCTGGAGCAGGACGGCCGAATCCATCGCCGGCAGGTCGCGCCCCGAGCCGGTGATCTCGAGACCCTCGATGCGCACGTCGGGCGCGTCGACCTCGACGACCGTGCCGCGCCCCGGCCCGGCGAGCACCGCACCCGGCTCGCCGACGAGCGAAAGCGAGCGGCTGATCCGCACCGGCCCGGCATGGCGCCCGGCTTCGAGGCGCAGCACGTCGCCCGCCGCCGCGGCGTCGACGAGCGGCTGCAGCGCTTCGCCCGGCGCGACGCGGCGCTCGGCGGCGCACGCCGCGCCAGCCGCAGCGGCGAGCAGCGCGGCCGCGAGCAGCGCGGGCGACAGGCGCATCGTCAGGCCTTGCGCGGCTCGACCAGCATGCGGCCCTTCATCTCCATGTGCAGCGCGTGGCAGAACCATTGGCAGTAGTACCAGTAGACGCCGGCGCGGTCCGCCTTGAAGGTGACCGACGCCGTTGCCTGCGGGCCGACTTCCATCGCGATGCCGTAGTTGACGATCGTGAAGCCGTGCGTCAGGTCCTCGACCTCGTCCTTGTTGGTGACGTAGACCGTGACCTCGTCGCCCTGCTTCACGGTGAAGTCGGTCAGGCTGAAGGTCGGCGCGATCGAGAACATGTAGACGCGCACCTTGTTGCCGTCGCGAATGACCTTGGCCGCCGACTCGAGGTCGACGCCGTCGGCCGCGGCCTGCTTGCGGGCGTCCTCCCACATCGGGTCGTCGCGCTTCCAGATGTTGATCGGATTGACCTTCGAGCGGTGCACGATGGTGGCGTCGTGCGGCTCGGCGAAGCTCGGCG
>OEIU01002395.1_pt1 | contig 10089 bp, 5 predicted proteins | sample 1539221 | NCBI WGS metagenome assembly OEIU01 (sample SAMN03792071, study PRJEB22550) | activated sludge metagenome | feature: wastewater treatment plant; material: activated sludge; isolation source: Wastewater treatment plant of a petroleum refinery complex | place: Argentina: Zarate | collected... | reverse complement strand
TCTGCCCGAACTGGTCGCCGGCGACCTGCTGCGCACGCGCGACCAGCTCGGTGCTTTGCACGACGGACAGGACCAGCAGGAAGTACTCAAGGAAATCCGCAAGTCGCAGTTCAGCCGGTATCCCTGGTTCGACGCCGGGTTCGAGCACGTGCGTGGAATCCTGCATGTCAAGGACCTGCTGCTTGCCATGGCCGAGAAGGGCACGATCGGGGACATGACCACCCTGCTGCGGCCGGCGATCGTCGTGCCACTCGATACGCCGGTGCTCGAAATGCTGCGCCGTTTCCGCACCGGGCGCACCCAGTTCGCCCTGGTCACCGAGGATAGCGGCCGCGTGGTCGGCTTCTTCACCCTGTTCGACGTCGTCCAGATCGTGGTCGGCGACATCGAGGACGAGCACCGCAGCACGCCGGGGCACGCGACCCAGCGCGCGCCCGATGGGTCATTCACGATCCCCGGCAGCCTGCCGATCTACCGGCTGGAGCGGCTGCTCGACCTCGACATCGAATCGCCGGACGAGGTCAATTCGGTCGGCGGCCTGATCGTGCACCGCCTCGAACGCCTGCCCGCCGAGGGCGAGACGCTCGATTTCGAAGGATTCAGCCTCACCGTGCGCACCATGAAGGGCGCGCGCGCGCAGGCCATCGCCGTCAAACCCGACCATCCACCCGCCACCGGACAAAAACCGAAATGAGCCACGCCCTGCTCGCCTTGTCTCCGCTGGATGGTCGCTACGCGGCCAAGGTCGAGGCCCTGCGCCCGATTTTCAGCGAGTTCGGCCTCATGCAGCGGCGCGTGCTGGTCGAGATACGCTGGCTGGTCGCATTGTCCGACGAAGCCGGCATTGCCGAGGTCGCACCTTTTTCGACGATGGCGCGAAGGGCGCTCGAAGAGATCGCGGGGTCGTTCACGGCAAGCGATGGCGAACGCATCAAGGCGATCGAGCGCGAGACCAACCACGACGTCAAGGCGGTCGAGTACTTCATCAAGGAACGCATCGGCGAGCATGCCGAACTGGCGGCCGCCCGCGAGTTCGTGCACTTCGCCTGCACTTCGGAGGACATCAACAACCTCGCCTACGCCCTGATGCTCGGCGATGCACGCAAGCAGGCGCTGCTGCCTGCCCTCGACGCGCTGGACAACCAGCTCAGCGCGCTCGCCCACGCCTTCGCCGACCAGCCCATGCTGTCGCGCACGCACGGGCAGACCGCCTCGCCGACCACGCTGGGCAAGGAAATCGCCAATGTCGTCGCGCGCCTGCGCCGCCAGCGCGCCCAGATCGCCGGGGTCGAACTGCTCGGCAAGATCAACGGCGCCGTAGGCAACTACAATGCGCACCTGGCGGCCTATCCCGAGGTCGACTGGCCGGCGTTTGCGCAGCGCTTCGTCGAGAGCCTGGGGCTCGTCTTCAATGCCTACACGACGCAGATCGAGCCGCACGACTGCATCGCGGAAATCGCCGACGCGACCCGGCGCAGCAACACCGTGCTGGTCGATCTTGCGCGCGATGTGTGGGGCTACATTTCACTCGGCTACTTCCGCCAATCGCTCAAGGCCGGCGAAGTCGGCTCCTCGACCATGCCGCACAAGGTCAACCCGATCGACTTCGAGAACGCCGAGGGCAATTTCGGCATCGCCAATGCCCTGTTCGGGCATTTCGCCGAAAAACTGCCGATCAGCCGCTGGCAGCGCGACCTGACCGATTCGACCGTATTGCGCGCGCTCGGCACGGCGTTCGGGCATACCCAGGTCGCGCTCGATTCGCTGGCCAAGGGCATTGGCAAGCTGCAGATCGATCCCGCGCGCCTGGACGCCGACCTCGACGCCAGTTGGGAAGTTCTCGCCGAGGCCGTGCAGACGGTGATGCGCCGGCATGGCCTGCCGAATCCCTACGAGCAGCTCAAGGCCCTGACCCGTGGCCAGGGAATCACGCGCGAATCGATGCGCGCATTCATCGACTCGCTGGCCCTGCCGGACGCCGAAAAGCGTCGACTGCTCGCACTGACACCGGCCGGCTATACCGGCCTGGCAAGAAAACTCGCGCAATCGATCTGATCGAACCTTCCACCGGAGGAATCCGCGTGCCGTCCTGCTCGAACCTGCCAGCCTGGTTGCTCGTCGCTGGCGCCTGCCTGCCGACACATCTGCCTGCAAGCGAAGCCGCCGCCGGATGTCCTGCGGACGCGGGCTGGAAAGATCCTGCCGGCGCACGCAGCTGTCCCGACGCAAGGATCGCCGCGGAAATCAGAATGCCCGGGAGCAGTCCATGATCGAAGTGGAAGCGAGCGCAAGACATTTCCTCGGCATGCCGGCGGCCCGCTTCCTGCGCGATTACTGGCAACGACGCCCGCTGCTGATCCGCCAGGCCTTCCCCGGATTCCGGAGTCCGCTGAGCCCAGACGACCTCGGCGGCCTCGCCTGCGAGGATTTCGCGCTGTCGCGGCTCGTCGTGCACGATCCGCAGGAGGATCGCTGGTCGTTGCGCAGCGGGCCGTTCGCCGAAGCGGATTTCGCCGGGCTGCCGCGCTCGCACTGGAGCCTGCTCGTGCAGGACGTCGACAAGTGGGATGCCGACGTCGCCGCCCTGCTCGGGCACTTCGATTTCCTGCCAAGCTGGCGCGTCGACGACGTCATGGTCAGCTACGCGGAGGACGGAGGCTCGGTCGGCCCGCACGTCGACCAGTACGACGTGTTCCTGCTGCAGGGGCTGGGCCGGCGACGCTGGCAGATCAGCGACGATCCGGCAGCGCCGAAGGCGTTTCGCGACGATGTCGAACTGAAGTTGCTGCGCACGTTCGCGCCGACCCACGAGTGGCTGCTCGAACCTGGCGACATGCTCTACCTGCCGCCCGGCATTGCCCACCACGGCATTGCCGAAGGCGCCTGCCTGACCTTTTCGATCGGCATGCGCGCGCCTGCCCTGGCCGAGATGGTGGCGGATTTCGCCGGGCACGTGGCGGAGCGGCTGGGCGAGGAATTGCGCTACACGGACGCGGGGATTTCGCCGGCCAGGGCCGCTGGAGAGATCGATGACGCCGCCATGGAAAGAATCGCACAGGCGCTCAAGGATTCGTTGGCGGTGCAGACGTCTCCGCTGCGTGGTTGGTTCGGCTCCTTCATCACGCGCTACCGCGCGGCCCACGAGGCGATTCCGCGCAGCAAGCCCTTGATCGCGGCGGAGTTCATCCGCAGGTTGAAGGCGGGCGCGAGCCTTGCGGCGAATCCATGGTCGCGATTCGCCTGGTGCGCGGATCGCAAGGCGGCGATCCTGTTCGTGGCGGGCGAACAGTACGCCTGCGCGCGCGGGCTCGCCGAGAGGCTGTGCCGGCGCCAGCCGATTTCCGCCGCGGATCTGGACCTCGCCGATGCCGCGACCATCGAGTTGCTGCTCGCCCTCGTCAATGGCGGGCACCTTGCCCTCAGCCGCACCCGGAGCAAGCCATGATCAACAACGAATTCAGCGTGGAACCCGCGACCTGGCCCGCCGACATGGCCGAACTGCGTGCGGTCAGGACCGAAGTCTTCGTGCTCGAGCAGGAAGTGCCCGAGGACGAGGAATGGGACGAATTCGACGCCCACTCGCAGCACGTGCTGGCCCGCGACGCCACGGGCAAGCCGGTCGGCACCGGCCGGCTGACGCCGAAAGGCACGATCGGGCGCATGGCCGTGCTGCGCGAATGGCGCGGCAAGGGCGTCGGCGAAGCGATCTTGCGCGTGCTGCTCGAAATCGCCCGCGAACGCCACTTCACGCAGATCGAGATCCATGCGCAAACGCACGCCATGGGCTTCTACGAGCGCGCCGGGTTCGTCGCGTTCGGCGAGGAATTCGACGAATGCGGCATCGCCCATCGCCACATGCGCATCGAGCTTTCCCCGCCCGAGGGACGGCCGCCATTGACGGTGCCACCGAGGCAAGCCGTCGCGCTGGCCAGCAGCGATCGCGAAACGGCGCGGGCGGCCATGCTGGCGGTCATGGCAACCGCACGCCGCGAACTGTGCATCCTCACGCGCGACCTCGATCCTGAGCTGTTCGACGATGCCGGTGTCCTGGAGGCGTTCAAGCATCTCGCTATCGGAGGTCCGCAAATCCAGATCAGGATCCTGTTGCAGGACCCGCTGCGCGCCCGCTCCGATGGACACCGCCTGGCCGCGCTGGCGCATCGCCTGACCAGCGTCTTTACCTTTCGCACGCCGGTCGAGGAAATCGATCGCCATTACGCCGGCAGCTTCCTGACCACCGACCACGGCGCCTGGTACGAGCGCCCGCTGGCCAGCCGGTTCGACGGCGAAGGCAGCACCTGCGCACCCGGTCGAAGGGCGCAACTGCAGGAATTCTTCAACGCGATCTGGGAACGCAGCGAGGAATGCGCCGAGATGCGTCGCCTCGAAATCTGAGGCGTCCGCGTCCCATTCGCCGGCTCCCGGCAGGGCGGCGCGCATGTCCGGCGGCTGAACCGGTCCCGCAATTGCCCGGGAAACGCTGCCGCATTGCAGCAATCGCGGACACCAGTCGCTATAATCCGCAGGTTGCGCGCGAGCCTGACGCATCTTGCTTCGGCCGCGCCTCGAACCCGCCCATCCCGAAACCAATACGGCCCTCCCCGCCAGCACGGAGCCCGCGTGACCTCCCCGACCCTACTCCAGCAGTTCCAGACCACGTCCGCGCTGTCCGGCGGCAATGCGGCCTTCATTGAAGACCTCTATGAAATCTGGCTGGGCGACCCGTCCGGGGTTTCCAGGGCGTGGAACGACTACTTCTCGTCGCTGAAAGGCCGCGCCAATGGCGAAGTGGGGCACTCCGCAGCAATCGCCCGGATCGAAGCCGCCCAGCGGCGCGGCGCAGTCCGCGCAACGGCTCCGGGGTCGGCGGTCGACAATGCCGAGGCACAGAAGCAGGCCGGCGTGCTCAAGCTGGTCACCGCCTACCGCTCGCGCGGCCATCTCGCCGCCAGCCTCGATCCGCTTGACCTGTCGAATACCTTTGGCGAGGAAGAGCTCGCTGCCCTCGGTCTCCTGCCGCGCCCGGCCGCGCCCGACCTTGAGCTCGCCTTCCACGGCCTGTCCAACGCCGATCTCGATACCGAATTCAACACCGGATCGCTGTCCGGCCCGCAACGGCTCAAGCTGCGCGACCTGATCGCCCTGCTCAAGGCCACCTATGCGAGCACGATCGGCGTCGAGTTCATGCATATCTCCGACGCCAGCCAACGCCAGTGGATGCACGAGAAGATGGAGCGCGCCGGCGGCAGGTTCGGCCTCAGCGCCGACGAGAAGAAGCACCTGCTCGGCAAGCTGACCCAGGCCGACGGCCTCGAGCGCTACCTGCACACCAAGTACGTCGGCCAGAAGCGCTTCGGCCTTGAGGGTGGCGACAGCCTGATTCCGATGCTCGACGAGATGTTGCGCCAGGGCGGCAGCGCCGGGCTCAAGGACATGGTCATCGGCATGGCCCATCGCGGCCGCCTCAACGTGCTGGTCAACATCCTCGGCAAGCCGCCCTCCAAGCTGTTCGACGAGTTCGAAGGCCGCTTCGAGCATCACGAAGACCCGGCGCATTCCGGCGACGTCAAGTACCACATGGGCTTCAGCGCCAACGTGCGCACGCCAGGACGCACCGTCCATGTCGCCCTCGCCTTCAACCCCTCGCACCTGGAAATCGTTGACCCCGTGGTGGCCGGGTCGGTGCGCGCGCGCCAGACCCATCGCGCCGACAGCGAACGCGAGCACGTCGTGCCGGTGCTGATCCACGGCGACGCCGCCTTCGCCGGCCAGGGTGTGGTCATGGAGCTCTTCAACATGTCGCAGGCCAACGGATTCTGCGTCGGCGGCACCGTCCACATCGTCATCAACAACCAGGTCGGCTTCACCATCTCGAATCCGCACGACGCGCGCTCGACGCTGTATTGCACGGACGTCGCCAAGATGGTCAACGCGCCGGTCTTCCACGTGAACGGCGACGATCCCGAGGCGGTCCTGTTCGTCGCCCGGCTCGCTTTCGAATACCGCCAGAAGTTCAAGCGCCACGTCGTCATCGACCTGGTCTGCTATCGCCGCCACGGGCACAACGAGGCCGACGAGCCGGCCGCGACGCAGCCGCTGATGTACCAGGTCATCCGCGCGCGCCCGCCGCTGCGCGAGCTCTACAGCGACAAGCTCATCAAGGAGGGCACGCTGGGCGCCGACGAAGCGAAGGCGATGGTCGAGGACTATCGCAAGCTGCTCGAAGCGGGCGCGCCGATTCCCGGCGTCGATGCCGACTACCACGACCCGCACGGCGTCGACTGGTCCAAGCACCTGACCAACGACATCTTCGAGGTCGTCAAGACCGGGATCAGCAAGAAATCCCTGGCCACCGTCAATGCCGAACTGCTGCGCGTCCCGGCCGGGATCACGCTGCACCCGCGCGTGGCGAAGATCTACGCCGATCGCGAGAAGATGGCTGCCGGCCAGCAGGAAATCGACTGGGGCTTCGCCGAAAACCTGGCCTATGGAAGCCTGGTGGCCGATGGCAGCAACCTGCGCCTGGTCGGACAGGATGCCGGTCGCGGCACGTTCTTCCACCGCCATGCCGTCATGCACGACCAGAAGAGCGGCTCGCACCACGTTCCGCTCAAGGGCATCCGCGCCGACGCCAGCGTCGAAGTGATCGACTCGCTGCTCAGCGAGGAAGCCGTCATGGCTTTCGAGTACGGCTACGCCACGGCCAAGCCGAACACGCTGGTCATCTGGGAAGCGCAGTTTGGCGATTTCGCCAATGGCGCCCAGGTCGTGATCGACCAGTTCATCTCTTCCGGCGAGGCCAAGTGGGGCCGTCTCTGCGGCATCGTGCTGCTGTTGCCGCACGGCTATGAAGGCCAGGGCCCGGAGCATTCCTCGGCGCGCCTCGAGCGCTACCTGCAATTGTGCGCGATGGAGAACATGCAGGTCTGCGTGCCGACCACGCCGGCGCAGATGTTCCACATGATGCGCCGCCAGATGCTGCGCGCCTGCCGCAAGCCGCTGATCGTGATGACGCCGAAGTCCCTGCTGCGCCACAAGATGGCGGTTTCCTCGCTGGACGACCTGGTCAATGGCAAGTTCCACCTGGTCATTCCCGACCTGACCGCAACCAACGCGAAGAAGGTCAAGCGCGTCGTGTTCTGTTCCGGCAAGGTCTATTACGACCTCGTCGACGAAGCCGCCAAGCGCGAGATCACGGATGTCGCAATCCTGCGCGTCGAGCAGCTCTACCCGTTCCCGCGTGCCGAAGTGAAGGCCGAGCTGGAAAAGTATCCCGGCGCGAAGGAAGTCATCTGGTGCCAGGAAGAGCCGATGAACCAGGGCGCCTGGTACCAGATCAAGCACCATTTCCAGGCTGTCGTCTCGAGCAAGCACACGATCGCCTACGCGGGCCGGCCACGTTCGCCGGCGCCGGCTTGCGGGCACCTGGCGCGCCACATCGCCGAACAGGCTGCCCTGGTCGAGCTCGCGCTGGTCTCGCCGATCAGCAGCGACTACGCTCTGGAATAGCGCGGGCCCGGGCCCGATATCCCGACAAACCCTAAAAATCCGACGCACTGCATGCACGCCCCAGGACAGTACTCATGAGCCTAGAAATCAAAGTTCCGGTTCTACCCGAATCCGTCGCCGACGCAACCATCGCCACCTGGCACAAGAAGCCGGGCGACGCAGTGAAGCGCGACGAGAACCTCGTCGACCTCGAGACCGACAAGGTCGTGCTCGAGGTCCCGGCACCCGCCGATGGCGTGCTCAAGTCGATCAGCGCCGAGACCGGCGCCACGGTGACCAGCGGCGAGCTGCTCGGAGTCATCGAGGAAGGTGCCGCTGCCGCCGCAACGGGCGACAAGAAGGAAAGCAAGGACGAGAAGAAAGCCGAGGCGCCGAAGGCCGCGGACAAGTCCGACAAGGGTGCAGGCAAGGCGCCAGCCAAGGGTGTCGAGGAGCTTTCCCCGGCCGGACGCCGTGTCGCCAGCGAGGAAAACATCGATCCGGCCAAGGTCGAAGGCACGGGACGCGACGGCCGCGTCACCAAGGTAGACCTCGTCAAGCATGCGAAGTCCCCGGCACCGACCGCAACGAAGGCGGCCGCCGCGCCAACCCCGGGCGAGCGCCCGGAAGAACGCGTGCCGATGACGCGCATGCGCGCCAAGATCGCCGAGCGGCTGATGCAATCGAAGAACTCGATCGCCATGCTGACCTCGTTCAACGAAATCAACCTGGCCCAGGTCGCGAAGATGCGCAAGCAGCTCGGCGAGCAGTTCGAGAAGGCCAACGGGGTCAAGCTCGGCTACATGAGCTTCTTCGTCAAGGCCGCCGCCGAGGCGCTCAAGCGCCACCCGATCGTCAACGCCTCGGTCGATGGCAACGACGTGATCTACCACGGCTACCAGGACATCTCGATTGCGGTATCCACCGAGAAGGGCCTGGTCACGCCAGTGCTGCGCGATGTGCAGAACATGAGCTTCGCCGATGTCGAGAAGGCCATCATCGATTTCGCCAAGCGTGCGCGCGAAGGTGGCATCACGCTCGATGACCTGCAGGGCGGCACCTTCACGATCACCAACGGCGGCACGTTCGGCTCGCTGTTCTCGACGCCGATCGTCAATCCGCCGCAGAGCGCGATCCTCGGCATGCACACGATCAAGGAACGCGCCGTGGTCGAGAACGGGCAGGTGATCGCCGCGCCGATGATGTATGTGGCGATCAGCTACGATCACCGCATCATCGACGGCAAGGATGCGGTGCTGTTCCTCGTCGACATCAAGAACCAGCTGGAGAATCCGCAGAGGATGTTGCTCGGAATCTGATTCCGGGCAACATCCGGGAATGGAGAATGGGGAATAGGGAATGGTTAAAGCTGTCCCGCTTCGCCTTTTCCCATTCCCTATTCCCCACTCCCCATTCCCGTTGTGAGCGAATAAAATGAGCGAAAAATACGACGTCATCGTCATCGGCGCGGGCCCTGCGGGCTACCACGCCGCGATCCGTGCCGCGCAGCTCGGTCTCAGCGTCGCCTGCATCGACGACTTCATCGGCAAGGACGGCAAGCCGGCACTGGGCGGCACCTGCCTCAATGTCGGCTGCATCCCGTCCAAGGCCTTGCTCGATTCCTCGAAGCAGTTCTGGAACCTGCAGCACAGCTTCGAGGTCCACGGCATCACGACCAAGGGCGCCGCGATCGACGTCGGCACGATGGTTGGGCGCAAGGACAAGATCGTCAAGCAGTTCACCGGCGGCGTGAACATGCTGTTCAAGGCCAACAAGGTCAAGCCGATCGCCGGCAAGGGCAAGCTGCTGAAGGACCGCCAGGTCGAAATCACCGCAACCGACGGCAGCAAGAGCACGCTGGGCGCCACCAACGTCGTCATCGCCACCGGATCCGTCCCGATCGAGCTTCCGTTCGCGAAGTTCGACGGCAAGATGATCGTCGACAACGCGGGCGCCCTGGATTTCGAAAGCACGCCCAAGCGCCTCGGCGTCATTGGCGCAGGCGTCATCGGCCTCGAACTGGGCAGCGTCTGGAAGCGGCTCGGCAGCGACGTGACCGTGATCGAGGCATTGCCCGATTTCCTCGCGCTTGCCGATGCCGACGTCGCCAGGGTGGCGGCCAAGGAACTTGGCAAGCAGGGCCTGAAGATCGAACTGGGCGCGAAGCTTTCCAAAGCCGAGGTCAAGGGCAAGGAAGTGCACCTGACCTATGCCGGCAAGGATGGCGAGAAGAAACTCGTCGTCGACAAGCTGCTGGTCGCGGTTGGCCGTCGTGCCTATGCCGATGGCGTTCTCGGCGAGGGCACCGGGGTCAAGCTCGACGACCGCGGTCGGGTGCAGGTCGACGAGCACTGCTGGACCGGTGTCGAAGGCGTCTGGGCCGTGGGCGACTGCGTGCGCGGGCCGATGCTTGCGCACAAGGGCTTCGAAGAAGGCATGGCCGTCGCCGAAATCATCGCCGGCAAGCCCGGGCATGTGAACCTCGACACGATCCCCTGGGTCATCTACACCGAACCGGAAGTGGCCTGGGTCGGCAAGACCGAGCAACAGGTCAAGGACGAAGGCATCCCGTACAAGGTCGGCAGCTTCCCGTTTGCCGCG
>OEIU01002392.1_pt1 | contig 10103 bp, 10 predicted proteins | sample 1539221 | NCBI WGS metagenome assembly OEIU01 (sample SAMN03792071, study PRJEB22550) | activated sludge metagenome | feature: wastewater treatment plant; material: activated sludge; isolation source: Wastewater treatment plant of a petroleum refinery complex | place: Argentina: Zarate | collected... | reverse complement strand
CGTCGACGTTGACGCGCGAAATCGCGTAGTTCAAAAGCGTGTCGTCGCCCAGCGCGTCCGCGGCCAGCGACAAACGCTCGAGACTTTGCTTCACGTACTTGTTATTGCCGTCTTTCACCACGCCGATGAATTGGAAGGCCGAAACCTGGTTCAGTTTCATCTGGTGGAGGGTCATGCCCAGGATGTACTTGATCTGCATGCGGCGATCGCGGAAGCGCGGCGAATAGCTCAATTGGAATAGACGCTGCGAGGCCTCGGCGTAGCGGCCGGCCTTGGCCAGCTGCAAGGCTTGCGCGAGATCGGCATCGGTGCCGGCGACGACGTTGCGGCTCAGACGCTGATTCGTGCCCACGCGCTTTTTCGCGCGACCGCGCTCTTGGGCGTCGAGCGGTAACAACGAAATCACAAGCATGGCTAGGATTAAACGTTTCATCGGTAAGTCGCCTCGGGGAAGTAGAAGCTCATGCCGAGCCCCAGGAACAGATCGTTCTGGCCCAACGTCTCGGTCTCGCCGTTCGCTTTTTTGACCGACGCTTGATAGATGTTCCAGGACAGGTCCCAGCGGAAGGCCATGCCTTTGTTGAGCGCGAACACTTGGCTCGTGCCCAAGTGCAGGGTGGGTTCGTTGGCCTCTTCCGTCGTGCGCGTCATGCCCAGGCCCGCGTTGAAGTTCAAGTCGAAGGGCACGATCGTTTTGTTCAGCCAGGTGATCTTGCCGTAGATCGGGTTCCATTTGAAAGCCAGGCCCGCGTAACCGTTAGAAGTGACGACGTTGTCCGTGGTAATACCGGGTTTGTTTGGCCCGTTGGCCTCGAGGTCGTCAGTCACCTGGCGCGAGCTCGTGGTCGCGGCGGTGATCATGCCCTCGATCGCGTAGCGTTCGCGGAAATAGTAGGCAAGGCGGGCGCTGATGCCGAGCGCGTTGAAGAACGGGTTGTTCAGGTTGGTGAACGCGCCGCCCGAGAGCTCGAACCGGCCGGTCTTGGGAAGGAAACGGCGTTGAATGACCGCGACGTCCGAGAACGGCGCGAGCGTGGCCAGATCCGAAAGCGATTGCACGTCTTTGCTGTCTTTGACTTCGCGTTCGCGCTGGGCTGGCTTCGGCTTGTTTTCCGCGGGATTGGTTTCGCTGCGATCGTAAAGAGCTTCGACGTCCTGATCGCTAGCCGTATTGTCGCTCTCTAAATCCGCCTGGGCGTATGCGCAAGGCGACGCGGCCAGGATCCATGCGATCAAAGCGATTCCTAGATGATTAGACAAGCGTGCATTCCCCAAGTTGAGATTCCTAACTACAGGATACGCAAAGGCGAATTTAAATTGAATATATATAGATGGAATCTAGACCCGGGCCTTAGGTCTTGATTGTCAGAGGATGACGACGATCGACAAACCGAGTTGCGAGTTGTAGAAGATGCGGTCCTCGAAAGAATCCGCCGACGCGTTCGAACCCGGCAGCAACTGGCGCGAGGCCGGGTTCGGTCCGTTGAAGATCAACCAACGCAAATCGGCGCGTATGCCCACGTTGTTGGTGATGAAGAAATTCTGCCCGACGCCCAAATTCAAACCGATCGTGTTCGATTCGCCCAAATTTATGTAACCCAATCCGGCGAGACCGAACAAGTTCAGGTTCATCACGCTTTGCTTCGAGACCGAGATTTTCCCGTAGTAGGCGATGAACTGGTAGTTTACGAACAACCCCCACTCGGGATGAGGGGCGAGCTCGGCGTCGAAGGGGCAGTAGCTGTCGGGATCGCCGCAACGGCCGCTCTTGAGCTGCTCGCCGTAGTTCGACAGGCCACCCATCCACATGAGACCCTGCACGTTGACGCCGCTGGTCTCGTTGAAGTTGTACGTGCCCTGAGCCGCGAACATGAAGTCGTTATAGTAAGGCTCGTTCATCTCGAGACCGCCGCCAATACCGAGTTCGAAGCGCTCTTGGGTCAGGACGTTGCGATTCAATACCGCGCGCCGCTTGTCGAAGACGGGCAAGACCGTTTCGCGCGCGAGCTCTTCTTCGGGAAACTCGATGTCGTCGGCGAAGGAAGACGAACCCGTGGCGAGCAGCAGAAATATAATGAGCGATTTGATCATGCTGATTAAATCTTAGGGGCGTTCGAAAATTTCGTCTATTGCCAGCGACCGTTCAGGTCCTTGGTCCGTCGCGAAGAATTATGTTTCGCGCGCGCGTGAGCAGATCCGGACCGGTGATTTTGATGTCGGGCTCGATGCCGTGGGTCCGGTCCCCACCCAGCGGTCTTTTTAGGCGCGCGACCGTGCGGACCAATATGAGTTGATCGTTGGTGGGCAGGGGTTCAAGGATCTGGCTCGTGTCTTTACCGAAGCTGTGTTGGCCGATAAGGGTGCCCCGTCGGTAATCTTGGATGGCGGCCGCGACGACTTCGCTGGCCGATTTGGAGTGGCCATCGATGACCACGACAAGCGGGAGATCGGAGAGCAGTCTCGGTACAATCGAATTTTCGGCGAACGGGCCGAGCATCGGAAGACCAAAGGACTTGGCGACCCGCGAAGGCACGGGATGCTTGCGGACGATTTCGCGGGGACCCAGGAAAATGCGCGCGACGCATTCGGCCTCTTCAAGATAACCGCCCGGATTGCCGCGTAGATCGAGTACGACGCCGACGATTTTGCCGCCGAGATGGGACTCGATCGCCCGGCATGTCCCCCGGGCAAAGCGCCCTACGCGAATATTCAAGATCGCGTCCCGCTCGCGGATCTGAATGTCGGTGGCGTCGCCGAGCAAAGCTTGAACGCGAGCGCGCGGCACAAGCTCCGCGTAGGGATCCATGGTTTTGAGATGGGCATTCAACGCTTGAGCGGTTTCGAAAGTCATTCCCGTTCCCGCCCAATAGTCATCGGCGCGAGCATGGAACACCCGGGAATCCATCGGTGAGCTGACAAATAGGGCGAGCAGAACGGCCAACGTGCGCATAAGAACGCCAAGCATGTGCAGCTCCGGTGCCGACACAGGTTAGCGTTTAATTGGATTTCCGGGCGCAGAGATGCCAAATCCGCGCCTTTAAGGCAGAAAATCGTCCATGCCCTACGGACGTCTCGTATGGGGGCCGACCGGGTCGATGGATCGCAAAGCATTTCCGACCGTGGTTCCGTTCTTCAATGAGGTCGGCCCTAGCCATACAAATTTAATTTTGGAGTTCTTCCGCGCGAATCCCTGATAACGCGAAGCTTCGCCGCCGGCAGCGAAGCGCTGCGTCCCAGGGTAAATATTTGTAATTTATCGAATCCCGGCGTCGTGCAGATCTTGGAAATGAATCAGGCCGACGGGCGCATGCGGATTGGCGGCCTGGCGGTCGATCGCGAACAGGCGATCGATTTTAAACTGCTGCATTAAAAACGCGGCCTTCTCGGCGAGCTCATGACAGTCGACGGTTTTCGGGTTCTTCGACATCACGTCTTGAGCTTTTTCTTCCAAAGGATTGGTGCTCTTTTCTAGGCGGCGGCGGATATCACCGTCGGTGATCACGCCGACCAACGAGCGTTTGTCGTCGATCACGCCGGCACCCCCGCGCACGCTCCGCGAGGTCATCTGCGAGATGACCTTCTTCATGTCCTCGCTAGGACCCACGAGTGGCAGGGCGTCGCCCTTATGCATGACGTCCTGAACACGCAGCGTGAGCTTGCGCCCCAAAGAGCCGCCCGGATGAAACTCAGCGAAGTCCTCTTTTTTAAAGCCCCGGCGCTTTAACACGGCCATCGCCAGCGCGTCGGCCAGGGCCAGGCTCGCGGTCGAACTCGAAGTCGGAGCCAAACCCAGCGGGCAGGCCTCTTCCTTCACCGCGATATCGAGCACCACGGTCCCCGCCTTCGCCAGCGAAGATTCATTGCGCGCGGTGAACGCGATCAACGGAATGTCTTTACGAGCCAAGAACGCCAGTAATGGAGCGAGCTCTGCGCTCTCGCCGCCGTAACTGAACGCGACGACCAGATCGCCCTTCGAGATCACGCCCATATCGCCATGCGAACTCTCGGCGGGATGCAGATACAACGCCGGCGTGCCGGTCGAGCTGAGTGTGCTCGCCATCTTGCGGGCGATTTGCCCGGACTTGCCGATGCCCGTGACGATCACCTTGCCGCCACACGCGAGCATCATGCCGACGGCCTTCTCGAATCCGCCGTTCAGACGTTCGGCGATATCCAAGATGGCTTGCGCCTCGATCTTCAAGACGCGGCGACCTTCTTCAACTTCTTGCGACATTGGACCTCAGCATCGAGCGACTACGGGATTTGCTCGAGTAAGCCTTGTCCATGGCCTTTTTCTTACGGTCCCAACTCGCGGTGATAAATTGTTTGAACAACGGATGAGGCGCAAGCGGCTTCGATTTGAACTCCGGATGGAATTGCACGCCGATGAACCACGGATGCTCGGTGATCTCGATAATCTCGACGAGATCACGCTCCTCGCAGATCCCGGCCATCGTGAGCCCCTTCTTCTCGAAGAGCGCCTTGTACTTGTTATTGAATTCGTAGCGGTGGCGGTGACGTTCGTGGATCAGGTTCTGGTCGTAAGCCGCAAAGGTGCGCGTGCCCTTCGTGAGCCGGCACGGGTACGCACCTAAGCGCATCGTTCCGCCCATGTCGCGCAAACCCTTTTGATCTTCCATCAAATCGATCACCACGTTGCGGGCGCTTTTCTTCTGGCCCACAAACTCGCGGCTCGTGGCGTCTTTGATCCCGCACACGTTGCGCGCGAACTCGACCGCCGCCATCTGCATGCCGAAGCAAATGCCGAAGAAGGGAATCAAGTTCTCACGCGCATAACGAATCGCCGCGATCTTGCCTTCCGATCCGCGCTCGCCGAATCCACCGGGCACCAAGACGCCGTCGACGGACTTCAGGGCCTCGGCGACGTTACGATCGGTCAGCGTTTCGGAATCGATGTACGCCACGTTGATCTTAGCAAAATTGGCGATCCCGCCATGAATCAGCGCTTCATGCAGCGATTTGTAACTTTCTTTCAAATCCACATACTTGCCCACAATGCCGATCGAGATCTCGCGCGTCGGCTGCTTGATCGTGTCGACCATGCTCTGCCAACCGTTCATATCGGGCTCGGGCGTCGTCAATGCCAGGCGCTCAACGATCTTCTCGTCCAGGCCTTCGTTGTGCAGAACCAAAGGCACTTCGTAAATCGTCTTGGAATCGCTGGCCGCGATCACGTTCTCGGGCCGCACGCTGCAGAACAAACCGATCTTGCCTTTCAAATCCGCACCGATCTCACGCTCCGAACGGCAAATCAGGAAATCGGGCTGAATCCCCACCTGCATCAGTTCCTTCACCGAATGCTGGGTCGGCTTGGACTTGAGCTCCCCGGCCGCCGCGATGTACGGAACGTATGTCACGTGCACGAAAATCGAATTCTCGATGCCGACGTCGGCGCGCATTTGACGGATGGCCTCGATGAACGGCAGGCCCTCGATGTCCCCGATGGTGCCGCCGATCTCGACGATCGTCACTTCGCTGCCCTGGGCCGCTTCGTAAATTCGTGATTTGATTTCATCGGTGATGTGCGGAATGACCTGCACGGTTCCGCCTAAGTAATCGCCGCGACGTTCTTTGGAAATCACGCTCTCGTAAATCTGGCCCGCGGTGACCGAGTTCGCGCGGCGCACGCTGACATTGGTGAAGCGCTCGTAATGGCCCAGATCCAGATCGGTCTCGGCGCCGTCGTCGGTGACGTACACCTCGCCGTGTTGAAGCGGGGACATCGTGCCGGGATCGACGTTGATGTAAGGATCGCATTTCATGAGCGTGACCTTCAGGCCCCGCGCCTCGAGCAGCGTCCCTAAAGACGCGGCCGTCAGCCCCTTACCGATCGACGAAACCACGCCGCCGGTCACGAAAATGTATTTCTGCTTCAGCGTCTCAGTCGTTGAACGCGTGGCGGATTTCTTGGTCGCGATCTTTTTTTTCTTCATCCTTGCCTCTTCAACAAACTCTCGACCTTGGCGACGTCTTCGGGAGTGTCGACGCCCCAGGATTCGTGTTCCACCTTGACCACTTTGATCCGGGCCCCCAGATAGAGCGCTCGGAGCTGCTCCAAACCCTCGGCCAATTCTAGTGGAGTCGGCGGTTGAGCGCAAAACTCCGCGAGAAAACTTTTTCGAAAGGCGTATAGGCCGATATGTTTTAGACATATCGCTTCTTGCTGAGGAGCGTCAATACGCGTGTACGGGATTCCTAGGCGACTGAAGTAAAGCGCCTCGTCCCTGCGGTTCAAAACAATCTTGGCCGTATTGCGACTTTCGAGATCGCCCGCTTTCAAAGAACGGCCCAGCGTGGCCATGTTTAAATCCAGGTCCTTAAGCAGCGGCGCGACCAACGCATCGAGCAGTTCGCCCGTAATCAGCGGCTCATCGCCTTGAATATTCACCACCACATCAACGTCGGTATCTTTGACCGCCGCATACACGCGGTCACTGCCCGTCGCCAAATCAGGGCTCGTCATCACGCATTTCGCGCCGGTCTTTTCCGCCAGCGCCGCGATGTCCGGATGATCCGTCGCCAACCAAATGTCTTCCAGCCGGCGACTTTGGCGCGCGCCCTCGATCACCCACTGGAGCAAGGGTTTGCCGAGCAAAGGTTTGAGCGGCTTCCCCGGAAAACGAGTTGAAGCGTAGCGGGCGGGAATCACACCGAGCGTTTTCATCGCGGCCACTCGATGAGCAGAAGATTCTTGGCCTCTTCGACACCCTGCTTTTTCATCGAGGAAACGGCGAACACCGGCACGTTCGGCCCCAATTCTTTTTGCAACGACTTTTGTTTTTGCAGCATCGCCGAGCGCGAGAGCTTGTCGGCCTTATTGAGCACGACCGCCCATTTTTTATCGTGATGCTCGAACCATTGTTTGAGCATCTCTTCTTCGTCGCTCCACTCGCGGCGGATGTCCATGATGAGCAAGACGCCTTTCAGCGTTTCGCGCTCTTCGAGATAAGTTTCGATCATGAGCTTCCAGCTCTCGACCTCGTCACGATTGCCTTTGGCGAACCCATAGCCGGGCATGTCCACCATGTAAATTTTGTCATTCAAATCGAAGAACTGCAGCAGACGCGTTTTGCCGGGTGTTGCGCTCACCTTGGCGATTTTGCTGCCGGTGAAGGCGTTGATGAACGAGGATTTGCCGGCGTTCGAACGGCCCACCACGGCGATTTCGGGCTTGTACGGAAAAGGATAATCCTTCGGTACCTTCGCGCTCTTCATGAAAAGGATCTTCATGGCCCGCATCATAAACCGTCCGGTCGCAAAGGACAAAGTCCGAAATCACGGACGTGGCGGACACGCCATTTGAGCGTCATTCGCGCACGGCGCGGGCACGGGGGTTGAAGTACGCAGCGGGCAGGAGGTTCCATGACCACACAAACATTCTTACCTGAAGCGCCTTTAGAGCCCGCGTTCATCCGCTGGCGCCGCAACGCACTTGATCAGAACTTGGAGATCGCGGAGAGCGTCGGCATCGGTCGCACCGGCGACAACCAAGTGGCCCTTGACGACGAATTCGCGAGCTCCCGCCACGCGCGCATCGAGCGGCGCCCGGGCGGCGGCTACCTGCTGCGCGACCTGCGCAGCCGCAACGGCACCTTCGTCAACGGCACCAAGATCGTCGAGGCGGTGCTCAACGACGGCGACCGCATCCGCATCGGCCAATCCGACATGGTGTTCAGCAAAGACCGCGGCCGCGGACTGACGGCGCCCGAAATGACCAGCAAAAACCCGTACTGGAATTTGCAACTGCAACGTCTGTCGAACATTTCACAATCCTCGTTCCCTGTTCTGCTCACCGGCCCGTCGGGCACGGGCAAAGACGTGCTCGCGCAAGCGATTCACCGCATGTCCCCGCGCAAGGCCGGACCTATCGTGAGCGTGAATTGCAGCGCGCTGAGCGAAGCCCTGGTGGAAAGCGAACTCTTCGGCCATAAACGCGGAAGCTTCACGGGCGCGACGGAAAACCGCAAAGGCGCGTTCGAAGCCGCGCGCGGCGGGACGTTGTTCCTGGATGAAATCGGCGATCTGCCCTTGGCTCTCCAACCGAAGCTCTTGCGAGCGCTGGAAAACAATCAGATCCGCCCCGTCGGTTGCGACCGCGTCATCACCACCGACGTGCGCATCCTTGCCGCCACTCACCACGACCTGAAAAAACAAGTGCTCGAGGAACGCTTTCGCGCCGATCTTTACTTCCGCTTGCACGTCGTGCAACTGCAGACGCCCGCATTGACCGAGCGCATGGAAGACTTTGAAGATCTGCTCTACGGTTTCGCGCGCGAAATGCACGTGCGCTTCAGTTTCGGCGCCATTCAGGTCTTGAAACGCCACACCTGGCCCGGCAACATCCGCGAGCTCCGCAACGTCGTCGCCAGGGCCCGCGCGTTCTGGGGTTCGGCCGAGATCGGCGAGAATCAGGTTTCGGGGTTGCTCGAACACAAGATCGACGAGCGGGAAGCGCAGCCGCTTCAGAGCAATCGCTCTGTGATCCGTCAAATCGAAGCCGAGATGATTCGCAGCCGCTTGATCGCCAACCACGGCAATCAGCGCAAAACCGCGGCGGAGCTCGGCATGGCGAAGAGCACGCTTCACGATCGCTTGCGCGCCTACGGGATCGATGTGCGCAAGATCAAGGACCTTTAGTTTTCAGGGCTTAAGCACGAAGGTTTTGAAATTCACGTCTTTGACCCAACCTTGCGTGAGCTTGGCGTTGAGCTCGCGCTTGATTCCGGCCTTCAGGCGTTCCTTGCCGATCTCGGTGTCGAGATCGGTGACCAGATGATCTTCAAACACGCGTTGCACGTCATCGAAGAATTCCACGCGGCGATCCGCCACTTCGATGGCGGTGTCTTTCGAGTCGAGCAGCACGATGATCTCGAACGCGCCCATGGGATTGGGATTCTCTGTGCTGCGCTTCAAATTCACTTTGATCCGGTCGAACAGATATTCGTGCCGCTCCTGTGGGAAAGCGGCGTAAAAGCTCTCGCCCTCTTGCTTGGGATCGTAGGTTTCGACTTTGTCCGCGCCGACCGTCAGGGATTGCAGAAGAGGCTCATTGATTTGCGGCAGCCAAACGCCCCGCATGTTCCAGAACAGCACCGAAGCCGCGACGGCGGCCAGCCCGCAAAGCAAAAGCACGGTGAGTTTCTGAAGGCGGGTGGCGGCGCCAAACGCCTTCACCGGATAGGTCGCCTTTTTGACGAGCACTTTGCTCATCGCGACCGAATAAATGGCGTACTCTTTGGGTTTGGTCTTGAGCCAGATCAGCAGGTCTTTTCGGCCGGTCGCGAGCCGCGCCTTCATGCGCATGCGGAAAGCAAAGATCTTATCTTTGATCTTGGTCTTGTAGAGTTTGAAACCCTTTAGCGGCGCGGCGTCCCCGGGCCTGTCTTCGCCGAGCTCGTCGTCGGCGGCGACGCCGGTTTCGATCTCGACGTCCTTGTCGATTTCGACCGCGCGCACGCCTTCGAGTTCTTTAGTGAACTCGGGATCTTCGGCCTCAAGGATCTTATCGATGTCCTCGAGCGAAACTTCCTCGGCTTTAGGCGGATCGGTTGGCGTGGCGCTCATGTCTTTTCAATTATGGACTCAATTTTTCTCAAAATGATACCGAAAACCTGGTAGACGGAGGTGTCCTTTGAGACTCTTGATCGCTCTATCATTCCTTGGACTTTCGGCCTGCGCCATGATCGAACGCTCGGCGCAGAGCGGTTACATGTATGAAAACGACGGGTACCAACGATCCGCCGACATCTATCAACAAAAAGCGCTGCACACCGAGAGCGAGGCCCGCGAAGAGCTGGGCATGCTCGGTCGCTCGCTGGAAGACGACGAGCGCGCCGCCGTCGAAACGCGCATCCGCCTGAAGCGCCAAGAAGCGAAGCTCGCCACCAAACGGGAAAAACAGCAGTACTACCAGGTGCGCTCGGCTTTGAAGAACGATCGCGAGCGCCTGCATTTCTTGTCCCTTCCCACCTTCGAAGCGCGTGAGCGTTGGGCCGCCGGCCGCGGGCTCGGAGTTTCGGAAGAGGCCTATTCAGAGGATGTCGCCAAGACGATCGAGTCGAACGACATCGCGCTCGGCATGA
>OEIU01002391.1_pt1 | contig 10105 bp, 6 predicted proteins | sample 1539221 | NCBI WGS metagenome assembly OEIU01 (sample SAMN03792071, study PRJEB22550) | activated sludge metagenome | feature: wastewater treatment plant; material: activated sludge; isolation source: Wastewater treatment plant of a petroleum refinery complex | place: Argentina: Zarate | collected... | reverse complement strand
TTCTTCAGCTTGCGCGCGACCTCCACGCCCTTGGTCTTCATCGGCACGCAGATCATCGTCTTGTTCCGATGCGGATTGCCGTCGGAGGTGTTGGCCAGCAGGCACATCCAGTCGGCCTGCGTGCCGTTGGTGGTCCACATCTTGCCACCGTTGATCACGTAGTCGTCGCCGACCTTGCGCGCGCTGGTCTTGAGCGAGGCGACGTCGGAACCGGCGCCGACCTCCGACACGCCCAGGCAGGCCACGTAGTCGCCGCTGATCGACGGCGCGAGGAATTCGCGCTTGACCTCGTCGGAGCCGAAGCGGGCCAGCGCCGGCGTGGCCATGTCGGTCTGCACGCCGACCGCCATCGGTATGCCGCCGCAGTGGGCGAACCTGCCCATCGTCTCGGCCATCGCCACCGAGTACGAGTAGTCCAGGCCCAGGCCGCCGTATTCCTGCGGCTTGGTGACGCCGAGAAAGCCCAGCCTGCCCATCTTCCGGAACAGTTCGCGGGCCGGGAAGATCTCGGCCTTCTCCCACTCGTCGACGTGCGGGTTGATCTCGGCTTCGATGAACTTGCGCAGGGAATCCTGCATCTGCAGATGCTGTTCGGTATAGATCATGGGAGACTCCTTGAAGCTTGAGCGGCCGGTCAGGGGCGGGCGACGCCGAACTGCACCGGGCGAAGCCGGCGGCGGTCGGCGGTCACGCAGATGTCGAGCGCGAAGCCCAGCACCCGCCGGGTGTCGCGCGGATCGATGACGCCGTCGTCCAGCATCCGGCCGCTGGTGTAGAACGCGCTGGCCTGGCGGTCGAAGTTCTCGATGATCTTCGTCTCCAGCGCCTTCAGCTTGTCCTCGTCGACCGGCTCGCCCTTGCGGCGGGCGCCGGCCTCGGTGACGATGCGCATCGTCAGCGCCGCCTGCTCGCCGCCCATCACCGCGGTCTTGGCGTTGGGCCAGGTGAACACGAAGCGCGGGCCGAACGAGCGGCCGCACATGCCGTAGTTGCCGGCGCCGAACGAGGCCCCGCAATGCAAGGTGATCGACGGCACGTTGGCGTTCGACACCGCCTGGATCATCTTGGAGCCGTGCTTGATCATGCCGGCCTGCTCGCTCGCCTTGCCGACGATGTAGCCGGTGGTGTTCTGCAGGTACAGCAGCGCGATGCCGGCCTGCGAGCAGCTCTGGATGAAGTGGGTGGCCTTGACGCTGCCGGGCGGATCGAGCGGCCCGTTGTTCGTGATGATGCCCACCGGATGGCCGAACAGCGACGCATGGCCGCACAAGGTCGCCGACCCGTAGTCGGCGCCGAACTCCAGGAATTCCGAGCGGTCGACGATGCGCGCGATGACCTCGCGCATGTCCAGCGGAAAGCGGAAGTCGAGCTGCGCGATGCCGGCCAGCTCGTCGGTCGGGTACACCGGCGCGAGCGTGGAGTCGTCGAACGACAGGTGGTTCGCGCGGACGTCGCGGTCGAAGTCGAGACGCGCCATCAGCTCGCGAGCCAGCCGGATGGCGTCGGCATCGTCCTCGGCCAGGTATTCGCCGAGCCCGGACACCGCGGTGTGCATCTCGGCGCCGCCCAGCTCCTCGTCGGTGGCGACCTCGCCGGTGGCCGCCTTCAGCAGCGGCGGCCCGGCGAGGAACGCCTTGGCGCGGCCGCGCACCATGATCACGTAGTCCGACAGGCCCGGCATGTAGGCGCCGCCGGCGGTGGACGAGCCGTGCACGACGCCGATGACCGGGCAGCCCTCCGCCGACAGCCGGGCCAGGTTGTGGAACACCCGGCCGCCCTCGATGAAGCCTTCGACCTGGTACTTCAGCAGGTTGGCGCCGGCCGATTCGATGAGCTGCACGTAGGGCAGCTTGTTGGCCATCGCCAGATCCTGCGCGCGCAGGATCTTCTGGCGGCCGTGGTGCTGGATCGCGCCGGCGTTGATGCCGGCGTCGCTGACGGTGACCACGACCCGGGTGCCCGACACGTAGCCGATGCCGGTGATGACGCCGCCGCCGGGAATGCTCTTGTCGGAGTCCTGCGTGTCGCTCAGATAACCGGCCAGGGTGGACAGCTCGAGCCAGGGGGCGCCGGGATCCAGCAGCCGGGCCAGGCGGTCACGCGGCAGGAGCTGGCCGCGCTTCTCGAACAGCGCGCGGGCGCGCGCCGAAGCGGCCACCGTGCGCTGCTCCAGCGTGCGCAACTGCTCCACCTGCGCCAGCAGGCCGCTGCGGCGCTGCTGGAAGGCCTCGCCGGCGGTGTCGATCGAAGACTCGAGAACAGGCATGACGGGGATTGCTCTGAATTTATTGAGGATGACTCAATAATTCTGGCGCAGCAGGCACCATCGATCAAGTTGCAGTGCAGCAAATCCGGAACGGCAGGCGTTCGTTTTACCCGTTGAACCTGAGGGCCGGGTGAGGGTATGAGGCCGCGATAGCGGCTGCGCGATGCGGCAATCGAGATAATGAGGCATACTCATTAAACGATGAACCCGACCTCCGCCCCTGCACCGAAGCGCCGCAAGTCGGCGCGCCGCGCCGAGATCCTGCGGGCCGCCCGCCAGGTGTTCCTCGCGCGGCAGTACGAGGAGGCTGCGGTCGCCGAGATCGCTCACCATGCCGACTGCGTAGAAGGCACGATCTACACCTATTTCAAGAACAAGCGGGAGCTGTTCGATTCGGTGATCGCCGAGTTCTACGACGAGCTGATCGCCGACATCGCGCCGCGCTTCGCGTCGGTCGACGGCACCCGCGACCGGCTGAACCTGCTGATCGCCCGTCATCTGCAGATCGCCGTCGACGATCCGTCGATCGCCCGGCTGACCTCGCGCCGCCAGTTCGAGGCGCAGAGCTACTTCGGCTCGCCGCTGCACGGATTGAACCGGCGCTACACCCGGTTCATGATGCGCACGATACGCGACGGCATCGAGCGCGGCGAGCTGCGGGCCGACCTGGATCCGGCGCTGGCGCGCGACGTGGTGTTCGGCGGGCTGGAGCACATCGTCTGGAACGCGCTGGGGCAGGGGCGCAGGATAGAGCCGGCGCGCACCGCGCGCGAGCTGACCGACATGCTGCTGGCCGGCTGGCAGGCTGCGCCGCCGCAGGAACCGTCCGATCCGATGAGGCGGCTGACCGCCCGCGTGAACCGGATCGAGGATCAACTCAAACGGAAGGGACTCGGATCATGACCACCGACAAGATCGTTCGAATCGGCGGCGCCTCGGGCTTCTGGGGCGACACCGCGATGGCGGCGCCGCAGCTCGTCGCGCACGGCAGCATCGACTATCTGGTGTTCGACTATCTGGCCGAGGTCACGATGTCGATCATGGCGGCGCAGCGCGGCAAGGATCCGAATGCCGGCTATGCCACCGACTTCGTCAACATCACGATGCGCGCGCTGCTGCCGCAGCTCAGGGAGAAGGGCATCCGGGTGGTCGCCAATGCCGGCGGCACCAATCCGGTGGCGTGCCGCGATGCGCTGCTGCGGGTGGCCGCCGAGCTCGAGGTGCCGATCAAGGTCGGCGTGGTGCTGGGCGACGACCTGGTCGGCCGCACCGATGAACTGCGCGCGGCCGGCATCACCGAGATGTTCAGCGGCGCGCCGTTCCCTACCCGGGTGGCCAGCATCAACGCCTACCTGGGCGGCATCCCGATCGCCCGCGCGCTCGACAACGGCTGCGACGTCGTGATCACCGGGCGCTGCGTCGATTCGGCGGTCACGCTCGGCGTGCTGATGCACGAGTTCCGCTGGGCCCCCGGCGATCACGACAAGCTCGCGCAGGGCACGCTGGCCGGTCACCTGATCGAGTGCGGCGCGCAGTGCACCGGCGGGCTCTTCACCGATTGGGAATCGGTGCCCGACTGGGAGAACATCGGCTTTCCGATCGTCGAGGCGTCGGCCGACGGCTCGTTCGTCATCGCCAAGCCGCCCGGCACCGGCGGGCTGGTCACCCGGGCCACGGTGGCCGAACAGCTCCTGTACGAGATCGGCGATCCGCGCGCCTATCTGGTGCCGGACGTGAGCTGCGACTTCACCGCGGTGGATTTCGAGCAGATCGGCGAGAACCGGGTGCGGGTCAGCGGCGCGCGCGGCCGGGCGCCGACGCCCACCTACAAGGTCAGCGCCACCTATGTCGACGGCTTCCGCAACGCCGCATTCCTGACGATAGGCGGCACGCAGGCGGTCGGCAAGGCGCGGCGCACCGGCGAGACGATTCTTGCGCGCACGACGAAGATGCTGGCCGCCCAGGGTTTGCCGCCGTACAGCGAGACGCGGGTCGAGGTGGTCGGCGGCGAGGACATGTTCGGTGCGCATGCGCAGGCCGATTCGCGCGAGGTGGTGCTGAAGATCGCCGTCAAGAGCCCGTCGAAGGCCAGCCTGGACCTGTTCGCCCGCGAGTTCGCGGCGGCCGGCACCTCGATGGCGCCGGGCACGACCGGCCTGGTCGGCGGGCGCCCGACCCCGACACCGGTGGTCAGGCTCTTCTCGTTCCTGATCGACAAGCGCCAGGTGCCGATCGAGATCGACATCGACGGCCGCCGCACGGCGGTCGAGGTGCCGGCCGGCGAGCCGCTCGACGCGGCGTCGCTGCCGGCTGCGATACGGCATGCGGCGCCGCCGCGGGCCCCGGCGGCGGACTGGCCGAAGCTGCCGCTGATCCGCCTGGCCTGGGGCCGCTCGGGCGACAAGGGCAACAAGGCCAACATCGGGCTGATCGCCCGCCGCCCCGAGTACCTGCCGTGGATCCTGGCATCGGTGACTCCCGAATCGGTGGCACGGCACTTCGCCCACAACCAGCCGAGCTCGGTCGAGCGGTTCGATCTGCCGGGCTTCGATGCGGTCAACTTCCTGCTGCACGACGTGCTGGGCGGCGGCGGCATGGCGTCGCTGCGCACCGACAACCTGGCCAAGGCCTATGCGCAGGTGCTGATGACGATGCCGGTGCCGGTGCCGCCGGAGCTCGCTGCCGCCTGAGCAGGCCGTGGCTCCCGGGCGGCTGTTGCGCGAGCGGGCTGTTGCTCGGACGGGCCGTTGCTTGAGCGGGACGGCGCGGTCCGGCTAGAATCGACGCATGCCCCTCGATGCCGATGCGGAGAGTTTTTCGGCTGCCGAGTCCGAACCGCCGCTGTTCGTCGATCTCGACGGTACCCTGATTCGCACGGACCTGCTGTGGGAGTGTCTGGCGAACGCGCTGCGCCGTGACCCGCTGGGCGCGGTGCAGGGCGTGGCGGCGCTGCGCAACGGCCGCGCGGCAATGAAGCGGGCGCTGGCCGAATGCGCCGAGATCGACGTCGCCCGGCTGCCCTATCGCACCGACCTGCTCGAATGGCTGCGCTTCGAGGCGGCGCGCGGCCGCCGCGTCTACCTGGCCACCGCCTCCGACGTCAGCCTGGCCCGGGCCGTGGCCAAGCACCTGTCGCTGTTCGATGACGTGATCGCCAGCGACGGCGTGCACAACCGCAAGGCGGTCGCCAAGCTGGAGGCGATCCGCGAGCTGGCGCAGGGCGGGCCGTTCGACTACGTGGGCAACGGCCGCGACGACCTGCCGCTGTTCAAGGCCGCGCGCCAGGCGATCGTCGCCGGCGCCGAGCCGGCGCTGCTGCGGCATGCGCAGCGCATCAGCAACGTGCAGCGGGTGTTCGCCGACCAGCAGACGCTGGCGGTGTGGTTGAGGGCGGTGCGGCCGCACCAGTGGCTGAAGAACCTGCTGGTGTTCGTACCGCTGCTGACCTCGTTCGGCCTGCTGAACCCGTCCGCGGTGTTCCGCGCGGTGCTGTGCTTCGTCGCGTTCTCGCTGGTCGCCTCGGCCGGCTATCTGGTCAACGACGTGCTGGACGCGCAGGTCGACCGGCGCCATCCGCGCAAGAGCCGCCGCCCGGTCGCGGCCGGCAACATCGGCATCGCCGCGGCCTTCGGCGTCGCGTTCGGGCTGCTGCTGCTGTCGGGCGCCGTCGGCTGGTGGATAGGCCCGCACACCGTGCAATGGCTGTTCATCTATCTGGTGCTGACGTTCGCCTATTCGCTGTCGGTCAAGCGGCTGGCGATCTTCGATGTCGGCATGCTGGCCGCGCTGTACACCGTGCGCGTCATCGTCGGCGGCATCGCGGTGCAGGCGCCGGTGTCGTTCTGGCTGCTGGCGTTCTCGTCGTTCCTGTTCTTCAGCCTGGCGGCGCTCAAGCGCTGCGGCGAGCTGGTGTCATGGCGCGACCGCGGCGAATCGACCTCCGAAGGGCGCGCCTATTCGGTGTCCGACCTGGCGGTGCTGATGCCGCTGGGCGTGGCCACGTCGGTCAGCGCGGTGCTGGTGTTCGCGCTGTACGTGGAGTCGCCCGACGTGCAGTCGCGCTACGGTTCACCCGACTGGCTGTGGCTGACCCTGGGGGGAATGCTGCTGTGGCTGTCGCGGCTGTGGCTGATCACCCATCGCGGCGACATGGATGACGATCCGCTGGTGTTCGCCGCCCGCGAGCCGGTCAGCCTGCTGCTGCTGGCGGCGATGATGCTCGGCTTCGCGGCGGCGGCGCTGCTGCGCTGATCGCCGGGCACGGGTCTTCAGCCGCGTTCTTTCGCCGCGTTGCTCAGCCGCGCGGCGCGAACAGCCGCCTCAGCTCCCGCTTCAGGATCTTGCCGTTGGCGTTGCGCGGCAACGTCTCGGCATGGACGATCACGTCCACCGGCACCTTGAACGCCGCCAGCCGCTGCGCGACGAAGCCGCGCAGCTCCTCGACGGTGGCGCTGCAGCCGGGCTTGAAGGCCACCACCGCGCCCGGTTCCTCGCCCAGTGTCCGATGGGGGATGCCGATGACCGCCGCATCCATCACCGCCGGATGCTGGTACAGCGCGTCCTCGACCTCGATGCAGTAGATGTTCTCGCCGCCGCGGATCAGCATGTCCTTCTTGCGGTCGATGATGAACAGGAACCCTTCGGCGTCGATCGATGCCAGGTCGCCGGTCTTGACCCAGCCGTCGACGAAGGTGTCGGCGGTGGCCTGCGGCTTGCCCCAGTAGCCCTTGACGATGTTCGGCCCATAGGCCCACAGCTCGCCGACCTCGCCCGGCGCCAGCGTGCGGCCCTGCTCGTCGACGACCTTCATGTCGCACACCGGCAACGCCGGGCCGCTGCTGGTCGGCCGTCGCTCGTAGTCCTCGGCGCTGTGGCTGGAGAACGTCGACGAGGTTTCGGTCATTCCCCAGCCCAGGCCCGGGGCGGCCTTGGGGAACACCTCGCGAATCCGCCGCACCAGTTCCGAGGCGGCCGGCGCGCCGCCGTACGACACGCTTTCCAGCGACGACAGGTCGTAGCTCGCGCGGGCCGGATGCTCGATGAGCTGCCAGGCGATCGTCGGCACGCCGCCCGCGCTGGTGACCCGTTCGCGTTCGATGAGCTGCATCGCCCGTTCGGCATCCCATCGGTACATCAGCACCAGCTTCGTGCCGCTCAGCAGCGACGGTGCCATCACCGCATGGCTGCCGGTCACGTGGAAGAACGGCACCGCCAGCAGCACCGATTTCTGGGCCGCCGGATCGGGCGCCGGCAGCGGCTCGCCGCGGCGCACGAAGTTGCGGGCGGCGGCGAACACCGGTGCCACCGCGCCGATGCCGATGTTCCGGTGGGTGCCCAGCGCCCCCTTGGGCGCGCCGGTGGTGCCCGAGGTGTAGAGGATCGTCGCGTCGTCGTCCGGCTCCAGCGGCACCTCGGGCAGCGGCCGCTGCGGCAGCCCGGCCCAGTCGGCGCTGATGCCGATCAGCGATTCGAGCGCTTCGACCCCCGCCGGCCGCTCGCCCTGCTCGGGCAGGCGCGACACGATGACCCGCTCGAGCGCCGGGCAGGCATCGAGGTGATCGGCGAGCCGGTCCAGCCGCTGCGCATCGGCGAACAGCATCCGCGCGCCGGAATCGGTCAGCCCGTATTCGAGCTCCGGGCCGGTCCACCAGGCATTGAGCGGTACGACGATCGCGCCGGCCAGCAGGGTGCCGAAGAACACCACCGGCCATTCGGGCAGGTTGCGCATCGCCAGCGCGACCCGGTCCCCTTTGCCGATGCCGTGTGCGCGCAGCCGCTCGCACAGCGCCAGCGACGCGCGGGCGAACGCCTCGAAGGTCACGCGTTCGTCCTCGTAGACCAGGAACACCTTGTCGCCGTGCGCCCGGCCGGCGACGAACAAGTCGCGCGCGGTGCCGGGCGCGTTCTTCCAGGTGCGCATCGGCAGACCGCGCACCGTGATGTCGATCATCTCGAACGGCGACCCGGCGGCGCTCAGCGCCCGGTGGGCGTCGGCCAGCCGTACCGCGGGCCAGGTGTTGGCAGTCATGGCTTCGGAAAGGTCGAGTGTGTGGCCCTGGTTGTTCCGTCAGTACTGCTGCAGCGTGGCCAGCCGGTCGCCGTGGAAGTTCGCATCTCCCAGCAGCTCCTGCAGCACCCGCGCGCGCTTCATGAAGAAACCCATCTCGAATTCGTCGGTGACGCCGATGCCGCCGTGCATCTGCACGCCTTCCTGCACCGCGCGCGTCGCCGCCGATCCCGCCTTGGCCTTGGCCGCGGTGACCAGCAGCCGCGCATCGCCGGCGCCGCCGGCCAGTGCCTGCTGGGCCTTCAACGTGATCGCCCGGGCGACCTCGATCTCGCAGTACAGGTGCGCGGCCCGGTGCTGCAGCGCCTGGAACTCGCCGATCGTGCGGCTGAACTGCTTGCGTTCGCCGAGGTAGCGGGTAGTGCGGGCCAAGACCTCGTCGGCGATGCCGACCAGCTCGGACGCCACCACCGCACGCGCCAGGTCCAGCACGCGGTCGAGCAGCGGCCGGCCGCCGTGCAGCGGGCCGATCAGCGCGTCGGCGCCGACCTCGACCGCGGCGAACGCGATGCGGGCGGCGTTGTGCGCATCGACCATCGCGGTGCGCTCGATCGTCACGCCGTGGCTGGCCGGCTCGACCGCGAAGAGGCTGATGCCGTCGTCGTCGTTGCTCGCCCCGGCGGTGCGCGCGACGACGATCAGCAGCCCGGCGACGTGGCCGTCGACGACGAAGGTCTTGTGCCCGTCGAGCCGGAAGCCGCTTCCGCTCTGCTGCGCCGCCAGCGCGATCGACTGCGGCTGGTGCTTGGGCTTCTCGTCGAGCGCCAGCGCGGCGATCAGCGAGCCGCGGGCGATCGCCGGCAGCCACTTCGCCTGCTGCTCGGGCGAGCCGCCGTCGGCCAGCAGCGCCGCGGCGATCACCGCGCTCGACAGGAATGGCGACGGCGTCAGCGTGTGGCCCAGCGCTTCGCCGATCACGCCGGCCTCGACCGCGCCCAGGCCGAGCCCGCCATGGGCCTCCGGAATCAGCGTGCCGGTGAAGCCCAGCTCGGCGAAACGCTGCCACAGCGCCGGCGAATAGCCTTCCGGGCTGCGGCTGTCGCGCAGCGCCCGCAGATGCGTCACCGGCGCCTGCTCGGTCAGGAACGCGCGCACGCTGTCGCCGAGCATCGATTGTTCTTCGGTCAGTGCCAGAGCCATCGCAAGGTCCGTGATGAAAGGGTGTGTGTCGGGCCGTCAGCGGTGCGGGCGCGCCGTCGGCCGGTCATGCGCCGGGCAGCTCGAGGATGCGCTTGGCGATGATGTTCAACTGGACCTCGCTGGTGCCGCCTTCGATCGAGTTCGCCTTCGAGCGCAGCCAGTTGCGTGCCGCGGCGCCTTCGTTCGAGCGGGCGCTCTCCCATTCCAGCGCGTCGCTGCCGCCGGCCGACATCGTCAGCTCGTTGCGCCGCTTGTTCAGCTCCGAGCCGTAGTACTTGAGCACCGACGAGAACGCCGGGTTCAGCTTGCCGCTCTTCATCAGCTCGCCGGCGCGCTCCATCGCCGCCTTGAACGCGATCTCGTCGATCTCGAACTCGGCGATCTGCGCGCGCAGCAGCGGGTCGGCGAGCCGGCCGGCGGCCTCGGCGCCGACGCCGGCCTTGGCGATCTGGCCGAGCGTCTTCAGGCTGGCGCGCTCGCCCATGCCGCCGATCATCGAGCGCTCATGGGTCAGCAGGTACTTGGCGATCTCCCAGCCGGCGTTGGGCTGCCCGACCAGGTTGCCCTTCGGCACCTTCACGTCGTCGAAGAAGGTCTCGCAGAACGGCGACTTGCCGGAGATCAGCGTGATC
>OEIU01002390.1_pt1 | contig 10107 bp, 8 predicted proteins | sample 1539221 | NCBI WGS metagenome assembly OEIU01 (sample SAMN03792071, study PRJEB22550) | activated sludge metagenome | feature: wastewater treatment plant; material: activated sludge; isolation source: Wastewater treatment plant of a petroleum refinery complex | place: Argentina: Zarate | collected... | reverse complement strand
CGCTGAACCGGCCGATCGTCGGCATCACCAACACCTACAGCGACTACAATCCCTGCCACGGCAACGTCCCGCAGATCATCGAGGCGGTGAAGCGCGGCGTCATGCTGTCGGGCGCGATGCCGATGGTGTTCCCGACCATCTCGATCGCGGAGAGCTTCTCGCATCCGACTTCGATGTATCTGCGCAATCTGATGGCGATGGACACCGAGGAGATGATCCGGGCCCAGCCGATGGATTCGATCGTGGTGATCGGCGGCTGCGACAAGACGCTGCCGGCGCAGATCATGGCGGCGGTCAGTGCCGACCTGCCGACCGTCGTCATTCCGGTAGGGCCGATGGTGGTCGGTCATCACAAGGGCGAGGTACTGGGCGCCTGCACCGATTGCCGGCGGCTGTGGGCAAAATATCGCGCCGGCGAGATCGACGACGTCGAGATCGAGGCCGTCAACGGCCGTCTGGCGCCGTCGGTCGGCACCTGCATGGTGATGGGCACGGCGAGCACGATGGCCTGCGTCACCGAGGCGCTCGGCCTGTCGCTGCCGATGAGCGCGACAATTCCGGCGCCGCATGCCGAACGTTTCCGGTCTGCCGAGGCGAGCGGCAGGGTGGCAGCCGCGATGGCCAAGGCGAAGGGGCCGAAGCCGAGCGAATTCCTCACCGCGTCGTCGTTCCGCAACGCGCAGGTGGTGATGCAGGCGATCGGCGGCTCCACCAACGGTCTGATCCATCTCACCGCGATCGCCCATCGCACCAAGCACAAGGTCGATCTCGAAGCGTTCGACCAGCTCGGCCGCGAGGTGCCGGTGCTGATCGACCTGAAGCCGTCCGGCGAGCACTATATGGAGCATTTTCATCACGCCGGCGGCGTGCCGAAGCTGATGAAGCAACTCGGCAACCTCATCGATCTCGATGCGAAGACGATCACGGGCGCCACGCTGCGCGAGATCGTGGCCGAGGCGGAAGAAGTGCCGGGGCAGGATGCGATCCGCTCCAAGGACGATCCAATCAAGCGGGAAGGCGCGATGGCCATCCTGCATGGCAATCTGGCGCCGCGCGGTGCCGTCATCAAGCAATCGGCCGCGAGCCCCAAGCTGCTGCAGCACACCGGCCGCGCCGTGGTGTTCGAATCCGTCGAGGACATGACGCTGAGGGTCGACGACCCCGATCTTGACGTCAGCGCCGACGACGTGCTGGTGCTGCGCAATGCCGGCCCCAAGGGCGCGCCGGGCATGCCGGAGGCCGGCTATCTGCCGATCCCGAAGAAGCTGGCGCGCGGCGGCACCAAGGACATGGTGCGGATCTCGGATGCGCGCATGAGCGGCACCGCGTTCGGCACCATCGTGCTGCACATCACGCCGGAATCCGCCGTCGGCGGGCCGCTCGCGTTGGTGAGGAACGGCGACATGATCCGGCTCGATGTGAGCAAGCGCAGCATCGATCTGCTGGTCGACGACGCCGAATTGGAAAAACGCCGGGCGGCACTAAAGCCTGCGAAGACGCCCGGCTGGGCACAACGCGGCTACGCGCACCTGTTCCACGAAACCATCCTGCAGGCCGACGAAGGCTGCGATTTCGACTTCATGCGCGAGCACGGCAAGTAGAGGCTACACAGCCTCCACAGTCCAGACATCGGTGGTGCGCACGAACCGAAACGGCTTGCCGTGGCCATTCTTGAAGAACTGGCCCGTCAGCGTCTGCGCCATCGATTGCATCACGGCGTCGTGGCAGACGAACAGGATCTCGTCCTGCGGATGACGATCGAGCCACTGGCCGATCGAACGCAGCGCACGCGACGCCACGTCGGCCCACGGCTCGGAATCCGCGGGCAGCATGTCGACCAGCCCCTGCGCGTTGCTGGCGCCGTGCTGCATCATCAGCTCGCGCACCGGCCTGCCTTCGAAGCTGCCGAAATTCAGTTCGATCAGGCCGCGCTCGATGGTGACGGCCCTGGCTGCGACGTTGGCGATGATTTCCGCGGTCTGCACCGCTCGGAGCAGCGGGCTGGAGACAACATGGCCGAGTTCGATGGTCCGCAACGTCTCGGCGGCGGCATGTGCCTGCGCGATGCCGTCATCGTTGAGGGGATTGTCGGTGTGCCCCTGGAACAGGCCCTGCCGATTCCAGTCGGTTGCGCCATGGCGCAGGCAGATGAACGAACGCGACGGGGTCGTGAACAGATCATTTCGACTTGCTGGTGAACCGCTTCACCGCCACACGGAATGCTTCGGTGTGCATCGAGCCGATGATGCGCTCTTCCTCCGCGTCGAGTTGCTGCTTGGTCGGCGTGGTCGCGGCCTGGTAGACGAGCGACTTGGTGCCGGCGATCGCAGCAGGCGGATTCTGCGCGAGACGCTCGGCGAATTGCCGCGTCGCCGCCTTCAGTTCCGTGGCCGGCACCAGCTTGGCCACCAGCCCCCAGTCGTAAGCCTGCTGCGCGGTGAAGGAGTCCTCCGCCAGGAAAATCTGCAGCGCCCGGCGCACGCCGACAGTGCCCGGAATGCCGACGGTGGAGCCGCCGTCCGGCGATACGCCGATCTTGGCATAGGCCGGCGTGAATTTGGCGTCCTCCGCGGCGATGCAGAGATCGGTGACGAACGCCAGCCCCATGCCGGCGCCGGCCGCCGAACCGTGCACGCTCGACAGCACGATCTTGGGCATCCGCCGCACCGCCTCGATGAAGGCGTGATAATGCTTCAGCAGTTCGCCGACCACGGGCGCGATGGTGTCGGCCTCGGCGGCGGCACCGATGGTCTGCAGGTCGCCGCCGGCGCTGAAAGCGCGGCCTTCGCCCTCGATCACGAGCACGCGGATGTCGTCATTGGCTTCGACCTCGGCGCCGAGCTGCTCGAGCTTCTGCGCGATCGCGAGGTTGATCGAGTTGAACGCCTGCGGCCGGTTGAGCGTGATGGTGGCGATCGGGCCGTCGATCCGGAGCAGCGCGGGTTCGTCTGACATGGGGCAGCCTTGCGGTGGGAGCGGGGCGGGCATTTAAATCGCAGAAGGAGACAGGTGACAATCCCGGGGAAGTCTGCAACACTTTACCGTCGCCGTTCGCAGAGCGCACGAGCCGCCTTGCATCGGAACGACAATGCCTCCATTCGGGAGGGTGCGGCCACGAGCGCCGAAACCCCGGGTGAAGCGGCGAGCAGCACCATCGGCAAAAGAGGGGACGTCATTTCCGATGACGGCAGGACCTGTTGTGATCGTCGGCGCGGGCCATGCGGGCTTTCAGCTCGCGGCATCGCTGCGGCAAAACGGCTTTGACGGGCGCATCGCGCTGCTCAACGACGAAGGCCATCTGCCTTACCAGCGGCCGCCGCTGTCGAAGGCCTATCTGAAGGGGACCGGCGGGCCGGAGACCCTGATGTTCCGGCCGGAGAAATTCTACCAGGACCAGCGCATCGAGTTGATCGCCGACCGCGCCGTCTCGATCGATCGCGCCGCGCGAAAAGTCGCGCTCGCCTCCGGTGCGCCGCTCGATTACGGCCACCTCGTGCTGGCGACCGGCGCGCGCAACCGCCTGCTCGATATACCAAATGCCAATCTCGAGGCGGTGCGCTACCTGCGCACCCTCGACGACAGCGAAGCGCTGCGGCACCGAATTACGTCCGGCCAGCGCGTCGTCGTGATCGGTGCCGGCTTCATCGGCCTGGAATTCGCCGCCACCGCGCGCGCCAAGGGGCTTGAGGTGGACGTGATCGAACTCGGCGTGCGCGTGATGGCGCGCGCGGTCACCGCCGAGATCTCGGAATACTTTCAGTCGAAGCACACCGCGGCGGGCATCCGCATTCATCTCGGCGTGCAAGTCACCAGCATCGAGGGTGACGGCGACAAGGTCACCGGCGTCAGTCTCAATGACGGACGCCATATTCCGGCCGACCTGGTCGTGGTCGGCGTCGGCGTCCTGCCCAATGTCGAGATCGCGGCGGAAGCGGGTCTGCCGGTCGCCTCCGGCATCATCGTCAACGATCATCTAAGAACGGCGGACGACAACATTTCCGCGATCGGCGATTGCGCGCTCTATGTCAGCCACCGCTTCGGCGGCTCGCTGCGGCTGGAGTCTGTGCAGAACGCCACCGACCATGCGCGCTGCGTCGCGGCGCGCTTGACCGGCAAGGACGAAGTCTATGACGGCATGCCCTGGTTCTGGAGCGATCAGGGTCCGGACAAGCTGCAGATGGTGGGCCTTACTACCGGCTACGACCGCGTCGTGGTGCGCGGCGATCGCGAGCAAGGCCAGTTCTCGGCCTTCTGCTACAGGAACGGCCATCTCGTCGGCATCGAGTCGGTCAACCGCGCCGGCGAGCATATGTTCGGACGCCGCTTGCTCGGCGCCAACGGATCGATCACGCCGGAGCAGGCGGCCGATGCCGGCTTCGACCTGAAGAGCGCGCTGGCCTGAGCTCGCGCGGTCGGTGGCCGCCTGCTCAAAATGGTTCAATCATTTTGATTGCGTTCTGACTTAAGTCGATCCCGCTCCGCACTTGCATCTCCGGATCATATCGGCGAATTTTGCCGGTAGAAGACCCGGCAAGGTCTCGATCAAACAAGGGGAGGGGTACTATGTCCAACTGGACACGCCGCGCCGCGCTGTCGGCGGCATTCATCGCATCCGCCGTCGTCATGGCCGGACCGGCTTCGGCGCAGACCAAGCTGAAATGGGCGCATGTCTACGAGATCGCCGAGCCTTACCACACCCAGGCGCTGTGGGCGGCCGAGGAGATCAAGAAGCGCACCAATGGCCGGTACGAGATCCAGGTATTTCCGGCCTCTCAGCTCGGCAACGAGAATCAGATCAACGAGGGGCTCGGCCTCGGCACCGTCGACATGATCTATACCGGCACCTCGTTTGCCGGTTCGATCCACAAGCCGCTGGCGATCTCCGGCGCGCCGTTCATGGTGCGCGACTTCAACCATTGGAAGGCGTATCGCGACAGCAAGCTGTTCCGCGACATCGGCAAGGGCTACGAGGACAAGACGAAGCACAAGATCATCGCACTGACCTATTACGGTGAGCGCATGGTGACCGCTAACAAGGAAATCAAGAAGCCGGAGGACATGAAGGGCATGAAGCTGCGCGTGCCGCCGGCGCCGCTCTATCTGATGCTGGCCAAATCGGTCGGCGCCAACGCGACGCCAATCGCTTTCGCCGAAGTCTATCTGGCTTTGCAGCAAGGCACCGTGGACGGCCAGGAAAATCCGCTGCCGACCATCATGGCCAAGAAGTTTTACGAGGTGCAGAGCCACATCATGCTGACCGGCCACATCATCGAGTCGCTGTTGACCATCACCGGCTCGCATGTCTGGTCGAAGCTGTCGGACGCCGACAAGAAGGTGTTCGAGGAAGTGCTGATTGCGGCGGCCGCCAAGGCTTCGGACCAGATCCGTGAATCGGAACAGAAGATTGCGGATGAATTGCGCAAGCTCGGCAAGACCGTGGTGCAGGTCGACCGCGAGGCCTTCCGCAAGGCCGCGATCCCGCTGCACAACGACGCTTCCGCTGGCGCCGGCTGGACCCAGGTCCAATACGATGAGTTCCAGGCGCTGAAGTAACAACAACCGTCGTCCCGGCCAAGCGAAGCGCGAGCCGGGACCCATACGCCGCGGCTGTTCCCGGCTCAAAGACTGGTCACGACTTCTACTCCAGGACCGCGTGTGGCTATGGGTCCCTGCTTTCGCGGGAACGACAGGGAATAGTGGATCACCTCGCATGAGCACCAATCCCAACACCGATCCGCGCGATGAGGTCCATCTCATCGTCGCAACGGACGAAGAGGTCGTTATCGAACATTATCCGGAGAACTGGATCGCCTTCGTGCTGTTCTGGGCGCTGGCATTCATCGTCTTCCTGCAGTTCTTCACACGCTACGTCCTCAATGACAGCCTGTCTTGGACGGAGGAAATCGCGCGCTATGGCCTCATGACGCTGGCCTTCATTGGCGGCGCGATAGTGACCCGCAAGAAGGCGCACATCGCGGTCGAGCTGGTTTCGAACCTGATGGGACCGGGCCCCCTTCGTTCCGCGCTGCTCGCACTGGTGGATTTCGTTACCCTCGGCTTTCTCGGCCTGCTGGCGTTCTTCTCGGTCACGATCGTCGAGCGCATGCACTCGCAGCCGATGACGGTCTTCGACCTGCCGATGAGCATCGTCTATGCCGGCGTCGGGCTCGGCTGCTTCATGATGCTTGCGCGGCAGGCCCAGGTGGTGTGGCGCAATGCGCGCCAGCGCTGGCGCCAGGCGCCCGATCCCCTCGAACAGATTCACGCGGACTGAAAGTTCCCGAGCGATGCCGATCCTGATCTTCGTCTTCTTCGCGGCTCTGCTGGCCGGCATCCCCGTGTTCATCGCGCTGGCGTTTTCCTCGCTGCTCTATACGCATTTCATCGCCGGCATCCCCGATTTTGTGATCCTGCACCGGATGGCCGGTGGTCTCGACAGCTTTCCGCTGCTGGCGGTGCCGTTCTTCATCCTCGCCGGCAACTTGATGAATTCGGCAGGGATCACCAACCGGATCTACGATTTTGCGGTGGCGACCTGCGGCTGGATGCGCGGCGGGCTCGCGCACGTCAACATCTTCGGCTCCGTGATCTTTGCCGGCATGTCCGGCACGGCGATCGCGGACGCCGCCGGTCTCGGCACCATCGAGATCAAGGCGATGCAGGACCACGGCTACAGCAAGGAATTTTCGGTCGGCGTCACCGCGGCATCCGCGACACTCGGCCCGATCATCCCGCCGTCGCTGCCGTTCGTGATCTACGGTATGATGGGCAACGTCTCGATTGGCGCGCTGTTCCTCGGCGGATTCATCCCCGGCGCCCTGATGACCATCTTCATGATGCTCTACGTCACGTACTGTGCGCGGCGCTACGGCATGGGCCGCGATCAGCGCTTCCACTGGAACGTGCTGTTCATGACCTTCATCGCCGCCCTGCCGGCACTGATGACACCGGTCATCATCGTCGGCGGAATGACCTTTGGCTGGTTCACGCCGACGGAAGCGGCGATCGCGGCTTGCGCCTGGGCCATGATGCTGGGCATATTCCTGTATCGCTCGTTGTCGTTGAAGCAGTTCTATAAGGTCACGATGGACACCATCGAGACCACGTCCGGCGTGCTGCTGATCGTGGCGGCGGCCTCGCTTTTCGGCTGGGTGCTGACCACCACGCGGCTGACGGAAGCCGGCGCCGAGGCGCTGCTGCAATTCACCGACAACCGATACGTCATTCTGCTGCTGATCAACATCCTGCTGCTGATCGTCGGCTGTTTCCTCGAGCCGATCGCCTCGATCAGCATCCTGGTGCCGGTATTGATGCCGATCATCGTAAAGGTCGGTATCCACCCGGTCCATTTCGGCGTCATGATGACGCTGAACCTGATGATCGGCCTGTTGCACCCGCCGCTTGGCATGGTGCTGTTCGTGTTGTCGCGGATTGCAAAACTGTCGATCGAGCGCACCACCATGGCGATTCTTCCATGGTTGATACCGCTCTTGCTGTCGCTAATCGCGATCACGCTGATCCCGGAATTGACGCTGTGGCTGCCGCGGCAGTTCGGGATGCTGAAATAACTTAGGAGTCCCGGCGTTCGCCGCTACGACTGGAGGAGATGGCGCGCTCCACTTCCTCGGCCGTCGGCATTGACGGCCCGGCGCCCATCCGCTGCACGCAAATCGACGCCGCAGCATTGGCAAAGGCCAGCGCGTAGGGGATTGTGTTTCCGTTCGCAAGCTGTGCCGCGAAGGCGCCGACGAAGCAGTCGCCCGCGCCCGTCGTATCGAGTGCCGGCACCTTGCGCCCGGGGATCGGCAGTGGCTGACCATCGATCAGTGCGATCGCGCCGCGTTCGCCTAGCGTGACGCAAACGATCATGTCGCCGCTGCTCAGGGACTTTGCGGCCTCGACGAAGCGGGAGGGATTGCCGCTGCCGGAAAATTCCCTCGCGGTGAGAAAGCCGAGTTCGCTCTCGTTGAGGATGAGAATATCAACGAGTGCGAGCAGTTCTGCGCTGCAGGCCTTCGCGGGCGCCGGGTTCAGGATCGTAGTTGCGCCTGCTGCGCGGGCGCTTTCGAAGAAGGCCATGATAGCGGGCAGGGGAATTTCGAACTGGCTGATGGCGACGTCGTCCTCCGTCAACGTAACAGCGGCGACGTCATCGGCACCCAGTTTCGCATTGGCGCCGGGGACGACGACAATGGTGTTGTCGGCCCCGGCGACGGTGATGATCGCCGTCCCGGTGTGAGCGCCGAAGGTGTCCTTGACGAGGCCGAGGTCGATGCCCTGTTCGGCGAGAAACGTCCGCAATCGTTCGCCGAACGGATCGGCGCCGAGCCTGCCGATCAGCGTGGTCGGCGCCCCAAGTTTCGCGGCGGCGATGGCCTGGTTGGCGCCCTTGCCGCCGGGGAAGTACAGCACTTCCTTGCCAGCGACGGTCTCGCCGACTCTGGGGTGGCGCTCGGCGGTCGCCACCACGTCCATGTTGATGCTGCCGGCGACAAAAACCCGGCCCATGCGTGCCCCCGCGCGGCGTTACTCGGCTGCGGCCTGAAACTCCTGCATCACGGCTGCGACATCGGCCGGTGTCGGCAAGCCCGCTTCGTTGCCGAGCTTCTGGATTTTATAGGTCGAGGCGGCGCGCGCAAACTCGAAATGGTATTGCCAGCCCTTTTCCGGGTGGGCGAGGCAGGAATAGACGTAAGCGCCGTGGAAAACATCGCCGGCGCCGTTGGTGTCGATCACGCGATGGCGGGGAATCGGCAGCGCCGGCAGCCGCTTTACCGTGCCTGATTCGTCGTACCAGAGCAGGCCATGCTCGCCCATGGTGACGCCGCCGATGCGGCAGCCGCGGCCCTTGAGATAATCGAGCATGCCATCGGGCGTCTTGTCCATCTGCTCGCACAGCCGCTCGGCGACGATGGCGACGTCGATATATTCCAGCAGCTCATGCGTATTGGTGCGCAGGCCGCCACCATCCAGCGAGGTCAGGATGCCGGCTTCGCGGCACAGTTTTGCGTAATGCATCGCGGCGTCCGGCTGGTGGCCGTCGACATGCAGCACGCGGCAACCCGTCAGGTTGAGGATCGGGAAGGGGTGGATGTGCTCGTCGTCGCGGCAACGCACGATGGCGCGCTTGCCGTCCTTGGGCATGATGAAGGAGAGCGAGGAGGTCTTGACCTTCCGCGGATGGATCGAGATGCCGTATTTGGTCGCCATGTCCTGGAACATGCGACCGAGCCAGTCATTGGCCACCGTCGCGATCAGGTCCGGCTCGATGCCGAGCTTGGCGCAGCAGAACGCCGCAGTCACCGCATTGCCGCCGAACGACACCGCATAGTCGGAGGCGACGTGCTTCTCGTCGCCGACGGGCATGTGGTCGGTGATGAAGGTGACGTCGATATAGGTCTGTCCGATGAAGAGAGCCTGCATGCATCTTCCATGGGCTGAAAGTGGATCCCGCCCGGCGCCGCTACATTAGCACCGCTTATCGCGGATGATCGCCGAAAAAAATCGCATCCTGCTGCCTTTGTGTCTTGAGGTGGGAATGCGGGGAGACTACGACCATCCGGAAGGCGCCAGCATGCATAACGTCCGGATGCCGGTTTTGGTTTCCGCGCGGCGCCAAGCGGGGAGGCGACATGACGGTCTATTCCGGCCCGGTATTCGAGATGGCGGTCAACCAGTTCAACGTCATCGCTAACCACCTCGATATTCCCATGGACGAGCGCGACCGCATCCTGATGCCGAAGCGGGCGGTCACGGTGTCCTGTCCGATCCACCGCGACGACGGCACGGTCGCGGTGTTCGAGGGCTACCGCGTGCAGCATCACCTCACGATGGGGCCAACCAAGGGCGGCACCCGCTTTGCGCCGTCCGTCGACATCGGCGAGGTGGCGGCGCTGGCGATCTGGATGAGCTGGAAATGCGCGCTGGTCGGCCTGCCTTACGGCGGCGCCAAGGGCGGGGTGAACGTCGATCTCTCGACCATTTCCAAACGCGAGCTGGAATCGCTGTCGCGCCGCTACATGCAGGAGATGATTCCCTTCGTCGGCCCGCACACCGACGTGATGGCGCCGGACATGGGCACCAACGAGCAGGTGATGGCCTGGTTCA
>OEIU01002389.1_pt1 | contig 10117 bp, 12 predicted proteins | sample 1539221 | NCBI WGS metagenome assembly OEIU01 (sample SAMN03792071, study PRJEB22550) | activated sludge metagenome | feature: wastewater treatment plant; material: activated sludge; isolation source: Wastewater treatment plant of a petroleum refinery complex | place: Argentina: Zarate | collected... | reverse complement strand
GACGCGCGCGGCGATGGTGGAGAGCGACGTCCGGCGGCATCTTTCGGTGTGAGCTCAGCGTCAGGTCCGGCACGAAAAGGATCAGGAGGCGGAGCAGTCCGCCGACGCGGCGGCCGCATGTCCGGCGCGAAGAGGCAGGAGAGAAGCCGATGGCCGATGCAGCCGATCCCTCCCCCTCGACGCAGGCGTCGGCGGCGCGCAGCGATGGAGAGGCGCCGGACCGCGAGCCGAGAAAGGCGCGCATGCGGCCGGCCGAGCGGGCCACCGCCGTCGATCAGGCCCTCGCCCCGGTCCGCGTGACGGGCGGCATCAATGCCCGCTTCGTTCGCGACGGGACGCGCACGGTCATCGCGAGCATTGCCGAGCGGGGCGGCTACCGCCTGACGCGGCCGAGCACATTCGCACCGCACCTCGAGGCGCTGCAGGTCAACACCGGCGGCGGCATTGCCGGCGGCGACCGGGTCGAGATGCGCTACGAGCTTGGGCCGGGGGCCGACTTGGCGCACACCACGTCATCGGCCGAGCGCATCTACCGTACGCCGGGTGCACCGGCCAAGCTCGAGTTGAGCCTGGTGCTGGCCCCCGGGGCGCGCCTCGACTGGCTGCCGCAGCAGACCATCGTCTATGCCGGTGCGCGCCTCGAGCGCAGCATCGAGGTGGACATGCCCGAGGACAGTCGCCTGCTCATGGTCGAGGCCATCACGTTCGGACGGCCGAGCAGCGTGGAAGGCATGGTGCCCGTGAGCCTCAACGACCAGTGGCGCGTCCGGCGCGGGGGGCGGCTGGTGTTTGCCGAAGCAGCGCGGGTTTCAGGCGAGATTGCCGAGACGCTCGCCAGACCGGCTGTCGCGGGCGGCGGTCGGGCGGCCGCGCTGGTGCTGCTGGTCGCGGCCAATGCATCGGAGCTGGTGGAGCCTTTGCGGCGCGTGATCGAGAATGAACTGTGCGAGACTGGAGTGAGCGCCTGGGACGGCCTGCTCGTCGCGCGCGCGCTGGCGCGGCGCCCGGGGGACTTGATCGCGACGCTGGCGCGGGCCATTCCCGTGCTGAGCGGCCGTGCCGTGCCGCGGGTCTGGGCAAGCTGAGACGAGGGAGGGCGGGGCCATGAACCTCACGCCACGCGAGAAGGACAAGCTGCTGATCTCGATGGCCGCGATGGTGGCGCGCCGGCGGCTCGAGCGCGGCGTCAAGCTCAATCACCCCGAGGCAATCGCGCTGATCACGGATTTCGTCGTCGAAGGCGCGCGCGACGGCAAGAGCGTGTCGGAGCTGATGGCGGCCGGCGCGCAGGTGCTGACGCGCACCCAGGTCATGGAGGGCGTGCCCGAGATGATCCATGATGTGCAGGTCGAAGCCACATTCCCGGACGGCACCAAGCTGGTGACGGTCCACGATCCGATCCGCTGAAGGGGGAGAGATGACGAGAGTGAAGTTGACTGCACAGGCGACCGGCGCGGCTGTCGCCGTCGGTGGGCTCGCCATGCCGGCCATGGCGCATCCCGGATTGCATCATGGCATGAGCTTTGGCGAGCTTGCGCAGCATCTGGCGACAGGCTGGCATCTCTTCGTGCTGGTGGCGGCGACCGTCGGCGGTGCGGCTGTGCTGGTGCTTACACTGCGACGCGATGAGAGGGCGCGCGGTACGCGCCGCGGACCCGGAGAGCGGTCATGAAGCCGGGCGAGATCATTGTGGCCGACGGCGACATCGAGCTCAACGCCGGCTGCGCGACGCGCGTGCTGGCCGTGACCAACTCGGGCGACCGCCCGGTGCAGGTCGGCAGCCACTACCATTTCTTCGAGACCAATCCGGCGCTGGTCTTCGACCGCGATGCGGCGCGCGGCTTTCGCCTCGACATTCCCGCCGGCACTGCGGTGCGTTTCGAGCCGGGACAGTCCCGCGAGGTAACGCTCGTCGAGATGGCCGGGAAGCGCGAGGTTTACGGCTTCCGGCAGGCGGTCATGGGAAAGCTCTGAGAGATGTCGCAAGCGCTGTTCCCGGGCAGGCGGATCCTGTGGATGGGCTTCGATGAACCCGTCGATATCCGGGGCGCGGGCGGGCACTGCTGCGACGAGATGGTGAGCGCGCTGACGTTCGACTGCCCGCAGCACGCCGATCCGTTCGAATGCGCCGACCAGATCCTGTGCTTCAACGGGCTGTTCGAGGAATACGGGCTGATCGTGCATGACGGTGGGGCGAGCTATGTGTGCATCGGGTATTGCCCGTGGTGCGGCACGAAGCTGCCGGAGAGCCGCCGCGACGCTTATTTCGACCGCCTCGAGGCGCTCGGGCTCGAGGCGTCGCAGGACGATCTGCCGGAGCGATTCCGGCATCCCGGCTGGTGGCTGGATGCCGACATTCCGAAATTGGCACCCGGCAACGGGTTGAAACCTCGCGAGTAGCAGATGCCGAGAAAAATCAGCCGTGCCGCTTATGCACAGATGTTCGGGCCGACGACAGGGGACAAGGTGCGGCTCGCCGACACCGATCTCGTCATCGAGGTCGAACGCGATCTGACCACCTATGGCGAGGAAGTGAAGTTCGGCGGCGGCAAGGTGATCCGCGACGGCATGGGGCAATCGCAGGTGACGCGCGCGGCGGGCGCCGTCGACACCGTCATCACCAATGCGCTGATCCTCGATGCGGTCGCCGGCATCATCAAGGCGGACGTCGGCCTGAAGGACGGCTTCATCGCCAAGATCGGCAAAGCGGGCAATCCGGACATCCAGCCGGGCGTCGACGTCATCGTCGGCCCCGGCACCGAGGTGATCGCGGGCGAGGGCAAGATCCTGACCGTCGGTGGTTTCGACAGCCACATCCATTTCATCTGCCCGCAGCAGATCGACGACGCGCTGATGGCGGGCGTGACGTCTATGCTGGGGGGCGGCACCGGGCCGGCGCACGGCACATTGGCGACGACGTGCACGCCCGGGCCCTGGCACATCGGCATGATGCTGCGCGCGGCGGATGCCTTTCCGATGAACCTCGGCATCTCGGGCAAGGGCAACGCTTCGCTGCCGGGCGCGCTGGTCGAGATGGTCGAAGGCGGCGCGTGCGCGCTGAAACTGCACGAGGACTGGGGCACGACGCCGGCCGCGATCGACTGCTGCCTGTCGGTCGGGGACGACCACGACGTGCAGGTGATGCTGCACTCCGACACACTGAATGAATCGGGCTTCGTGGAGGACACGATCGCGGCCTTCAAGGGGCGCACGATTCACGCGTTCCACACGGAAGGCGCGGGTGGCGGGCATGCGCCCGACATCATGAAGGTGGCGGGACTGCCGAACGTGCTGCCGTCATCGACCAATCCGACGCGGCCATTCACGGTCAACACCATCGACGAGCATCTCGACATGCTGATGGTGTGCCATCACCTGAGCCCGCGCATTCCGGAGGACGTGGCATTCGCGGAGAGCCGCATCCGCAAGGAGACGATCGCGGCCGAGGACATCCTGCACGATCTCGGTGCGCTCTCGATGATGTCGTCCGACAGTCAGGCGATGGGCCGCATCGGCGAGGTGATCATCCGCACCTGGCAGACGGCGCACAAGATGAGAGTGCAGCGCGGCCCGTTGCCGGAGGACAACGGCAAGGGCAACGACAATTTCCGCGCGCGCCGCTACATCGCCAAATACACGATCAACCCGGCGATCGCGCACGGGGTCGCCAAGCACATCGGATCGATGGAGGTGGGCAAGCTCGCCGATCTCGTCCTATGGTCGCCTGCGTTTTTCGGCGTGAAGCCGGACATGGTGCTGAAGGGCGGCGTCATCGCCGCGGCGCCGATGGGCGATCCCAATGCCTCCATTCCGACGCCGCAGCCGGTGCATTACCGGCCGATGTTCGGGGCATTCGCGGGTGCGAGGACCGCGACCTCGCTCACGTTTACGAGCAAGGCTGCTGTTGCGAACGACCTCGGTGGCAGGCTCGGTCTTTCCAAGCGGCTCGTTGGTGTCGAGAACACGCGCGGCGGCATCTCGAAGAAGAGCATGGTGCTGAACGACGCCTGCCCGCACATTGAAATCGACGCGGAAACCTATGAGGTGCGGGCGGACGGAGAGCTGCTGGTCTGCGAGCCGGCCAAGGTGCTGCCTATGGCGCAGCGCTATTTCCTGTTCTGAAAGGTGTTGGCTGTCGGTCCGGCTCGCTTATGAACCATGCTGACGCTTGCCTTGCTCGCACAGATCGCGCTGATGACGGTGGTGCCGCTGGCCGTCATGGTCATCGCGCGGCGTCGGCTCGGCACGATGTGGTCGTTGCTCGTCTTCGGCTTCTTGACGTTCGTCATCTCGCAAGCCGTGCGCTGGCCGTTCCTCTGGTTGGTCGCGAGGACGACAGGCGGCGCGGCGTATTCACCGGAAGTCCTCGCATGGCTGCCGGCGATCAACATTGCCGTACTTTGCCTGACTTCGGGCCTTTTCGAGGAGGGCGCGCGCTATCTCGGCTATCGCCTGGCGTTGCCGGGTGCGCGACGCTGGCAGGATGGTGTCACGTACGGGCTCGGACATGGGGGCTGCGAGGCCATCCTCCTGGGCGCCCTCGTCGTCTCGACGTTCATCGCCATGCTCCCGCTGAAGGGCGCGACCCTCGCGTCATTGCCGCGGGGGCTCGATGCCTCGACGAAGGCCATGGTGCTGCAGCAGGTGCAGAGCTATTGGGGGATGCCTGCCCATCTTCCGCTGCTTGGGGGCATGGAGCGGCTTTCTGCAATGTGCTTTCATGTGGCGATGGCGCTGCTGGTGCTGCGTGCTGTCCGGACGGCGCGGGTTTCGTTGCTGCTGCTGGCCATGGCGCTGCACGCCGGACTGAACGGAGCTGCCGTGCTTGCCAGCCGACTGGCCGGGCCGGTCGCTGCGGAACTGCTGCTGGCGCTCGTCGCTGGCATTTGTGTTTGGGGTTCGCTGCAGGCTCGACCGAGCTGGGCCGCGCCTGCCGAAAGGAAATGATTGATGCTTCGCGCAGCCCGCGTCATCCGCAGCGCCGATATCGGCGACCGTATCGCCACCGATAGCGTCACGCTCGATCGCGAGGCACGCTACCGCCGTCGCATCGCCATGGCGACGGACCGCGGACGGTCGTTCCTGGTCGATCTGGCGGAGGCGACCCATCTCGCCCATGGTGATGCGCTCGACCTTTCGGACGGCGGGCTCGTCACGGTGCTGGCCGCCCCGGAGCCGCTGCTCGAGATCCATGCGCGCGACCCCGTCGCGCTCGCGCGCATCGCGTGGCACATCGGCAACCGGCATACGCCGGCCGAGATCACGGCCGATGCCATCTACATCAAACCGGACCACGTGCTGGCCGAGATGGTGGAAGGTCTCGGGGCGCATGTGCATGGGGTACAGCGCCCGTTCGAGCCGGAAGGCGGTGCCTACGGCTCCAAGGGGCCGTTGCAGTCCGGGCATCACCACGGCGGCGGCCGCGGTCATGCACACGACGCAGCGCACGGACATGGTCATGATCATGGCCACCACCACCACGACCATGAGCACCGCCACAGCCATCATCATCACGGCAAGAGGTGAGCGTGGCTGACCACGAGGCGTGGAGGCAATCGCAACGCATACGCGCCGGATCGGAGGGCTGCCCCGCGGTTCCGGTCGAGTCCGATGCGAGCGGTGCACTCTCGGTCAGCTCGTGCAGCCGGATCGATGCGAGGTTGCTCGTGTGGCTATCGCCGGCATTTCCCGTCGGTGCCTTCGCCTTCAGTCACGGGCTGGAGCTCGCGGCCGAGCGTGGTTGGCTTCACGATCGGGCCGGTCTCGAGGCGTGGATCGGTGATCTCGCCGAGAGAGGATCGCTCAGGACCGATCTGGTCCTGCTGGCGGCGGCGTGGCGGGCTGCGTGGCGAGCCGATGCGGATGCGCTGCGGGCCGCGAACGAGCTGGCGCTGGCGCTGCAACCGTCGGCCGAGCGGCGGCTCGAGAGCGCGACCCAAGGCAATGCCTTCATGGCGACGATCGCCGCCGCTTGGCCGTGCGCTGACATCGCCGCCGCGCAGAAGGCGCTCGCGGGCGAAGCCGCCTATCCGGTCGCGGTCGGTGCAGTTGCGGCTGCGCACGGCTGCGACGGCAGGGGAACGCTCGCCGCCTACGCGATCGCCTTTGCGTCGAATCTTGCGTCGGCGGCGATCCGGCTGGGCGTCGTCGGCCAGACGGATGCACAACGCGTCATCGCCGCCCTGATGCCGGCCCTCGAGCGGCAGGCGGCGAACGCCGAAGCCACGACGCTCGATGACGTCGGCAGCGGTACGTACCGCTCCGACTTGGCATCGCTTGCCCACGAAACCCAATATTCGAGGCTGTTCCGCTCATGACAAACGCCGGCATCCCACATGCGCATGGTCCTCTTCGCGTCGGCATGGGGGGTCCGTTCGGCTCGGGCAAGACGACGCTCACCGCCGCGCTCTGCCGCACATTCCGCGAGCGGTTCGACATCTGCGCCATCACCAACGACATCTATACGAAGGAGGATGCCGAGATCCTGATGCGCATGCAGGCGTTGCCGCTCGAGCGTATCATGGGTGTGGAGACGGGCGGTTGCCCGCACACGGCCATCCGCGAGGACTGCTCGATCAATCTCGCGGCGATCGATACCATGCGGAAGAAGTTTCCGCGCCTCGACCTGATCCTGCTCGAGTCGGGCGGGGACAATCTCGCCGCGACCTTCTCGCCGGAGCTGGCCGATCTCACGATCTATGTCATCGATGTCGCGCAAGGCGAGAAGATCCCCAGGAAAGGCGGCCCGGGCATCACGCGCTCCGATCTGCTGGTGATCAACAAGACGGACCTTGCGCCACATGTCGGCGCGGACCTCGGCGTGATGGAGCGCGATGCGCGTCGCATGCGCGGCGAGCGTCCCTTCGTGATGACGTCGATCCGCGGGGGCGAAGGCGTCGATGCGGTGGCGGCGTTCATCGAGAAGGCCGGCGGGCTGGCGCACTGAGCGAGGCGCGCTACAGTCACGGAACGCGTCGCGCGGCGGGTCCATCCTCGGCCCACTGCGCACGAGCGTCGCGACAGAAGCGAGAGGTCAATCGTGGCAGAGCCCATGTCGACGGCTGCGCGGCTCATCGCGCTGATGAACCATCTCGGAATCGAGAAGGCGCACCTCGCTACGCAGGTTCCGGCCGATGTCGGCGAATTCGCGCGCATGGCAGCCGAACGCATCGGCGGGCTGGTGCTGTGTGTCCCGACGCGGCTGGACACCGCGCCGTTCGTCGCGCTAGCGAGCCGGCTGCTCCTGCTGGCCGGCGACAAGGGCCTGACCGTCGACATCGTGGGCCGTGCCGTCGAGCGGCTTCCGGGCGCACGGCGTGCCACGCTGGCCGACTATGAGGCGGCCGGCTGGTCGGATGTCGTCAAGGATCGCACGGACGACGTTGTGCGCTCGATGACGGGGTTTCTCGGCGGCATCGATGGAATGCAGCCGGCAGTGGCGGTCCCCCCGGGGCCGGCGGGGGCCGCGGGGGGGTTTGCGGGCGTCCCTTGGCCGACCGGCGGGGCTGGCCCGCCGCTGGTGCTCCTGCCGTTCTTCCTGGCGCCGTCGCAGTGGGACCCCGCTGTCGCCCGGCTCGCGGAGCAGTTTACCGTCATCCGGGTCGGTGGGCCCAACATCGGCGGGATAGCGGCGCTCGAGGACCGGGCGCGCGCACCGACTTATCGGGCGATGTTCCACACGCTTGTGGACCTGCTGGCTCTCGGCCCGCAGGCGCGCATTCTCGACGTGGGGTGCGGGTCGGGTGTGCTCGACCGGATGCTGGCGCAGCATGCCGGGCCTGATACACGGATCGATGCCCTGGATCTGAACCCTTTCTTTCTGCGCGAGGCGAGCAAGCTTGCACAGGCGGAAGGGTTGGGCGATCGGATCGCCTTCCATGAAATGAGCGCGACGGCATTGCCCTTCGAGGACGCAAGCTTCGACGCCGTCTTCTCCGTGACCGTGCTCGAGGAATGCGACGCCGATCAGGCCATCGCCGAGATGGTTCGCGTGGCAAAGCCTGGAGCGCGGATCGGTATCGTCGTGCGCGCGATCGATGTGGGCCAGTGGTGGAATCTCGATCTGACGCCGGCCATGCATGCGCGTGCATCCGTGCCGCCGCAATCCGTCGGTCGCGGCGGCGTGGCCGACCGCAGCCTCTATCGGCGCATGCGCGGTGCCGGGCTCGTCGATCTGCAGCCCTTCCCGGCCATGATCACGCTCGACCGCGCGGGCGGGCCGATCTGGCGCTATCGCGAGGATGCGGTGCTGCCGCTGCTCGATGCGCAGGAGACGGAGATCTGGCGGCGCGCGGTCGCCACTGCCTCCGCCGACGGCGTGCTGATGCAGTGCAACGTGCTGCATGCGGCTGTGGCGACGAAGCCGGCCTAGACCGCTGTCGGCGGCAGGCCGCCGCCGTCGATGACGATCGCCTGCCCGGTGATGAAGCCGGCGTCCTCCGAGACGAGATGGGCGACGGTCGCGGCGATCTCGTCGGGCAGGCCGTGGCGGCCCATCGGCAGCGCCTGCGCGCGCTCCTTGAGGCCCGCCTCGACGTCGTTCCAGCCGGCGCGCAGCGTCGTCGAGATGGCGCGATCGGTCCGGATCGAACCGGGGCAGACGGCGTTGACGGTGATCCCGAGGCGGACGAGGTCGTAGGCGAGCGAGCGCGTCATGCCGATCACGGCCGCCTTCGAGGCGGAATAGACGGCACGCTGGGGAAGGGCATAGATGCCCGCGACCGACGCCATGGAGACGATCCGGCCCCAGCCCTGGGCCTTCATGTGCGGGACGGCGGCGCGGGCCATGCGAAAGGGGCCGAGCGCGTTGACGGCCATCACCTTGTGCCACGCATCGACGGGAATCGTCTCGATCTCGCCGCGATCCTGGCCGTGCGGCGCCCCGGCGTTGTTGACGAGGATGTCGATGCGACCGTGGCGGGCGACCGTCTCGCCGACGAGGGGGGCGGCGCCTTCCTCGGTCGTCACGTCACCAACAAGTGTCGAGGCCATGCCGCCCGCGGCCGCGATGCCGGCGACGAGGCTGTCGAGGCCGCGCCAGGGCGAGTCGCGCTTCACCGCGTTGTCGTTCTCGACGCCGGCAATCCGGGCATCGCTTGCGACCACCACGATGCCGGCGGCGGCGAGACGCCGGGCAACGGCGGCGCCGATACCGTTCTCCTTGCCGCAGCCGGTGATCAGGGCAACGCGCTGAGTGGTGGCCGTCATGATGCACTCCGTCGGCAAGGCCGGTTTTCAGGCCGGCCTTGCGCCGGCCGATCCTCCTTTCCGCCTTTGGTATCGGCGATCAGCTTGGCGTACTTGTCGAGCTCGCTCTTGACGACCTCGCCCGCCTTGTCGGGACCGATGAACACGTCCTTCATGTAGCGGCTCTTGACCACGTTCTGCACGGCCTCAGTCTTCATGCCTTCACGGAAGGCGTTGCCGAGCTTCTCGAGGACGGCCTTCGGCGTGCCCTTGGTGGTGGAAACGATGAGGTAGTTGCCGCTGCCGATCATCCAGCCGTTGTCGTGCATGCTCATGACGTCGGGGAACCGCTCCATGCGCTCGGCCATCATCGAGCCGACCATGCGCAACGCGCCACTCTCGACATGAGGCCCGTATGTGCCACCGGAGAAGCCGAAGTCGACCTGATTGGCGAGCGTCGCCGTGACCGAGCCATTTCCGCCTTGAGTCGGCACGGGAATGATCTCGATGCCTTCCTGCTTTGCAACGAATGCAAAGATCAGCTTATCCAGCTGGTATTGCGACGCGTACTTGATCGAGCGCTTTTCGGCCTTTGCCGTATTGATGATGTCGCGCATGTTCTTGTAGGGCCGGCTCGGGTGCGTGAAGAGGCCGTCCTGGAACAGACTGATCATGGCGATATGGTCGAAGTCGTCCCACTTGTACTGCGTCTTGAGGACCAGCGGCTCGAACGCGAAAGTGAGCGAGCCGCCCGCATAGATCGTATAGCCGTCCGGATTCGCCCGTTTGATGTCCATGGCCGCAACACCGCCGCCGGCGCCGGGCTTGTTGGTGACGAGGATCGGCTGCCCGAGCAGCTTGGCCATCGGCTCCGAGACGGCGCGGACCTCCGCATCGGTGCCGCGGCCGGCGCCGAAGCCGATGACGATGT
>OEIU01002388.1_pt1 | contig 10123 bp, 5 predicted proteins | sample 1539221 | NCBI WGS metagenome assembly OEIU01 (sample SAMN03792071, study PRJEB22550) | activated sludge metagenome | feature: wastewater treatment plant; material: activated sludge; isolation source: Wastewater treatment plant of a petroleum refinery complex | place: Argentina: Zarate | collected... | reverse complement strand
ACCCGCGCAACGAGAAGGCCGTGCGGCACCTGTTCGGGCTCAAATCGCGACCGGCCGGCGCCGCTGCCCTGCTGATCGACGCCGACTTCGCCCAGCTCCCGGCCGGTGTCGGGCCCTGTCCGGAAGAGGCCATCGCCCGCGCCGCGGCCAGCTGGCCGGGGCCCGTCACCGGGGCATTTCCCGGAAAATCCGAGGTTCCTGCGTCGATCGTCGGCGAACATGCTGGTATCGCGCTTCGCGTGACTGCGCATAGGGTGGCTCGCGAACTGTGCGTGGCCTTCGGCGGCGCCCTCGTTTCGACCAGCGCCAACCGCCGCGGAGGGCCGCCGATGCAGACCGCCGCACAGGTGCGCGAGGCGTTCGCCGGCGAGCTCGATGCGCTGGTTGCGGGCGAATTGGGGGGACTTGAGCGACCGACGCCAATACGCGACGCTATCAGCGGGGAAGTCGTGCGCAACTGAGGGAATCGAGGGAGGAACATGTCCGCTGTCATCAAACCCGGCCAGCTTGCTGGTCCTGCACAACCGGCTGCGCTGCTGGCCGGCGCCGATCCCGGCCGCGTGATCGCCTGGCACCAGGGCGACGCCGTCACTGCCGCCGGATTCCTCGCCGACGTGCAGCGCATAAGGCGGCTGCTGCCCCGCTCCGGCAATGCCATCAACCTGTGCGAGGATCGGTACAGTTTCATGGCGGGTTTCTGCGCCGCGGCGACGCTAGGGCAGGCGACCCTGCTGCCCTCCTCGCGCGCGCGCCAGGCGATATCCGAAGTGCAATCCCAGCATCCGGGCTCGTACCTGCTCGGCGATGAACTGACCTGTCACGGGTTCGAGGGGATGATTCGACTGCCCGTCCTGACCGGGCGGGCCGAAAGCAGCCCGGAACCGGATCCGACCCTGGACCCGAGGCAGGTTGTCGCGATCGGATTCACGTCGGGCAGCACCGGGGTGCCAAAGCCGAATGCGAAGACCTGGGAGGGTTTCCGCGAAGGCAGTGCGCGCAATGTCGAGGTTCTGAGCGCAGCAATCGGACTAGACGCCAGTGCCCTGGCGCATGTCGTGGCCACCGTTCCGGCGCAACACATGTACGGCATGGAGATGTCCGTGCTGCTGCCGCTGTTTGGTCCGTTCGCGGTGCATTCGGGCAGGCCTTTCTTCCCGGCCGACATCGCGCGGGCGCTGGCCGAAATTCCCGCGCCGCGGGTGCTCGTGACAACCCCGGTGCACCTGCGCGCACTGTTGCACGAAGCAGCTGCGCTGCCGCCGATAGCCGCGATCGTCTCGGCAACCGCGCCGCTGTCCACGGAGCTTGCCGTGCAGGCGGAATCGCAACTCGGCACGCACCTGATCGAACTGTTCGGCTCGACCGAAACCTGCGTGATCGCGCACCGGCGCACCGCGGTCGACTCCGATTGGCAACTGCACGAAGATGTCACCCTGACCCCGCAGCCGGACGGCACCCTGGTCAGTGCCGGGTACCTGGACCAGACCGTGCTGCTGCAGGACATCGTCGAGCTGCTGCCGGCGCGCCGCTTCAGGTTGTGCGGGCGCAACGCCGACCTGCTCGAAATCGCCGGCAAGCGTGCCTCGCTGGCGGACCTGACCCGTCGCCTGCAGGCCTTGCAGGGCGTACTCGACGCCGTCGTCTTCCAGCTCGACCCGGATCCCGGCTCGCAGGTTCGGCGCATTGCCGCACTGGCGGTGGCGCCTGGGCGCACCGAAAAGGAACTCCTCGGCGAAATGCGCCAGGCGATCGACCCGTTGTTCCTGCCGCGTCCGTTGCGCCTGGTCGAGGCCCTGCCGCGCAACGAGACCGGCAAGCTGCCACGCAGCGCGTTGCTGTCTGCATTGCGTAAAAATCAATGAAATCAACCGTCTGGACGCTGGCCTGACGCCCATCCGGTCGGTCGGCGGCGAATTTCGGGCAAAAAATTGCCCCGAGGGCCAGGGGGAGCCCTCGGGGCGGGGTTCGAAAACCGGTCTGGGGAGGGACCGATCTCCGGGGGATCCAACCAGGGAGGTGGATGGATCCGGGGGTGCCGTTGCGTGCACCCGGATATAGAGACGCGGGTTGGCAGCGATAAGTTTCGTCGGTTCGAAAATATTTCCGGAATCGTTTATCCGTTATTCACTTTGGCGACCCCTTCGACTAGTGGGCCTCGTCCCAGTTGGCCCCGACCCCGATATCGACAACCAGCGGCACGGCGAGTTTCGCCGCCGCGGCCATGCGTTCGCGCACGCCATCGCGAATCGCCTCGACGCAGTCCTCGCGGACTTCGAAGACGAGTTCGTCGTGGACCTGCATGGTCATCCTCGCCTCGCCGGCGCGGCTGGCCAGCCAGGCATCGACGGCCAGCATGGCGCGTTTGATGATGTCGGCCGCGGTGCCCTGCATCGGCGCGTTGATCGCGGCGCGCTCCGCACCTGCGCGCTGCGCCTGGTTTCGCGAGCCGATGCTTTCCAGATAGAGGCGGCGCCCGAAGACCGTTTCGACATAGCCATCGCGGTGCGCCTGCTCACGGACGCGGTCCATGAACTCGCGCACGCCCGGATAGCGCTGGAAGTAGCGGGCGATGTAGTCCTGCGCTTCGGCACGGCCGATACCAAGCTGGCGTGCCAGGCCAAACGCACCCATGCCGTACATGAGGCCGAAATTGATGGCCTTGGCGGCGCGGCGCTGCTGGCTGTCGACATCGGCCAGCGGAACCGAAAACACTTCGGCCGCCGTGCTGCGGTGGATGTCCTGCTCGCCGTGGAAGGCAGACAGCAACCCGGCATCGCCGGAGAGGTGGGCCATGATGCGCAGTTCGATCTGCGAGTAGTCCGCGGCGAGGATCTTCCAGCCTTTCGGCGCGATGAACGCCTGGCGGATGCGCCGTCCTTCCTCGGTGCGAACGGGAATGTTCTGCAGGTTCGGATCGGACGATGACAGCCGGCCGGTGGCGGCCGTGGCCTGGTGGTAGCTGGTATGCACGCGCCCGGTACGCGGATTGACGATCTCGGCCAGTTTCTCGGTGTAGGTCGAGCGCAGCTTCGCCAGGCCGCGGTAGTCGAGGATCAGGCGCGGCAGTTCGTGCGCGTCGGCGATGGCTTCCAGTGCCTCTTCATTGGTCGAGGGCTGGCCCTTCGGCGTCTTCAGGACTGCCGGCAGCTTGAGTTCATCGAACAGCAGCGCCTGCAACTGCTTGGGGGAATCAAGACTGAAATTGCGCCCGGCGATGGCGTGCGCCCGGGTGGTCAGCTCGTGCATGCGCTTGGCCAGTTCGCGGCCCTGCGCGCGCAGGGCGTCGACGTCGACGAGCACGCCGGTCTGCTCCATGCGCGCAAGCACCGGAACGAGCGGAATCTCGATGTCGCGATAAATCGACTCGAGCTTCGGCTCCGCCTGCAGCTTCGGCCACATCGCGCGATGCAGCCTCAGCGTGATATCGGCATCCTCGGCGGCATAGCGGCCGGCGGTATCGAGGTCCACCTGCGAGAACAGGATCTGTTTCGCACCTTTGCCGGCGACATCCTCGAAATGGATGGTCTGGTAATCCAGGTGCCGCCTGGCCAGCGTGTCCATGTCGTGGCGCGACGCCGTGGAGTTGAGGACATAGGACTCGAGCATGGTGTCGTGCGCGATGCCGCGCACCTGGATACCCGCGGTCGACAGGACGTTCATGTCGTACTTGGCGTGCTGGCCGACCTTCGGCTTGTTGGCGTCCTCGAGCAGGGGCTTCAGCGCAGCCAGCACCATGGCGCGGTCGAGCTGCCGGGGCGCACCCGCATAGTCGTGGGCCAACGGCACATAGGCGGCGACCTTGGGCTCGACGGCGAACGACACGCCGACGATCTCGGCGCGCATCGAGTCGATCGAGGTGGTTTCGGTATCGAAGGCGATCAGCTCGGCGGATTCGAGCCGCCGCAACCAGTCGTCGAAGCGCGCCTGTTCAACGACCAGCTCGTACTCGCCGGGGCCAACCAGTGCGCCATCAGGCCCAGCCCCCATCGAATCCGAGGTCTGTGGGACTGTGTTTTCCTCTGAAGCCTGCTCACCATCACCCTCCGCAGGCAGACCCGCTTTCGCCTCCAGCTCCTTCAACGCCGCGTTGAACTCATAGCGCCGATAGAGCGCGCGCAGCGCCTCGACTTCCGGCTCGCGCAAGGCCAGGTCGGTCGCGCCGACCTCGAGATCGACGTCGGTCTTGATGGTGACCAGTTGCTTCGACAGCGGCAGGTGGGCAAGCGCCTCGCGCAGGTTCCCGCCGATCTTGCCGCCGACCTTGTCGGCATTTTCGATGACCGCTTCGAGGGTGCCGTACTCGGCCAGCCACTTCGCCGCCGTCTTGGGCCCGCACTTGTTCACGCCGGGCACGTTGTCCACGGTGTCGCCGGTCAGGGCGAGGAAATCGACGATGCGCTCCGGCGCCACGCCGAATTTCGCGATGACGGCCTCGCGGTCCATGTTGGTATTGGTCATCGTATTGACCAGGGAGATCCTTGGCGACACGAGTTGCGCGAAGTCCTTGTCGCCGGTGGAAATGACGACGTCGATGTCGAGCTTCTCGGCCTGCCTGGCCAGCGTACCGATGACATCGTCGGCCTCGACGCCGGCGACGCGCAGGATGGGAAAGCCCAATGCGGCGACGATGGCGAGCATGGGCTCGAGCTGCGCCTTGAGTTCGGGTGGCGTGGGAGCGCGATTGGCCTTGTACTCGGCGTACATTTCATCGCGAAAGGTCGGCCCAGGAGCATCGCTGACGAAGGCGACGTATTCGGGCCGCTCCTTGAGCGTTGCGCGCAGCATGTTGAACACGCCGAATAGCGCGCCGGTTGGCTCTCCCGCAGCATTGGTCAGCGGCGGCAGCGCGTGGAAGGCGCGAAACAGATATGACGAACCGTCGATGAGAACGAGGCGCGGGCGCGAAGTGGGCATGGCAGGACGTGACTGTTCCGGGCCCGCAGCTTGGCGCGCCGTTTCTTCGAATGCAAATCCCCGCGCCTGCGTTACGGCGACGGCCTCCGCGCGTTGCGGGCCTCAGGGATTCTCGAAGCCGGAATAGAAAATACAATCGCCGCCTGCGGCCGTGTAGCCGGCCAGGCCGTTTCGCGCAACCCCGCCCGCGCTGTCGAACGCGCCGCCGGCAATAAGCCGGAGCCGGCAGTCGTGGACGAGGCTCAGTACGGAATTGCTCATGCTCGTATTCCAGGAGGCATCGACGGCACCGTTCCCGCTTGTCGCGTAGCGAATCAGGCAGTTGCCACCATTTGCAGGTATGGCGTTGGTGAAATCGCCACCGACGTAGAGATAGTTGCCGGCGAGGGCGAGGGCTTCGACGCCACCATTCGGATTCGGCTGCCAGCCGGCGTCGAGTGCCCCGCTGACGATGTCGACGCGGTTGAGGTAGCTGACGAACGGCGCCTGGGCGCGGAAGAAATTGCCACCGATGTAGAGTTTCGAGCCGGATCGTTCGATCGCCGAAACGCGATACGAACTGGCCGACAGGCCGGCATCAAAGGACCGCACGCTGACCGGCGAGGCCTGGGAAATGCGCGCGATGCCGCGTGCCTGGACGTTGGCGATCTTTAGGAAATCGCCTGCCGCAAAGAGGTCGCCGTCGGCCAGTGCCAGGGCCCGGATGGCGCCACGCGTGCCTCCCGTGGGCGGGTTCGCGAGATCGCCATTCTGGGTCTGGGCAATCCAGGCGTGGTCCCACGAGCCGCCCAGCGGATCAAGCCGTGCCAGGCCGAAGGCATCGTTGAGCTGGATGTCGCCGCCGATGAACAGGGCACCCGACGTGGCTGCCATCGCGCGGACAGGCTGCCCGGGGCTGCCGGAGGGGAACGGCGAGTTCCATCCGGCCGAGAGATTGCCGTTGCTGTCCAGGCGGGCGACATTCGGGCTGCTGGCGCCATTCACCGAATCGAAGGTTCCGCCGATATAGATCGTGCCATTGGCCCAGGCCAGCGAGTAGATCACGCAGGCTGATGCGACGGAGGAAATGACCGGCGCAAATCCCGCGTCCAGCGAGCCGTCCCGGTTGAGCCGGAGCAAGCGGGTGCGCGGCGTGCCATTTGCCAACCGGACGAAATCTCCGCCTACGAGGATCTTGCCGTCGGGCGGGCGCGGGGTCGCGTGAATGGGGGCCGAAATGACCCCGCCGGCACTGCCCGGCGCCTGCAGTTGCAGGTCAGGGACGGAATCCGGCACCAGTTGGGCAAGGCAGGGCAGCGCGGCCAGGGGTCCGGTCAAGGCAAGCACGAGCAGCAGTATTCGGGTCACGCGCATGACGGCTCCGGGTTTGGTTGTCCCCACCCAATACGCAATATCGCGAGGAAAGCCCGAAGGGGTCGGCGTTTCCAGCAGGACTCCCGGGTAGACTCCGCGAGTCGGTGTAGCAAACGATGTCGATCCCCATGCCCGAGACCCACGACCATGAATTGACCCGCCTGATCGCTGCCTGGCGCGAAGGCGACACCGATGCGCGCGAGGATCTGATGCAGCGGGTGTATGCAAATGTGCGTGCGATCGCCGCGCAGTCGTTGCGGCGCATGCCCAGCGCCACCCTGAGCACGACCGACCTGGCCCACGAAGCGCTGATCCGCCTGCTCGGAGCGGATGCGGACTGGGAGAGCCGCAAGCACTTCTTCCACGTGGTGGCGCAGGCCACCCGGCAGGTCCTCGTCGATGCGGCGCGCCGGCGCCTTGCGGACAAGCGCGGTGGCGGTTCCGAGCATGTTGACCTGGATGCCGCCGGCGACATCGCGATCCCGGTCACCGACGCGCACCTGATGCGAATCGACCTGGCGCTGGAAGAACTGGCCCATGCCGATGCGCGACGGGCACAGATGATCGAGCTGGTCTATTTCGGCGGACTCAACCGCATGGAAGTAGCCGCCGCACTGAATGTCTCGGAAGGTACCGTGGATCGCGACCTGCGCCTGGCGCGCGCCTGGCTGAAAGTGGAGTTGCAGGCATGAGTCCGCACTCCCTGGAGCGCCTCGCCGGATATTTCGAGCGGCTAAGCGGCATGAGCGCCGAACAACAGCGCATCGAGATCGAGCACCTGCCGCTGGATGCAGCCGAACGCGCGCAACTGGAAAAGCTCTTGGCCGCGGACCGCGAGTCGGCTGACCCGTTGCAGGAAGCGATCAGCGCAGTCGCGGCTGATCTCGACGGCGCACGACAACGCCGCCTGGGCGCATGGTCGCTGCTGCGAGAACTGGGTGCCGGCGGCATGGGCACCGTATTCCTCGCCGAGCGCGTCGATGGCCACTTCCGGCAGCAGGTCGCCATCAAGCTGCTGCGCGGCTTCCCGACGCGCGACAGCATGCGTCGGCTGCGCCACGAACGGCAGATCCTGGCCAGCCTCAACCACCCCAATATCGCGCGCCTGCTCGATGGCGGCGAAACGGACGATGGCCAGCCGTGGCTCGCCATGGAGTATGTCGACGGCACCTCGCTGGTCGAGCACGCGAGGCTGCACGCGCCGTTGCTGCGGGATCGCCTGCGCCTGTTCGACGCCATGCTCGATGCCATCGAGCACGCCCACCAGCATCTGGTCATCCACAGGGATCTGAAGCCGGCCAATGTCCTGGTGACATCGGATGGAACGGTCAAGCTCCTCGATTTCGGCATCGCCCGCCTGGTCGACGTCGGCGAGGACGGGCAGCGCGCGACCTCGACGCAGATCTTCAGTCGTGGCTACGCCAGTCCCGAGCAGCGCGAGGGTCGAACCATCACCACCGCCAGCGACATCTACAGCCTCGGCGTCATGTTGCGCGAACTGCTTACCGGTAGCCGGGAAGAGGGAGAGTCGCCGGGGAGCGCGTCCGACACGTTGCCGCTCGACGCCGACATGGCCGGAATTCTCGCCAGGGCGACTGCACGGGAGCCTGCCGACCGGTATGCCGGCGCCGGCGAGTTCCGCGATGATCTCGACCGCTACCGGCAGGGACGCCCGGTGCGCGCTGCGGCAATGACGCGGTTCTACCGGGCCCGCAAGTTCGTCGGTCGCCACCGGATTGGCGTTGTCGTCGCGCTGGGAGCGCTGATCGTCGTTGGCGCGTTCGTCTGGCGCCTGGATCGCGAACGCGAGCGCGCGCTGGCAGCGGAATCAACCGCTCAAGGGGCCCTCGAAACATCCGAGCGCGAGGCAGCGAGCGCGCGTGCCTCCCTCGAGTTCCTTACCGACGCACTCTCCGCGGCCGCACCCGATGCAGCCATGAGCCGTCAAGTCGGGGTGCGCGAATTGCTCGACGCGGCGCGCAGGAAGCTCGAGGCGCGCAGCGCCGTCGATGGCAGTTTCACGCAGCGCATGCAGCGCTTGCTGGCGTCGCTCTACGCGCAACTCGGCGAGGCGCGAATTGCACGCCAACTCATGCACGATGGGCTTCTCGGCGTTGCACCCGCAAACAGTTCCGAAGCGCTGCGCCTGGCCGAAGACTACTCGGAATACTCGATGGTCCTTGGCCTCCTCGAGGAAGGCACCGAATCGCTGGCGGCGGCAAGGGTCGCGGCGCAATGGCGCGAACAATTCGCACCGGACGACGCCTCGCTTCGGGTGAAGTCGCTGCAGATGCTGGCCATGGTTGCCCATCGCGACGGCAGGGATGAGGATGCCATCGATCAGTTGCGCGAAGCCTACCGGTTGGGCATCGAGAAATCCGTTGGCGACCCGGACATACGCATCGAATCCGCCCAGCTTCTGGCCAATTTGCTGGCAACGCGCGGCGAATGCGACGAAGCGCTCAAGGTGGTCAACGACGGCCTTGCGCTGGCGAAGGAGAAGCTGCCGGCAGACGCCCCTTCGAACCTGTCCCTGATGCGCGCGCAGGCATGGGCACTCAATTCGTGCGGGCAGCCTGCCGCGGCCGAACCCGTGCTGCGTGCCGCCATTGCCATGCAGGAGCGCGTGGTCGCCGCCGGCGGCGCACGCATGATGAGCCTGACCAACGACCTCGCCCTGGTCCTGAATGATCTCGGACGCTATCAGGAAGCCGCCGAGATGCTCGGCCGCTCCGACAAGGCGATGAACGATGTCGGTTTCGGCAAGCTCGACGAAGCTGTCTCATGGTCAAATCGCGCCGGCATTCTCGAGAGCGCAGGTGACTATGACGGCACGCTCGAAGCCATTGGCAAGGCCATCCATCTTCTCGATGAGGACCATATCGAAGCTGACCATCAGGTTCGCCGTCGCATCGAGCGCTCACAGGCACGCACGCTCGGGCTGGTAGGCCAGTACGAGAAAGCCTGGCAAATGTTCGCCGACCTCCGCGTCCGCTGCGCACGGATCGAGGGGGACGACTCCGGTGAATACGCCATGCTGACCTGGCAGCTTGCCTCCCTGGCGAGTCGCATGAAGGACCCGCTCCGTGGCCTGCCCCTGCTCGAGGAATCGGAGCGCCGATGGGCTGCCCTGGTGCCGCCGACCCATCGGATTTTCGCCCACGTTCGGCGCGTAAGGGCCGCGTTCGCGATGCTCGGGCATGCCTATGCAGAGGCCGACAGGGAGCTTGGCGAGGCCGTCGCGGCTTTCGAGCAGGGCATCGCCTCGCCCGTGGATCTAGCCATAGCGCGCAGCGAACTGGCCGAGTTGCGCTGGCGCGAGGGTCGCCCGCAGGAGGCGCGCAAGCTGCTCGGCCTGGCCATGCCCGTATTGCGATCGACCCTGCTGCCAGCGGAAATCAGCCGGGCCAGGGCCGAAAAGCTGGCCAGCCGCCTCGGGCCGGGAGTTTGATCGCTGTCAACGAACCTTCAGGTGATTGCGTATACAGTTGACCCATCGTTCCGCTGAACGCACCAGAGGTTGCCCTGCCATGAAACACCACAGCCTGTTTTTTGTCGCAGCTTTGCTTTGGGCGCCGCTCTGGGTAGCCGCCGCCTCCGCGGCCCAGCCAGCGCCACCGCCACCGGATATCAATGCCAAGGGCGTCGACACCAGCCCCCCGGCCGCGGTTCCCGAGTCCGAATCGGTGAAACCTGCGATGCCCGATACCCGGCCGGTGCGCGACAAGGCATCGCGTTCGAAGGAGCGGACCGCCGCCGAGATCGAGGCGAGCAGCGATTCGGTCACCGAGCGCAAACAGGGTACCGACACCGTCGAGGAGTATCGCGAGAAGGGCAAGCTGCGAATGGTCCGCAT
>OEIU01002387.1_pt1 | contig 10123 bp, 8 predicted proteins | sample 1539221 | NCBI WGS metagenome assembly OEIU01 (sample SAMN03792071, study PRJEB22550) | activated sludge metagenome | feature: wastewater treatment plant; material: activated sludge; isolation source: Wastewater treatment plant of a petroleum refinery complex | place: Argentina: Zarate | collected... | reverse complement strand
AGGTCATGGACCACGCCCAGCTCGTGGACCTGGCGCGGGTTGAACAACCGGCTTTCCATGATGCAGGACGGCGCGCCCATCAGCCCGAGCAGGCGCGTCATCTTGGTGATGCCGGTGGCGCCGGGGATCAGGCCCAGGGTGAGCTCGGGCAGGCCGAACTGGGTCTTGGGGTCGTCGACGGCGACGCGGTGGTGCGCCGCCAGCGCCACCTCCCAGCCGCCGCCCAGGGCGCTGCCGTTCAGGCAGGCCACCACCGGGATGCCCAGCGTCTCCAGCGTGCGAAAGGCGCGCTTGAGGCGTTCGATCTCGGCAAACACCGCCGGCGCGTCGGCTTCGGTCAGGCGCATCACGCTCTTCAGGTCGGCACCGGCAAAGAAGGTCTTCTTGGCGGAGGCCAGGATCACGCCCCTGAGCTCGCCCTTCTGGGCGGCGATCTGCTCCACGGCCGCGACGATGTCGTCCTGCCAGGCGGCGCACATGGTGTTGACGGGCGAATTCGGCTCGTCGAAGCTGAGAGTGGCGATGCCATCGGCCAGTTCGCAACGCAGCGTTTGAAATGTCATGATTCTATTGATTTGATAGCTGTTCGCGCTTGTTCAACAAGCGCTGGAGCCTGATTTGAATTAGAAAAGCAAACAGCCGAACGCAGAGGTCGCAAAGATTTCGCAGAGGGCGCAGAAAAAACCATAAAAATTTCTGGCTGTTCTTTTGCGTCCTCTGCGAATCCTTTGCGTCCTCTGCGTTCGGCTGTTCGGCTGTTCGGCTGTTCCGGCCTCACAAACGCTCGACGATGGTGGCAATGCCCATGCCACCGCCCACGCACAGCGTCGCCAGGCCGTAGCGCAGTTGGCGACGATGCAGCTCGTCGATCAGCGTGCCCAAAATCATCGCGCCCGTGGCGCCCAGCGGGTGGCCCATGGCGATGGCGCCGCCGTTAACGTTGATCTTCTCGTGCGGCACCTTCAGGTCCTTCATGAATTTCATGGGCACGGCGGCAAAGGCTTCGTTGACTTCGAACAAATCGATCTGGTCGATGGTCAGGCCCGCCTTGGTCAGCGCCTTTTGCGTGGCCGGCATGGGGCCCGTGAGCATGATGGTCGGGTCGGCCCCCGACAGCGCGGTGGCGACGATGCGCGCGCGGGGCTTCAGGCCATGCGCCTTGGCGGCCGCCTCGCTGCCGATCAGCACCGCCGCCGCGCCGTCGACGATGCCCGAGGAGTTGCCCGCGTGGTGCACGTGGACGATGCGCTCGACCTGCGGATAGCGCTCTTGTGCCACGGCGTCGAAACCCATGGCGCCCAATTGCTCGAACGAGGCCTTCAGGCCCGCCAGCGCCTCCACCGTGGTGCGCGGCTTGATGAACTCGTCTTCATCCAGAATGGTCTGGCCCAGAAAGTCCTGCACCGGCACCACCGAGCCCTTGAAGTGGCCGGCCGCGCGCGCGGCGGCGGCGCGCTGCTGCGAGGTGACGGCAAAGGCATCGACGTCGGCGCGGCTGAAGCCCTCCAGCGTGGCGATCAGGTCGGCGCCGATGCCCTGCGGCACGAAGCCGGTCTTCAGGCTGGTGGCCGGGTCCTGCGCCCAGGCGCCACCGTCGCTGCCGATCGGCACGCGGCTCATGCTCTCCACGCCGCCGGCGACCACCAGGTCCTCCCAGCCCGAGCGCACCTTCTGCGCCGCCAGGTTGACCGCCTCCAGGCCCGAGGCGCAAAAGCGGTTGATCTGCACGCCGGCGCAGCGCCAGTCCCAGCCGGCCTTCAGCGCGGCGACCTTGGCGATCACCGAACCCTGCTCGCCGATCGGCGAGACCACGCCCATCACCACGTCGTCGAGCGCGGCGGGGTCGAAGTCCAGGCGTCTCTGCAGCTTGACCAGCAGCCCGGCCAGCAGGTCGACCGGCTTGACCTCGTGCAGGCTGCCGTCCTTCTTGCCCTTGCCGCGCGGCGTGCGGATGGCGTCGAACACATAGGCTTCGGTCATCGGGGTAACTCCTCAGCAGGAAATCGGACAAAAAAGGCAGTATAGACATTTAACCAAGCAATTGCTCGATTAAATTGAAACCGACGCTCCCGGCCCGCCGGCCCGCCGCGTGCCACCGCTCAGCCACCCTCGAAATCGCCATGCCGCCCGGCACCGCCGGCAAAGCGCGCGGCGCCCGCCAGCGCGGCGCCGATGCAGCGCTTGCCGCCGTCCCACTCGCGCTGCAGGGCCTGGGGCAAGGGCCAGTCCCACTGCGTCAGCGCACTCAGCCGGTCGGCGCGCAGCGTGGCCTGCGGAAAGGCCGCCAGCTCGCGCGCCAGGGCAATGGCCGCCGCGCGCGCCGTGCCGGCCGGCACCACGCGGTTGGCCAGGCCCATGGCCAGCGCCTCGGCGGCGTCCACCCGGCGCCCGGTCAGGATCAGGTCGAGCGCGCGGCTCTGGCCGATCAGGCGCGGCAGGCGCACGGTGCCGCCGTCGATCAGCGGCACGCCGAAGCGCCGGCAGAAGATGCCGAAGTAGGCGTCCTCGGCCATCACGCGCAGGTCGCACCACAGGGCCAGCTCGGTGCCGCCGGCCACGGCCGCGCCTTCCACCGCCGCGATCACCGGCTTGGACAGCAGCAGGCGCGAGGGGCCCATGGGGCCCAGGGGCTGCACGTCGGCGGCGTCGAACTCCAGCTCATCCTGCAGGCGCTGGGCGGCGCCGGCGTCCTGGCGCGCCAGCCGCGCGCCGGCCTGCAGGTCCCAGCCGGCGCAGAAGTGGCCGTGCGCGCCGTGCAGCACCGCCACCCGGGCGGTGGCGTCGGCCTCGAAGGCCATGAAGGCGGCGTGCAGGGCGCGCGCGGTGGCCGCGTCCACGGCGTTGCGCACGTCGGGGCGCTCCAGTGTGACGACGGTGACGGTGTCGATCTGCTCGACGCGGACTTCGGTCATGGGCTTGCGGCTGCTAAGGGTTTTTCGGGGATGCGGCCAGCGCATCGCGCCCTTAGAGTCTGACGAATTTTGGCAACGCACAGCATTGGGGATAGCGTGGAGTTCATCCAACTGGTGATCAGCGGCGTGGCGCAGGGTTGCATCTACGGCCTGATCGCGCTCGGCTTCGTGCTGATCTACAAGGCGACCGAGACCGTCAGCTTCGTGCAGGGCGACCTGATGATGCTGGGCGCCTTCTGCGGCTACGTCGGCATGACGCTGCTGGGTTTTCCGTTCTGGCTGGCGGTGCTGGCCAGCATCGCCGCCATGGGCCTGTTCGGCGTCGGCATGGAGCGCGCGGTGATCCGCCCCATCCTGGGCCAGCCGGCCTTCACCATCGTCATGCTGACCATCGGCATCGGCTACGTGGCGCGCGGCGCGATCACCATGATCCCCGGCATCGGCACCGAGACCCACGCCCTGCCGGTGCCCTACAAGGATCAGATCTGGAACCTGGGCGCGCTGGTGCTCAGCGCCGAGCAGATGGTGGTGATCGCCGTCACCGCCGTGCTGTGCGCCGGCCTGTACGCGCTGTTTCGCTTCACGCGGCTGGGCATCGCCATGCAGGCGGCGTCGCAAAACCAGCTGGCCGCGTACTACATGGGCATCCCGGTCAAGCGCCTGAACGGCCTGGTGTGGGGCCTGGCCGCCGCCGTGGCCGCCATCGCCGGCCTGCTGCTGGCGCCCATCACCTTCGTGTACGCCAACATGGGCCTGATCGGCCTGAAGGCCTTTCCGGCCGCGGTGGTGGGCGGCTTCGGCAGCCTGCCGGGCGCCATCGTGGGCGGGCTGGTGATCGGCGTGGTCGAGTCGCTGTCGGGCTTTTACCTGCCCGAGGGCTTCAAGGACATCGCCGCCTACATCGTGGTGCTGCTGATGCTGATGGTCAAACCCAACGGGCTGTTCGGCGAGCGGCTCACCAAGAAGGTCTAGCAGGTTTCTGACGATGCGTTTCATTTTCAAGACCAGCTACGAGCAGGACATCCGCCTGGCCAAGCACGGCGGGCACGTGTTCTGGTACGGGCTGCTGCTGCTGGGCCTGGTGGCGGCGCCCTGGCTGCTGCCCGAATACTGGCTGGCGCAGCTGACCTTCATCCTGATCTACGGCATCGCCGGCCTGGGGCTGATGCTGCTGTCGGGCTACACCGGGCAGATCTCGCTCGGGCACGCGGCCTTCCTGGGCGTGGGCGCGTACACGCAGGCGGTGCTGGCCAACGCCGGCTGGCCGTTTCCGCTGGCGATGGGGGGCGCCGCCGTGCTGGCCGCCGCCGTGGGCGTGGTGGTGGGCCTGCCGGCGCTGCGCGTCAAGGGCATCTACCTGGCCATCGCCACGCTGGCCTTCGGCTTCATCGTCGAGGAGGGCTTTGCCCGCTGGGAAAGCGTGACCGGCGGCAACGCCGGCCTGTCGGTGCAGGCGCCGTCGTTTTTCGGCCAGGCGATCGAGTCGACCGGGGGCTTCTACACGCTGTGCCTGGCCACCGCCGTGCTGGCCACGCTGGGCATCGTCAACCTGCTGCGCGCGCCCACCGGCCGCGCCTTCGTGGCGATCCGCGACTCCGAAATCTCGGCCCAGAGCATGGGCATCAACCTGGCGCGCTACAAGACGCTGTCGTTCGCGCTGTCGGCCGCGCTGGCCGGCCTGGCCGGGGCGCTGTACGCGCACAAGATCCAGTTTCTGACGCCCGACCAGTTCAACATCCTGCAGTCCATCGACCTGCTGCTGCTGGTTGTCATCGGCGGCCTGGGCTCCATCCACGGCGCCTTCCTGGGCGCCATCTTCCTGATCGCCATGCCGCAGTTGATCGCCCTGGGCAAGGACTGGCTGCCCGACGCCATCGGCCAGGCGCCCGGCCTGCAGGCGGTGGTCTACGGCGTGGTGCTGGTCGGCTTCGTGCTGTTCGAGCCGCTGGGCCTGTACGGCCGCTGGCTGAAGATGCGCACCTGGCTGCAGCTGTTCCCCTTCTACCAGCGCGGCATGTTCAAGCGCCAGAAGTCGTTCCAGAAATCGGATCGTTTGAAATGAGCGCCGACGTCCTGCTTTCCGCCAAGAACCTCAGCGTGCGCTTCGGCGGCGTGCTGGCCGTGAGCGACGTCAGCTTCGACGTGCGCGCCGGCGAGGTGTTCACCCTGATCGGGCCCAACGGCGCCGGCAAGACCACGGTGTTCAACCTGATCAGCCGCTTCTACCAGCCCACCAGCGGCCGCATCGAGTACGCCGGCCCGCAAGGCCGGATCGACCTCACCGCACAGGCGCCGCACCAGGTGGCCTCGCTGGGCATCGCGCGCACGTTCCAGAACATCGAGCTGTTCGAGCACGCCAGCGTGCTGCACAACCTGCTGGTGGGGCGCCACACGCACCGCCAGACGGGCTTCTGGAGCGAGCTGCTGTTCACCCCCGCCACGCGCCGCGCCGAGCTGGCCGCGCGCGAGCACGTCGAGCGCGTGATCGACCTGCTGGACCTGCAACGCTTTCGCGACCTGCTGGTGGCCGGCCTGCCCTACGGCGTGCGCAAGGTGGTCGAGCTGGCGCGCGCGCTGTGCGCCGAGCCGCGCCTGCTGCTGCTGGACGAACCCTCGTCGGGCCTGAACGTCGAGGAGACCGACGACATGGCCTTCTGGATCCAGGACATCGTGCACGAGCTGGGCGTGACCGTGCTGATGGTGGAGCACGACATGGGCCTGGTCTCGCGCGTGTCCGACCGCGTGGTGGCGCTCAACCAGGGCGAGGTGCTGGCCATGGGCACGCCGGCCGAGGTGCAGGCCGACGCCGGCGTGGCCGAGGCCTATCTGGGCTCGGTCGAGGACGTGTCCTCGCTGCGGAGGGCGGCATGAGCAATATCGTGCTTCAGCTGGCCAACGTCGAGAGCTCCTACGGCCCCATCAAGGCCATCCGCGGCGTCAGCCTGCAGGTCAGCCAGGGGCAGATCGCCACCGTGCTGGGCAGCAACGGCGCGGGCAAGACCACCATCCTCAAGACCATCAGCGGCATCATCGACCCGCTCAAGGGCAGCGTGCATTTCAAGGGCGAGAACATCACCGCCAACGACCCCACGGCCGTCGTGCGCCGGGGCCTGATGCATGTGCCCGAGGGGCGCGAGGTGTTTGCGCTGCTCTCGGTGCGCGAGAACCTCATGATGGGTGCCTACACGCGCGGCGACCGCGACGCGGTGGCGCGGGACCTGGAGCAGGTCCATGCCTACTTCCCCATCCTGAAGGAGCGCGGCCACCAGGATGCGGGCCTGCTTTCGGGCGGGCAGCAGCAGATGCTGGCGATCAGCCGCGCGCTGATGGCCGCGCCGGAACTCATCCTGCTCGACGAGCCCAGCCTGGGCCTGTCGCCGCGCCTGACCAAGGAAATCTTCGAGATCGTGGTGCGCATCAACCGCGAGCGCGGCACCACCATCCTGCTGGTGGAGCAGAACGCCAACATGGCGCTGAACGCCGCCGACTACGGCTACGTGCTGGAAAACGGCCGCATCGTGATGGAAGACACCTGTGCCCACCTGCGCGAGAAGGAGGACATCAAGGAGTTCTACCTCGGCATGAAGGAATCCGGCGTGCGCGGCGAGCGGCGTTGGAAGAAGAAGAAAACTTGGAGATAAGCTCGTGTCGAACTTGTGGGATCTGTCGCACATCCAGCCGCGCACCGACGTCGTGGTGCCCGGCGACACCATTGCCGCGATGTTCTGGAACGCGGTGGCGCAGCGTGGCGACAGCGTGTGGCTGCGCGAGAAGGACCTGGGCCTGTGGCGCAGCTGGACCTGGACGCAGGTGGGCGAGGCGGTGGCCGAGATCGCCGGCGGCCTGATGAGCCTGGGCCTGGCGGCCGGCGAGACCGCCTCGATCCTGTCCAACACGGTGCCCGAATGGGTGCTGGCCGACCTGGCGGTGCTGTCGTGCGGCGGCGTGGCCAACGGCATCTACCCCACCGACGCCGCCAGCCAGGTGCACTACCTGTGCGAGGACTCGCGCACGCGCGTGCTGTTCGTCGAGGACGACGAGCAGCTGGACAAGGCGCTGGAGGTGCGCGAGCAACTGCCGCTGCTGGCCCGGATCGTCGTGTTCGACATGGAAGGCCTGCGCGACATGGATGACCCGCAGGTGATCAGCCTTCATGCCCTGCGCGAGTTGGGACGCGCCTACAACCGCCAGCACCCGGACGAACTCAAGCGCCGCGTGGCGGCGGTCAAGCCCCACGACCTGGCGATCCTGGTCTACACCTCGGGCACCACCGGCAAGCCCAAGGGCGCCATGCACCGGCACTCGGCACTGGTCTATACCGCGCGCGGCTACAACACGCTGATCGCGCGCAGCGAGCAGGACGAGTGCATGTGCTTTCTGCCGCTGTGCCACATCGCCGAGCGCATGGGCGGCGAGTACTACTCGCTGTACACGGGGGCCAAGCTCAACTTCGTCGAGAACCCCGACACCGTGCCCGAGAACGTGCGCGAGATCGCGCCCACCGTCTTCACCGCCGTGCCGCGCGTGTGGGAGAAGTTCTATTCCGGCGTCACCATCGCGCTGAAGGAGAGCACGCGCCTGCAGCAGGCGGCCTACGCCTGGGCCATCGACGTGGGCCGGCAGATCGCCGATCGCGTGCTGGCCGGACAGCCGGTGCCGGCTCTGCTCAAGGCGCGCTTTCGGCTGGCGCGCTGGCTGGTGCTGGACAACGTGCGCAAGATGATCGGCATCCACCGCGCGCGCTACCTGGTGACGGGCGCGGCGCCGATCTCGCCCGAGCTGGTCAAGTGGTATTTGTCGCTGGGCGTGCCCATGCTGGAGGTGTGGGGCATGACCGAGACCTGCGGCGCCTCCACCGGCGTGCCGGTGACGCGCATCAAGCCCGGCTCCATCGGGCCGGCGGCCGACTTCAACCAGATGCGCCTGGATGCGGCCACGGGCGAGATCCAGGTCAAGGGCCCCAACGTGTTCGCCGGTTACCTGAACCTGCCCGAAAAGACCGCCGAGACCTTCACGCCCGACGGCTGGCTGCGCACCGGCGACGTGGGCACGGTGGACGCCGAGGGCTTCTACCGCATCACCGACCGCATGAAGGACATCATCATCACCGCGGGCGGCAAGAACATCACCCCCAGCGAGCTGGAAAACGAGCTCAAGTTCAGCCCCTACGTGACCGATGCGGTGGTGATCGGCGACGCGCGTGCCTACCTGACGGTGATCATCATGATCGACCAGGAGAACGTCGAGAAATTCGCGCAGGACCACGACGTGCCGTTTTCCAACTACGCCAGCCTGACGCGCGCGCCCGAGGTGCAGGCGCTGATCCAGGGCGTGATCGACGAGGTGAACCGCAAGTTCGCCCGCGTCGAACAGATCAAGAAGTTCTTTTTGCTCGACACCCAGCTCACGGCCGAGGACGAGGAGCTGACGCCCACCATGAAGCTCAAGCGCAAGCTGGTGCAGACCAAGTACGCGCCGCAGATCGAAGCCATGTACGGCCACTGAAACACGGCCGTATCAGGGAAATCACCGCCGCCCTCGGCGCTACATCCATCCACAATTCGCCCATCAACCCAAGGAGGCCCCTGCCCATGAAACGCACCCTGTTTTCCCTCGCCTGCGCGCTGGCCGTCGCGGCTGGCCCGGCCATGGCCCAAAGCCAGGGCGTGAGCAAGACCGAGATCACCGTCGGCACCATCCAGGACCTGTCGGGCCCGCTGGCGGGCTTCGGCAAGCAGGCGCGCAACGGCATGCAGCTGCGCGTGGACGAGATCAACGAGCAGGGCGGCATCAACGGCCGCAAGCTGGTGTTCAAGTCCGAGGACTCGGGCTACGACCCCAAGCGCGCCGTGCTGGCGGCGCAAAAGCTGGTCAACCAGGACCACATCTTCGCCATGCTCGGCCACATCGGCACGGCCCCCAACATCGCCACCTTCCCGGTGCTGTTTCCCAAGAAGGTGATCAACTTCTACCCGCTCACCGGCGCGCGCGAGATGTTCGAGCCGCCCAACCTGAACCTCAAGTTCGGCTTCAGCGTGCCCTATTACGACCAGACGCGCACCGGCACGCCACGGCTGGTGAAGGAAAAGGGCGCCAAGAAGGTCTGCGCGCTGTACCAGGACGATGAGTTCGGCCTGGAGGTGATGCGCGGCGCGGAGGACGGCCTGAAGACCATCGGCATGCAGTTGGCCGAGAAGACCACCTACAAGCGCGGCGCCACCGACTTCTCCTCGCAGGTGGCCAAGCTGAAGTCCGCCGGCTGCGACTTCGTGGTGATGGGCACCGTGATCCGCGAAACCATCGGCGCCATCGGCGAGGCACGCAAGACCGGCTACAACCCCACCTTCATGGGCACCACGGCCTCTTATACCGACCTGATCCACAAGCTGGGCGGCAAGGCCATGGACGGCTTTTACTCCACCTCGGCCATCCAGGTTCCGTACCTGGACGATGCCTCGCAGCCGATCCGCTTCTGGGCCAACAAGTACAAGACCAAGTTCAACGAGGATCCGGGCGTGTTCTCGGTCTACGGCTACGAGATCATGGACAACTTCATCCAGGGCGCGCAGCGCGCCGGCCCGAACCTGACGACCGAGAGCTTCATCAAGGGCATGGAAAGCGCGCCCATCGAGCCCGACATGTTCGGCAGCGACACCCTCACCTACACGGCCAAGAAACGCCTGGGCACCGAGCGCTCGCGCCTGTCGCAAATCCAGGACGGACGCTGGAAGGTGGTGTCGGACTACTTCAAGTAAGCCAACCGGCCATCACGCCCCGAGCCGCCCGCGGGCGGCTTTTTTATTGTCCAATCAGGCTGCAGCCCGCATGCAGAAATCGCAAGCAGCTATTTTTTCAGGACTTGTCACGTCCCATCACCCCAGGCCTTCTGCGCCAGCGCCTCGAACTGCTGGCGCAGCCGGTGCTTCTGCACCTTGCCGGTCGAGGTGGCCGGCAAGGCGTCGACGAAGTGGATCAGCTTGGGCACCTCGTAGTCGCCCAGCTGCGCGCGGCAGTGCGCCTCCAGCGCCGCCACATCCACCTCGGCACCAGGCTTCTTGACCACGAAGGCGCACACCGCCTCGGCCCAGCGCGGGTGCGGCAGGCCGATCACGCCGACGCCGGCGACACCGGGGTGCGCCAGCAGCACGGACTCGATCTTGACGCTGGCCACGTTCTCGCCGCCGGTCTTGATCATGTCCTTCTTGCGGTCC
>OEIU01002386.1_pt1 | contig 10127 bp, 10 predicted proteins | sample 1539221 | NCBI WGS metagenome assembly OEIU01 (sample SAMN03792071, study PRJEB22550) | activated sludge metagenome | feature: wastewater treatment plant; material: activated sludge; isolation source: Wastewater treatment plant of a petroleum refinery complex | place: Argentina: Zarate | collected... | reverse complement strand
GCTGAAGGTGGCGTACTGGGCGAACGTACCCAATAACTTCACCCCGTACGACCCGTTCAATGTCGACAATCGCATGATTCTGCCGCGACCGGCGCTGCTCGAGGACTTCGACGACCTCAGCGGCGATCCAGCTTCACCCGACTACTACACCAAGCGCCTGGGCACCGAGCAGAACCCGAACTCCGCGCTGGTCTTTCTGAATGGCGGCACCGCGGTGCCGCCGGCGAAGCCGAACAATAGCGCCTTCGACTTCCTGCAGAACGGCTCCGACGGCAGCGCGATCACGTCGGCGGACTACACCGGTCTGCCTGCGTCGCTGCGAACGGCAGATCAAGGGATCGCGGCGCTGACGCTCGACGAGTTCCGCGACATCGCGCTGGTGTATGCGCCGCATCCGGCGGTGGCTGGCCCGAAGGAAGTGAACACGCTCGTCAAGGATCATTGCGAGCTCAGCCGCTTTCGCTTCGCGGTCATGGACTCGCTGCCCAACCAGTCCGATCCAGGAAGCGTGAATCCTCGCGACTCCAGCCAGTGGAGTATCGATAGCAGCTACGCGGCCATCTATTACCCATGGCTGTACGTCTCCGATCCGCAGACCGGTGCTCGGGTCAAAGTGCCGCCTGGAGGCTACGCGCTCGGCGTCTACGCGCGCACCGACACCGATCGCGGCGTGTTCAAGGCTCCGGCAAACGAGATCGCGCGCGGCGTGCTGGATCTCGAATACGACATCAATGACAAACAGCAGGACACGCTCAATCCGCGCGGCGTGAACGCGATCCGCAAGTTCCCCGGCCGCGGCATCCGCATCTGGGGCGCGCGCACGCTTACCTCGAATGCGCTGTGGAAGTACGTGTCCGTGCGGCGCCTGTTCATCTTCCTGGAACGCTCGATCTACGAGGGCACGCAGTGGGTGGTGTTCGAGCCCAATGACTATGCGTTGTGGGCCCGCGTGAAGGACACCATCCGCCTGTTCCTGCGCAGCCAGTGGCGCCAGGGAGCGCTGTTCGGCCGCACCGAGGACGAGGCGTTCTTCATCACCTGCGACAAGACCACGATGTCGCAGGACGACATCCTGAACGGACGGCTGATCTGCGAGATCGGCATCGCGCCTGTGCGTCCCGCGGAGTTCGTGATCTTCCGCATCTTCCAACAGACCGCCGAAGCGCAGCGTTGAGGAGAACACCATGGCCGACCGCATCGACCCGATTCGAAATTATCGCTTCCGCCTGGTGTTCGACGGCACGGATATCGGCGGCTTCAGCGAGGTGATGATCGGTGAGAGCACCACCGACGCCGTCGACTACCGGGAGGGCAACGAGCCCGCGCACGTGCGCAAGCTCTCGGGCCTGACCAAGTACGGCAACATCACGCTGAAGAAGGGCGTGACCAACTCCACCGCGCTGTGGGACTGGCACAAGGCCATCGTCGCCGGGCTGGTGGCGAAGAACCGGAAGCAGGTGGCGATCGCCGTGCTCGATGAAGCTGGCGAAATGAAGGCGCGCTTCGTCGTCAGCGAGGCCTGGCCCATCAAGTACGACCCGAGTGACCTGTCCGGCAAAGGCAACGAGGTGTTCATCGAGTTGCTCGAGCTGTGCAACGAAGGCATCGAGCGTGCCCAATGAGCCACCATCCAGAGCTGCCGTTCCAGACGCGCGTCGACTTCACGCTACCACGTGGCTACGTGGACGCGCAGGGCGTGCTGCACCGGAACGGCGTCATGCGCCTGGCCACGGCGGCCGACGAAATCCTGCCGCTGCGTGACCCTCGCGTGCAGCAGAACCCGGCCTATCTTTCAATTGCTGTGCTGGCGCGCGTAGTCACGCGCCTCGGCAGCATGACCGAGCTGGACACCGGCACCATCGAGGGCTTGTTCGCCACCGACCTCGATTTCCTGCAACGGCTCTACGAGCGCATCAACTCCGCGGACGACGTCGAAGCCTCGGTGGCGCAGGCGGTACCGCGCATGCGGCGGGTGGCCGAATCGTGAGGACCTATCCGCGCAAGGAGCTGTACGAGGAGTTGGCGTTCATCGCGTACCACTTCCACTGGACGCGCGATGAGCTGCTTCAGCTCGAACACGCCGAACGCCGACGCTGGTGCCGGGAGATCTCGTCGATCAACGAGAAGCTTGATGGCACGCCGGCCGATCCATTCCGGGACCTGTGAACCATGGCTCGCGTCGACCCTTATCGCGCTTTCCGGTTCCGCGTCGAGTTCGACGGCATCGAACACGGCGGCTTCGCGCGTGTGAAGGGCATGGCGCGCGAAACCAAGGTCGATTCCTACCGCGAGGGCGGCGTGAACGATCACGAGCACAAATTCGCCAATATCACCACCTTCGGCAATCTCGTGCTGGAGCGCGGACTGGCGGACGACTATCTCTGGTGGTGGCACGAGCAGGTGATCAGCGGCTCTCAGTTCAAGCGCCGTCCGATCGCGGTGATATTGCACGACGAGACCGACCAGCCGGTCTGGCGGTGGCTGTTCGAGCGCGCCTTCCCGGTGAAATGGTCGGGCACGGACCTGGACGCGGTGTCATCGCAAATGGTCGTGCAGAGCGTCGAGTTCGCCCATCACGGGTTCAGACGCTCATGAAGCTCGTGATCCAACATCGATCGCCGCGCTCGTTCCGCACGACATGCGCTCGCATCGCGCACCTTGTGCGCGAGTACAGCGGACTTCGTGGCGTAGCGCTGCGTCTGAGGCGTCCATCGAAGGCGCCGACAATGGCGCCTCGGAAGAACCGCTACATCGATGCGCGCACATCTATCGAGTCGCGCGCTGAACGGCATTTGCACTTCAGTCAACACCTGCATCTGACGTTGTTTAGCAGCTCCGTGCTCGGCGCTTCTGTCACGCGCGTCGGCGAACTGCGTGATGTCTCATCCACAGGACGCGCGCAGCGGCACTGGCGCCAAGCCCGCAGCTGGCTGATGCCCGCTCGCTCGACCGTCACGCCGCCGCCCGCACGGGCTTTCGATGAAACTCCGCGCGCCACTGAGCTTGCGACGCAATGGCGTGCGGCTCCGATCCGCAACCGGCGATACTCGGAAGCGCTCATACCAGCGAGTCCGCGCAGGGCTCGCGCAGCGTCATCGACATCCAGCCGCGAGCAGGTTCTGGTTCAAACTCGCGCGCCACACATTCTGGCTCGCATGCGTCTTGCAGCTCGAGAGCAAGAGTTAGCGGCGGAGGCGGAGAGGGCAGCGCGTACGGTCGCGCTCCGTCACCGCACCGCCATCAGCGTTCGCAATCGCGCCGATGCTGCTATCGAGAAGCAGGCGGGAACCCAACGATACAGTCCGCCGATCCGGCCGGTAGCACTCACTTATCGGAAGGCCACCACCGGCGCACCGACGCAGGAGCGTGGAATGGATCTCATGGAGCTGGCACGCGGCGAATTCACGCCTCGACCCGGAAACATGGCGTCGTCAGCGACCTCCACCGCCACCCGTCAATCCGCTTCGACGCCGGCGATGCCGCGATTTGATGGCCGCATGCTCGACGGTCTGGCCGACGACATCATCCGCCGCATCGACAAACGCGCGCGTGTCGAGCGCGAGCGGCGCGGGATCTAGGAGCGGCACATGGGTCTGGAACGAGCAACCATCGAAGTACTGGCGGGCAACCAGTCCGGACAGCGCATCGAAGTGCTGTTCAATCCGACCGAGTACAGCATCGAGCGCGCCAACACCTATAAGGGCACCTCCATTCCGGGGCTGTCGGGCCCGCTGCTGCAGTTCATCAACGGCGAAGCGGATACGCTCGCCATGGAACTGTTCCTCGACGATCGTACCGACAAGCCCGAGCGCGGACTGCCCACTGTGCACCAGCGCCTGGATCAGCTGGTGGGCCTGCTGGAGATCGACAGCGATCTGCACGCGCCGCCGCCGGTGGCGTTCGTGTGGGGCAAGCTGTACTTCAAGGCGATCATCGAGAAGATGTCGCGCAAGATCACCATGTTCCATCCCGACGGAACACCGGCGCGCGCGACGCTCACGGCCAGCTACAAGGAATACAAGACGCTGCCCGAACTGGTGCGCGATCCGCCGCTGCAGTCGGCGGACAAGAGCAAGCGACGCGTCATCACCGGCTGCGACAGCCTGTGGCTGCTGGCCGCACGCGAGTACGACGATCCGAAGCTGTGGCGCGAGATCGCCGAGCACAACGATCTCGACGATCCGCGCGAGATTCGTCCGGGCCAGTGGCTCATCGTTCCCTCGCTGGAGAAAGCCGATGGATCTGGCAGCGGTCGCTGACAGCTACGCGCAGTTCTTCGTGCCGGCCTTCGCGATCCGCGTGGGCGACCAGGACCTCGTGCGCCAGCGCGCCATCGGCGTGAGCCAGGTGGAAGTCGATCTCGCGTTGAGCGCGGCGGGCCGCTTCAGCTTTACCGTGGTGAATTGCTACAGCCACAAGAAGCAGGCGTTCCTCAACGGCTTCGGCGATCCCATCCTCGACGTGCTGACCTTCGGTGCGTCGGTGGAGATCGCCCTTGGATATCGCGATCATGAGCGTCTCCCGGTGCTGCTCACCGGCATGATCACGGAGATCTCCACCGGCTTCAACGAAACCGGGACACCGGAACTGTCGGTCTCGGGCTACGACCACGCGTTTCCGATGATGCTGGGCAAGCGTTCGCAGAGCTGGTCGAAGCGTACCGACAGCGACGTGGTGGCCGCGCTGGCACGCGAGCACAACCTGGAAACCGACATCCAGAGCACCACCGAGGAGCGGCCGCAGATCGAGCAGAACCAGGAGAGCGACCTCGAGTTCCTGAAGAAGCTCGCCACGCGCAATCACTTCGAGTTCTACGTCGACCCGAAGAAGCGCCTGCGCTTCGGCAAGCCGCGCGACCGCGGGACCGGAGTGGTGCAGTTGAACTACGGCCAGGGACTGCTGAGTTTCAAGCCGGAAGCGAATCTCGCCGCCCAGGTTTCCGAAGTGCACGTCTACGGCTGGAACAAGGATCGCAAGGAAGCGTATGTCGGCAAAGCGATAGCGGGCGAAGAATCCGGCCGCACCGGCGCGGGCAAGAGCGGCGGCGAGCTCGTGCGCAGCGCCATCGGCAAGCCCGCGATTCTCGAATTGCGCCAGCCCGTGTTCAGCGCCGCCGAGGCCAAGCGCCGCGCCGAGGCCGTCCTCAACGATCACGCCAAGAAATATCTGACCGGCGACGCCGAATGCCTCGGCCTGCCGACGCTGCTGCCGGATCACAACGTGACCTTCGGCAACCTGGGTGAGAAGTTCTCGCGCACCTATTACATCCAGCAGACCGTGCACAAGGTCGATGGCAACGGCTATCGCACGCGCGTGAAGGTCAAGGAGACCGCTGCATGAGCGCCGTTGCCGCGTTACCCGTCGAAGCCGAGATCGAAGCTGGCGGGTTCGTGAAGGGACTGGCCGTGGCCATCGTGCGCCAGAACAAGGACGACAGCGGGCAGGTGAGCGTGCGCGTGAGCTTTCCCTGGCACAGTCAGCCGCGCGACAGCTACGCCGCGCGCATCGCCGTGCCCATGGCAGGCAAGAAGATGGGCATGTACTTCGTGCCGGAAGTCGGCGACGAGGTGCTGGTCGGATTCGAGAAGGGCAGTCTCGAGCATCCGTTCGTGGTCGGTTGCCTGTGGAACGGCGCCGACCCATCACCGGAGACGAACAGCGACGGCAACAACGATCACCGCGTGATCCACACCCGCAAGGGACACCGGCTGTTCTTCGACGACGGCTCGCGTGGCGTGGTCACGCTGGAGCTCAACGACGGCAAGAAGCTCACGCTCGACGACGACGGCATCGTTCTCGACGACGGCAATGGCAACAAGCTGTCGATCCAGAGCTCGCAGGGATCTATGTCGTTGGAGGCATCGAGGTCGCTGTCCATCAAGGCGCCGCAGGTGAAGATCGAGGCGAGCGGCACGCTCGATCTCAAGGGTAGCGCTACCACCAATCTCCAGGGCGGCATCGTCAACATCAACTGAGGCGGCCATGGGATCTCCAGCAGCACGCGTCGGCGATCAGACCAGTCACGGCACTCCGCTGTTTGCCGGGCCAGGCGCGCTCAACGTGCTGATCGAGAAAATGCCCGCCTGGCGCGTCGGTATCGACGTGCACGTGTGCCCGCTGGTCAATGGCGTGCAGCCGCATGTCGGCGGCGTGGTCGCTATGGGCAGCAGCACAGTGCTCATCGGCGGTGCACCGGCGGCTCGCATGGGCGATTCCATCACCGAACCCGGCGGACCCAACAGTATCGCTCAGGGCGCGACCACCGTGCTCATCGGCTGAGGACATCATGGGAATCACGCGCGAACTGCAGGATGCCGACAAGCAGAAGACCTGGATGGGCCGTGGCTGGTCCTATCCGGTCATGGTGGATCCGCTTACCGGCGACATCGCCATGTCAGTGTACGAGGAGGACATCCGCCAATCGTTGCGCATCATCCTGAGCACCGCGCGCGGCGAACGCGTGATGCGTCCGGCCTTCGGCTGCGGCATCCACGAACTGGTTTACGACGTGCTCGACACGGCGCTGGTCACGCGCATAGAGGCGAGCGTGCGCGAGGCGGTCCTGCGCTATGAAGCGCGCATCGAGCTGCTCGAAGTATCGGTGGACACCAGCAACTTCCTGCGCGGCCACCTGGTGGTGCAGATCGAGTACCGTGTCCGCCAGACCAATCAGCGCGACAACTTGGTCTATCCCTTCTACTTCCGCGAAGGCGGACTGGGTGTCCGTGATGGAGGCAACACGTGATCGATCCGCCGGACTACGAAACGGCGCGACGCGCGCACTTCGAGCGCGAACTGCGCGAGCGCGCGCGCGTGTGGCTGCCTGAGTGGCAACCGCGCGATCGCGATATCGATCTTGCTGGCGCGGTCTTCGGCATCACCGCACGCCTCGCGGGCGAGGTGGCGCAACGTCTGAATCGGATTCCGGAGAAGAACTTCCGCGGCTTGCTGCATTGGTTGGGCATCCGTGGTGAAGCGGGGCGCGCAGCGCGCGTTCCTGTGGTGTTCGAGATGACAGCCGGCGCGGATGCGGTGCGCGCCGAGCGCGGTGTGCAGGTCCAGGCAGCGGGGCTGGAAGAGCCGGTGGTGTTCGAAACCGTCGAGCCCATGACGGTCACGCCGTCAGTGGTCACGTCCCTGCTCGCGACGGATCCTTCGGTTGACGCGTATTTCTCCGCGCCTCCCGGATTGCTGAGTCTCGATCTCCCGCAGGGACAGCTGGACAGCTGGGGCGTAGTGGTCGATGCGCCCGCGAGCAGCCGCAAGTTGCAGCTCGACCCGCCAAGCGGACTCACACCGGGCCTGGTACTCGAAAGCGAAGAACCATCGCCACGCCAGTTCACAGTGCTCGCCGTGGCGGACGGGCTGTGCGAAATCGATCCGGCGGTCGGCGAGGAGCACGATGAAAACACGGGTGGATTGAAGCAGGGCGGTCGCTCGCTTCCGGCCAACACGAGAATGAAGCGCGTGAAGGCTTTCGCGCCTTTTGGCGGCACGGCCCGCGACGCCCAACAACATGCGGTCTACATCGGCGCCAAGAAAACGCTGGACATCGAAGCCAAAGCGGTGCTGTCGCTGCTGGGCTGGGAAGAGCTCGCCGGCTACCAGTGGTCGTTCTGGGGCAAGGTCAACGACTCCGACAAGCCCGGCTGGATCAACATGGACTGGAAGCTGACGCAGCGGCAAACGAAAGTGCTGCTCAAGCCCCGGGGCAAGATCGAAGAGACCGAGATCAACAAGATCAAGAGCCGCTGGCTGCGCGGCTTGTGCAAGTCGCTGCCGAACGAGCGCGAGCCGCGATCGCTCGTGCCGCTCAAGGTATTCATCAACTGCGATCCCGATGAACCGTCACCGCCGGTCGAAATCGAAGGCGTGGCCAACGCTGCACCGCTGGTACTGAACACCGAGTTCTACCCATTGGGTCGTGAGCCTCGGTTGTTCGACGCCTTCTACCTCGGAAGCAGGGACGCCTTCTCCAAGCCGCGAGCGCGAGTGACCGCGCATTTCACCTTCGGCGACGCCTGGAGCAGTCCGCCCGCCGCCGCCACGAACACCAAGGCCGGTGCTGGCAATCCAATCCGACACGCGCTGTTCGCAGTCGGCATGGACAGTGCTCTGCGCGTCGTCGAAGTCGTCGAGATCAACAATGACTCCACGGTGAAGTTCCACAGTCCGCCACAGCCACCGGATGGCGCCGGACACTTCTTGAAACTGCGTGCTGGCGCGCGCCCCGGTGTGTGCCATCAAGGCGACACCACGCATGCAAGCGTGTTCGCGGGAAAAGAGGTGTGGTTGTGGAAGTCCCAAGACGACAAGTTTCCGGAAGGCTCGTGGGAGCCACTGGGGAGGCCAGTCGATCAGACGCCCACCAATGGCAACCGCGACCAGACCTTGCTGACCCGCAATGGCGCTGATACCGCGCTGTACGTGTACGCGCTGGTACAGGGAAAACTTCTCCGAAGAGAGTCGGTCGCGGGCGCAGAGTGGCAGCCGCAGTCGGTCGCGATCTCTACCGTGCGCATCGAGCTGGCGAGTGTTGTGCCGCTGGTCAACATGGATGCGGCCGCCGGAACGCCTCACGACCAGGACGGCTTGTTGGGCGTGGGTGCGGACGGCCGCCTGTACCTGCGGGATGGTGTCAGCACATGGACTGACATCACGCCGGCTGGCTACCGCGCCGACACGCAAATCTATCCATCGTTTTTCCAACTGCCTGGCTCCGCCTCGCGCCGCGTGATCTTCGCCGTCAAGACCCAGGACACGCCGGCCCTGCACATGCTCGTGCAGTTGGATCCGGCCGGCGTGGTTCCGATCAAGCAGTCGGAGGACATTCAGCTGCGGGGGACTGCGATCGAGGTATTCGCTCGCGGCACCGCCGTAGTCACCGCGTTCACGCTCGTGAACGCGGGTGTCGCCAGTCCCGCGCAGTGGGACCCGAACAGCACGGTGAGTTCGCGTGTCGTACCGATCGGTCTGCCGCCCGGGCCCGGCGACCTGACACAGGGTCCCGCCCGCGCCGGAGCGCGCCTGATGTTTCCGGGCTCACGCGGCGTCTTGCGTGTGATGACCTTCGATGCCTCGGCGCACGCTGACGATCCCAACGCGACAGTGTTCTCCGCCGCGCTGCTGGAGAGTTCCGCCAATCTGGTCAGCACGGAAAAGTATCGTCTGGACACCACGCCCGCCGAACCCGAGGAGAAGCAGGTCGCGGTCGTCGAAAGGGAAGTCGTGCTGGAGGAGAACCGCGGATTCGCTCTCATCCTCGATGACGCAGGTGTCACCACGAACGACCGCGCGGCCGTCGCGCTCTATCGAGACCAGAATCCGACCTTGTTCACCGGCACGATCGATAGCCAGGACCGGCTGCGGATCGCGTCGACGGACACGATCACCGACGTCGGCATGATGGTGTTCATCAACTGGGTCGATGCCGGCGTGGCCCATGATCGCCTGCTGCGCGTGCTCGCTCGCAGTGGCGACCGGATGGTCCTCGGTGTGTCGTTCCCGGCCGCCGCGAGCACAGTGCAGTACGTCCCCGTCGACAAGGTCGCTGACCTGACCGCGACGTTGCGGCCGGCACTCGAGGTGGACGCAAAGTTCGGCGGCGCCAACGCCACTTTCACGTTTCCCGACCTGGAACCAGTGCGGCAAAAATTCCTGGTCGGCGCCCCCCACGCCGACGCGACAAAGCGCTGGGTGGTATTGCGCGAAGCCTGGAGCGACGCGCCCGATGGGCCGGCGAAGATGAGCGCGGACGCTCTCAACGTGCACATCAAGGACGGGCAGCCGCCTCGCGGCAACAACCCACTGCTCTCCTGGGAGTTCTGGGATGGCAGCAGTTGGTGGCGCATTCCCGGCTTGACGGATAGCACCGACAGTTTCGTCACGAGCGGCGACGTTGAATTCTGCGTTCCGGAGAACATCGCCGAGACAGAGGTGGCCGGCCGCAAGAATTTCTGGGTCCGCGCGCGTCTGCTGGGCGGCGACTACGGCCGTGAATCCGTGAAGCTGGAGACGGACAGCACCGGCAAGGTGCAGACCGTCACACGCAGCACCGAGAACATCCGCGCTCCATTGGTGAACCAGGCGACGGTGACCTACCGCTTGTGCTGCCCGGTTATCCCCGA
>OEIU01002384.1_pt1 | contig 10134 bp, 8 predicted proteins | sample 1539221 | NCBI WGS metagenome assembly OEIU01 (sample SAMN03792071, study PRJEB22550) | activated sludge metagenome | feature: wastewater treatment plant; material: activated sludge; isolation source: Wastewater treatment plant of a petroleum refinery complex | place: Argentina: Zarate | collected... | reverse complement strand
GGTCCTCGCCGAGCGCGATCGCCTTGCCGTTGCCGACGAAGGGGAAGCGGCCGACCCGGATTTCGCGACCGCCCTCTTTCGCCCTGGCCTCGGTGAGCCCGACGGAGGCGACCTGCGGGTTGCAATAGGTGCAGCCGGGAATGAGGTTCTTGTCCATGGCGTGCGGGTGCAGGCCCTTGATCGCCTCGATGCAGACGACGCCCTCATGCTCGGCCTTGTGCGCCAGCATCGGCGGGCCCGCGACGTCGCCGATCGCGTAGATGCCGGGAACATTGGTCTTGCCGTAGCCATCGATCACGATGCAGCCGCGGTCGGTCCTGACGCCGAGTTTCTCAAGCCCAAGGCCTTCGATATTGCCGACCACGCCGACCGCCGAAATGACCCGCTCGAACTCGACCGTCTGCGGCTGCTTGCCGTCGTCGATGGTGGCGACGACGCTGTCGGCCTTCTTCTCCAGCTTCGTCACCTTGGTGTTTGAGAGGATCTTGATGCCCTGCTTCTCGAAGCGCTTGCGCGCAAGGCCGGCGATCTCGGCGTCCTCGACGGGCAGGATCTGCGGCAGCACCTCGACCACGGTGACGTCGGCGCCCATGGTGTGGAAGAACGATGCGAACTCGATGCCGATCGCGCCGGAGCCGACCACCAGCAGCGATTTCGGCATCCGCTCCGGCACCATCGCCTCGAAATAGGTCCAGACCAACTTCTTGTCGGGCTCGAGCCCCGGCAGCACGCGCGGCCGCGCGCCGGTGGCGAGGATGATGTGCTTTGCCTGATAGGCGCCCTCGCCCAGCGCGCCCTTCGGCGCTTCGGCCTGGGACTTCTTCACCGTGACCTTGCCGGGCGCGTCGACCGAGGCCTCGCCCCAGATCACCGTCACCTTGTTCTTCTTCATCAGGAAGCCGACGCCGTCATTCAGCCGCTTCGAGACGCCGCGCGAACGCTGCACCACGGCCTTCGGGTCGAACGCGACCTTCTCGGCGGAAAGCCCGTAATCCTTGGCGTGCTGCATGTAGTGATAGATTTCCGCCGAGCGGAGCAGCGCCTTGGTCGGGATGCAGCCCCAGTTCAGGCAGATGCCGCCGAGATAGGATTTCTCGATGATCGCGGTCTTGAAGCCGAGCTGGGCCGCGCGGATCGCGGTGACGTAGCCGCCCGGGCCGGAGCCGATGATGATGACGTCGAAGGATGTGTCGGCCATTGGCTACTCGCTCGTTCCCATCGTGCGCCCGGACTTGCTGCTTCTATCGTCATTGCGAGGAGCACTTGCGACGAAGCAATCCAGCTTGCCGGTGGTGAGATGGATTGCTTCGCTGCGCTCGCAATGACGGTGCGCCTCACACCATCATCATCACGGGATTTTCGATCAGCCGCCTGAACGCGCCGATCAACTCGGCGCCGAGCGCGCCGTCGATGGCGCGGTGGTCGCAGGACAGCGTCACGCTCATGATGTGCGCCGCCTCGATCTTGCCGTTGCGCACCACCGCCCGCTCCTCGCTGGCGCCGACCGCGAGGATGGTCGACTGCGGCGGGTTGATGACGGCGGTGAAGTGGCTGATGCCGAACATGCCGAGGTTGGAAACCGACGAGGTGCCGCCCTGATATTCCTGCGGCTTGAGTTTTCGTGTCCGCGCGCGGGCGGCGAGATCCTTCATCTCGTTGGAAATGGTCGACAGCGACTTGCTTTCGGCATTGCGGATGATCGGCGTGATCAGGCCGCCGGGCATCGCCACGGCGACGCCGACGTCGGAATGCTTGTGCTTGACCATGCCGGCCTCGGTCCAGCTCACATTGCAGTCGGGAACCTGCTGCAGCGCGACGGCGAGCGCCTTGATCACGAAGTCGTTGACCGACAGCTTGTAGAGCGGCTTCTTCTCCTTGTCCTTCGGAGCGGCCGCATTGATCTGCTCGCGCGCGTCGAGCAGCCGGCCGATGTCGCAGTCGATGGTCAGGTAGAAGGTCGGAATGCTCTGCGTCGCCGCGGTCAGGCGCTGCGCGATGGTGCGGCGCATGCCGTCGTGCGGCACGATATCGTAGGAGCCGGGCTCGAACAGCGCGAGAATCTGCTGGTCGCTCATCGCCGGCGCGATGCTTGGCGCGGCACCCGGCGCAGCGGCCGGAGCCTTCAGGCCCTTGCCGGATTTTGCGTCCTCGACGTCGCGCGCAATGACGCGTCCATGCGGACCGGAGCCGGTGATACGCGCTAGCTCGATGCCGGCGTCCTTGGCGAGACGGCGCGCCAGAGGTGACGAGAAGATGCGGGCGCGGCCGTTGCCCTTGGCGGCTGGCGCGGCCTGAGGTGCCGGCGCGGCGGGTGCAGCCACGGGCGCGGGAGCGGCGGCAGCAGGCTTCGGTGCCTCCTTGGCAGTCTCGGCAGGCTTCGGCGCAGGCGCAGCCCCCGCTCCGGCGCTCGCCGCCTTCACGTCCTCGCCGTCGCCGGCGAGCACCGCGATCACGTCATTGACCGGGACGTCCTGGGTGCCTTCGGGCACCAGGATCCTGGCAAGGGTGCCCTCGTCCACCGCCTCGACTTCCATCGTCGCCTTGTCGGTCTCGATCTCCGCGATGACGTCGCCGGACTTGACCTTGTCGCCCTCCTTCTTGAGCCACTTGGCAAGGTTGCCCTTTTCCATCGTCGGCGACAGCGCGGGCATCAGAATGTTGATCGGCATCGTCAGTGACCTTGTTGTGACCGCGGCGTGGTGGTGCCCATGTCAGTCGGCCGGTTGATTTCGGCTTCGAACATATCGACGATGCGCGAAAGCGCCTCGTCCTCGGTGTACTCGCTCTCGCGCGAATAGGCGCGCGCGGCGTGGCGGGCGATGTCGACCAGCAGCAGGCCCCACATGTCGGGCTCCTCGAAGGCACGCTGGAACGCGATCGAGAGGCCGCCGTCAACGACGAAGGCACGCAGGACTTCAGTGGCGTCCTCGCGGCCGATCACGTCGGGCGGCAGCGGCTGTTCGTTGGGACCGGCCATCTGTGCCAACCTACCGGTATGAAACGGCCTTGGCCGCGGCGACCACGTCGGCCACCGACGGCAATGCGAGCTTCTCGAGATTGGCCGCATAGGGCATCGGCACGTCCTTGCCGGAGACCCGCGCCACCGGCGCGTCGAGATAGTCGAAGGCGTTCTCCATGATACGGGCGGCGACTTCGGCGCCGACGCCGGACTGCTGCCAGCCCTCCTCGACCGTCACGGCGCGGCCGGTCTTCTGCACGGAGGCGATGACGGTTTCGGTATCCATCGGGCGCAGCGTGCGCAGGTCGATCACCTCGGCCTCGATGCCTTCCTTGGCAAGCTCATCAGCGGCCTTCAGCGCATAGCTCATGCCCATCGACCAGGCGACGATGGTGACGTCCTTGCCCTTTCGCACCACGCGCGCCTTGCCGATCGGCACGACATAGTCGTCGAGCTTCGGCACCTCGCCGGTATGGCCGTAGAGCACCTCGTTCTCGAGGAAGATGACCGGGTTGGGATCGCGGATCGCGGCCTTGAGCAGGCCCTTGTAGTCGGCGGCCGAAAACGGCGCGACCACCTTCAGGCCGGGGACTTGCGAGTACCAGGCCGAATAATCCTGGCTGTGCTGGGCGGCGACGCGGGCGGCGGCGCCGTTCGGGCCGCGGAACACGATCGAGCAGCCCATCTGGCCGCCGGACATGTACAGCGTCTTCGCCGCCGAATTGATGATCTGGTCGATCGCCTGCATCGCGAAGTTGAAGGTCATGAACTCGACGATCGGCTTCAGCCCGGCCATCGCCGCGCCGACGCCGACGCCGGCAAAGCCGTGCTCGGTGATCGGCGTGTCGATCACGCGCCGCGCGCCGAATTCCTGCAGCAGGCCCTGCGTCACCTTGTAGGCGCCCTGATATTCGGCGACCTCTTCGCCCATGATGAAGACGTCGCCGTCGCGGCGCATCTCTTCGGCCATGGCGTCACGCAGCGCTTCGCGGATGGTCTGGGTGATGAACTCGGTGCCTGCAGGGACATCGGGCTCCGGCTCGCTGACGGAAACGGGCGCGGTCGGATGATGCGAGGCCTTGGGTTGCGGCGCGTCCGTTTTGGCCTCGGCCGGCGGCGCTGACTCCGCGGCCCTGGCGGCGGGCGCCGGCGCCTTCGCCAGATCGGCGGCGTTCTCGCCGTCGGAGAGGATCATCGCGATCGGCGTATTGACGGCGACGTCGGCGGTGCCTTCCGGAATCAAAATCTTGCCGAGCGTACCCTCGTCGGTCGCCTCGACCTCCATCGTCGCCTTGTCGGTCTCGATCTCGGCGATGACGTCGCCGGACTTGATCGTCTCGCCTTCCTTTTTCAGCCACTTGGCGAGATTGCCCTTCTCCATCGTGGGCGACAGCGCAGGCATCAGAACTTGAATGGGCATGGGGGCTCCAGAACTTAAGTCTTTTGTTTGAGCATGATCTTGTCCGAAAACCGGTCTCCACTTTTCGGGATCATGCTCCGGCGCGCGCTTAGCGGTAGACGTCGGTCCAGAGTTCGGACGGATCGGGTTCGGGATCGTGCTGGGCGAAATCGGCCGAGGCGTTGACGATCTCGCGGACCTCGGCGTCGATCTTCTTCAACTCGTCCTCGCTGACCTTGGCGGCCAGCAGGCGATTGCGCACCTGCTCGATCGGATCGGAGTCGTGGCGGACCTTCTCGACCTCCTCGCGGGTGCGGTACTTCGCCGGATCCGACATCGAGTGGCCGCGGTAGCGGTAGGTCTGCATTTCCAGGATGAAGGGGCCGTTGCCGGCGCGGCACCAGGCGACCGCCTCATCGGCGGCGGCCTTCACCGCGCGCACGTCCATGCCGTCGACCTGCTTGCCCGGAATGTTGAAGGACGCCCCGCGCTTGGAGAAATCCGCCTGCGCGGAGGCGCGGCTGACCGACGTGCCCATGGCGTAGCGGTTGTTCTCGATGACGTAGACGACAGGGAGCTTCCACAGCTCCGCCATGTTGAAGCTCTCGTAGACCTGGCCCTGGTTGGCGGCGCCGTCGCCGAAATAGGCCAGCGAGACGTTGTCGTTGCCGCGGTAGCGGTTGGCGAACGCAAGGCCGGTGCCGAGCGAGACCTGGGCGCCAACGATGCCGTGGCCGCCGTAGAAGTGCTTTTCCAGGCTGAACATGTGCATGGAGCCGCCCTTGCCCTTGGAATATCCGCCGCGGCGACCGGTGAGCTCGGCCATCACACCGTTGGCGGACATGCCGCAGGCCAGCATGTGGCCGTGGTCCCGGTACCCGGTTATGACCTGATCGCCCTCCTTGAGGGCCATCTGCATCCCGACCACGACGGCTTCCTGGCCGATATAGAGGTGGCAGAAGCCGCCGATCGCACCCATGCCGTAGAGCTGGCCGGCCTTTTCCTCGAAGCGGCGGATCAGGAGCATGTCCCGCAGTGCGGCCAATTCCTGCGCCTTGGTGAATTCCGGAGGGGATCCGTTTGCCTGCCCTGTTTCTTTCGCGACGACGCTTTTCTTGGGTGCAGCCATGGCAATTCCGGGTGAGAAGAGAGACGGGATAAGCCCTCTCTATCCCAACTCAAACCGCCGTGAAAGGATTGCGTGCGCTGGGGAAAATATTGCTATGCCGCACTGCAACGCGGGCAGCGACATTTTCGAAATCGAATTCGCGGTTTTTTGAAATTTGCAGACCGGCGATGCCTGCATGCACGTGACGGCTGCGACATTCGCGCCGTCCGCGTCGGACAATCAGTTCGGCTTGATGATCCGGACGAGGTCGCGCGGATTGGCGTAGTCGAGCTGGAAGCGCGCACGCTCGTCCAGCATGTCAGGATCGACCCGGTCGGAGCGCAACAGCGACACCCGCTGCTCGCCCTGCGCCCGCTCGCGCTTCAGCCGCGCCAGCTCCGAGGTCAGCGCGATGATTTCCTGATCAAGCTCCTGCCGCGCGTTCAGCCCATACTTGCCGGTATAGGCGTTGACGCCGAAATAGCCGACCATCAGCGCCGCTATCGTGTAGAGCGCGAGCCCGGTCAGGATGGATTTCAGTCGCGTGCGGGAAACCATGCGCCAAGATGCGATGGCCGGGTTAATGGATTCCTAATGAAGCAGAGCTTGCTGCCTCCACCGTCGTTGCGGGGAGCTCGCGACAAAATTGCAAAGCAATTTTGCGCTGAAGCGAGGAAGCAATCCATCTATCCCGCGCCGCGCGATGAATTGCTTCGCGGAGCCTGTCATCCGGCGGCGCTTCGCGCCGACCGGGTGGCTCGCAATGACGCCGAGAGGTCCGTTATCTGTTCTGCTTCTCGATGAACGCGGCAAACGCGTCGATATATTGCTGCAGCACCTTCTGCACCGCTTCCTTGGTAAGCTGGCCCTTGTCGTCGAAGGCATCGCCGACGCCGTTCAGGTAGATTTCGGGCTGGCCGAGGATCGAGCCGGAAATGCCGGGCAGGATGTTCTGCAGATGCTTGGCCGCGGCGACGCCGCCGAGCGCGCCGGGCGAGTTGGCGACGATGCCGATCGGCTTGCCGAGGAACGAGCTCTTGCCATAGGGGCGCGAGGCGACGTCGATCGCATTCTTGAGCACGCCCGGGATCGAGCGGTTGTATTCCGGCGTCACGAACAGCACGCCGTTCGACTTCTGCAGCTTTTCGCGCAAGCCTAGCCAGTCGGCTGGCGGCGCGGCTTCCAGGTCCTGGTTGAAGAAGGAAATGCCCTCCAGCGTGGTCACGTCGAGCTTGAGCGAGGCCGGCGCCAGTTTTGCGAGCGCATTGGCGACCTTGAGTGAAAAGCTCTCCTTGCGGAGACTGCCGACGATCGTGACGATGGTATGGGTGGCCATTTAGATATCCCTTGGTGAAGCAAAAGCGCCTGCGCTCTCATAAGCCTGATCGGCCAAAAGATGCAAGTGCATGAACAGCACAATTTTGGAAACGCTGCGTACCCGTCGTGAACGCACGCGCGTCGCCGCAGGCAACCACCGAGGGCAGCCTGCTACGTCACGTCATCAAGATCGCGCTCAGATCACCGGGTTCCAGGCAATCGGCACCAGGCGGTATTTCGCGCCGTCCTTCTCGACATGGCCGATCGAGGGGAAGGTGAAATGGAAGCCCACCACCAGTGCCTTTTCGGCCGCCGCCATGTCGTAGAACTTGTGACGGGTGGCGGCCGCCGTGACAGGGTCGACGTCGTAGGCGACGTGCCAGTCCGGATTGCGCAGGAAGAATTCCGGGATGTTGGTGACGTCGGACTGGATCAGGATCCTTGAATCGCCGGAAGCAACCGCGAAGGCCGTATGGCCGGGCGTATGACCGGGAGCCGCGATCGAGGTGATGCCTGACACGACTTCCTTGCCCCAATCGTACCTGGTCACCCTGGATTCGATCCCCGCATAGATTTTGCGGACGTTCGCGAAATAATTCTTCATCATCTGGTTGGATTCGGCCTTCGCGGCGTTCTCCTCGCTCATCCAGAATTCCCAGTCCTTTGCCGGGACCATGATCTCGGCGTTGGGAAATGCCATCGAGCCGTCGAGGGCGCGAATGCCGTTGGTGTGGTCGGGATGCAGATGCGACATCAGCACCACGTCGATGCTCTTGGGATCGACGCCGGCCGCCGCGAGATTTTGCAAGGTTCGTCCGACCGCGCCCTTGGTCGGTTCGAGATTGGCGATCCCGTTGCCGCAGTCGATCAGCACAAGCTTGCCGCCGGTGTTGATAAGCTGCGGGTTGAACGGCACCGTCACCATCCCCTTCGGCATGTAGGCGGCTTCGGCCGCCGCCAGCGCCTCCTCTTTCGGGACGTTCTTCACGAAAGTGTCGGGCATCGGGAACGAACGCGCCCCGTCATTGATCGAGGTGCATTCAAAGCTGCCGACCTTGTAGCGGTAGAAGCCCGGCGCCTGCGTGCCGGACGGCGACACCGTTGCGCCTGCGGTCGAGACCGGAAATGACGAAAGCATTGCGGCTGTGCCCACGGCAGCCGCGCCGCCCAGAAGCTGGCGGCGATCCAAATCGGTCATGGCGAATACTCCCCTTGCGCTGGTTGCGGTTGTTCCGCATTCATTTGCGCCGCAAATGTTCTCCCGTTGCCGGGAGAACGCAAGCCAGATCTGGCGGGGGAGTGCCGCCTGTCGAGGTCAGACCTTGCTCGGGTTGATCAGGAATTTCTCGCCGGTGGAGCGCTTGTTGTAGACGGCGATGTTGGCGAGCTGCAGCGTCTCCTGCAACGACACGACCTTCGTGTAATGGCTGGCGAAGGTGGTCTTGAGCTCGGACGCCACGCGCTGCCGCAGCCGGCCGATCTCGGCGGGGCCGATCTTCTGCAGGAACGGCGTCAGCAGCCAGCCGCCGACGCCCCAGGTCAGGCCGAATGCCCGGGTCAGCTCGGTCGGACGGTTGTCGAGGCTGCCGTAGATGTAGACCTGCTTGTACACGTTGGAACCGTAGCGGCTGTATTCCTTGGCGGTCTTGTTGGCCGCTATTTCCATGGCGGTGAGGATCTGGCTGGCGAGCTTGCCGCCGCCGATGGCGTCGAAGGCGATGGTGGCGCCGGTTTCCACCAGCGCATTGGTGAGATCGTCCATGAAGGCCGGCGCGGTGGAATCGACGACATGTTTCGCGCCGATCTTGTGCAGGATGTCGGCCTGCTCCTTGCTGCGCACGATGTTGACGAGGCCGATGCCGTCCTTGATGCAGATCTTGTTGAGCATCTGGCCGAGGTTTGAGGCGGCGGCGGTATGCACCAGCGCCTTGTGACTTTCACGCCGCATGGTTTCGGTCATGCCGAGCGCGGTCAGGGGATTGACGAACCATGATGCGCCGTCGGCAGGCGTGGTGCCCTCGGGCAGCTCCATCACGTCCCGTACCTTGATGGTGCGGTACTGGGTGTACATCGCGCCGCCGATCATCGAGACGGTCTTGCCCGTCAGCGCCTTCGCGGCATCCGACGCTCCGGCCCGGATCACGACGCCGGCGCCCTCGTTGCCGACCGGCAGCGACTGATCGAGGCGCGCCGCCATCATCCGCATCGCCGTATCCGGCATCTTCGCGGTGATAACAGGCGCATCGGCGCTGCCCGACACTGTTGCGGTCGACATGTCGGCCGGGCCGATCAGAAGCCCGAGATCGGAGGGATTGATCGGACTCGCCTCGACCCGGACCACGACCTCGTCGTCACCAGGCTCGGGCGTCGGGATGCTTACCAGCGACAGTTCGAGTTCGCCGCTCTTCCTGAGCAGCGAACGCAGTTGCAGTCCGCTTCTGCCGTCACTCATCGTCAATCCTCCCGTTGCACCTGTTAATTTGGAAGCGCCGGTGCGTTATGCCAGCGCCTTCAGCGCCGCCCTGCCCGCATACTTCGCCTGCTCGCCAAGCTGCTGCTCGATGCGCAGGAGCTGGTTGTACTTGGCGGTGCGGTCGGAGCGGGCCAGCGAGCCGGTCTTGATCTGTCCGCAATTGGTGGCGACCGCGAGATCGGCGATGGTGGAATCTTCCGTCTCGCCGGAACGGTGCGACATCACGGAAGTGTAGCCGTATTTGTGCGCGAGTTCGACGGCGGCGAGCGTCTCTGTCAGCGTGCCGATCTGGTTGACCTTGATCAGGATCGAGTTGGCGCGGCCGTTCTTGATGCCGTCGGCCAGCCGCGTCACGTTGGTGACGAACAGGTCGTCGCCGACGAGCTGGCACTTCCTGCCGATCAGGTCGGTCAGTTCCTTCCAGCCCTCCATGTCGTCTTCCGACATGCCGTCCTCGATGGTGACGATCGGATAGCGCGCGACGAGATCGGCGAGATATTTCGCCTGTTCCGAGCGCGAGCGGGTCTTGTTTTCGCCGCCATAGACATAGGCGCCGTCCTTGAAGAATTCGGTGGCGGCGCAGTCGAGGCCGAGCATGACGTCGCTGCCGGCCTTGTAGCCGGCCTTGCCGATCGCGCCCATCACGAACTCCAGCGCGGCATCCGCCGACGGCAGGTTGGGTGCAAAGCCGCCCTCGTCGCCGACATTGGTGTTGTGGCCGGCCTTCTTCAGTTCGCCCCGCAGCGTGTGGAAGATTTCCGAGCCGCAGCGCAGGGCTTCGGCGAACGTCGCAGCCCCAACCGGCAGGATCATGAATTCCTGAAAGTCGATCGGGTTGTCGGCATGCGCGCCGCCGTTGATGATGTTCATCATCGGCA
>OEIU01002383.1_pt1 | contig 10139 bp, 6 predicted proteins | sample 1539221 | NCBI WGS metagenome assembly OEIU01 (sample SAMN03792071, study PRJEB22550) | activated sludge metagenome | feature: wastewater treatment plant; material: activated sludge; isolation source: Wastewater treatment plant of a petroleum refinery complex | place: Argentina: Zarate | collected... | reverse complement strand
TGGCGCGCCGGCAGGAACTGCTCGACGAGTACTTCGCGACGCAACCGGCACTCCTCGCCAGTTGACGGCGGTCACGCGCGACGAAGCATTGCGTACTCTTCGCCGAGGCGCGGATGCCCCTGCCGGGCTGCCGGATTTGCCTTCGTTCGGCTGCACCGATTAGACTGGCATCCATGATTCGGCGCGCAGTCATGTTCCTGCTGATCGCGTTGCTCGCGGGCCAGAGCGCCTGGGCGGCGGCGGGTGCCTATTGTCGCCATGAGAGTGGCGCCGCGGCCCAGCATTTCGGCCACCACGCGCACGCGCACAAGTCTGTCGACAAGAACGATCGCAACGGCGGATCGACGTCGGGCTCCCACGCCGATTGCAGCTATTGCCATGCCGGTTTTCCCGGCGCCACGCGCTCGGTCGAGTCCAGCCCCGGGCTCGCCGCGGGCGCGACGGCGATTCCGCCGTCCGTGGCGCCACCCTCCTCACACTTTGTCGAAGGGCCCGAACGCCCGAAATGGGTCTTCGCCGTCTGATCCGGCGGAGCGCCTGCTTTCCCTGATCCGAACCGCGCATCGCCTGCCTGGCGAGCGCGCGCGCGTTCCGTCGGAATTCTCCCCGATTCATCTCACGGAGATTTCGACGAATCATGCATTGGCACAGAAGTTCGACCGGCGATCTGGTCATCGCGCTCGTTGTAGCGCTCTTTCTCGGCATTGGCGTTCGGCCTGCCGGCGCCGCCGAGGCTGCGCTCACGCTCGAGCGTGCGTGGCAACTTGCCGAGCAGGCAAACCCTGGCCTCGGAGCCGCGCGAGCGAATCTCGCCGCGGCCGAGGGGCAAGTGACGGATAGCCGCAGCGCGCTCTGGAACAACCCGCAGCTCCTGTTGGGCGGAGCGCGGCGCTCGCTTCCGAGGCCCGGACAGTCCTCGTTCGGCGCGCGCGATGTCGAGGTCGGCTTGGCGCAGAGCTTCGAGACCGCCGGGCAGCAGGGGTTTCGCCGTGAGGCGGCAGGACAGGATCTCGAGGCGGTCCGGCTCGGCATCGAAGAGACGCGGCGCCAGCTTCGCGGTGCCGTCGAGCAGCGTTTCGTCCGGGTACTCGCGCTGCAATTGCGGATCGCAGCCGAGGACGAGGGGCTGAGGCTCTTCGACGACGCAGCGGCCGCCGTTCGCAGGCAGGCCGACGCGGGCGAGGCGAGTCGGCTCGACCGCAATTTCGCGCAGGTCGAGGCGGAGCGCGCGCGCAACCAACGCGCCGCCTTGAACGAGCAACTCACCGACGCGCGTGCCGAGCTGGCGGCGGCGTTGCAGATGCCGCCCGACGTGCTGCCGCAGGCCGTCGGCGATCTCGACGTGCTTGAAGCGGACCTTTCGCTCGAAGGGCTGCTCGCCAGGGTCGCCGAACGCCCGCTGCTGCGCTCGATGGAGCGCCGCGAGAAGGCGGCTCGCAGCAGGCTCGACCTCGAGCGCGCCTCGGTCTATCCGGACGTGACCGTGGGGCTGAGCAGCGGCAGGCAGGGCGGCGTCGACGGCGCGGAATCGTTCATGCAGCTGAGCATCTCGCTGCCGCTTCCGCTGTTTCGTCGCAACGCCACGGGGATCGGCAGGGCGGTCACCGAGCTCACGCAGGCCCGGATTGAATCGACTGCGGTCAGCCGTGATTCGAGGGCGCTGATAATCGCGCTCTGGCAGAAGCGGGAGAGCCTGATGGCTCGCGTCGAGCGGCTCGAGCAGGCAATGCAGGCCCGCCTCGACGAGAATCGGCGGCTTTCGGAGATTTCGCGCAATGCCGGAGAAATCGGGCTGCTGCAGGTTCTTCTCGTCAATCGCCAGGTGCTCGATGGCCGACGCGACCTGCTGGATGCTCGCACCGATCTACGGCTCGCGACCGTCGCGCTGAAGGCCGCGGCGGGGTGGCCCGAGGTCATGGACCGTCGATGAAACGCCCGCACGCTAGCCACCATGGCCCACCATCCGGATTCGCACCCATGACCTCATCACTTTCGTTGTCTCGCGTCCTGATTCCCGCGCTCGCGCTCGTGCTCGCTGCCGCGACTGCAGGATGTTCCCGCTCCGAGCCGTCTCGGGAGTCTGCTGCCGATACCGCTAGCAAACCGGCGGGCGGCAGTCCGGAGGGCGACGAGCACGGCGCCGCCGGGCGCGTCGGCCTGTCGCCGGAGGAACTGCGCACCGCGGGGGTCAAGGTCGAGCCCCTGAAACTTCGATCGGTCGTCGACCAGGTCGTCCTGACCGCCACGATTCGGGCCAACCAGGACCGCATCGCTCACGTGGCGCCCCGGGTCCCGGCGCGCGTCGTCAACGTGAAGGCCAAGCTCGGCGATCACGTTCGCGCCGGGCAGACGCTCGCGCTGCTCGACAGCATCGAACTGGGCGAGGCGCACGCTGTCTATCGGCAGGCGCAGAGCCAGTTCGCACTGGCCAGTGCCGACCTGGAGCGCGCGCAGAAGCTCCAGGCCGACCAGATCATCCCGGAGAAGGACTACCTGCGCGCGCGCGCCGAATACGAGAAGGCGCGGGCCTCGCTTCGCGCGAGCACCGATCGGCTGCGCCTGCTCGACGCCACGCATCGGGATACGGAGCGCGATCCGCCGTCGATCCTCGCGGTGCGCGCGCCGTTCGACGGAACCGTGGTCGAGAAGCATGCGATCCTCGGGGAACTCGCGCAGCCCGACAAGCCGATCTTCGTCGTGGCCGATCTCTCGTCGCTGTGGATCGAGGCCAACCTGTTCGAGAAGGACCTGGCGCGGATCCGGATCGGCGCACCGGCCGTCGTGACGGTCGCGGCCTATCCAGGCGAAACGTTCTCCGGGAAGCTGACCTACATCAGCAGCACGGTCGACCGGGAGACGCGCGTGGTTCCGGCGCGGGTCGAGGTCCCGAACGCCGACGGGCGCCTGAAGCCCGAGATGTTCGCAACGGCCTTCGTCGACACGGCGGCATCGGCGCAGGCGCTGATCCTGCCGCGGGAAGCGGTCCTGCTGGTCAACGGTCAGCCGACCGTGTTCGTCGAGGAAGGCGACGGGTTCGAGGCACGTGCCGTGGAACTCGGCGGTAGCGTGGGTGGCGGGGTCGTCGTCAGGTCCGGCCTCAGGGAAGGCGAGCCCGTCGTGGTGTCGGGCGCCTACGCGATCAAGGCGCGGCTCCTGAAGTCGCAGATCGGCGACGCGCACTGAGGACGGCCATGCTGAATTCGATCGTCGACATCGCGTTGCGCTACAAGGTTCTGGTGGTCGTGGCATTCCTTCTCGTCGTCGTATTCGGCGTGCGCGCCTTCCGCGCCGTTCCGGTCGACGCTTTCCCGGATGTCACGCCGGTGCAGGTCAACGTCTACACCGAGTCTCCCGGGCTCGCTGCGGAGGACATCGAGAAGCTGATTACCTTCCCGGTCGAGACGGTGATGGCCGGCCTGCCGAAGGTGAGCGAGGTGCGTTCCGTCTCGCTGTTCGGGCTCTCCTACGTCAGCGTCTATTTCGAAGACGACGTGGACATCTATTTCGCCAGGCGCCTCGTCGGCGAGAAGCTGCTCGAGGCGAGGACGCGGATTCCCGAAGGCTACGGCGATCCGACGCTGGGCCCGAACAGTTCGGGGCTCGGCCAGGTGTTCTGGTACACGGTCGAGTCGATCGACGGGAAGCTCACGTCGATGGACTTGCGCACGCTGCAGGACTGGAGCATTCGCCTGCTGCTGCGCACCGCCTCGGGAGTCGACGACGTGACGTCCTGGGGCGGCGACGAGAAGCAGTACCAGGTCCTCGTCCAGCCGCGCAAGCTGATCAGCTACGGGCTGACGTTCAAGTCCGTGATGGAGGCGCTGGCCGCCAACAATCGACAGGTGGGCGGGCAGTACGTCGACCTCGGCTCGGAGCAGTACCTCGTGCGCGGCTTGGGCCTGGTCGGCGACACGCGCGACATTGGCAGCGTCGTGATTGCCGAGCGCGAAGGCGTGCCGATCTATGTTCGCGACGTGGCCGAGGTCAAGGAGGGACCGAGCCTGCGGTTCGGCGCGGTGACCAGGGACGGAAAGGAGGTAGCGCTGGGGCTGGCGCTCGCGCGTATCGGCGAGAACGCCAAGAACGTCGTCGATTCCGTGAAGGCGAAGCTGGAACTGGCGAAGAAGGCGCTGCCCAAGGGTGTCGCGATCGTGCCGGTGTACGACCGCACCGAGTTGGTTGCCAAGGCGCTGAAGACCGCCGAGAGCGCACTGCTGGAGGGGTCTGTGCTGGTGGCGGTGATCCTGTTCCTGTTCCTCGGCGAGATCCGCTCGGCGATCGTGGTGGTGGTGACGCTTCCGCTGGCGATGCTCATTGCCTTCATCCTGATGCAGTATTTCGGCATGTCGGCCAATCTGATGTCGCTCGCGGGGCTCGCCATCGGTATCGGCATGATGGTCGACGGCGCAGTGGTCATGGTGGAGAACGGGTTTCGCCTGCTGGCCCACCAGAAGGACCGGGCGATCGACCGTACGCACCTGATCCTCGAGGCGGCGCGAGAGGTGATGAACCCGATCGCTTTCGCGATCCTGATCATCATCGTCGTCTTCCTGCCGCTGTTCTCGCTCACCGGGCTCGAGGGCAAACTGTTCAAGCCGATGGCGCTGACCATCACCTTCGCCATGGCGGGGTCCCTCGTCCTGACGCTGACCCTGGTGCCGGTGATGTCCGCGCTGATCCTGCGCGCGAAGGAGGAAAAGGACACGTTCATCGTCCGCAACGCCAAGCGACTCTACCTGCCGCTGCTCGATCGTGCGCTCGATCACAAGCGGGTCGTCTTCGGCGGCGCGCTCGCGTTGCTGCTGGCAGCACTCGCGACCTTCCCTTTCCTCGGCAAGGAGTTCATGCCGAACCTTCAGGAAGGGTCGATCATGTTCCGGGTGACCGGCATTCCGTCGACGTCCTTGAATGAGAGCATCGGGGTGGCTAGGCAGTTCGATGGGGTGCTCAAGCGCGATTTCCCCCAGGTGACGTCGACGCTGGCGACCATCGGCCGGGCCGAAAAGGGCGAGACGGCAGACGTGAGCTACATGGAAGTTCTCGTGAGCGTGAAGCCGGAAAGTGAATGGCCGAAGCCGGTCGGCATGCCGGAACTGGCTGCAGCAATGCAGCGCACGCTCGAGAAGGCGATTCCAACCGTCGTCTTCGGCGCCACCCAGCCGATCCAGATGCGTGTCGAGGAACTGATTTCGGGCGTGCGCGCGACGCTGGCGCTCAAGATCTACGGCGAGGATCTTCCGACCCTCGATCGCCTCGCCGTCGAGTCGAAGGCGGTGCTCGAAAAGGTGCCGGGCGCAGCCGACCTGTCGCTCGAGGCGAACAAGGGCAAGCCGCAGCTGATCATCAAGGTCGACCGGGACGCGGCGGCGCGCTACGGCATCAACGCCGACGAGATCCTCGACATCGTGCAGGCCGGAATCGGCGGGAAGACCGTTTCCACGGTGATCGAGGGGGTCAAGCGCTTTGACCTCCAGGTGCGCCTCGATCCGGCGTTCCGCGACAGCCCGGAATCGATCGCCGGAATTCCGATCCGCACGCAGACGGGGGCGCTGGTGCCGCTGTCGCGAGTGGCGACGGTGCAGACCGACGAAGGCTACTCGTTCGTGCGGCGCGAGCAGCTGCAGCGCTATGCCGTGATCCAGATGGACGTGAAGGGCCGCGACGTCGACGGGTTCGTCAAGGAGGCCGAGCAGCGCATCGAGAGCCAGGTCAAGGTTCCCGAAGGCTACTGGACCGAATGGGGCGGTGCCTTCGAGAACCAGCAGCGCGCCATGGCCCGACTGGCGTTGATCGTCCCGCTCACGATCGGCCTGATCTTCATCCTGCTCTACACCGCATTCAACTCGCTGACCTACGCAACGCTGATCATCGCCAACGTCCCGTTCGCGGTCATCGGCGGCGTGTTCGGGCTCGCCGTCACCGGCCAATACGTGTCCGTGCCGTCCGCGATCGGCTTCATTGCGGTGTTCGGCGTCGCGATGCTCAACGGCATCGTGTTGGTCTCGTTCCTGAACGACCAGCGACGGCAGGGCCTTTCGATTCGCGACGCGGTGCGTCGGGGCGCGAGCCTGCGCCTGCGGCCCGTGCTGATGACCGCGTCGGTCGCGATACTCGGCCTCGTTCCGATGCTGCTGTCGCACGGGATCGGGGCCGAGACGCAGCGCCCGCTGGCGACGGTGGTGGTGGGCGGGCTGATCACGTCGACGGTGTTGACCCTGTTGCTGCTTCCGCTGATGTACGAATGGGCCGAGACTCGGCGCGAGGCGAAGCGTCGTTCGTCGCAACCCGCAGGAGGAGGCCTATGAAGGAGATCAAGGCGTACGTTCGTGCCCCGCGGATCGCGGGCGTTCTTGAGGCGCTGCGCGATTCGGGCCTGTGCGAGCCGGGCGCCGCGGGCCGCTGCCACAATCTCACGGTCGTCGAGGTGCAGCGGCCGCTCACCGGAGCGGACCCGTCGCAGCAGCACTACTCGATGGATCTTGCCGAGCCCGTGGTGGCCGAATTCAAGCTGGAGATCGTATGCCCTGACGACATGTCCGGCACGCTGGTCGACGTGATCGCCAGGGCGGCGCACACCGGGCAGCCCGACGCAGGCTGGATCTTCGTCAGCGACGTGCAGCAGGCGATCGAGATCCAGTGAGTGGGTACGCAGCCTCTATGGGCGTGGCCGACTGCGCGATAGCGCCGCGGCCTCACGCCTGATCGAGTCGGAGGGATGTCATCTTGGGCCTGATCGAAAGACTGCTGCGAGGGTTGGGCGCAGGCCATCACGGCGGCGGGAATGTCCGCGGTCGCGGCGGAGGGAAGGGGCATCCGCAGGACGAGCGGCCTCCGTACAGGGGGACGCTTGCCGGCGCGCTCGCCTGCCCCCGGTGCGGCAGCGTGACCGGTTCCGGCAGCCGCTTCTGCACGCAATGCGGAGCTTCGCTGGTTCCGGCCACTTGCCCTGCCTGCAATGCCGACGTGGTTCCGGGCTCGAAGTTCTGCCCGGGTTGTGGCAAGGCCCTGCAACCGTGATCGGGTGCTGCGCAAGCCGCGGCTCCGATTTCCCGACGTGAGCCCCGAATCGCTCTGGGCGCCGAACAAACTCCTGCCTGTCGCATCATGAGCACCGAAAAACTCTCGCTCGATCTCTCGCTGATGCTTCCCGACATCCCGGACGAGCGTGACGCCTGCGTAGGGCGACTGACCGAGCTGCTGCGGGGCAAGGGAATCGACCAGGCGCACGTCGTTCGCGAGGACGGCAAGGCGAGGCTCTGCCTGCACTACGACCCTGCACGTGTCGGCATGGCCGAGGTTCGCCGTCTGGCCACCGCGGCCGGCGCGTCGCTGGCCAAGCGCTATGCGCACGAGAGCCTGCGCATCGACGGCATGGATTGCCCGACCTGTGCCGACGTCATCGAGCACGCGCTTGTCCGCCTCGACGGCGTGCTGGAGGCGAAGGTGAGCTACGCCGCCGAGCGCCTGCGGCTCGAGTACGACCATGAGAGGACATCGCGCCGCCTCGTGGAGCGCCGGCTCGGCGCGCTGGGCTACCGAATCGTCGCGGAAGAAGATCACGGTTGGTGGGTCGAGCACCGGGAACTCGTGTTCAGCCTTGCCGCGGGGGCATCGCTGCTCGCGGGCTGGCTCGCGTCGCGCGCCGGCTGGCCGGACGCCGTCTCGCAGTGGCCGTACTGGGCTGCATATGCGTTCGGTGGCTTCTTCACGCTGCGCGACGCGGTGCAGAGCCTGCGCTCGAAGCGCTTCGACATCGACACGCTGATGCTGGTCGCGGCCGCCGGTGCCGCTGCGCTGGGCCAATGGGCCGAGGGCGCGCTGCTGCTCTTCCTGTTCAGCCTCGGGCACGCGCTGGAGCACACGGCCATGGACCGGGCGCGCCGGGCCATCGAGGCGCTTGCGGAACTGGCGCCGAAGACTGCCCTGGTGCGACGCGACGGCGCGGAGATCGAGGTCGAGGTCGAGAACTTGCTGCGCGGCGACCGGATCATCGTCAAGCCGGGACAACGCATCGCGGCCGACGGCAACGTTGCGGAAGGGGCTTCGGCCGTCGATCAGTCGCCGGTGACCGGCGAATCCGTGCCGGTGGACAAGAGCGCGGGCGATCCGGTCTTCGCGGGAACGGTCAACGGCGAGGGCGTGCTGCTCGTCGACGTGACCAGGCTGGCGACCGAGAGCACGCTCGCGCGCATGGTGCGGCTGGTCTCCGAGGCGCAGACGCAGAAGTCGCCCACGCAGCAGTTCACCGACCGATTCGAGCGCTTCTTCGTGCCGGCGGTGCTGGTCGGCGCCGCGCTCCTCATCGCGGTGCCCCCCTTGTTGGGCTATCCGTTCGCCGATGCGTTCTACCGCGCGATGGCCGTGCTGGTGGCGGCCTCTCCGTGCGCGCTCGCCATCGGCACGCCTGCCGCGGTCCTGTCGGCAGTGGCGCGCGCGGCGCAGGCAGGCGTGCTCATCAAGGGCGGCTCGCACCTGGAGAACCTCGGTCGGCTGAACGCGATTGCCTTCGACAAGACGGGCACGATCACCGAAGGGCGACCGCGCCTCACCGACGTCGTGGCCTTCGACGTGCCCGAGAATGATCTCGTCTCGCTGGCAGCTGCGGTGGAGAGCCGCAGCGGCCATCCGCTGGCCCAGGCGATCGTCACGGCTGCCCGGGAACGCGGGCTGCGGTGGAACGAGCCCGCCGACGCCGAAGCCGTCACCGGGAAGGGCATCCGCGCGACGCTCGACGGCAGGCGCGTCGAGATCGGCAACCTCAAGCTGTTCGCGGGCGAATCCGTAAACAAGGCGGTGACCGACGAGGTCGAGCGCCTGGAATCGGGCGGTCGCACGACGATGCTGGTACGGGCCGACGGCCGATTCGCCGGCGTCCTCGGCCTCATGGATACGCCGCGTGCCGGCGTGATCGGAGCGCTGGCGACGCTGCGCTCGTTGGGCATCGCCAGGACCGTGATGTTGACCGGGGACAACGAGCGCGTCGCGCGGGCCGTGGCCAAGGAAGTGGGACTGGACGAGGTGCGAGCCAGCCTGCTTCCCGAGGAAAAGGTCAGCGCGATGGCGAGCCTCGTCGGCGAGCACGGCACGGTTGCGATGGTGGGCGACGGCGTCAATGACGCGCCTGCGCTCGCGCGCGCAACGGTCGGCATCGCGATGGGCGGCGCGGGCACCGACGTCGCGCTGGAGACGGCCGACGTCGCGCTGATGGGCGACGATCTCGGCAAGCTGCCTTTCGCCGTCGCGCTGAGCCGTGCGGCGCGCCGGGCAATACGCCAGAACCTGATCGTCGCCCTCGGCGTGGTGGCCATGCTGATCCCTGCAACGCTGTTCGGCTGGGCCGGCATCGGCTTGGCCGTGCTCGTCCACGAGGGCTCGACCATTGTCGTCGTGCTCAACGCGCTGCGATTGCTCACCTTCCGTGCGGACGCGCAGGGCGGGGGCGCCTAGGAGTCTGGGCAGCAGGGCGCCGCCCGGATGATTCTGATGGGCGGTCGTTTGCGGCGCTCACCCGCTGGAGGCTTGTCCCGCTCGACCCCGTCGGCCGCTTTGGCGCGCGCCATCAACGCATCGATCTGCGCGGCAAGCTCTCGCTCGGACTGCACCATGCGCCCGTAGAATCGGCGCTACGAGCACGCTTCGACCTTCCTAACCTCAGACAAGGGGTTCAAGGAATGGCGGGAAGGCCTGGTGGCGCTTCCAGTAGGTGCGCAGCGCCGCCAGGTGCTGCTCGTCGGTGGAGGGCATGGATTCGTCTTGCCGAATGGGTGTTCGGCACTACTGTACGTCCGTACAGTTATGTGTCAACCGCAAGGGGCGTCGCGATTCGAGGATTTTGCCTAATTCGCAGGCAGAGAAATTCTGGCCCCTGCCCGGAGAGCCAAGCTGGGCGCGGCTTTCCGCCGTTTTTGGGTCAACTGAGCATTAACACCCCCCCAGGAAAGAAAAAGCCCGGTCTTTCGACCGGGCTCGGGTCCTGCGGCAGCGAGGAGGAGGAAACCGCCGCGGAACCGGGGGAGCGGACTGGCGCGCTCAGGCAGCCTTGCGCGAGCGGCCGGCGACGGTCGTCTTCGCGGCGGCGGCCATATTGGCCTCGGCCACTTCGACGGCCTGCTTGGTCGCCTTGCTGACCTGGTCGAACG
>OEIU01002382.1_pt1 | contig 10140 bp, 7 predicted proteins | sample 1539221 | NCBI WGS metagenome assembly OEIU01 (sample SAMN03792071, study PRJEB22550) | activated sludge metagenome | feature: wastewater treatment plant; material: activated sludge; isolation source: Wastewater treatment plant of a petroleum refinery complex | place: Argentina: Zarate | collected... | reverse complement strand
CAATTATTACCGACAAGCAGGACATCAGTCATCGTAACGTCGGCGATGCTGTTCCCGACGACACCCCCCCCCACCCCGGCGCCTCCCCCGCCGGACTCGCCACCATTCCCCCCCTTGGCCATTCCCCCTCGCAAAGTCAGATTCTGCAAGCTGACGGAGATCCGCCGAGGATTGCCCTGATCGTATGGCAATGCGGTGCCGTCATCACCCAGAAGGAAAATGCGCCACATGCCGCCGCCATCAACTACCACATTGCCGCCGCCGCTATTGCGGCCATCGACGTGAAGATTCGAGAAAACTACCGGCAGGGAATAAGCCAGGAAGATCGGCCGAATCGGCTGAAGGTCGAATCGCACTTCGTGGACGCCGGAATTTCCCCATCCGGCAGAATTTGCCTCAAGCAAGGCTTCACGAAACGTGCACGTTGGCGATCCCGCCTGGCAGGTAACCGTATTGTTGGTCGCGTGCGAATCGTCGCCCGCGTCGGTGACCGTGAACACCGCCGCGCGGGCGATTTCACCGCTGGCGCCAATGGAAATCGCCAAACTCATCATCGCGCAAAGATGTTTCATCTGATTTGCGTTCCTTCTCGTCGCTGACAGGTTATTCCATAAAGTAGAACTGTACCTGAGTTGCGGGTGTTGAAGCATCCACATCTGCGCTTCCTGGCTTGGCATTGCATGGCTCGCCCCTATCTGTTTCGTCGGCCGGCCCTGGCGGCTGCCATAGACCACCAGGCCCGACGGGCCAAACACTGGCTTCGGTCTCCACGTACCGGGATACGCACTATTCGCTTCCTGACGAGAATTGAAACCCATACGAAGCGCAAGGGCCGGGGTTTAGCTCTCAAGATCCATCGCGTAATCCGTTCAACGGCCTACAACCGCTCGATCGCCTCCACCAGCACCAGCTCGCACGCGCCGCCGCCGGTGTCTTCGCGGGTCAGTGAGCTTCTCCAGTGGAAGCCGTCGCCGCGTTCGGCGTAGACGAGGTGGCCGCGCAGGTGGATGAGGGATCCCTGGCGGACCTTGTCGAGATCGCGGCGGACGTCTTCGTCGGCGGGGATCAGGTGCATGTTGGCGCTGGAGCGGATGATCTCGTCGGCGGGGATCGGCGGTTTGCCTTGCCAGCGGTAGGTATAGAAGCGTGCGGATTGCTCGATATCGAGTTGCTCGATGACGGCGGTATCGGACATGCGTTGCCAGCCGAGGGCGAGGTCGGTCGGTACCAGGTCGCTGCCGGCATCGATGGAGTAGTCCGCGCGCGAGAGCACGCGCGCTTCGAGTTCGAAATCGGCCAACGGGGTGAGCAGGTAATCGCCGTGATGGATCGGCGTGGTGCTGGCCGGGGCGTGCTGTTGCGGGGCGGAATCGACGAGCAGGCCCGATTCGTGATGAATGGCGCGCTGCGGATACCAGCGTGCGGCGCCGATCAGGGCCAGCACGACGAGGGCGATGGTGACGTGGCGCAGGTTCACGGGGGCGGCGAGGGTTTGCGCAGGCGGCGCAGGAAGACGGCCATTTCCTTGGCGGCCTGCTTGTCGCCGCGTTCCTCGGCGACGGCGATGCCGCGTTCGTAGGTTTCGATGGCGGCCGGTACGTCGCCGGCGCTGGCTTGCGCCTGGCCGAGCAGCTTCCAGGCGGCCGAGTAGCGCGGATCGAATTCGAGGGCGGCACGGAAGGCTTCGGCGGCTTCGCCGGGCTTGTTTTCTGCGAGCAGGGCGTTGCCGATCGAGAAGCGCAGCAGGGCGCCATCGCGGGGGCCGCCGATTTGTTGGGCGAGGCGGGTGGAGAGCGATTGTTCCATGGGGCGATGATCGCTTGCGGAACGGGTGTGGGCAACTGCGCGGGGGTGATGGTCGCTGACGTTGGGGTTCACTGGCGCTCACCGCCAACCTACGGGCGGCGCGGGGGTGGCGGCAACAGGGGTCGCGCGGCGGGTGGATCAGGCTTGTTTGGCTTTGGCGAACGCGCGGTGGATGTCGTGGGTGACGGCGCCGAGGTCGCGGGTGGGGATGGTGAAGAAATCCGGGTGTTCGAGGGTGCGTTGCATGTCGGTGAGGCCGCCGCGCCAGTGTTCGTGCATGGCGGTGGGGCCGAACGCGTAATCCTTGAATTGCTCTTCGTGGTGCTTGGCCTGGTAGATCAGGTGGACGATGTTGAAGACGCGGTCGCACAGCCAGGGTTGCAGGTCCGCGGCGAGATTCTCCGGCAGCTTGCCGGGCAGCGATTCGATCAGCTGGCCGAGGGCGTTGCGCAGTTTCTGTTCGCGCGCGACGGTGTCGGTGCCGAAGCGCGTGCGGCTGGAGAACTGGATGTCCTTCTGGCGTTCGAGCACGTCCATGACCGTGCGCGGGCGGGTGCCGCGCGCGCTCCACAGGTCGACCTGCAGCACGAGGCTGTCGCGTCGCGGCTGCACGGCCAGCACGTAATCGAGCGGCGTGTTGGAGACGATGCCGCCATCCCAGTAGGCATGGCCGTCGATCTCGATGGCCGGGAAGGCCGGCGGCAGCGCAGCGGAGGCCATGATGTGTTCGGCGCGCAACTTCTCGAGGGCGGAATCGAAATAGCGCACGTTGCCGTTGTCGATGTCGGCCGCGCCGACCGACAGGCGCACCGAGTGGTGGTTGATGCGATCGAAATCGACGAGGCGCTCGAGCGTTAGCTTGAGCGGCCGGGTGTCGTAGTAGCTGGTTGCCTGCGGGCTGCCGTCGCTGAAGTTCAGCGGCGACAGCGTGCGCGGGGTGAAGAAACCCTGCTGGCCGAGGGCCAGGCTGCCGATGGCATTCGCTGCGGACAGCCCGGTGGCAAGCGTGTTGCTCGGCGGCAACCAGGCCGCGGCGTGTGCCATCGCTTCGAGTGGCCAGGCGATCGGCGCGCCGAGCCGGGTGATCCCGTTCCAGAATTCGCGCAGGCGTCCGACGCGCTGTTCGGGCGCGTTGCCGGCGAGGATGGCCGCGTTGATCGCGCCGATCGAAGTACCGGCGAACCAGTGCGGCCGGATGCCGGCCTCATGCAGCGCCTCGTAGACGCCGCACTGGTAGGCGCCGAGCGCGCCGCCGCCCTGCAGGACAAGGGCAATCTGCTCGTAATCCTGCGCCAGTCGTGCGGCCGATTGCGTTTCGACCGCACGGCTGCTGCTGGCACGCACGGCGCTCACTGCATGTGCCAGCCGTGGCTGACCGTGATGCTTTGCCCGGTCAGGGCATTGGTCTCGAAGGCTGCGAGGAACAGGGCGAGGTTGGCGACATCGTCGACCGTGGTGAATTCGCCGTCGACGGTTTCCTTGAGCATGATGTTCTTGATCACCTCCTGCTCGCTGATGCCGAATTCCTTGGCCTGTTCGGGAATCTGCTTCTCGACCAGCGGCGTGCGCACGAAGCCCGGGCAGATCACGTTCGCGCGCACGCCCTTCGGGCCGCCTTCCTTGGCCAGCACGCGGGCCAGGCCGAGCAGGCCGTGCTTGGCCGTGCAGTAAGGCGCCTTGAGTTTGGAGGCTTCGTGCGAGTGCACCGAGCCCATGTAGATCACCGCCCCGCCCTTGCCGCGCTGGTACATGTCCTTGAGGCAGGCGCGCGTGGTCAGGAAGGCGCCATCGAGGTGGATGGCGAGCATCTTCTTCCACTCGGCCAGGCTGAATTCCTCGATCGGCTTGACGATCTGGATGCCCGCGTTGGAAATCAGGATATCGACCTTGCCGAGCTTCCTGATCACTTCGGCGACGCCGGCATCGACTTCGGCTTCGTTGGTCACGTCCATCTTGACGCCGATGGCCTTGCCGCCGGCATCGACGAGCTCCTTCGCCGTGGCGTTGGCACCCTCGAGATTGAGATCGGCGATGGCCACCGCCGCGCCTTCCTTTGCGTAGACCTCGGCGATGCGCTTGCCGATGCCACTGGCGGCGCCTGTGATCAACGCGACCTTGCCTTTGAGTTGCATGGATATCTCCTTGGGGAATTCGGGAAGCCGGGGACGGACTCAGGGTTCCGTGGCCGGTTCGTGGATGGACCTGGGAAGCGGGACTGGTTCGATCCTGCCACGCCGGCAAAGGTTCCGGAATCGTACTTCAGTGTCAGCCGGCCTTCAGCCGGGCGGCGTGCTATTCCTCGCGGCCGACGGTTTTCGGATCGACGCCGAGATCCTTGAGCTTGCGATAGAGGTGGCTGCGTTCCATGCCGACCATCTTGGCCAACTTGCCGACGCTGCCGCCGGCCTCGTTGAGCTGGTGCAGCAGGTAGGTGCGCTCGAATTGTTCGCGCGCCTCGCGCAGCGGCTGGCTGAAATCGATGCCGGGCGGCGGGCCGCCGAGCGGCCGTTCGACGACCGGCGCCGTGCCGAGGGCGAGTTCGACTTCCTCGATCGAGACTTCCGGAGCGCTGCCGAGGATCAGCATGCGCTGCACGAGGTTGCGCAGTTCGCGCAGGTTGCCGGGCCAGGGATAGTTGCGCAGGCGGTTCTGGACGGCGACCGGAAACTGGCGATACGGCAGCTTGTCGCGATTGGCGAAGAAATCGGCGTAGTAGCGCAACAGCTCGGGGATGTCCTCGATGCGTTCGCGCAGGCTCGGCACCTGCAGCGGGACGACGTTGAGCTGGTAGTAGAGTTCCTCGCGGAACCTGCCGGCCTGCACGGCGGCATCGAGATCCTGCGAACTGGCGCCGATCACGCGCAGGTCGATCGGCACCGCGTCGGGCGCGCCGCAGCGGATCAGGTTGCGACGTGCGAACGCGCTGGAAAGACGCAACTGCAGTTCGGGATCGAGGTCGGCCACCTCGTCGAGGAACAGCGTGCCGCCATTGGCCTGTTCGATCAGGCCGTATTGCACGCTGCCGTTTTCCTCGCTGCCGAACAGCGCACGCGCGGCGTGGTCCCTCGCGATCGCGCCGGGCGCGACGGTGATGAAGGGCCCGGCCCGGCGCGCGCTCTTCTCGTGCAGCCAGCGCGCCAGCGCTTCCTTGTCGGTGCCGCGCTCGCCGCGGATCAGGATCCACGCATCGTGCGCGGCGAGTTTGTCCATCTGCGTCTTCAGCGCCTGCATCGCGCGGCTGGTGACGACCGGATCGAGCGGCATGACGAACTGGTTGCGCAGGCCTTCGTTCTCGCGACGCAGCCGGCTGGCTTCGAGCGCGCGCTCGACGGTGAGCAGCAGCTTGGCCAGCGAAATGGGCTTTTCGACGAAATCGTAGGCGCCCAGGCGGGTTGCCTCGATCGCGGTCTCGATCGTGCCGTGGCCGCTCATCATGATCACCGGGCACGGCAGGCCGCCGCGCTCGTTCCATTCGCGCAGCAGGCTGATGCCATCGAGATCGGGCATCCAGATGTCGAGCAGGACGACGTCGGGGCGCTCGCCACGACGCGCCTCGCGCGCCGCGGCCGCCGATTCGGCGACGGTGACCGTGTAGCCCTCTTCATCAAGGATTTCCTTGACCATACCGCGGATATCGGGCTCGTCGTCGACGACCAGGACACGTGCCGAGGGCATGCGCGTTACTCGTTGCGAAAATGAGACAGGAGCATAGCGCATGGCGGCCGCTGCGAACCGCCCCGTTCAGGCACCGATGGCCCTGCGACGAAGGCTTGCGACCCGCCGATTGGCCGGCGGCCGCCGAATTGCGCATGATGGGCCCCTCCCCTGCCGTCGAATGGAGACACCGATGAAACATCCATTCCTGCTCGTTCTGGCCCTGCTCGCGGCCACTGGATGCGACCGCGCCCTCGATGCGAAGAGCGCCACGAACCCCGCCACGCCGCAGCGCATCGGCAGCGACAAGGGCGAATACGTGCTGACTGAAATTGCCCGCGGCCTCGAATTTCCGTGGTCGCTGGCATTCCTGCCGGATGGCCGCATGCTGGTCACCGAGCGCCCCGGGCGCCTGCGCGTGGTCGGCGCCGATGGCTCGATCTCGGCGCCGGTCGAGGGCGTGCCCAAGGTCTTCGCGAACAACCAGGGCGGACTGCTCGATGTCGTGCTCTCGCCGCAGTTCAAGTCGGACAAGCTCATTTACCTCTCTTTTGCGGAGGCGGATCCGGCCGATCCCTCGCATGCCGGAACGGCGGTGGCGCGCGGCCGCCTCGACGGCCTCAAGCTCGCCGGGGTCGAAGTCAACTACCGGCAACAACACAAGCTGTCGACCGGCCATCACTTCGGCTCGCGCCTGGTGTTCGACGATGCCGGTTATCTGTTCATCACCCAGGGCGAGAACAACCAGCGCCCGACCGCGCAGGATCTCGACAAGCTGCAGGGCAAGCTGGTGCGCCTGCACGCGGACGGGCGCGTGCCCGCGGACAATCCGTTCGTCGGGCGTGCCGATGCGCGCCCTGAAATCTTCTCGTACGGCCATCGCAACATGCAGGGCGCCGCGCTCAATCCTCAAAGCCGCGCGCTATGGACAACCGAGCACGGTCCGCGCGGCGGCGACGAGCTCAACATCCCGCAGGCCGGCAAGAATTATGGCTGGCCGATCATCACCTGGGGCATCAACTACTCGGGCCTGAAGATTCCCGAAGCCGAAGGCAGCGCGAAGGCCGGCATGGAACAGCCCGCGCACTACTGGAAGGTGTCCCCCGGCCTGAGCGGCATGGCCTTCGCCACGGCCGATTCGGCGTGGCGCGGCAACCTGTTCCTCGGTGCGCTGGCCGAGCACCAGCTGATTCGCGTCGAACTCGATGGCGACCGCGTGGTCGGCGAGGAACGCCTGCTCGGCAAACTCGACAAACGCATCCGCGACGTGCGCGAAGGACCCGATGGCTTTCTCTACGTGCTGACCGACGAGGACAACGGCAAGCTGTTGCGCATCGAGCCGCCGCGACGCTGATCAGTTCGCCGCAGGCGCGCCGGCCAGCTTGCGGTATGGCCAGTAACCGGCGGGGAAGCGGTCGGCCGGCAGGGCCGGCAGTGGCGGTGCCTCGCCGCGCCGGCGCCGCACCCACTGATCGGCGCGCTCGATGACCAGCCAGGTCGAACGGAACGGCTGCACGAGCTCGGCGTAGTCCAGGTCGGCGGCAGACAGCGTGCTCACATAGTGGACAATGCGTCCTTGTGGATGGCTGGCCGACCACGCCTCCACGCTGGCGGCGTTGACGACATCAAGCGGCCGGGTCAGCCGGCCGAGGAACTGGAACTGGTTTTCATAGATCTGGAAATGCGCGACCGCGATGCGCGCGTCCTGCAGCGAGGCGATGCGTGCGGCGGCGGGACGCAGGTCGAACTGCACCCAGAAGGTCTGCGCGAACAGGGTGTAGGCCAGGCAGGCCCCGGCCATGGCCAGGGTACTGATGTGACGGACGGCGGCGGCATCGTTGCGTGGCGTCAGGGCGAGCAGGATGCCCAGCGCGGCCGCGGCGACGGCGAACCATGGACTGGCCATGGAAACATCGACCAGCGCGCCGCTGTCGATGCGGCCGCTGGCGACCCAGCCCGGCAGCAACAGCAGCGCGGCGGCGACGGCGAACATGCCGAACGCCAGCAGCCAGGCGCCGGCCAGGCGCGGCGGGCGTTGCCGGCGCTCGGCGAAACGCGCGAATCCGGCGGCGAGCAGGATCGCCACGCCGGCGAGTTCGGGCAGCAGGTAGTAGGCCTGCTTGCCGCTGACCAGCGAGAAGCCGAGCAGGACCGGCAGCAGCCAGCAGACGAGCAGGCGCAGGCCGGTCTGGCGGCGTCCGCCGATTGCGGCGAGCGTCGCCTGCCAGGTTCGCGGCCAGAGCAGCCACGGCAGCAGCAAGGCCGGCACCACCGTGGCGTACCACCACCACGGGCGCGCGTGGTCGAAGCTGTCGACGACGCGCCCGGCGGTCTGCATGAAGAACAATTCGTTGCGATAGGCCTCGCCGCCGGCGTAACCGGCCGGAATCGCCCAGGCCAGCAAGATCGCGCAACCGGCCAGCACGGCGAACGAGCCGGTGAGATACCAGCGCGCGCGGTAACGCCGTGCCCAGGGATGCCAGAGCGGCCCGAGCAGGAACGGAAACGCGGCATGCAGCAGCATGACCGGGCCCTTGCTGAGCAATCCCGCGCCCAGCGCAATGGCGAACCAGGCGAACCACGGACGGCGTTCGGCATCGCGTCCGACCAGCGCGTTCAGCGCGCCGAGTACGCACAGCGCGAGCAGCATCTCGTACATGATCTGCAGGCTGAACAGGAACGCATAGCTGAAGGCGCCCAGCAGCCAGGGCGTCAGCTGGCCGACCAGCGGCGACTCGCGGAACACGATGCGCGCAAGGCGACGCGCGAGCAGCAGCACGCCGAGGCCGATCAGCACTTCGAGCAGGCGCGGCCAGATTCCACCGACGCCGCCGACGGCCCAGCCCGCATGGATCAGCCAGAACAGCAACGGCACCTTGTGGCTGTAGGGCTCGCCATTGCTGGTGGGAACGAGGAAATTGCCGCTGTTCCACATCTCCCAGGCGACGCCGAGCGCGCGCGTCGAGTACAGCGGCATGAAGCCGGTCTGGAAGATCGCCAGCAGCGCGGCCGCCAGCCACAGCGGGATCCACAACTGTGACGAGGCCGGGAATCGCGAATCACTCGGAGCAAGCGGCATCAGGCTGTTCAATCGGGCGCCGACCATTCGACCCAGCGATGGTAACGGAGACGGCCCTTGAGGTTGCGCCACGTGTCGAGCTTTCCGGCAACAAGATGCCAGGCGTTCAAACCGGTGGCACACGGCCGCGCGCCAAGAGCGCAACGATGACGGAACGACCCGATGTCCACTGCCCGCGCTATTCCGCTTCGGGCTCGTCGCTGGTCGCGGATGCCGGCGCCGGCACGTTGCCGCCGCGGCACTCCGGGGCAACCGCATCGGCGCGGAACATCAGCCATTCGCGCCGGTTGGCGTGGCCGACGATGACCGCCTTGCCGGCGTCGACGCAGGGCGCCATGACCGTGTCGAGGATGAAGATCCAGCGGTGCTCTGGCCGCTCTTCCTGCCAGCGGATCGCCTCAGCCAGTTGCAGGTACTTGGGCTTGAGGAAGCCGAACTCCGTGACCGGCCGATCGGCGAGCAGCAGGTTCTGCTCCTTCCAGCCGACCAGGGCGAGTTGGTCCTGTCCGGCGATTTCGCCGGCACGACGCATGACCTTCGCGGCCGACGTCGAATCGTTGAGGATGGGATAGGCCCACAGCCCCCACAGCAACCACATGCCGGCCAGGGTGACGCCCATGCCCACCAGGCTGCGACGCACACGGAAGATCCCCGCGGCGAGCGCGGCCACCGAGCCGACGGCAACCAGGAAGGCCCACAGCATGACCCCGCCATTGCCGAGCCCGCGCTCGACGACGAGGGCGTTGGCGCGCGGCACCAGGCCGTTCCAGGCCGCGATGCCGCCGCCGAGGAACAGCGCGGCGAGCAGGATGATGAAGGCGAACAGCAGGCGGCGGAACCAGGGTTTCTGCCCGAGTGCGTCGAGGTAGGGCGCGGCGAGCAGGGCCACCATCGGCAGCGCCGGCATGATGTAGACATCGCGCTTGCCGCTCGGAAACGAGAAGAACAGGATGATCAGCCCGACCCAGGCCAGCGGCAGCAGGAAGCGCGCGTCGCGTGCCTTGAGGCGCTCGATCCAGCGCGGCACGACGCCGATCAGGGCGAAGGTGAGCGGCAGCCACGAGAAGGCGATGACGCCGGCGAAGTACCAGGGCGGCTGGTGGTGGTCCCAGGAATCGGTGTAGCGCGCCGCGGTCTGGCGGAACAGGATGTCCTCCATGTAGGCACGGTACTCGGGCGAGCCGTTGGCTTTCACCACGAGCACCATCGGCACGATCCACAGGGCGATGGCGCCGAAGAACGCCAGCGCGCCACCAAGCCAGCGCCAGACGCCGCCTTCGTAGCGCGGCAGCCCGTCCCACTGGCGCCAGCGCGCGAACGCGAACGGCAGGAACATCAGCAGGGCGAGTACGCCGACGCCCTTGGTGATGACGCCGAGGCCGGCCGCGAAGCAACCCAGCCAGTAGGCACGCCAGTCCGGCCCGAGCAGGAAGTGGCGCAGCAAGCCGTAGTTGGCCAGGGTGATGAAGAAGGTCACCAGCGGATCGATCTGCGCGCGCTTGGCCTGGTAGACGAACTGGAACGTCGCCAGCACGGCCAGCGCCGCCCACAGCCCGGTGCGGTGGTCCCAAAGTCGGCGGCCGAGGTCGTAGACGAGGAAC
>OEIU01002381.1_pt1 | contig 10141 bp, 3 predicted proteins | sample 1539221 | NCBI WGS metagenome assembly OEIU01 (sample SAMN03792071, study PRJEB22550) | activated sludge metagenome | feature: wastewater treatment plant; material: activated sludge; isolation source: Wastewater treatment plant of a petroleum refinery complex | place: Argentina: Zarate | collected... | reverse complement strand
GCCGCGCCGAGCGCACTGGAAGGGCGCAGGGGCGGCAGCGCCTCCGGCTCCGGCGGGGCGGCCCGGCGCAGCCAATCGGGCGGGACGATCTCAGGCGCGAGGGCCTGCGCGGTCTCGGCCGCCTCGCCCGCCTCCCCGTCCCGGTACAGCTCGGCCGGGCCATAGGACATCTCGACCGGCGTGAGCGCGATCGCCGCCTCCGCGAGGCCGCGCCGCGCCATGGCGCACCAGGCTTCCTCCGGCTCGCCGGCGCGCTGGCCCGTATAGGGCACGAGGACGAGGCGGTCGCGGGCGCGCGTCAGGGCGACATAGAGGAGCCGGTTATGCTCCTCCAGGGCGCGGACGCCCAGCTCCGCGCGCGCCGCGGCGAGGAGGGACGGGTCGTCGTCCTTGCGCGGCGCCCAGACCGGCAGCGGCCCCTCCTCCGTGGAGACTGCGATCAGCCGCGGATCGCGCCCTCCGATCTCGCAGCCGTCGAGCAGCACGACGAGCGGCGCCTCCAGGCCCTTGGCGCCGTGCACGGTCATCACCCGCACCTCGTCGGCGCGGCTTTCGGGATCGCGCTTGACGACGTGCCCGGCGGCCTCGAACCGGGACAGGAAGGCGAGGAGCGAGGGCGCTTCCAGGGCCGTCTCCGCCGCCTGGACCCGGCACAGGAAGGTGTCGATCGCATCCTGCGCCTCGCCCCCGAGCCGGGCGACGAGCCGCCGCCGCCCTCCGCCCGGACCGAGCAGCATCGCATAGAAGCCGAAGGGGCCGTGGCGGCGCGCGGCCTCCCGCCAGCCGCGAAGCGTCTCGAAGGCGGTACGGGCGCGCGGATCGGCCGGGGCCGCCGCTTCGAGCGCCGCTTCGAGGGAGGCGCCCGCCGGCCGGTCGGCCCCGATGCGGACGAGATCGTCGTCGTCGAGCCCGACGAGAGGGGATTTCAGCGCCGCCGCCAAGGCGAGGTCGTGGCCCGGCAGGAGGGCCGCCTGCCCGGCCGCGACAAGGTCGCTCACCGCGATCTGCCGGTTGATGTCGATGCGGTCCGCCCCCGCGACGGGCACCCCGTTCGCCTTCAGCGCCCGGATGACCGCGAAGAAGGCCGGCCCGCGCCGCCGCGCCAGGATCAGGATCTCGCCGGGACGCCAGGGCCGGCCCGTCACCGGGTCGGGGCTCGTGATCCAATGGCGCGCGGCGCAGGCGACGCGCCGGGCCGCCGCGAGCGCCGGCGAGCCCGGATCGGGCAGGTCCACCGGCAGCGACCAGGCATCGGGATCGGCGCCCTTGGGGGCGGGCAGGAGGGTCGGCCAGATCTCGATCTGGCCGGGGGCGCGGGGCCGCGCGCTCTGGTGCACGGTCCCGGTCACGTTGTCCTCGAAGGAGAGGCCGCGGAAGTGGGCCGTCACGCGGAAGGTGGCGTCGACGCCCTTCAGGATCGCCGGGGCCGAGCGGAAGGACAGGCCGAGCCGGATATCGGCGAAGCGCATCCGCGCCGAGCGGTGCAGGCCGAGCCAATGGCGCCGGCTCTCCTCGAACAGGCGCGGATCGGCGCCCTGGAAGGAATAGATCGACTGCTTGGGATCGCCGACGGCGAAGATGGTTCGGGGCCCCCGGCTCGGCCGTCCGGCCCCGGCCGTGAAGTCCTCCGTCAGCCGGCGCAGGATGCGCCATTGCCCGGCATTGGTGTCCTGCGCCTCGTCGACCAGGACATGGTCGATGCCGCGGTCGAGGCGGTAGAGCACCCAGGGCGCCGCGCCGCTTTCGAGGAGCGGAGGGGTGCGCTCGATCAGGTCGGCGAAGTCGAGCGCGCCGAGCCGCCGCTTCAGCGCCTCGTAGCGCCGGCGGATCGCTCCCGCGAGCCGGTAGAGGGCCCCCGTGCGCACCAGCGCCTCGGCCGCGCGCAGGCGCTCCTGCACGAGGACAAGGCGCCCCTGCTCCTCTTCGAGGCGGATCCTGAGGTCCTCGGGCACCTTCTTCGTGGCGAGCCGCGCCGCGGGCTTCCCCTTGTCGGTGAAGAAGATCGACCTGTAATGCTCCGCCCGGCCCTCGAGGCCCGGAGCCACGAGGGCGAGCCGCAAAGCCGCGGCGCGCTCGCGGTTCTGCGCCTGCCCGGTCTCGTCCAACTCGTCGGCGATGGCGGGCCATTCCGCAGGCGGTATGCCGTCCTCGACCATGGCCCGGAGCAGCGCCTCCGGCGTCTCCTCGGGGGAGAGGCCGAAGGCCCGCCGGAGCGCGGCGAGCGCGGCCTCCTGCGCGGCGGGCCCGGAGGGGAGAAGCGGGGAGGCCACTGCCTCGGCGAGAAGCTGGATCAGCCCGTCGCCGGACGCCTCGGAGGCGACGCTGTCCAGCGCCTCGCCGATCCCGGGCGTTCCCGCCGCCTCGACGAGGACCGCGCCCCGCGCCTCGGCCAGGATGTCGGCGGCCTGGGCGTCGTCCAGCACCGCGAAGCGCGCCGGGACGTCGGCCTCGAAGGGCACGAGATGCAGGAGCCGTTCGCAGAAGGCGTGGATGGTCTCGATCTTGAGGCCGCCCGGCGTCTCGACGGCGCGGGCGAAGAGCCGCCGCGCCCGGTCGAGAAGCACGCGCCTCGGCCTCTCGCCGGTCAGCGCCTGGAGGGCGTCGGACAGGGACGAATCGTCGAGCGTCACCCAGTCGCCGAGTGTCTCGAAGACCCGGATCGTCATCTCGGCCGCCGCCGCCTTGGTGAAGGTCAGGCAGAGGATGCGCGAGGGCGGGGAGCCCGCCAGCATCAGGCGGATCACCCGGTCGGTCAGGACCTTGGTCTTGCCCGCTCCCGCATTGGCCGAGACCCAGGCCGAGGAGGCGGGATCGGAGGCGGCGCGCTGGGCGGCGGCGGCATCGGGCGGGACGACGAAACGCTCGTTCACGGCCCGGTTTCCTCATCCTCCCGCAGCGACCATTCGGCCACCCGCGCGAGATGGTCATAGGGCGAATGGGAGAGCGCATTTTGGGGATAGGGCGGGGAGAGATAGCCGGCTCCCCGGACGGCGAAGGGGCGGGCGAGGCGGGCGAGGCCCGCCACATGGGACTCGATCAGCGCGGCGAGCGAGCCGCCATCCTTCGGCGGCACGACCTCCTGCGCGAGGAGACGCGCGCGGCCGCCGAGCTTGACGTAATGCAGCCCCGGCGTCTCCGCGGGAGCAGGCACGTCGCGGAATCCGCCCGCGAGCAGCATCGCCGCCTCCAGCGTGAGCTGGGGGGAGAAGCCGGCCGCGACCACGCGGTTCGTCGGCACCCGCCCCGACTTGAAATCGACGATGGCGGCCCCGCCCGCCTCGTCGGCCTCGATGCGGTCGGCCCTCGCCCGAACGGTCAGGACATCCCCCTGCGCGAGCAGAATGTCGAGCCTTCCGTCCCGCTCCAGGAAGCGCCGGCCGAAGATGGCGCGCCGCTCCCTCTCCCAGGCGAGGAGATGGGGCGCGATGCGCTGGAAATCCGGCCACCACAGCGCGTAAAGCTCAGGGTAAGCCTCGGCGAGGCCGCCGAAGCGGTCGGTGCCGCGTTGCAGGAGATCGGCCTCCGCCCGCCCGTCCAGGGCCCCCGGATGGGCGCCGGCGAAGTCCGCCAGGATGCCGTGGAGGATCGTGCCGCGCTCGGCCGGACTCGGCAGCGCGCCGATCGGATCGAGCGGCGACAGGCGCAGGATGCGCCGGGCGAAGATCGCATAGGGGTCGCGGATCAGCGTCTCGACCTCGGTGACGCTGAGGCTGCGCGGGAAGCGCTCCGGTCCTGGCCGGGGCGCGGGGCGCGGGGCCGGCGGCTCGGGCTCGGCGCGGTCGAGTTCGGCGCCGAGGCGCAGATAGAGCCGGCCGCGCTCGCCGAGGGCACGCCAGGCCGAGGGGCCGACGAAGGCGCGCAGCCGCTCCAGGAAGCGCGAGGGGACGGTGGGCTGGCCGTCGCGCTTCCTCGCCCGGGTCAGGATCGCGTCGGGCATGCCGAGGGCCTGCGCGAAATCATGCGCCGTCTGCCCGATCCGCCGCTCGGGCGGCGAGAGGCCGAGCTTCAGCCGCATCGGGCGGTTGAGGAAGGCGTCGTTCTCGGCAGTGGGCGGCCAGATCGATTCGTCGAGCGCGCCCAGCACGACGCGATCGACCTCGAGCAGCCGCGCCTCCAGGAGCCCGAGGATCTTCACGCGGCGATGGCCGGCATGGAGATCGGGCGCAAGGACGCGCTCGCGCGCCAGCGTCGTGAAGAAGGCCGGATATTCGCCGAACCGGCCGCGGATCGCCGCATGGGCGGGCATCAGCGAAAGCTCGTCGAGAAGGCCGAGCACCTCGCCCCAGGAGCGATCCGCCACCTCCTCCTGCGCCCCCGCGACCAAAGCGAGGACCGTCTGCGCATGGGGCGCAGCGAGCGCGACGAGACTCCTTTCGGCTTCCGGAGCGGCATCGGCGAAGCCGTCGAAGGCCGCGACGAGCCGGTCGAGGAGGTCCGCCGCCACGTCCCAATCGGTGGCGGCGAGGTTCTGCCGCGGCAGAGGATCGTGCCGGCTGCCCTTCTCCCGCCGCAGCCTGAGCGCGGCGGCGATGCCGGACAGTCCCGGTCCGGGCGCCGGCCCGCGCAGCACGCCGATCTCCAAAGCCGCCGCGGCCCTCTCGACCTGCGAACGCGGCAGGCCGAGGGTGACCGCAGGATGGGCGAGGAGGGCCAGCATGTCCAGCGGCTCGAAATCGGAGGCGGCAGCTTCCGCTGCGAGGCGGGCGAGGCGGCCGGCCGGGGTCTCGGCGAGGGGCGAGCCCGCCGAATCCTCGATCTCGACGCCCCAGCGCCGCAATTCCACGGCGACGCGCCGCGCGAGCGCCCGGTCGGGCGTGACGAGCGCGGCCGTGCGGCCGGGCTCCTCCAGCGTCTCCCGCAGGGCGAGCGCGATGGCGAGGGCCTCCTCGCGTTCGTCCGCCGCCTCGACCAGCACGAGGCCCTCGCAGCCGGCGGTGGCGGCGATATCGCGCTCGATCGGCGATCTCGACCAGGCTTCCGTGCTCGCAGCCGGCCTCATCACCTCCGACATCATCCGCCGCCGCGCCGCCACGGGATGGATCGGCTCCAGGACCGGACCCAGCATGCGCACATCCGCCCGCCCAATACGGAGCGGACCGGCGAGAAAGCGGCGCATCATGCATTGCGGATGCCCCCAGAGGGGCCCGCTCTCGGGCTCCTCGGTCCCGTCCCGGCCGCCGATCGAGGCCCAGGCTTCCTCGTCCAGTTCGGTATCGAGGCCCGGCAGGACCAGCCCACCATGGGGCAGGCGCGCGATGGCGGCGAGGAGCCGGGCCGTGGCCGGCACCGAGCCCGTCGAGCCGGCCGCGACGATGGGCGCGCGTGGCGCCTTCCGCTCCAGCCTTTCCGCCTCGGCAAGAAGGCCCTCGTGGCGGCACCGGGCCGGATCGGCGGCGCCGCGCTCGGCGAGGATCGCGGGCCAGTTTTCGTACGCAATCCGCACGAAGGACAGGGTCTTGGCGAAATAGGCCGAATGGCCGGTCTCGACGAGGCTTTCCAGTTCGTCCCAATCGACGCCCTCGGTCGCCAGCGAATCCATCAGCGTGGCGAGTTCTGCCGCCAGCGCGACCGCGTCGGCGGCGGCGTCGGGCGGCGCGAGGCGCGTGCCGCCCGTTTCTCGAACGAGGCTCGCGGCCCATTTCTGGACGAGCCGGGCGAGGATGAGGCGCCGCTCGCCGGCCGGGATGGGCGGCAGGGCCTGGCCGCCGGGCTCGAAGAGGTCCTCGTCCACATCGCCGAGGGGAACGATCCGCGGCAGCAGCAGCGCGCGGCTGCCGGTCCGCTGCGCGAGATGCGCGGCGAAGGCCCGGCCCGCGCGCCGCGTCGGCAGGTAGATCGTGGCATCGGCGAGCCCGGTCCCCTCGGGCCAGCCTCCGGTCAGCGTGCCGTCGAGCAGCGCCTCGGCGAGGGTGGGCAGAAAGGGCGTGCCGGCCGGGATCGTGAAGACGCGGGGCGCGCGCAAAGGCGAGGAGACCTCATCGGAAGACCCGCGCCGAATCGAGCGGGACCCGAAATGTCTTTAGGTGAGGCGGGCCCTTCCCGTCATCCCGGCCGCTTTCAGGCCGCCGCGCGACGGGCCGCGAGGCGCGCCTCGGCGGCGGGGATGGCCTCGGGCGTGCCGACATGAAGCCATTCGCCGTCGAGGACGAGGCCGAAGAGCCGACCCGCCGCGATGGCGCGATCGAAGATCAGGTTGAGGGAGAAGGCGCCGTCCGGCGTATCGGCGAAGCTCTCCCGCCTGAAGATCCCGACCCCGGCATAGACGAAGGGCGCCCCCTCGCCCGGCGCCCGGCGCGCGAGACGGCCGGCGGCGTCGCGGTGGAAATCGCCCCGCCCGTCATAGCCGAGGCTGTCGCGGGCCGCGAGGAGAAGAAGGCAGTCCATCCCGTCGGGGCGCCAGGCGGCCAGCATGCGGCGGATGTTGCTGTCCCCGCGCTCGGTCCAGAGCGAATCCGAATTCATGGCGAGGAAGGTCTTCCCGAGGAGCGGCAGGGCGCGCTTCACGCCGCCGCCCGTCTCCAGCAGCGCGTCGCGCTCGTCGGAGATCGTGACGACGGGGGATTCGCGGGAAGCGAGGTGCCGCTCGATCTGGTCCGCGAGATGGTGGACGGTGACGACACCCCGCCCGACCCCGGCCGCGGGCAGCCGGCCGAGCGCGGGGGAGAGCATGCCCCGCCCGCCGATGCGCACCAGCGGCTTCGGGCAGGTGTCGGTGATGGGCCGCATGCGCTGGCCGAGCCCGGCGGCGAGGACCATGGCGGTGTCGACGGTCACGAATGCGTCTCCGGCTCGGGCGGGGGCGCGGGGGGCGCCGGGAACAGGTCGGGCAGGGCCGCGGCGTACCAGCCCTTCAGCCGGGCCAGGGCCGGGTGCTCGAGGTTGCGCAGCAGATAGGTGGCGACGCGCGGGATGTGCTGCAAATACTGGGGCTTGCCGTCGCGGCGGTCGAGCCGCGCGAAGATGCCGAGGATCTTGGTCGCGCGCTGCGCCGCCATGATGGCGTAATGCGCCGCGAAGCCCGCCATGTCGAAGGCCGGATCGGCCGCCCGCCGCGCGGCGGCATAGGCGCCGAGCAGCCGCAATTCCAGCTCCGGCGGAACCGTCACGCGCGCATCCTGGAGGAGGGAGGCGACATCGTAGGCGGGCGGCCCCATCACCGCATCCTGGAAATCGATGATGCCGATGCGGGCCAGGCCCTGGCGCTCGGGAAGCCAGATCAGGTTGGGCGAATGATAGTCGCGCAGGGTCCAGGTCTGCGGCCCGCCGAGCGGACCGCTCAGCGCCTCGCGCCAGGCATGGCCGAACTCGGACCGGACGGAGCCCGACGCCTCGCGCCCCCGGATATGGGGCAGATACCAGTCGAGCAGGAGATCGATCTCGATCAGCATGGCGTCGAGATCGTAGGGCGGAACGGCGTAGTCGCGTCCCGCCGCGACCGGAAGCGTCGCAGGCAGCGCCTTGGCGTGCAGGGCGGCGAGGCAGCGCGTCGCCTCGGCATAGCGCTCGGAGATAGGGCCGTTCTCGTCCACCACGAGGCCCGGGCCGAGATCCTCGATGAGGAGAAGCCCCGCATCGAGATCCTCCGCCAGGATGCGCGGGGCGCTGAAGCCCTGGGCGAGGAGGCCCCGGTCGATCGCCGCGAAGGCGTGGACGCTCTCGGCGAGCCGCGCGATGGCACTGTAGGGCTTGCCGCGCCGCACCGGCGGGCCGTCGGGACGCGGGGGGGAGATCATCAGGCGGGCGGTCGCGCCGCCCGCCTCCGGGAGGCGCTGGTGGCGGGGGGTCGAGGCGGCGCCGCCCTTGGGCAGGCGCTTCGCCTCCCGCCAGCCGGCCGCGTCGACGAGGGCTTCGAGCGCCTGCGCCCGCTCGAGGCGCCCCCGCAGGGGCCCCGCGCCCGAGAGCGAGGCGACGCGCCCGCCCGTGCCGGGATCGAGCGCGAGAGAGACGTCGAGGCGGGGGCGGTCGAGCAGATGCGGCGCCCGCTCGGGCCACTCGACCAGGATCGCGGCCTCCTGCTGCATCTCGTCGAGCCCGAGCTCGACCAATTCGCCCTCACCGGCGATGCGGTAGAGATCGGCATGGATCACGCGTCCCTGCGGACCCTCGTAGCTCTGCATCAGCGTGAAGGTCGGGCTCGGCGCCTCGAGGTCGGGATCGCCGAGCCGGGCGCGCAGGATCGCGCGGGCGAGAGAGGTCTTGCCCGCGCCGATCGGCCCGTGCAGGGCGACGAGGTCGCCCGGCTCCAGCTCCGCCCCGATCCGGCCGCCGAGAAGCTCGGTCGCGGCCTCGTCGGGCAGGGGAATTCGCTCGCCCTCGCCGGGGGCGGCCTGCGGCGCCGTCTCGCTCAAGAATCCTCGCCGGAATCGTCGGTGGGGATGGAGGCGGCGAGCTGCGCCGCGCTCCGGCCCTCGATGGGAAAGGTGCAGGTCACGGTCGTCCCCGCGCCGGCCTCGGAGACCAGCTCGACCCGCCCGCCGTGAAGCTCGACGAAGGAGCGCACGATGGAGAGGCCGAGCCCGACGCCGCGATGCTGGGCGCCCTCGGTATGGGTCTCGAAGCGGTTGAACACCCGGTCGATCACGGAAGCCGGAATGCCGCGGCCGTGATCGACGACGCTGACGACGACCGCATCCTCGGTCCTGTGGGCGGCGACGCGGATCGTCTGCCCCGGAAGCGAGAAGCCCGCCGCGTTGGAGAGGAGGTTGTAGAGGACCTGCCGGACGCGCTTGGAATCGCCCGTGAAGGTGCCGGTCGCGGCCGGCACGTCGATTTCGAGGGACAGCTCGTTCTCGACCAGCCGGTCCTTCAGCCCCTCGGCCGCCGCCGTGATGGTGGCGCGGATGTCGACCCGCTCGCGCGCCAGCTCGATCGTCTGCGAATCGATCGAGGCGAGGTCGAGGATGTCGTTGATGATGGCGAGGACGGAGCCCGAGGAGCGCGTGATGTGCCCCGCATATTCGCGCTGGCGCTCGTTGAGCGGGCCGATCGTCTCGGCGCCCAGGAGATCGGCGAAGCCGATGATGTTGGTGAGCGGCGTGCGCAGCTCGTAGGACATATGGTGCACGAACTCGTCGCGCAGGCGCCCGGCCGATTGCAGCGCCTCGTTGCGCTCGCGGAGCGCGCTCTCGACATTCACCTGCGCGGTGACATCGGCGAAGGTAAGCAGCGTCGAGCCGCCCGGCAGGGGCTGGGCCGCCGCGTCGATCACGCGGCCGTCGCTCCCCTTCAGGCGGACCTCGCGCTTCCGGCGCATCTCCTGGTGGCTGGAGACGGCCGCCCGGATCTCCTCCCAGGCCATCTCGTCGGGCGCGTGGATGCGGGCCAGCTCGATCACCCAGTCGATATGGGGATGGGTGTTCAGCGCCTCGGCATGGGCGCGCCAGAGATTGGCGAAGGCGAGGTTGAAGAGCTTCAGCCGCCCGTCCTGCCCGAACAGGGCGACGCCCTCGGCCAGCGTGTCGAGCGTCTCGCCCTGGACGCGAGTGAGGTCGCTCAGCCGCGTCTCGAGGTCGAGCCGGTCGGAGACGTCGTCGTAGAGATAGGTCAGGCCGCCCTGCGGATTCGGATTGGTGACGACGCGGATGGTGCGGCGGTCCGGCAGGTGCCACCAGGTCTCGCTCGATTTCGTGGAGCGGTAGGCTTCGAGCTGCTGCTGGCGCCAGTTGCGGAAATCGGCCTGTTCCGGGAGGGCCTTGGCGGCCCTCAGGCGGTCCAGGACCTCCGCATCGCTCGGGCCCGATTCGAGGAAGGCCGCCGGCAGCTTCCAAAGCTCCCGATAGGCGGCGTTGTGGAAGACGAGCCGCTGGCGCCCGTCGAAGGTCGCGACCGCGATCGGCAATTCGTCCAGGACCCGTGCATGGGCCTCCGCCAGCCGGGCGATCTCCGCCCGCAGCGTCTCCATCTCGGTGACGTCCCGGGCGATGCCGCCCGAGCGCGCCGCCCCGTCCGGCAGAGCGGGAAGCGGCGCCTCGGTCACCGCGAGGGAGCGGCGCGCGCCGGCCATCACCGCCGTCACGCGGTCGCGATAGAGGCGGCCCCGCGCGCGGGCCCGGCGCGCCCCCCCGCCGGCGCCCCGTGGCCGCCACCCCCGCCCCCGCGGCCCCCCCCCCCCCCCCCCCCCTCCGCGCCGCCCCCCGCCCCC
>OEIU01002380.1_pt1 | contig 10142 bp, 8 predicted proteins | sample 1539221 | NCBI WGS metagenome assembly OEIU01 (sample SAMN03792071, study PRJEB22550) | activated sludge metagenome | feature: wastewater treatment plant; material: activated sludge; isolation source: Wastewater treatment plant of a petroleum refinery complex | place: Argentina: Zarate | collected... | reverse complement strand
GCTCACGCTGCTGCGCTGGGGCGGCTTCGCGGGCATCGACCCCGATTCGCTGCCGGTCTACAAGGCGTACGTCGATCGCGTCGCGCAGCACCCGGCGGTCGCCGCGGCGATCGCGCGCGAAGGGATCAAGCTGAGTACCTTCCGCAAGTCCTGAGCAATCGGCCGGGACGGCATCAGCGGCCGCGCACGCATGTCCGAACGCTTGCTCGTCCGCGTCTTGCCGGTCCTACGGTTCACGCAGTGCGCCGGGCGAGCAGCGCCCAGACGCCGGCCAGCGACAGCAGGGATCCGCCGGCCACGTTGAACGCGCGCTGCGCGCGTCGCGACGCCAGCAGCGCCGCCGCGGACCCCGCGAAGATCGCGTAGAGCGTCGCGTTGACCGTGGCCAGGACGACGAAGGTCGCGCCCAGGATCCACAGCTGGGTCGAAACGTCCGCGCGCGGGTCGATGAACTGCGGCAGGAAGGCCACGAAGAACACGATGCCCTTCGGGTTCAGCGCGGCGACCAGCGCAACCCTGGCCCGCCTGCCGTGGGCCATCGAGTAGCTGATCACCGCGAGGATCGTCGGGCCGGGGATGACCAGCAGGACGGCCGACGCGGCGACGAATGCGAGCCAGGGTTCGAGCGACATGGATCAGGCCTCGGGTCGGTGGTACACCGCCTCGACGTCGTGGCCGTCGGGGTCGATGACGAAGGCGGCGTAGTGGTCCGGATGATGGTGCGGGCGCAGCCCCGGTGCGCCGTTGTCCTTGCCGCCGATCGGCCCGCCCATCACCACCAGCAGGTCGATCCCGCGCGGATCGTGCAGCGGCGCGTGCTCGAAGACGCGCGTCGCGGTGATCGCGTCGCCGGACCCGCACAGCCAGCCTTCGATGCTTCCGAGTCCTTCGAAAGGAACGTGTTGCTGGCAGTGGGCGCGCATGGGATGGAAACAATCGAAACATCAATCCAGCGCTTCAGAAAACCGCCGGATACACGGAGCGACTAGTCTCCCTGCTGCAGGAGGGCCGCGCGTCGCGGCCCCGTCATCGGAGGAGATCGAGATGTCCACGGTAGCAGAGAAGACGGCCGACAACGGCGTCAACGTCACCGCACTCGTCGGCGCGCGGGAAGCGCTGAAGCAGGCACCGCAGGCCGCGAGGTTCACCTGGCGGGCGAGCTCGCGGTGGATGGGCGGGACCCACAGCCGGTCCAGCGTCGAGGGCTTCTTCGGGCTGGGCCAGGAGCAGAGCCACAAGAGGGAATTCACGTTCGACATCGATCACCCCGAAGTCTTCGCGTCGGAAGACAAGGGTGCGACGCCGGTGGAAATGGTGCTGTCGGGCCTGGCCGGCTGCCTCACCGCCGGGGTGGCCGCGGTCGCGCAGATGCGCGACATCCAGCTGCACAGGGTCACCGCGACGATCGAGGGCACCATGGACATCCGCGGCATCCTCGGCGCCGACAGCGATGTGCGCAACGGTTTCGACGACGTCAGGGTGACCTTCGACATCGACGCCGACGCGCCCCGCGAGCAGATCGAGGCGCTGGTCGCGCAATCGCAGAAGCGCTCCGCGGTGTTCGACATCATCACGAATCCGACCAACGTGACCGTCACGGTCGGCTGATCGGCCGCGCCGGGACCGGAGGACCGTCCGATGCGCACGGATGTCGCCGTCATCGGCGCCGGGCACGCCGGCCTGGCCATGAGTCGCTGCCTCGCCGAGCGTTCGATCGACCACGTGGTCCTCGAGCGCGGCGAGGTGGCGAACTCGTGGAAGACCGAGCGCTGGGATTCGCTGCGACTGCTCACGCCGAACTGGCAGAGCAGGCTCCCAGGCTACGGCTACGCCGGCGCCGATCCCGACGGTTTCCGGACGATGCCGGAGACGATCGCCTTCATCGAGCGGTACGCGCGCCTGATCGCGGCCCCGCTCAGGACGCGCACCGCGGTGACCTCGGTGCGTCGCAGCGACGATGGCTACCGGGTCGCGACCGAGCAGGGCGACTGGGAATGCCGGGCCGTGGTGATCGCGAGCGGCGCGTGCAACGTCGCGACCGTGCCGGCGCTCGCCGAGGCGGTGCCGTCGGCGCTGGCTACCGTGACCGCGATGGACTACCGCAATCCGGACCGGCTCGAGCAGGGCGGCGTGCTGGTCGTCGGCGCATCGGCCAGCGGGGTCCAGATCGCCGAAGAGATCCAGCGCTCCGGCCGTCCGGTGACGCTCGCGGTCGGCGAGCACATCCGGATGCCGCGCACCTATCGGGGACGGGACATCCAGTGGTGGATGGACGCCGCCGGGGTGCTCGACCAGCGCTACGAAGAGATTTCCGACCACGAGCGGGCGCGCCAGGTGCCGTCGCTCCAGCTGGCCGGCCATCCGGATCGCCGCATGGTCGACCTCAACGCGCTGGCGGCGATCGGCGTCAGGCTGGCCGGTCGCCTCGCGGGAATGAGGGACGGCAGGGCGTTGTTCTCGGGCGGGCTGGCGAACCAGGCGGCGCTCTCCGACCTGAAGATGAACCGGCTGCTCGACACGATCGACCGCTGGGCTGCCTCGAGCGGCCTGGACCACGAGGTCGAGCCACCCCACCGCTTCGGGCCGACGCGGATCGACGCGTCGGCGCCGCTGTCGCTGGACCTCGCCGGCGGCGAGATCCGGACCATCGTCTGGGCGACCGGCTACCGGCCGGACTACTCATGGCTCGACGTGCCGGTGCTCGATCGAAAGGGCCGGATGCGCCACACCGGCGGCGTCGTGGACTCGCCGGGCATGTACCTGATGGGCGAGCAATTCATGCGACGCAGGAAATCGGCGCTGATCGACGGCGCGGGCGACGATGCCCGCGAGCTGTGCGAGCACCTGGCGTCGTACCTGGGCCGGCGTTCTGCCGGCCTGACGCGCGATCCGGCAGCCGGTCGTTCGCCGATGCTGGCGGTCGGCGCCTGACCGCGCACCTGGAAGCGACCCCGGCTCCTTCAGGAGCGCGGGTTCCGCGTCGCTCCATGCGCGTCCGAGGATCCGGCTGCGGTGCGGATCGCAGCCGAAACAGTCGATGTCCGCGTCGTGCCCCAGGCCGTCGACGCCGAGGGTGATCAGGCCGACGCCGGGCTTCATCCGGGCTGCGCGCGTCTCAGGCCATGCCGATGCGCCGCGCCCCCTCGCGGAACAGCGCTGCGCCGTCGGGATCGAAACGGAACGCGGCGAGGAAGTCGGAAATGCCGTAGCGGGGGATCGCCCGGCGAATCGCCGCAGCGAACTTGTGCGCCTCGTCGAGCGAGCCGGCCAGCGCCAGCGTGAAGGCCGCGATCGCGAGGATGTGTGCGTGCGCATTGGGTCGCGCCGCCGCCTTGGTGGCCCATCCGGCCGCCTCGTCGAACCGGCCGAGCCGCACCAGCGCCATCGCGCGCGCGCCCAGCATCCCGAACAGCAGCGGGTCGAACGGACTGAGGTGGCGCGACTGGTCGGCCGAGGTGATCGCGGCCAGCGGGTCGCCCGACTGCGAGTGGATGAACGCGAGCGTGTAGTGGGCCAACGCGAAGTTCGGGCTGAGTTCGATCGCCTGCTCGAGCTCGACGACCGACTGGTCGTGCTCGTCGCGCAGCCACAGCGCCCGGCCCATCGCCCAGTGCGCGGCCGGGTCGCGATCGTCGACCAGGAGGCTCTGGCCGGCGGCTTCCATCGCCCTTTCGATCTCGGGCTCGCGGTCGGTCCAGCGCTGGAAGGCATTCTGGAAGTGCGTGAACGACAGGCCGGCCCAGGCTCGAGCGAAGGTCGGGTCGAGGCGCACGGCGGTCTCGAAGAAATGCCGGGCGTGCTCGTTGTCGGCCTTGCTGAAGCGGTACATGTGCCAGAGGCCGCGATGGTGCGCCTCCCACGCGTCGAGCGAGTCGGGCGGCTTGAGGATCGCGCGGTTGCGCTCGAAGGTCTCGATCTCGCTGGCGATCGACGCGACGATCCGGTTGCCGATCTCGTCGAGGACGAGCAGCGCATCGTCCGCGCGGTGGTTGAAGATCTCGGCCCAGACGATGCGGGCGCTGCGCGTCTCGGCCAGCTCGACCGATACCGACAGCCGATCGGCGTCGTGCCGCATCGACCCGCTGGCGACGTAATCGACGCCGAGCATCCGGCCGGCGTCTTCCGGCGAGACGCGCCGCTCGTGCAGCGCGAACACCGTTCCCTGCGCGATGACGAACAGGCTGCGCAGCTTTGCGAGCCGGGTGATGACGTCGTGCACGAGCGCGGCGGCGGTTCCACCCCGCGTGTCGCTCGGGGCCGATTCGTCGACGAAGGGCATCACGGCCAGCGAGGCACGGCGCTGCACGGTCGCTGCGATGTCGATCGCCTCGGCCGCCTGCGCGACCAGCAGCAGCGAACCGGCCGCGGCGCCAGGCGGATTCGCTGCGCGCGCGCGGGCGGCGCGCCATGCGTCGCGCAACGGCGTGAAGTCGAGGCCCTCGGCTTCGAACAGGCGCGCGGCCGCCGCCAGGTGCTCCTCGCCCTCGCGCATCCGGCCGCGGCGCGCGAGCGCGGCCAGCATCGCCTCGTGGGCGCGCGGGTCGAACGGCGACAAGCGCAGCAGCCGGTCGAGCCAGGTGAACGCTTCGTCGCCGGGTGCTTCGTCGGCCAGGCGCGCCAGGAGCCCCGCGTGCAGGTCGCGAAAACGTCGCCGCTGCGCGGCGAGCCATCCGTCGAAGACCGGGCTGCGGTCGACTTCGAGCCCCTCGAGGAAGTCGCCGCCGATCAGCTCGCACAGGCGCTGCCGGTCCGCCCGATCGAGCGCCTCGGCGCCCGGCCCCGCCGCCTTCGCAACCTCCAGCGCGTCGACGAAGCAGTCGGCAAGGTCGAGGATCACGGTGTCCGCGCGCGCGTGCACGCGCCGGCGCTCGCCGTCGTCGACGAGGCCGCGAATCTTGCTCAGGCACCAGCGGAGCTCGCCGCGCGGATCGCTGGGCTCTTCCCAGAGCAGCTCGCAGAGCCGGCTGCGCGTCTCGGCGCGCTGCGCCAGCGCCAGGTAGGCGAGCAGCGCGCGAACCTTCCTGGAAGCCGGCAGGGCCAACTCGCGGCCGTCGCGCCAGATCGCGATGGGCCCGAACAGCCGCATCCGGATCGGGGACGGGTCGTCCGTGGTGTCGGTCGGACCGGATCTGAAGGGCATTTCCACGCCGGTTACCACGTTCGCGTCCACGCCTGGCGCCTATCGTCGATACCGTCGGTCAGGGCTCGCGCATGCGGCCGGACCGCAGGAACCCCGCCATCGCAACCGCGAGGCGGAACACCGCAGGACTCGACGGAGCCAATGACATGGACGCAGCCACCACCACCCACCAGAGCCGCCAGCCGGCCCCGCAGGCAGACCTCGCGGCGATCAAGTCGCGGCAGCAGGCAGCATGGTCGTCGGGCGATTATGCGCTCATCGGCACCACGCTGCAGATCGTCGGCGAGGACCTCTGCGAGGCGCTCGATCTTCGCGCCGGCAGCAAGGTGCTCGACGTCGCCGCCGGCAACGGCAACGTCTCGCTGGCCGCGGCGCGCCGCTGGTGCGACGTGGTCGCCACCGACTACGTGCCCGCCCTGCTCGAGCGCGCCCGCGAGCGGGCCGCGGCCGATCGGCTCGCGATGACGTTTCGCGAAGCCGACGCCGAGGCGTTGCCGTTTCCGGACGGCAGTTTCGACGCGGTCGTCTCGACCTTCGGCGTGATGTTCACGCCGGACCAGCCGCGCGCCGCGGCCGAGATGGCCCGCGTGTGCCGGCGCGGCGGCAAGATCGGCCTCGCCAACTGGACGCCCGAGGGCTTCATCGGCCAGCTGTTCAAGACCATCGGCAAGCACGTTCCTCCGCCGGCGGGAGCCTCGTCGCCGGCGCTGTGGGGCACCCGAGACCGGATCTCCGAGCTGTTCGGGCGGCAGGCGACCTCGATCGCGTCGTCGCAGCGGAACTACGTGTTCCGCTATCGCTCGCCCGAGCACTGGCTCGAGATCTTCCGCACCTGGTATGGCCCGGTGCTCAAGGCGTTCGGCGCGCTCGATGCCCAGGGGCAGGCCGCACTCCAGGCCGACATCCTCGCGCTGATCGGTCGGTTCAACCGCTCCGGCGACGACACCATGGTCGTGCCGGGCGAGTACCTCGAGATCGTGATCACGCGTGGCTGACGACCCGGCTCAGCCCCGGCCCGTGGCCAGGTTCGTCGCGATCTCGAACGCGAGCCGCCCGTCGGCGACGCAGGGCGACAGCGCTTCGGCGCTGTCGCCGACGATCGCGTCGACGGTGTTCGCGCGTTGCGCGTCGTCCATCTGGCGCGAGGCGGGGCTCATGCCCACGAGTGCAGTTGCGTTCAATCGCGCGAACACGTCCGGATCGTCGAAGCGAACCGTCCGCGTCAGGGTCCTGACGCGGACCTCGCCCAGGCCGGCGCCGGCGAGCAAGGTCCGAAGGACGTCTGCGTCGCCGAAGGCATGGCGCTGGTCGACGAAGCTGCCGAGGTGGCGTTCTGCGACCCGATGCAGCGCGTGGAACAGCGGCAGTTCTTCCTCGGGGCGCCACGTCGCGATCGCGAACCTGCCGCCAGCGGCCAGTGCGCGCCGGATCTCGCGCGCTGCGCCCCGCTTGTCGGGGAAGAATTGCAGCCCCTGCTGGCAGACGACGACGTCGAATGTCTCGCCGCCCTGAAGCGGCAGCGCGCAGGCATCGCCCTCGCGCCAGTCGATGTCCGGCGCCGTCGTGCGCGCGACGGCGATCATCGCCGGGCTGATGTCGATGCCGACGACGCGCCCGGCCTCGCCCAGGCGTTCGCGCGCCAGTCGAGCCACGATGCCGGTGCCGCACGCGACGTCGAGGACGCGGTCGCCCGGGGCCAGGCCCACGTCGTCGAGGATCGCTTCGGCCCATGGCCGGAACAGCGGGCCCACGAGGCAGCGCTCGTAGATCTCGGGAAAGCTCGAGAGATTCATCGCGTAGGCAGGAAGCGACATGGCGACCTCCGTCGGTACTGCCTGCGAATCGACGACGCGCCGTGCGGATCGATCGCAGGGCACGGTCGCAGTATCGCTCCGGAGCAGCGCTCCGGAACAGCCCCCGGGGCAGCGGTCCGCAGGCGCAGCGCCGCGCGCCGAACGGTGCCGCGAGGCGCCGGTCGCTCGGCGGGGACGCCTACCGGTCCTGCTCCCAGTGGAACCTGTGCATCAGGCGGTGCACGACTGGCGCGAAGAGCAGCCCCGCGGCGACCAGGAACACCAGCCCGGCGTAGAGCGCATAGAGCCCGGCGAACAGCTTGCCGGCATCGGTGCGCGGGGCGTCCACGGGTCCCATTCCGCCCATCAGCATCGCGGAGTTCAGGAACGCATCGCGCCAGGGCAGCCGCTCGAAGTGCTCGTAGCCCGCCATCCCGACCGCGAGCGAGACCGCCAGCAGCGCGAGTGCGGCAGCCGCGTGTCGCACCATGCGCCGGAGGAAACGTCGGCGCGGAATCGGCGGATGCGAGCGGGCTTCGTACATGGTGCGTTCGTCCGCGGGGGTGGCGGGGGCCGGGCCCGACGTTGCGATCAGGCCGGTTGCGTGGGGGCGGCGACACCTGGCCCGCGGGCCGCGCCGAGAAACGCCTCGAGCGCCCGCTCGGTGTGCGTGCCGGCGCGGGCGGCCAGCGCAGCCGGCGCGCCCGTCGAGACGATGCGGCCGCCCCCGGCGCCACCCTCGGGGCCGAGGTCGACGATCCAGTCGGCCTCGGCCCAGATGTCGAGGTTGTGCTCGACCACCACCAGCGTGTTGCCGGCGTCGACCAGCCGGTGCAGCACCCGGATCAGCTTCTCGACGTCGGCCATGTGCAGCCCGACCGTGGGCTCGTCCAGCACGTACAGCGTGTGCGGGCCCGGGGGCAGTGTCCTGCCCGCCGCGAGCGCCTTCGCGCGGGCCCGCGCGACGCGCGGGTCGTCGTCGGCGCCTTCGCCGCGGCTGCGCACCTTGGCGAGCTCGGTGACCAGCTTGATGCGCTGCGCCTCGCCTCCCGACAACGTCGGGCTCGGCTGGCCGAGCGTCAGGTAGCCCAGGCCGACGTCCTGCAGCAGTCGCAGCGGGTGGGCGATGGCCGGGTGCGCCGCGAAGAAGTCGACCGCCTCGTCGACGTCCATCGCGAGCACGTCGCCGATGCTGCGGCCGCGCAGTTGAACCTCGAGCGTCTCGCGGTTGAAGCGTCGTCCGCGGCAGACGTCGCACAGCACCTTGACGTCCGGCAGGAAGCTCATCTCGATCGTCTGCTGGCCTTGTCCTTCGCAGGCCTCGCAGCGTCCGCCGCCGGTGTTGAAGCTGAAGCGCCCCGGGCCCCAGCCGCGGATCCGCGCCTCGCCGGTGTCGGCGAACAGCCTGCGGATCGCGTCCCAGAAGCCCACGTAGGTGGCAGGGCACGAGCGCGGCGTCTTGCCGATCGGCGCCTGGTCGACTTCGAGCACGCGGGTGATGCCTTCCCAGCCCTCGATGCGCTCGACCCCGGCCAGCGGCGGCGCGGCCTTGCGCTGGTTGCGCGCGCGAACCTGCGCGGCGGCGTTGGCGAGCAGCACGTCGCGCGCCAGCGTCGACTTGCCGGAGCCGGAGACACCCGTGACGACCGTCATCCGGCGCAGCGGGATGCGGGCGACGACGTGGCGAAGGTTGTGCAGGTGTGCGCCGCGCAGCACGAGCCAGCCGTCGTCTTCGGGCGGCGGGACCGCCCGCGGGGCGTTCAGCGGATGCGCCAGCGGGTTCGCGAGGAAGCGGCCCGTCAGGCTGTCCGGATGCCTGGCCAGTTCCTCGTGATGTCCGGCCGCGATGATCCGGCCGCCGAGCTTCCCGGCACCCGGCCCGATGTCGATGACGTGGTCGGCGCGGCGGATCGTGTCCTCGTCGTGCTCGACGACCAGCAGCGTGTTGCCCTTGTCGCGCAGGGCCTCGAGCGTGTCGAGGAGGATGCGGTTGTCGTGCGGGTGAAGCCCGATCGTCGGCTCGTCGAGCACGTAGCAGACGCCCTGCAGGTTCGACCCGAGCTGCGCGGCCAGGCGGATGCGCTGGGCTTCGCCGCCGGACAGCGTCGGCGCGGCGCGATCGAGCGTCAGGTAACCGAGGCCGACCTCCGACAGGAACGCGAGCCGCGAGCGGATCTCGGCGAGCACGTCGCGGGCAATCTCCTGCTCGCGGCCGGCGAAGCCGACCTGCCTGAGCCAGCGCGCGCAGTCGGCGACGGGCATCGCGGTCAGCTCGGCGATCGACAGGTCGAGCAGCCGCACCGCGAGTGCGGCGCGATTCAGGCGCTTGCCGGCGCAGGCGGGGCAGGGCTCGGTGGCGGCCGCCTCGGCGCCGCCGGCCTCGGCTGCGTCGCTTTCGGCCTGCGCGCCGAGCTGGTCGGCGAGCTTCTCGGCGAGCGCGCCGACGGCTTCGGCGGTCGAGTCCTCGTCGGAGCGGCCCTTCGGGTCGAGCGTCGGCACGTACGGGAGCTTCACGCCGGTGCCGAGGCAGCCCGGGCACCAGCCGATCTTCGAGTTGAACGAGAACATCCGCGGATCGGGCTCGGGAAAGCTCGTGCCACACGACGAACACGCGCGCCGGGTCGAGAACAGCTTCGTCGCGATCGCGGCCGACGCCCGCGCGTAGCCGTCGGCGTCGCCGTCGTCGGCGGCGGTGCGCAGTTCGTCGAGCGGCGCCGCGACCATCACGATCCCCTTGCCGAGGTCGAGCGCGCGGCGCAGCGCGTCGCGCAACGGTGCCTCGTCGGCCGCGTCGACCACGAGATCGGCCACCGGCAGTTCGATGTCGTGCTCCACGTAGCGGTCGAGCCGCGGAAACCGGTCGGTCGGCAGGAAGCGGCCATCGACGCGCAGGTGGCGAAAGCCCCTGGCCTTCGCCCATTTCGCGAGGTCGGTGTAGACGCCCTTGCGCGCGACGACCAGCGGTGCCAGCAGGCCGACGTGACGGCCGCGGTAGTCGCGCAGGATCCGCGCGGCGATCGCGTCGAAGCTCTGCGGCTCGATCTTCACCTGGCAGTCGGGGCAGTACTGCTGGCCGAGCTTGACGTAGAGCAGCCGCAGGAAGTGGTAGATCTCGGTCAGCGTCGCCACGGTGCTCTTGCGGCCGCCGCGGCTCGTGCGCTGCTCGATCGCCACCGTCGGGGGGATGCCGAACACGCCGTCGACGTCGG
>OEIU01002379.1_pt1 | contig 10142 bp, 9 predicted proteins | sample 1539221 | NCBI WGS metagenome assembly OEIU01 (sample SAMN03792071, study PRJEB22550) | activated sludge metagenome | feature: wastewater treatment plant; material: activated sludge; isolation source: Wastewater treatment plant of a petroleum refinery complex | place: Argentina: Zarate | collected... | reverse complement strand
GCGCTCGAAGATCGTGCGCTACCCCGAGCGCCTGGCCAGCGGCGACGGACGCTAGGGCCCGGTCAGGCCGCGATCCGTCCCGCGGCCTCGGCCACTGCGCCGGCTTCGGCGGCGCGAAGCTCGACGGCGGGCGCCTCGTCGACCCGAAGGTAGTTGCGCTTCATCGACCGGTCGTAGGCCGGGTCGTAGTGCAGCGCCAGCATCGACTCGACGAACGCCTCCCACTGGCCGGCCGCCGCCATCGCGCGCCAAGCCTCGACCTGCCGATGGCCATGCAGCGGCACCAGGCGCTCGAGGCGCTCGTAGAGCAGCGCCGGGTCGGCGGTGAAGTGGCGGTACTCGCGAAGCAGCAGCGCGGCGCGCACCGGCACGCTGGCCTCGACCCGCGTGCACGGCGCCGCGCGCATCGCCGCGATCAGCGCGTCGGGGACGTGGCAGCGGCCGACGCGACGGCTCTCGGACTCGACGAACACCGGGCGCGCGGGATCGAAGCGTCGCATCGCGTCCCACAAAAGGGTCTCGAAGGCTTTCTGCGACGGTTGCTGCGACTGCGGCATCAGGCCGAGCACCGAGCCGCGATGGCAGGCGATCGCCTCGAGGTCGAGGACCTGCGCGCCGTCGGCTGCGAGCTGCTGCAGGATCAGGCTCTTGCCGGTCCCGGTGCGTCCGGCGAGCACGTGCAGGCGAAGGCCTGCAGGCCAGCGGGCGATATCCTCGAGCGCACGGCGGCGAAACGCGCGGTAGCCGCCCTCCATCACCGCCGTGCGCCAGCCGATCCGCGCGAACACGGTGGCGAGCGCCCCGGAGCGGTTCCCGCCGCGCCAGCAGTAGACGAGCGGCCGCCAGTCGTGCGGCCGGTCGCCGAACAGCCGATCGATCAGCGTGCCGACGTTGCGGGCGACGATCGCTGCGCCGGTGCGGCGCGCCTCGAATGCCGACTGCTGCTTGTGGATCGTGCCCACCAGCGCGCGCTCGGCATCGTCGAGCACCGGCGCGCTGATCGCGCCCGGCAGGTGGTCTTCGCCGAACTCTGACGGGCTGCGAGCGTCGACGATCGCGTCGAAGGCGTCGAGCCGCGCGACGGCCTCGTCGATCGGGATCACCTGTGGGTCTTTCATGGGGACAACGCGGATGTCCGGGGCAGGCCCCGGTCGTTGGCGGCAGGCCCGGGCGATTCTATCAGCGCCGATGCGGGCCCGAGGGTGGGGAGAAAGGGGCGCGAAGGCGCGCGCCTGCACGTACAATGCACGACGGGGAACGCAACGATGAAAGTATTCAATCTCGCCTGCGAGCACGACCACCGGTTCGAAGGCTGGTTCGGATCGGCGCAGGCCTTCGACGAGCAGCGCGAGCGCGGGCTCGTCGAGTGCCCGGTGTGCGCCAGCAAGTCGGTGCGCAAGATGCCCAGCGCGCCGCGGCTGAACCTGTCCTCGGGCCACGAGCCTGCGCCCGAGGCTGGCCAGTCGGGCCGTGGCCAGCTGGCAGCGGCGATGCCGACGCCGCAACAGTTGCAGGCGCTGTGGATGAAGATGGCGCGCCACCTCGCCGAGCATACCGAGGACGTCGGAGAGCGATTCGCGGAAGAGGCGCGGCGCATCCACTACAACGAAGCGCCCGAGCGCGGCATCCGCGGCGTGGCCACGCCCGAACAGCGGGCCGAGCTCGAGGACGAGGGCATCGAGGTGCTCTCGTTTCCGCTGCCGGCGGCGGCGAAAGAGCCGCTGCAGTAGAGAGGCGCTGCAGCAGGAACGCTGCTGCAGCGGGCGCGCTCAGCGTCGCGCGTACTGCGTGGCGCCGAACAGGATCTCGCGTGCCTTCTCGTCGATCGGCTTGCGCTGGTCCGCGAGCACGGTGATCGCGCGGGCTACCGCCGGGCGCGCAGCGATCGCCTCGAACCACCGTTTCACCTGCGGGTAGTCGGCGAGGTCGATGCCCTGGTTGGCATGCGAGCGTATCCACGGCCAGGTCGCGATGTCGGCGATCGAGTACTGGCGCCCGCCCAGGTACGCGCTTGTGGCTTCGAGCCGCCGGTCGAGCACGCGGTACAGGCGCTTGGCCTCGTTGGTGTAGCGGTCGATCGCGTAGGCGATGGTCTCGGGCGCGTACATGCGGAAGTGATGCGTCTGGCCCAGCATCGGGCCGACGCCGCCCATCTGGAACATCAGCCACTGCAGCACCTCGTACTTGCCTCGCGTGCTGCGCGGCATGAACTTGCCGGACTTCGCCGCGAGGTAGACGAGGATCGCCCCGGACTCGAACAGCGAGATCGGCTTGCCGTCCGGGCCGTCGCTGTCGACGATCGCCGGGATCTTGTTGTTCGGGCTGATCGCGAGGAACGCGGGGTCGAACTGGTCCCCGGCGCGGATGTCGATCGGATGCACGGCATAGGGAAGGCCGCACTCCTCGAGCATGATGTGGACCTTGTGGCCGTTGGGCGTGGGCCAGGAGTAGACGTCGATCACGATGCCTCCGCTCAGGCGCCGCGGGTGATCGGCATCTGCACCCTGTCGGCGCCGCCGGGAACGGGCAGGTGCCTGGCGAGCTCGAGCTTGGCGATCGCGTTACGGTGGACCTCGTCGGGCCCATCGGCAAGTCGCAGCGTGCGCTGGTGCGCATAGAGCGACGCAAGCGGGAAGTCGTCGCTGACGCCCGCGCCGCCGTGCGCCTGGATCGCCCAGTCGAGGATCTGGCAGGCGATGTTGGGCGCGACGACCTTGATCATCGCGATCTCGGCTTTGGCGACCTTGTTGCCGACCGTGTCCATCATGTAGGCGGCCTTCAGCGTGAGCAGGCGCGCCTGGTCGATCATGCAGCGCGCGTCGGCGATGCGCTCGTGCCAGACGTTGTGCGCGGAGATCGGCTTGCCGAAGGCGACGCGCGAGGACAGCCGCTTGCACATGTACTCGAGCGCCCGCTCGGCCACGCCGATCGAGCGCATGCAGTGGTGGATGCGCCCCGGGCCGAGGCGGCCCTGCGCGATCTCGAAGCCGCGCCCCTCGCCGAGCAGGACGTTGTCGACCGGCACCCGGACGTTCTCGAACGACACCTCGCAGTGGCCGTGCGGCGCGTCGTCGTAGCCGAACACGTTGAGCGGCCGCACCACGGTGATCCCGGGGGTGTCGGCCGGCACGACGATCATCGACTGCTGCTCGTGGCGCCCTGCGTCGGGATTGGTCTTGCCCATGAAGATGTAGACCCTGCAGCGCGGGTCGCCCGCGCCCGAAGTCCACCACTTGCGGCCGTTGATCAGGTAGTGGTCGCCCTGGCGCTCGATGCGCGCCTGGATGTTGGTGGCGTCGGACGAGGCGACCGCCGGCTCGGTCATCGCGAACGCCGAGCGGATCTCGCCGGCGAGCAGCGGGTCGAGCCACGCGCGCTTGATCGGCTCGCTCGCGTAGCGCTCGAGTGTCTCCATGTTGCCGGTGTCGGGCGCGTTGCAGTTGAAGACCTCGGGCGCCCAGGTGACGCGCCCCATGATCTCGCAGAGCGGCGCATAGTCGAGGTTGGACAGGCCCTCGGGCACGCGCGCCGACTTCGGCAGGAACAGGTTCCACAGGCCCGCCGCGCGCGCCTTGGGCTTGAGCTCCTCGACGATTTTCGTCGGGATCCACGCATTGCCGGCGCGGCGGTTCGCCGACACCTCTTCGTAGAAGCGGCGCTCGTTCGGGTAGATGTGCTCGTCCATGAACGCCAGCAGGCGCTGGCGCAGTTCGATGCATCGTGCCGAGTACTCGAATTCCATTTCGTTCTCCTGTGTCGGTGCACGCGCCGCGCGCTCAGCGCACGCGCTGCGCAATCTCCCAGCCCATTTCGGCGAGCGGCCGGGCGCGGCGCCCCGCCTCGAGCGCCTGCGCGCTCGAGGCCGTGCCGTCGACCGCGCGCTTCATGATTCCCTGCAGGATTGCCGCGAGCCGGAACATGTTGTAGGCGAGGAAGAAATCCCAGTTCGCGAGCGTCTGCGCCGGGTCGCGCCCGGTGCGCCGGCAGTAGGCCTGCACGTACTCGCGTTCCGAAGGGATGCCGAGCGCCGCGTGATCGAGCCCGGCGATGCCGCGGAACTGTCCCGGGGCGATGTGCCAGGCCATGCAGTGGTACGAGAAGTCGGCGAGCGGGTGGCCCAGCGTCGAGAGCTCCCAGTCGAGGATCGCGCGGATGCGCGGCTGCGCGCGGTCGAAGATCAGGTTGTCCAGCCGGAAGTCGCCGTGCACGATCGAGGTCTCGTCGCCCGCGGGCACGTGCTGCGGAAGCCACTCGATCAGGCGGTTCATCGCGTCGATCGGCTCGGTTTCCGACGCCTGGTACTGCTTGCTCCAGCGGCCGATCTGGCGCGCGAAGTAGTTGCCGGGCTTGCCGAAGTCGCCCAGCCCGATCGCCTCGTAGTCGACCGAGTGCAGCGCGGCGATCACCCGGTTCATCTCGTCGTAGATCGAGGCGCGCTCCGCGTTGGACAGGCCCGGCAGCGATTGCTCCCAGAGCACGCGACCGTCGACGTACTCCATCACGTAGAACGCGCGGCCGATCACGGACTCGTCTTCGCACAGCGCGTAGACGCGCGCGACCGGAATGCCGGTGTCCGCCAGCGCCGACAGCACGCGGTACTCGCGCTCGATCGCGTGCGCCGACGGCAGCAGCTTCGCGACCGGGCCGGGCTTGGCGCGCATCACGTAGGCGGCACGCGGCGTCGACAGCCGGTAGGTCGGGTTCGACTGGCCGCCCTTGAACAGCTCGATTGCGAGCGGCCCGGAGAAGCCGGGCACCCGATCGCGCAGCCAGGCCGAGAGCGCCTGCGCGTCGACGCGATGGCGATCGGGGACGGCGATCGTGCCGCTGTAGGCGGCATCCTGGGCAGCAGCGTTGCCGCCGGGCGAATCAGCCACGGCTCCTCCGTGCGATCGGGTGGCGGATTCGGCGGCGCATTCAGTGCCCGCTGGGCTCGCGGTTGAAACGCGGCGGGCGCCTGGCGAGGAACGCGTCGATGCCTTCGCCCGCGTCGTCGTGGAACAGCGCCGCGACGAAATTGTCGCGCTCGCGAACCAGCTGGTGGGTCAGGGCCTCGCGCTCGTGCGCGCACAGCAGCGACTTGATGCGGCCGAGCGCGAATGCCGGGCCGTCGGCGAGCTCGGCGGCACGGGCGAGGGCGGCCGCCACCGCTTCGCCGCGCGAGGCCAGCGCGTTGACCAGCCCCAGCGCATGCAGCCTGGGCGCGCCGATCGGCTGCCCGCCGGCCAGCAGCTCGTAGGCGAGCGGGTAGGGCAGGCGCGTGGCGAGGAAGTGGCTGGCGCCGCCATCGCAGGTCAGCCCGACCTTCACGTAGGACATGACGAAGCGCGCGTCCTCGGCGGCGAACACCAGGTCGCAGGCGAGCACCAGCGAGAAACCCGCGCCGGCGGCCGCCCCCTCGACTGCGGCGATCACGGGTTTCGGGCAGTCGCGGATCGCCGCGATCCACTCGCCGAGCAGGTCGATCGAGGCGGCCTGCACCGAGGGATCCTGCGCGCGGTTCTCGCGCAGCCGGTTGAGGTTGCCGCCGGCGCAGAAGTGCTCGCCCTCGCCGGCGAGCACGACCGCGCGCACGCCGTGGTCCTCGGCAGCCGTGCGCAAGGCCGCCGCGCCGTCGCGGTAGACGTCGGGGTGCAGCGCGTTGCGCGCCTCGGGGTTCGAGATGCGCAGCAGCAGCACCGCGCCGTGGCGTTCGGACAGCAGCCGCGCGCCCATCGTCTCAATCCTCGTGGAGCAGCGACAGGCCCAGCTGCGCGCGCCGCCGCAGCCAGCCGCCCGGGCGATAGCGCGGATCGCCGGTGAGGCGGTGCATGTTCTCGAGGATCTCGAGCACGGTCGATGCCCCCAGCGCGTCGCCCATCGCCAGGGGACCGAGCGGATAGCCCAGGCCGATGCGCACCGCGGCGTCGATGTCGGCGGGCGACGCGATGCGCTGTTGCGCGATCTCGGTGCCGATCGACACGATCATTGCCAGTACGCGCTGCGCGACGAAGCCCGGGCTGTCGCGCAGCATCGACACCGGCACGCCATCGGTCGCGAACAGGGCGTGCGCGGCGTCGCGGTAGTCGGCGCGCGTCGCGGGAGTGGGCATCAGGACGCGCCGGCGGCACTTGCCCGGCGCGATCGGGAACAACGTGTCGACGGCCACCGTCCGCTGCGCGGGAAGCCCCGCCGCGGCCGCGGTAGCGTCGAGCCCCAGCGGCGCCACCAGGACGAGCGCGTGTTCGCCCGGTCGCTCGGTCTGCTGCACGACGCCCTGGAGGGCGGCGACCGCCTCGCGCAGCGCCTGCGCGCGCGGGCCGGGCGCGACCCAGACCGGCGGACGCACCACGACCGTCGGCGGGGGAGACTCGGACGGAGCCTGCTGGCGCCCGCCCTCGTACACGTAGAAGCCTTCGCCGGACTTGCGCCCGCACAGGCCGGCGGCAAGGCGCTGCGCCGCGATCACCGACGGGCGGAAACGCGGCTCGTCGTAGAACTGGCGATAGATCGACTCCATCACCGGCTGCGAGACGTCCAGGGCGGTGAGGTCGAGCAGCTCGAACGGGCCGAGCTTGAAGCCCTGGCCGTCGAAGGACACCTGCTCGCGCAGGATCCGGTCGATCGTGGGGACGTCGGCCGCTCCCTCGCCGAGCGCCTTCAGCGCCTCGGTGCCGAAACCGCGGCCGGCGTGGTTGACGATGAACCCGGGCGTGTCCCGCGCCACCACCGGCACGTGGCCGGTGAGCCGGGTGAGGGCGACGAGGCGCTCGACGACCGCGGCGTCGGTGCGCAGGCCGTCGACGATCTCGACCACCTTCATCAGCGGCACCGGATTGAAGAAGTGCAGCCCGGCCACCCGCTGCGGGCGGCGGCAGGCCGCGGCGATCGCGGTCACCGACAGCGACGACGTGTTGGTGGCGAGCACCGCGTCGTCGGTGACGATCGACTCGAGCTGCACGAACAGCTCGCGCTTGGCGTCGAGCCGCTCGACGATCGCCTCGACGACCAGGTCGCAATCGGACAGGGTCGAGAGCGACGCGGCCGGCTCGAGGCGCGAGCGCGCGGCCGCTGCCGCGTCGGCGCTCATCCGCCCCTTCTCGACGAGCTTCGCGAAGGTATCGGCAACGCTGGCGATCGCCGAGTCGAGCGCTGCAGGGTTGCTGTCGTACAGGCGCACCGCGCCGCCGCTTTGCGCGAACAGCTGGGCGATGCCCCGGCCCATGGCGCCGCTGCCGACGACGCCAATCCGTTGGAAGGAGAAGGTGTTCATCCGGGGGATTCTACTGGAGCGCCGCGCTACACTGGCGCCTCCGATCCGTTCCCCCGGGAGAAACTGCCATGCTGGTGCTTGCCGGCTTCGCCGTCAGCAACTACTACAACAAGGTCAAGCTCGCGATGCTGGAGAAGGGCGTCGAGTTCACCGAGGAGCTGAACTGGGCCAGCAAGGACGAGCCGACGCTCGGGGCCAGCCCGCTCGGCAAGGTGCCGTTCCTGCGCACGGAGCAGGGCACGCTGTGCGAGTCGCAGGTCATCGTCGAATACCTCGAGGACGCGTATCCGCAGGTGCCGCTGCTGCCCGCCGACCCGTTCGAGCGCGCCAAGGTGCGCGAGCTGGTGGCGTTCCTCGAATTGCACCTCGAGCTGGTGGCGCGCCGCGTCTATCCGCAGGCATTCTTCGGCGGCACCGTCTCGCAGGGCAACATCGACGCGACGCGACGCGACCTCGAGCGCGGCATCGCCGGCTTCGCGCGGTTGGCAAGGTTTTCGCCCTACCTCGCAGGCGATCGCTTCACGCTGGCCGATTGCGCGGGGGCCGTGCACCTGCCGGTGATCTCGCTGGCCACCAAGGCGATCTGGGGCGAGGATCTGCTGGCGTCGCTGCCCGTACGCGACTACGTCAAGCGGATGGGCGAGCGGCCGACCGTGCAGGCGGTGATCGCCGGCCGCAAGGCTCACACCGAGCTGATGGCGAAGGCCCGCGCGAAGTAGCGCGGCGTCCGCCGCGCGCCGCGGTCTTCAGACCGGGTCGCGCCCGAAGGCTTCGCGCTCGGCGTCGCGCGCCGTGCTGCGCTCGAGCCAGCGCTCCTCGAGCTCGCCTTGCTCGCGCTCGAGCGACGCCCGCTCGCGGCCCAGCGTCCCGGCTTCGGCCGGATCGCGATAGACCGCGGGCTCGGCCAGGCGCGCCTCGATCGTCGCGAGACGCGCCTCGATCGCGGCCAGTCGCTGCTGGATCCCGCCGATCTCGCGATCGAGCGGTCGAAGCCGCTCGGCCAGCTGCACGCGCCGCTGCGCGGCCAGGCGACGGTCGTCGCGCCGGCTCGCGCCGGCCGCCCCCACCGCGTCCTCGCGCCCCTTCGGCACGGCGTCGCCTGACCCGGCCGCCCCGCCGGCCGGGGGGCCGCGGGTGCCGGCGGCACCGCCTGCGGGACGCTGCAACAGCCAGTCGGCGTAGTCGTCGAGGTCGCCGTCGAACTCGCGCAAGCTGCCGTCGCTCACCAGCATCAGCGTGTCGGCCGTGGCGCGCAGCAGGTAGCGATCGTGCGAGACGAGCAGCACGGCGCCGTCGAAGTCCGCCAGCGCGTCGGCCAGCGCGTCGCGCGCCTGCGCGTCGAGGTGGTTGGTCGGCTCGTCGAGCACCAGCAGTTGCGGGCGATCGTGCAGCATCAGGGCCAGCGACAGGCGCGCCTTCTCGCCGCCCGACATCGGCCCGACCGGCCGCGTCGCCGCGTCGCCGGAAAACCCGAATCGGCCGAGATAGTCGCGCAGCGCCTGCTCGCGCTGTGCGGGGGCGATGCGCTGCAACTGGACGAGCGCCGACTCGTCGCCGCGCAGCCGGTCGATTCCCTGCTGCGCGAAATAGCCGATGCGCACCGAGCGCGACACCTGGACCTCGCCCGCCAGCGGCGCGAGCTCGCCCACCAGCGTCCGGATCAGCGTGCTCTTGCCGGCGCCGTTGCGCCCGAGGATGCCGATGCGCGCGCCGCGCCGGACCGACATCGAGACGCCGCGCAGCACCGCCGGGTGGCCCGGATAGCCGGCGTCGACGCCCTGCGCCTGCAGCAGCGGATCGGGGCAGTCGCCGACCTCGTGCAGCACGAAGTCGATGCCGCGCAGCGCCCGGATCGGCGCCACGACGGCCATCCGCTCGAGCGCCTTGATCCGGCTCTGCGCCTGCCGTGCCTTGCTGGCCTTTGCGCGAAAGCGCGTGATGAACGCGTTCAGGTGCGCGACGCGGGCGTCCCAGGCGGCGCGCTCGCGCTCGGCCTGCATCTGCCGCTGCGCGCGCAGCCGCTCGAACTCGCTGTAGCCGCCCGCGTAGCGGACCAGCTTGCCGCCGTCCAGGTGAAGCGTCGCCGTCGCGACGCGGTCGAGGAAATCGCGGTCGTGCGAGACGATGACCGCGGTGCCGGGGTAGCGCAGCAGCCAGCGCTCGAGCCACAGGATCGCGTCCAGGTCGAGGTGGTTGGTCGGCTCGTCGAGCAGCAGCAGGTCGCCGGGCGCGAACAGCGCTCGCGCGAGGTTCAGCCGCATCCGCCAGCCGCCCGACAGTGCATCGACCGGCTGCTGGGCCTGCGCGGCGTCGAAGCCGAGGCCTGCGAGCAGGCTGCGGCTGCGCGCCTCGGCGGTGAGCCCGCCTGCCTCCTGCCAGTGGTCGTGCGCGTGTGCGAGCGCGGTGCCGTCGCCGTCGCGCTCGGCCTGCTCGAGCGCGCTGCGCGCCTGCGCGAGGCGCGCGTCGCCGGCGACGATGAAGCGCCACGCGGGCAGGGTGCTCGAGGGCAGGCCCTGCTCGAGCCGGATCACGTCGCGCCAGGGCTGGACGATGTCGCCGGCATCCGGGGGCAGCTCGCCCGCCAGCGCCGAGAGCAGGGTGGTCTTGCCGGTCCCGTTCTGGCCGACCAGCGCGATGCGCTCGCCCGGGCCGATGTTCGCGTCGGCGCGATCGAGCAGCACCCTGCCGCCGCGCGACAGCGTCAGCCCTTGCAGGCGGATCACGGGCGGCGGGCCCTGGGGCGCGTCGCGGCGGTTCGCGAGGCTGGCCTGCGCGCGCGCGCGCGGCGCGCCGCGGCGGCGAGCTGTGCAGCCTCGACCAGGACCAGCATGCGTTCGCCGGCGGCCACCGGCAGGTAGTGGAACTCCAGCGACGGAAACGCCGCCTCGAA
>OEIU01002378.1_pt1 | contig 10147 bp, 8 predicted proteins | sample 1539221 | NCBI WGS metagenome assembly OEIU01 (sample SAMN03792071, study PRJEB22550) | activated sludge metagenome | feature: wastewater treatment plant; material: activated sludge; isolation source: Wastewater treatment plant of a petroleum refinery complex | place: Argentina: Zarate | collected... | reverse complement strand
TCAACGCACCACCACCGATCTGGTCGGAGCGCCTACCGCGCGAGCGGTTTAGTCCCACGACCCATCTGCGACATCCGATGTCCTGAACTCGGCGCCCCGAAGCGGCCCGTCGTATCCGTGCCGAGGGACCCCGAGGCGGTCCCGCGAAGGTACTTAAAGTCGAAATCAATGATGCACGCTACCGTGCGGGTCGAAACACGGAAGAGCAAGCGGCTGGCGGTGTTGGTGCCACGGCCGAGGCTGCATCTGATCCGGTTGGGCACGGCAGCGCGACTCAAGCCCGACAGGCACCTAGATGTGTCGCTCAGCCGGCGTCTGGCTGACGATCCAGAGAACTTGCGCGTCCGTGGTACCAGTGTTTCGGAACGCATGTGGCGTCTCAGCGTCGAATTGGACCGCGTCACCTACTTCCAGCGCAATGACGTCGGAGCCCACCGTGATCTCCAAGGAACCCGACAAGACAACGGCTGCCTTCTCTCCGGGTACACCTAGGACCGTGTCACCGGTGCCTCCGTGTGGAGCGACCACGAGCATCATCACTTGGAGGTTGGATGCCGTGACGGGAGAGAGCAATTGCTTGTGAACGCCTTCACCCAGATTTAGGTTCGGCCGAGCAGCCTTGCGTCGCACAATGGAATTGGTTGACCCATCGGATATCGCCGACTCGTCCTCGAAGAAGGCGGACAGCGGAACGCCTAGGCCAATGCGCAACTTCGTCAGGGTCTTCAGCGAAGGACTCGTCACGTTGCGTTCGGTCTGACTGAGGACCCCGACCGATAGTCCCGTCCGGGCGCTCAGTTCCCTGAGGCTGAGTCCCCTGCGTATACGAAAGGCCTTCATTCGCTCACCGAAGCGGTGCGAGAGTGGTCGCTCGGCTGCAGGTTGTTCCTTTGCGGCTATCGCGAGGTTGTGCATCCGGCACGTCCCTTTCTGTATTTCGCGTGCATCAGCGGCACGCTTCGCTTCAGATGTAATTTATCATGAACATCTCGTTCACTGATCTCATTCACTTCGACGGCGGTGAGCGCATGCGTTCACGGTAAGGCGGGCGCTATTGCACTCAGGCGTTTGTAAGAAGAAGCGAATTAAGATCGAACTTACGGCCCCCAGCGGCCCGCGCCGTGATAGCCAAATTCAATGATAGAAGTTCATGTTTTCACACTAATATGAACACTGCGTTCATTTAACTGCGAAGAGGGCATAGAGTTCGAGTCTCCCTACAGCCCTCGAATCGACGACGACTTGAGCAAGGAAGGCTGAATCGCCATGAAATTCATTTCCCTTCGCGTCCAGCCTGCCCGCACCTATCACGGCTACACAGATGACAACCAGTTGATCGTCGACGACGTCGCCGATGCCGAATTCGTCGAAAAGGTGATCGCGATCGACAGGATTCTGTCGATCACCGAAGACTATGTCTTTATCACGACCACGCATGGTCGTGTCCAGACTTGGAGCTATGAGGGCTCGCTCGCGCTCGTGAAGGATCGTCTGGCGGTTGCAGGCTTGCTGATCGCTTGAGTCTGTCGAGGCCGAATATGCAGGATGCCAACGGGTCAGTTGCAGCGACGATGGGCGCGACTCCATCGTCGAATGACGCAGGGCGCCAAGCGGGCGGGGTAGGCAAGTCGGTCAAACGCAGGGAGGACGCCCGGTTTCTGGTCGGTGCCGGCCGCTATGTCGACGATCACACCTTCCCTGGAGAGTTGCATGCGCGATTCGTCCGCTCCTCGCACGCGCACGCCGTGATTCGCGGCGTCGATGTGGCTGAGGCTCTGCGGATGCCGGGCGTGGTCGCCGCATACACCGGGGCCGACATGCGCGTCGCGAATGTCGGCAGCATTCCGTGCGGTTGGCTGATCAAGGGGCGCGACGGTTCTCCAATGGCCGAGCCGCCGCACTTTCCGCTGGCCGTCGACAAGGTGCGCCACGTTGGCGAGCCGGTGGCAGTGGTGATCGCCTCATCGGCGTTCGAGGCGATGGACGCAGTCGACGCAGTGGAGGTCGACTACGAAACCCTCGAAGCTGTGTCTGATGCGGAGTCCGCGCTGCGCGACGGCGCGCCGCTGGTGTGGGACCATATTCTAGGGAACATCTGCTGCGATTGGCACCTAGGCGACGAAGCAGCGACCGACCGCGCCTTCGCAGCGGCAAGCCATGTTACCCGCCTCGATCTGGTCAACAACCGGCTCGTGCCGAATCCGATGGAGCCGCGCGCGGCAATCGCCAGCTATTCGACATCGACCGGGCAGTACACCCTGCACACTACCAGCCAGAATCCGCACACCGTTCGCTCGACGCTGTGCAATTCAATCCTCGGTATCGCCGAGACAGATTTGCGAGTGATCTCACCGGACGTGGGTGGCGGATTCGGATGCAAGATCTTCGTTTATCCCGAGGAAACGACGTTGTGCTGGGTGAGCAAGGTGCTGGGCTGCACCGTGCGCTGGACTTCCGATCGTTCCGAGGCTTTCCTTACGGATGCGCATGGACGAGACCACCGCACACAGGCGGAGCTCGCCATGGATTCCTCGGGAAACTTCCTGGGGCTGCGCGTGAAGACGCTAGCGAACGTAGGGGCCTACCTGTCCAGCGGCGCCACCGCCATTCCGACCTTCTACTACGCGCCGCTTTTGGCTGGGGTCTACCGCACACCGGCGATTCACTGCAACGTGATCGTGACCTTCACGAACACCTGCAGCGTGGATGCCTATCGAGGCGCCGGTCGGCCCGAGGCGACCTATGTGTTGGAGCGCCTGATCGACAAGGCAGCGCATGAAACTGGGCGCGACCGGATCGAGCTGCGACGCCGAAACTTCATCGGAACCGAAGCCTTTCCATATCAGACCCCTGGTGGCATGGTGTACGACTATGCCGACCACGAGGCGACACTGCATCTCGCCCTGGAGAAGTCGGATTGGGGAGGCTTTCCAGCGCGCAGCGCGGAATCAAAGAAGCGAGGCATGCTGCGTGGTATCGGCTTGTCGACTTATGTCGAAATCGCAGGGGGGACGCCTTCCAAACTGCTCGGCCAGTTGGGTGGGCGTGGCGGCAGGGCCGAGGCGGCGCAGGTGCGTGTCCACCCGAGCGGAGCCGTCACGGTGTTCAGCGGGGCGCACAGCCATGGCCAGGGCCATGAAACGACCTTCGCGCAGATCGTCTGCGAGCGCCTGGGGGTGCCGTTCGAGTCCGTCAAGGTGGTCCAGGGCGACACCGATGTAGTGCCGTTCGGTCGGGGTACCGCGGCGTCCAGGTCGCTGGTGATCGGCGGTTCGGCGATCGTCAGGGCCATTGACAAGATCCTCCTTAAGGGAAGCAAGATCGCGGCGCACATGATGGAGGCGGCAGCTTCCGACGTAGCATTCGAGGCGGGCCAGTTCAGGATCATCGGGACGGACCGGCAGATCGGCTTCTCCGCAGTCGCCAAGGCAGCCTATACGCTGCATGACTTCCCGATCGACGAGGTCGAACCGGGGCTGGACGAGACGGCGTTCTACGATCCCCTCAACTGGACCTTTCCCAGTGGTTGCCATGTTTGCGAGTTGGAGATCGACCCGGAAACCGGTGTCGTGACCATCCTGCGCATCGTCGCCGTCGACGACGTGGGCGAGGTGATCAACCCGATGGTGGTGCATGGTCAGATCCATGGCGGGCTCGCTCAGGGCCTAGGCCAGGCCTTGACGGAAGCCTGCGTCTACGACGATTCGGGCCAACTGCTGACCGGTTCGTTCCTGGACTACTGCATGCCGCGAGCTGACGACATGCCGTCGTTCGAGGTCTACCTGAAAGGGACGCCCTGCGAGCACAACCCGCTCAGGGCCAAGGGCTGCGCGGAGGTAGGGTCGGTGGGCTTGCCGCCCGCGATCATCAACGCGATCCTCGACGCGTTGTCCGAACTGAAGGTCAGCTCCATCGAGATGCCCGCGACCGCGCAGGTGATCTGGTCTGCCATTCAGCAGGCTCGGCCTTCCTGATGGACGGCTCTTCTCTTGTCGCTCCGAAGCTACGCAAGTTGGTCCTATCAACGCGGGTGACTTGCTCGTTTCAGATATCTGTCGGTTTGGTTGGCTCTAACCCAAGGAGTTCTCTCATGTTTTCAGTAGTCACTTTTCGCAGGTTCGTGCGCGCCATTTCGGTGGCCATGGCGGCAGCCGCGACGTGGTCCTTGGCAGCGCCGACCATGGCCGCGCCCCAAAAGGGCGGCACGCTGATCATCACGACTACGCCGGAACCTGCGTTGATCACCAATGCGTTGAGCTCGGCACCCACCACGGCAGAGGTGGCGACGAAGATCTTCGACGGCCTTCTCGAGTACGACATGAACCTCCAGCCCATACCGTCGCTGGCTGAATCTTGGACCATCAGCCCCGACGGCAAGAAGATAACCTTCAAGCTGCGAAAGGACGTGGTGTGGCATGACGGAAAGCCGTTTACCAGCGCCGACGTCCAGTTCTCTCTGCTCAAGGTCATCAAAGAGTACCACCCGCGCGGAAAAGGCAATCTTGGGCCACTGGTATCGGTCGACACGCCCGACGCAAACACCGCGATATTGAATCTGCAGTACGCCTACGCGCCGCTGATGAAAGGCCTGTCGAGTCTGGAGTCACCGATCGTGCCAAAGCACATCTATGAAGGCACCGACTTCCGCAACAACCCCGCTGTCAATGTGCCAATCGGCACTGGACCGTTCAAGTTCGTGAAGTGGGAGAAGGGCAACTTCATCGAACTAACGCGCAACGAGAAATACTGGCGTGCCAACCGCCCATATCTGGACCGCCTAATCTTCAGATTCGTGGCCGACGGCGCGACGCGAGCCGCGGCGCTCGAGCGCGGAGAAATCGACGTGGCCACTTTTGGCACGATCAATCCGGTCGAGATGCGAAGACTCGAAACGCTGCCGAATCTCGAGATCGCTAAGGGGGGCTACGAAGCCATTGCCCCCGTGATGATGCTGGAACTCAACACAAAGCGGCCGCCGTTCAGCGACAAGCGCGTACGCCTAGCCGTGGCTTACGCAATCGACCGCAACTTCATCACAAAGAACATCTGGTACGGGTTCGGCAAGCCCGCTGTCGGCCCGATCAGTTCATTCGTCAAGGGCTCTGGCGCCTACACTGAAGCGGATATCCTCAGATTCGATGTAAAGGATCGTCTTGAAATTGCCAATCGACTGCTCGACGAAGCCGGCCTAAAACGCGGCGAGAATGGCATGCGCGTGAAGATCTATCACGACGTGGCCCCGTTCGGTGAAGACTGGCGCCGCATGGGCGAGTACATCAAGCAATCGCTCGCCAAAGTCGGTATCGATGTCGAATTGCGTAACCGCGACTACCCCACCTTCGTGCGCAAGGTGCACAACGAATACGACTTCGACATGACGTCATCTTGGTCGATCGGCATGGCCGACCCAACCCTGGGAGTGCAGCGCCAGACCTGGTCCAAGAGCATCAACGCCACCGTACCTTTCGGCAACGTGTCCCAGTACTCGAACCCAGAAGTCGACAAGTTGTGGGAGGCCGCTCAAACCGAAACCGATCCAGCCAAGCGAGCCAAGATCTTTCACACCCTGCAGAAAGTGCTGGTTGACGACAGCCCCATCATCTGGGTGATGGAGATGGATCTGGTAGCGGTAAAGAACAAGCGGGTTCACGATCTGATCACCTCGCCGCTGGGCTTGCGCGGCGGTCTCTACGACACCTGGGTGACCACGCCCTAGCACCTTCCCTGCATTCGACGCAGTTCACGCGCGGAGTTGTCTATGTGGCAGGACAGGTTCCGGTACGTCGTGCGTCGCTTGATCCACGGTCTGCCGATCGTCTTTGCCATCGTTGTCGTCAACTTCTTTCTGATAAGGCTTGCGCCAGGCGACGCTGCGCAAGTGCTGGCAGGGGAAGCCGGTGCGGCCACTCCCGAGTACATGGCGCAGATTCGAAGCCAGTTCGGCCTCGACCAGCCGATGTACGTGCAGTTCCTGAAATACATGAAGAACATCCTGGTGTTCGACATGGGCTACTCGTTTCGGCATGGCCGCGAGGTGGCGGGCCTGATCTTCGAACGGCTCGGCGCGACGGCCCTACTCATGGGCGCGTCGATGGTGATATCGGTTGGCATGGGCATCTTGCTGGGGGCTGTCGCTGCGATACGTGACCGCACCCTCACCGGCAACCTGATCGTGATTTTCGCGATCGTGTCTTATGCAACGCCGCTGTTCTGGGTCGGCCTGATGTTAATCATCTTGTTTTCGATCAACCTGCCTTGGTTTCCGACAAGCGGCATCGCCGATGTGGGTTCGACGCTCTCTGGGTTTCGGCATGCGCTGGACGTGGGCCACCACCTGGTGCTGCCTGCTATTGCACTCTCGTTCTTCTACATGGCACTCTACACGCGGCTGATGAGGGCTTCCATGCTCGAAACACTGCGCCTTGATTACATCAACACCGCACGCGCCAAGGGCCTCTCGGATCGCCAGATCATCTGGAGGCATGCCTTACGCAACGCCATTCTTCCAGTGCTCACAATGGCTGGCGTGCAGGTGTCCAGCATGTTGGGCGGCTCCGTGATCATCGAGTCCGTCTTCGGGTGGCCCGGCTTGGGATTGCTGGCATACGAGTCCCTGTTTGCCCGGGACTTGAATCTGCTTCTGGGCATCTTCTTCCTGAGTTCGATCCTGGTCGTAGTGACCAACGCGTTGATTGATGTGATCTACACGATTGTCGATCCACGCATAGAACTCGCGGGCGCGGTCAAGCGTGGCTGAACTACCTTACAGGCCATCAGGCTTGATCCGCCGCATTGTGCGCAGTCCCTCTGGCCTCATCGGCCTGGCCCTTCTGCTCGGGGTAGCCGCGTTGGCCTTAGGGGCGAACTGGCTATATCCCGCGGGACCCTACGAGATGGTCGGATCACCGTTCAGCAAGCCGCTCGGCGAATACCTTTTGGGTACCGACATGCTGGGTCGCGACATCGCCGCGGGCATCGCCTACGGCGCACGAGTCTCCCTGATGGTAGGACTCGTGGCCGCTGTAGTCATCGTGCTGCTCGGCACGCTGGTAGGCGGTGTCGCCGGCTACTACGGCGGCCGTATCGATTCCGCAATTATGCGTGTCACCGAGTTTTTCCAGACGATTCCGACTTTCATCGGCGCAATTGTCATCGTCGCGGTGCTGGGCCCGACGCTTCCCCACGTGATCGGCGCGATTTCCATCGTGTCGTGGGCGCCGTTGGCTCGGCTGGTCCGCGCCGAGGTGGTGAGCGTGAAGAACCGCGAATACATCTCGGCATGCTTGTCGCTCGGCATGAGCGACGTGCGGATCATGGTGGTACAGATTCTGCCGAACGTGCTTTCGACGATCATCGTGGCGGGATCGCTGATGGTGGCGACCGCGATACTGTTCGAATCTGGCTTGTCGTTTCTCGGTCTGGGGGATCCGAACATCATGACGTGGGGTTCCATGATCGGCGCCGGTCGTTCGGCGATCCGCACGGCATGGTGGATGGTCACCATTCCAGGCATTGCCGTGCTTTTGACGGTCTTGGCCATTAACCTGCTCGGCGATGCGTTGAACGAGGCCTTGAATCCAAGGGCCAAGCAATGACCGCTGACTCCGTCTTGCTGTCCGTCGACAGCGTGCGCACTGAACTTCGGTCGCCGCAGAGACTTTGGTACCCGGTCGTCAACGACGTCAGTCTCCAGGTCGCAGCGGGGGAAACGCTGGCCGTCGTGGGCGAGTCGGGATGCGGCAAGAGCATGCTGGCTTACTCGATCATGCGGTTGCTGCCCAAGAGACTAGCCCGCAATGCCGGGGGGCACGTGACGCTGGACGGGCGCGATCTCTTGTCACTGTCGGACGAGCAGATGCGTGGGGTTCGTGGCAAAGACGTTTCGATGGTGTTCCAGGAGCCGATGACGAGCCTGAACCCGCTGATGACGGTGGGCCGGCAGATTGCCGAAAGCGTCATCGAACACGAACATTGCAGTGCCAAGGAGGCGCAGCATCGAGCCACCGATTTGATGGAGCTGGTTGGCATTCCGGAACCGCGCGTGCGCTTCGCGCAGTATCCGCATCATCTTTCAGGTGGCATGCGGCAGCGCATCGTGATCGGGATCGCGCTCGCCTGCAAGCCCAAGGTGTTGATCGCCGACGAACCGACCACCGCATTGGACGTGACCATTCAGGCGCAGGTGCTTGCGCTGATCGACAAGCTCAAGCGCGAGCTGGGCATGGGAGTCATCCTTATCACGCACGACCTCGGCGTGGTCGCAGAGTGGGCCCAGCGGGTGATGGTGATGTATGCGGGTCGCAAGGTCGAGGAGGCGGACACGGAGGCCTTCTTCACGGCGCCTTCTCATCCCTACAGTCGTGCATTGCTCGCAAGCGTGCCTCAGCCGAGTTCTGTGGTTGACGGCGTAGTAACGCCTCTGGCCGAGATCCCGGGCATGGTGCCGCAGTTGGACAGACTTGGTGCGGGTTGCGCGTTCGCGCAGCGCTGCGAGTTTCGCAAGGACTACTGTGTCGAGGCCGTGCCGGCGCTGAGGCCGCTGGACCCGACCCGCAGCGCGGCCTGCTTCCGTGCCGACGAGTGGACGGTGGGAACGATGATCCCGTGTGGAGAAGGCCGTGACCGTACCGCTGCTTAGCGTCAATCGCTTGGTGAAGCATCATGCCACCGCAGGTGGCATCGTCCGCGCGGTAGACGACGTGAGCTTCACCATGAAGGTCGGGGAAACGCTCGGTCTGGTTGGCGAATCCGGCTGCGGCAAGTCCACGCTGGGCCGCACGATCGTTCGCTTACACAACCCCGACACAGGTACGCTCGAATTCAATGGAGAAGACATCAGCTGTCTGTCGCGCAAGCAACTGCGGCCGGTGCGCCGGCAGTTGCAGATGGTCTTCCAGGACCCCTATGCCTCGCTGAATCCGCGCCGAACAGTCCGCCAGATTCTTACCGAGCCGTTCACGGTTCATTCGGTCGGCACACGCGAGGAGCAAACCGAGTGGGTGGCGAGACTGGTACAACGCGTGGGCTTGCACCCAGAACATGCCAATCGTCACCCGCACGAATTGTCGGGGGGGCAGCGTCAACGCATCGCCATTGCACGGGCCATTGCGCTCGAGCCGAGCCTGGTCGTATGTGACGAACCGGTTTCGGCGCTCGACGTATCAATTCAGGCGCAGATCATTAACCTCCTGCGCCGCCTGCAGGCTGGAGGCGGCGCGGCCTATCTGTTCATCTCTCACGATCTTTCTGTCATCGGCTATTTGGCCGACCGGGTAGCTGTGATGTATCTCGGCAAGATAGTCGAGATCGCTCCCAAGAAGTCGCTATGGAATGAGCCCCTCCATCCGTACACGCAGGCGCTCTTTTCAGCCATCGCCGAACCGCTGCCGCCTAGCGTGCCCAGGCGGCGACGGCTGCTGATGTCGGGCGATTTGCCTAGCCCGATCAATCCTCCCTCCGGTTGCCGGTTTCACACGCGTTGTCTGCACGTAATGACAAAGTGCAAGGAGGTGTCTCCGGTACTTGTCGAACTGCAATCCGGCGAGTCGGACAGTCGCCATGTCGCCTGCCACCTGTATCACGCGGACTGAGTTCGCGCCGTCCTGCTCTGAAGGTGCGCGCTGCCACGAGAGCGCGAAGGCGACCCCAGAACACGCCGTCCGATGGAAACGGTAAGGCTGATCTGACCAAGGTGTCGACACAGGATTACGGTCCCCATCGCCTCCGGAGTAGATTTCGCCACCCTGTCGAAGTTCCAGTCAGTTCGCCATGCGGGTCTCGGTCACGTGCAGCGTGAAGGAATCAGCGCTCGCGCTCACCGGGCACGGAAAATGGCGGTCGCGAGCTTCAGCCGGCACCGCTGCCCTGACCGCCTTACGTGTGCGGCGGCGGCCCATCAAGCTTGCGGAGATCGACCTCACGCCGGCCAAGACAGTCGTCGACATCGGCTTCGACAGCCCCGGTAGATGCTTAGCTGAATGGTTTCACTGGAGTGCTTCAGAGCGGCCGTTGGCCAACGGCTCCTGATGGCCGGCTGCAGTTAAGGCTTGTGCGACACCTGCCCTCACGCGCAGGTGATCGCGTGCCGTCGCTGCGTCCGGGCAGGTGTTGCATAAGCCTCGAGGGAGGAAACCGCGGCGAACGCCAC
>OEIU01002377.1_pt1 | contig 10155 bp, 11 predicted proteins | sample 1539221 | NCBI WGS metagenome assembly OEIU01 (sample SAMN03792071, study PRJEB22550) | activated sludge metagenome | feature: wastewater treatment plant; material: activated sludge; isolation source: Wastewater treatment plant of a petroleum refinery complex | place: Argentina: Zarate | collected... | reverse complement strand
GGTCTTGCATTAGGTTTGGGGCGCGCGCATCTGGCGAAATTGAGGTTGCCGACGATCGGCAGCGCTCCCGCCGGTGTGCTGGCCGTGGATGCAGCGCATGTGGATGCGGCCAACGATGACCGGCGCGTGCGCGTGACCGGCATGCTCATTGCGGATGGCCCGGCACGCGATGCGCAGCTCGGCATTGGTGCCAACGCGGCACTGCTTTTGCGCCATGTGGAAATGTTTGCGTGGCGCGAACACTGTTCCGGCGCGGCGTGCGGTTACGACACCGGATGGGGCGTTGCGGCGGATTCGCACAAGTTCCGTGAACCGAAGGGCCACGAAAATCCGCTCGCGCCATTTGCAAGCGCGCAATTCGTGGCCCCGGGACTCAAGCTCGGTGCGTTTGGCATCGATCCAGGCCTGCTGACCGCGCAACGCGCGCCGCAAGCTTACCCGGTGACCGACACAGGCCTGGCTCCGAACATGGCGGCGAGCTTCTGCGCCGATAACGGCGTTCTTTACGCCGGCGGCGATCCGGCGCATCCGCAGGTCGGCATGCTGCGCGTAAGTTTCCGCGTCGTGCCATTGGGTGCGGCGACGCTGGAAGGTGTGCAGCGCGGGGCCCTGATCAGGTCGAATTAGGCGCAAACAGTTCCGGCGCGTGGTCGAGAAAATACAGTCCGGCGAACAGCTTCGGATCGATCGAATAGCCCTCGCGCGCCTTCCCCAGCAGCCAACGAGCGGCTTCGATACGCGGCACTTCGTGGACGACGATATTTTGGGTACGGTCGCCACCGCCGACACCTTCGCGCACGAGATCGAACGCGCGCACGAACGCGATCACCTCGTTGCTCATACCGGCCGATGACGGCCCGGCCATAAGGAATTCCACGCGCCCGGCGCGGTAGCCGGTTTCCTCGAGCAATTCGCGTTGCGCGGCAGCAACGGCCGTCTCGTCCGGGCCACCATCGCGGTCGCCAACCAAGCCGGCCGGCATCTCGATGGTTTTTGCGCAGATCGCCTCGCGCCATTGTTCGACGAACACGATCCGGTCTTCGTCGGTCACGGCCACGATGATCACGCCGCCGCCCGGATTCGTGCGTTCGGCAAATTCCCAGCGCCCGCGCTTGCGCAGGCGCAGCCACTGGCCGTTGAAAAGCGTCTGCGTTTGCGTCATTCTGGCGCGCTTCCTGTTCCTGACCTGCGGCGGCGAACTTCGCCGGCGCGTTGCGGTCATACCCGCCTCACATCATCACGGATTCTCCCATGCCGATTCAATCGTTGCGCATTCCATCATTGCTTCTTGCAGTCGCGTTCGCGGCAGTCGCGCCTGCCGCCAATGCCCAGCAGGCCGCGTCCGACGATGCCGCTGCCCGCGCGCAGGCCGAGTTCGTGCAGAAGGCCAAGGCGTTGACCGAAGAACAAGTCATGCAGTCACATGACATCGCGGGCTTGAGCCAGCTCGGTCAGTTCTATTCCGCACAGAACGATACGCCACGCCTGATCTGGGTACTCCGGCGGGTCGGCGAGTTATCGCCCAATTCGGGTGACCTGAAATTGCAGCTTGCGCTGGCCTACGCGAAAATCGACGACAAATCGCATGCTTACGACACCCTGATCCGCATGCAGACGCAGGGGTTCGGATACGACATTTCCAGGGACAAGCGCTTTGAGCCGATCCACGGCACCAAGGTGTGGGACTACATCGTTTCCAACCTGCAGGTAAACTCCAAGCAATTCGGCGAGGGCAAACCCGCGCTGGAACTACCCAAGGGCGATTACTTGTATGACGCCTTGGCCTGGGACGACAGGCACGGCGACTTGCTTGCAGGCAGCGCGCGCGATGGCGCGATCCGGCGCGTCGACGCGCACGGCAAGGCGACGGACTTCATCAAGCCGGACGCGGCCAACGGACTGTGGGGAATCGATGCGCTCGCCGTCGATGCCGCCCGCGGCAAGCTGTATGTCGCCAGTTCGTCAACCACGATCTATCAGGGTTTCAGCGGCAACAACGCGGGCAGATCCGGGATCTTCGAGTTCGATCAGGGCACTGGCAAATTCATGCAAAAGCATGTGTTCGCGCAAGATGGCAGCGTACACCGGATTACATCACTCGCAGTCGCACCTGCTGGCAAGGTTTACGCCGCTGATGCGATGAACAAGCAGGTATTCACCCTGGAAGACGGCAAGCTGCGCGATATCGTCAACAACCCGAAACTCACGGGAATAACCGGACTGGCGGTATCCGGCGACGGGCGCACGTTGTATCTGGCCGACTACGCGCTCGGGATATTCGGCCTCGATCTGGCAACGGGCAAGGCTTTCGAGCTGGCGCATGACCAATCCCGCCTCGTGCTCGGCGGCATTGTTTCCATGCAATGGTTCGACGGCACACTGATCATCGTCGAGGACGGCATGGTGCCCAAGCGCATCATGCGCCTGCAACTGGACAAGGATGGCCGTTCGGTCGCGAGTACCATGCCGCTGGACGTCGCGCATCCGCAATTTGTGGCGCTCGGTGCCAGCACGGTCGCGGGAGACAAGCTGTATACCATCGTCAACCGGCAGGATGGTTTGTATGACGATCACGGCGTACTGGCCGAGGCGGACAAACTTGCGCCGACGCAAATCTTTCGCAGCAACCTACGGTTTGCGTGGGGGCAGAAGGGAGTTGGCGGTGGCGGCCCGCTGGAGGTGCGCGAAGGCACTCAGGCAGATTTGAAGAAATCACAGGTCAAACCGGCCCCGGCGCCATCCCCGCCGTCAGACAAACACTGACCGACTCAGCAGTTCCTTGCAACGTTTGCGGGTCAGTGGCCCGAAACGCAGCGTTTCCAACAGCTGTTCAAGCACGATTGCATCACCATTGCGCCGCGCCAGTTCCTGCGCGGTCGCCGGCACCGGCGCATCCAGCGCGATGCTGGCGAGCGTGCGCGAAAGCATCGCCTGCGCGCGGTGTTCCTTGAGGCGCGCGTAGGTCTGTCCGGCGCCGCGCAGTCGCAGATATGGCACCTCTTCGACACGCGCGTAGAGCGCGTCGAGTGAGTCGAAATTGGCGAGGAGTTGCGCCGCAGTTTTCGCGCCGACGCCGGGAACGCCGGGGATGTTGTCCACCGCATCGCCGGTCAGGGCGAGATAATCGACGACTTGGTCCGGACGCACGCCAAGGCGCTGCTTGACGCCATGTGTGTCCCAGCGCTGATCCTTGGAGAAATCCCATTGCTCGTCGTCATCGCCGATGAGCTGACCGAAATCCTTGTCCGCCGAGACGATCACGTTGCGCATGCCGTGCGCGCGCGCGACCATCACCGCGCTGCCAATCAGGTCGTCGGCTTCGTACTGCGTGTCGCGCAAAACGCAAAGTCCGAGCGCGGCGACGACGCGCTTGCAATAATCGAACTGTACCTTCAATTCCGGCGGCGGCAATTCGCGGTTGGCCTTGTAGGCCGGGTAGATCGCATTGCGGAAGGAACTCGTCAGCGACTCATCGAACGCAACCACGATATGTGTCGGCTGCGTGCGTTCGAGGAAGTCGCACAGAAATCGGGTGAAGCCGTGCACCGCATTGACCGGTGCGCCGTCCGTGTCGAAGAATTCCGGCGGCATGGAATGCCAGGCGCGGAAGATATACAAACTCGCGTCGATCAGATGCAGCGTGTCGGTCACAGGCGCAACTCGCCGACGACATCGCGCAATACCGGCCGCAGGCGTTCAGGAGCGGGTTCCATCGTCGTGCCGATGTGCACGAATGCGACGATGCGTTCATTCGCGCCAAGCCCGAACAGCGCCGCAGCGTCGGCGTCATAGGCCGCCCAGCCGGTCAGCCATTGCGCACCGAAGCCGAGCGCCTGCGCGCCAAGCAAAAGGTTATATGCGACGCAACCTGCGGACAACAATTGCTCCTGTGCGGGAATCTTGGGATGTTGTTCATCGATGCGCGCGATTACGGTGATGATGAGCGGCGCGAAGGTGAAACGCTCGCGATCCTTCATCAGCAGCGTGGGGGCGATATCCGGTTCAATGTGCTGATGGATCTGCGCGAGCTTCTCGCCGAGCGCTGCGCGCGTCTCGCCGGCAATCGTCAGCAATCGCCACGGCACCAGCTTGCCGTGATCGGGCACGCGGATCGTGGCAGTCAGCAAACGTTCGAGTTGTGCCGGCGTCGGCCCTGGTTCGCCAAGCTGGCGCGCGGGCGTGGAACGGCGGGAATCGAGCAGGTCGAGCAAATCCATGTCGCGACTTCGTGTGGGAATCCGCAAAGGATAGCAGCCGCGCGCGTCACGGCGCTCGACACGCGAAAGGAAGGCATGCGTGCAGCCACGGAAACATCGGCAGCCACGGCCCGGCGAGTGTGAGAATGGCGCTAGCAAGCAATGCGAAGCCGGCGATGCGCCGTGCAGCGGGTCTGGCGCTGAATCCCGCGAAGCGTTGCGCTCCGAACGCAGCGAGTGTCATCGATGGCAGCGTGCCGATTCCAAACGCGGCCATCGTCATTGCGCCATGCAGCGCGTCGCCTTGCAGGGCGGAGATGATGAGCACGGTGTAGACGAATCCGCACGGCATCCAACCCCAGACCATGCCGAAGGCGAGTGCGCGCGGCAGACTTGTCACCGGCAACAGGCGCCGGCCAAACGGGGCGATGCGTTGCCACAATTTATGACCGATGCCGAAGCCCGGATCGCGCACGCGCCCGAACGCGACCAGCGCGCCAAGCAAGAGCGCCGCAGCCGCAAGCACGCGCAGCGCGCGCCGCACCGATTCGATGTCGAGTACGCCGATCAACGCGCCGAGCGCGCCGCCAAGCAGCAATCCGACTAGTGTGTACGAAAAAGCACGGCCCATCTGGTAACCGATCAGCAGCGCAGGTTGCGGGCGTCCATCCGCGCGCTTGGCGGTGGCGATGCCGAGCGCGGCGGAAATGCCGCCGCACATGACCAGGCAATGTCCGCTCGCGGCGAGGCCGAGCAGCAGCGCGGCAAATAGCGTGAGCGAATCGCTCACGCCGGCGTGTCCTTCGGATCGTCGTGCTGTGCGTCGGCCGGCTTTGGCGACGGATCGTCGAGCAGCGGCAACAATTTCGGCGTGTCCATGTCGTCGAACTGATCGTGCTCAACCGCCCAGAAGAACGCGATGCCGGCGCCGATCAGCAACAGGATCGACAGCGGAATCATGACGACGAGAATGTTCATGATGTGGTATGTGCCAGCGTTGGCACGATCGGTTGAGTCTGCGCCGGCGTACGTCCGATGCGTAGTGCGTTGAGAATCACCACCAGCGAGCTCATCGACATGCCGATCGCGGCCAGCCATGGCGGTACGAAGCCGAGTGCGCCGAGTGGCACTACGGACAAATTGTAGACCAGCGCCCAGCGCTGGTTCTGGCGCAGCACGGCCAGCGTCTCGCGCGCGATCGCGCGCGCCTGTGCGAGCATGGGCAGGTTGTTGCCGTCGAGCACGATGTCGCCGGCGGCTTGCGCCAGCTCCGTGCCGGATGCCAGCGCCACGGCGACATCTGCGCCGGCCAGCACCGGCGCGTCGTTGATGCCGTCGCCGATGGCGATGACGCGCGCGCCGCGCGCACGCAATTCGTGCAGGCGTTCGAGCTTGTCCGCCGGACTCATGCGCGCGCGCCAGGATTCGATGCCGAGTCGTTGCGCGATGGCTTCGACTTTCGTCTGCGCATCGCCGCTGGCGAGCTCCACGCTCACGCCGTCGGCGCGCAGGGCGTCCAGCGTTTCGCGGGCATTCGCGCGCAATCGCTCGCGCAAGGCAAACGCCGCAATGACATGCACGCCTTCGGCAAGGATCACCGAGTCGGCATCGGCGCCGTCCGAGTTGTCGCTGAGTGCGAAGGAACGCTGGCCAAGTTTGAAGTGGCGTCCATCGATTGTCCCCTGAATGCCGCCGCCCGCGACAGTGCGAACATCTCGCGCCTCGCGTGGCGCAATTCCGGCGGCAGCCCGGCTGAGCGCCTGCGCGGCCGGATGCGTGCTGCCGCGTGCGAGTGCCGCGGCGAGCGCAAGCGCCTCGTCTGGATCAAGCGCATCGATGCTCGTCAGGTCGAGTTCGGCGCAGGTCAAGGTGCCGGTCTTGTCGAACACGGCATGCGTGGCAAGCGCCAGATTTTCGATTGCGTCGGTATGCACGACGAACACGCCGCGCGATGCCAGCACCGATAGCGCGCGCGTCAGCGCAGCGGGCACGGCAAGCGCGAACGCGCACGGACACGACACGACCAGTACTGCAAGCGTTGCGGTGAGCGCGCGCGCAGGATCGACAAGGCTCCAGCCGATCGCGCACAGCGCGGCGAGCGCGAGCACGCGCGCGACAAAACCGGCGGCGGCGCGTTCGCCGGCGCGCGCAAGGCGTGGGCGTTCGCTCTGCGCGCGCGCAACCAGTGCGGCGATGCCGGCCAATGCGGTGTCCGCGCCGACGCGGGTCACCCGCGCGATAACCGGGCCTTCGAGCACCAGACTGCCGCCAATCAGCCCGTCGCCACGGCTCTTGCGCACTGGCGCGGATTCACCGGTCAGCAGCGATTCGTCAACGCGACTCGCGGCGCTTTCCAGAACGGCGTCGGCGGGCACGCGCTCGCCCTGAGCAATCTGCACGTGGTCGTCGGGTACGAGTTCCAGCGCGCCGATGCGTTCGATCGCGCCATCGGTCTGGATGCGATCGGCGAACGCCGGTACGAGCCGTGCCATCGCATCAGCAAGATTGCCGGCCCGATGTCGAGCGCGCATTTCAAGGTAACGCCCGACCAGCAGGAAAAACACGAACATGCTCACCGAATCGAAATACACCTCGCCGCCGCCGCGCATGGCCTCGATCACGCTCGCCGCGTAGATCAGAGCGATGGCGAGCGCGACCGGCACGTCCATTCCCAGCGTGCGTGCCCGCAATGCGCGTACGGCACCGGCGAAGAACGGCGCTGCGGAATAGAACACCACTGGCGTGGCGACCAGCAGCCCAAGCCAGCGCATCGCCTCGCGCGTGGCTGGATCCATTGCGCCCCAGGCGCCGAGATAGATAGCGCTGGCGTACATCATCGCCTGCATCGCCCCGAAGCCGGCGACGGCCAGGCGCTTGAGCGCGGCGCGCGCTTCGCGCCGGCGCGCGTCGTCCAGTGCTGCCGCATCCAGCGGCAGCGCGGAGTATCCGGTTTGCGCGAGCGCCGCGAGGATCGTGGGGAGGTCGGTGCGCGCGGGATCCCACACGATGCGCGCGCGCTGCGCTGCCGCGTTCACCTGTACCGACGTGATCCCTGCGACGGCGGACAACGAACGTTCGATCAGCCACACGCAAGCCGCGCAGCGGATGCCGTCGATCAGCAGCAAGGCTTCACTGTGTTTTGCATCGAGCGTGCGCACGACGTGGCGCGCGAGTTCCGGTCGTTGCCAGGTTTGGGCGTTGCGTTGCGCAGCTTGCGGGTCGGGCGCACGCGCCGATGGCGAACTGCGCAACCGGTAATAATCGGCGAGGCCGAGTTTGTCGATCCATTCCGCGGCGGCGCGGCAACCGTTGCAGCACACGGCATGCGATACGCCCGCAACAGTGGCAAGCGGAGGATTGGCCGGAAGCGCTTCGCTGCAGTGCCAACATGTGCTCATGGCGATGCGTCCGGTTTCGGCGGACGCGCGACCGGTACCTTCATCACCTGCGGGCCGGATACGGGAAGTTCCGGATCGGCGTAGTCGTGCGCGATCAGGATGAGCCAGATGCAGCCGGCGATGGATGCGGCGAACACGGCCGCGCCCAGCCAGACGATGACCTGGGCGTACCACGCGCCGGATTTGTCGCGTGGCGTAGCGTCATTTCGTGTCGGTCGGATCACCGTGGGACAACGAATAGACATAGGCTGCGATCACCCGTGCGTCGTTCTCGCCCAAGCGCGCACGCCACGTCGGCATGTTGCCGCTGCGGCCATCGCGAATGGACGATTCCACCGATTCCAGGTCGCCGCCGTAGAGCCAGATCGTGTCGGTCAGGTTCGGAGCGCCCAGTGCCGGATTGCCCTTGCCTTCGGGCCCGTGGCAGGCGGCGCAGACAGTGAACAACGCCTTGCCCGCAATCGCCTTCGTCGCGTCGTGCGGCGCGCCGGACAAACTCAGCACGTAGTTGGCGAGGTTCGCAACGCCGGCGTCGCCGAACTGCGGACCCCAGGCCGGCATCGCGCCATGGCGGCCGTCGAGGATGCTGGTCAGGATGGCCTTGCCATCGCCGCCATAGAGCCAGTCATTGTCGGCAAGGTTCGGTGCGCCGAGCAGCGTGTTGCCGTGCGCATCGCGGCCGTGGCAGGCCGCACAGTTGTCGCGGAACAGCACTTCGCCCATCGCCAGCGCATCGTGGTCGCCGGCGAGTTGTTCGATCGAATACTTGTCGAAGCGCTGGAACGCGGCGTCGAGGCGCGCGTCGTTGCTTGCTGTTTCCCGCGCCAGCTGCCCGTGCGAGGTCCAGCCTAGATAGCCCTTGTGATTGCCGAATCCGGGAAATAGAAACAGGTAGGCGAAGCCGGCGACGAACATGGCGGCAGAAAGCAGAATCCACCACATTGGCAGCTTGCGCACGCCCTCGCGCAACACGCCATGCGCCCAGACGTGTCCGCTGGTGCCATCCGGCAGGGTCGGGATTTTCGCGCGCGGCGCCCACAGGAAAAGGAAAAACGTGATGCCCAGGTTGAACACCACAAGGAACATCACCCACAGCGACCAACCGTTGCTCATGGCTTGTCCTCCGTGGCGATGGCGGCGGCATCCTCGTCTTCCATTGGCATGCGCGCCAAGGCGTTGAACGTACGCTTGTGGTATGGCAGCCAGGCCCAGATCCAGATGCCGATGAAGGCAATCATCATGGCGATGATGAAGAAGCCTGCGATTTCGCCCCAGATCGGATTCATGGCGCGCCTCCGTCGGATGCGGGCGCCGCTTGCGCGGCTGCCGGCTTCTGCGGCTCATTGTCGATGCCCAGGCCCTGCAGGTAGGCGACCAGCGCATCCATCTCGGTCTTGCCGGCCACGGCCTTCGGCGCGGCCTTGATGTCGGCGTCGGTGTAGGGATCGCCGAGCATGCGCAGCACGCGCATGCGCGCCTGGATATCCTTGCCGTCGATAAGGGCCAGCGACAGCCACGGGTAATCGGGCATGTTCGATTGCGGCACGACCTGGCGCGGATTCATCAGGTGCAGGCGCTGCCACAGATCCGAGTATTTGCCCCCGACGCGGGCGAGGTCCGGACCGGTGCGCTTGCTGCCCCACTGGAACGGTCGGTCGTAAACCGATTCGCTGGCCGTCGAATAATGTCCGTAGCGTTCGGTTTCGAAGCGCAGCGCGCGGATCATCTGCGAATGGCACAGGTAGCAGCCCTCGCGCACGTAGATGTCGCGTCCGGCCAGGCGCAGCGGATCATAAGGTTTGACGCCTTCGGCCGGCTGCACCTTGTTCGCCTCGATGAATAGCGGCGTGATCTCGGCGAGACCGCCGATCGACACCATGATCGCGGTCAGGATGCCGAGCGTCCATACGTGCTTTTCGATGAACTCGAAATGACGGTAGGCCATGGCGAGCTCCTCAACCCTGCGCCGGCAGCGGCGCCGGCGTCTGTTTGGGTTCGGGCTCCGGTATCGGAACCGGAATCGGCGAGATGATCGGCTTGCGCGCGTCGGCAGCCGTGTACCAAAGGTTCCACGCCATCACCCACATGCCGAGCCAGATCAGCACACCGCCGAACCAGCGGAACATGTACAGCGGCTTGATCGCGATCAGGCTGTCGAGGAAGGAATACGTGAGCGCGCCATCCGGATTGGTCGCGCGCCACATCATGCCTTCGGTCACGCCGGCTGCCCACATCGCGATGACGTAGAACAAGGTGCCGGTCAGGTGCAGCCAGAAATGCAATTCCATGCCCTTGCGCGAATACATGGCCGGACGCCCGAGGGCGCGTGGCGCCATCGCGTACAGCGAACCGATCGTGATCATTGCCACCCAGCCGAGCGAACCCGAATGCACGTGGGCGATGGTCCAGTCGGTGTAGTGCGACAGCGAGTTCACGGTCTTGATTGCCATCATCGAGCCTTCGAACGTGGCGGCGGAGTAGAACACCAACGCCATCACCATGAACTTGGAGGCGAGTTAGCCCTTCAAGCGGTGCCACGAGCCGATGAACGAGAACAAGCC
>OEIU01002376.1_pt1 | contig 10157 bp, 7 predicted proteins | sample 1539221 | NCBI WGS metagenome assembly OEIU01 (sample SAMN03792071, study PRJEB22550) | activated sludge metagenome | feature: wastewater treatment plant; material: activated sludge; isolation source: Wastewater treatment plant of a petroleum refinery complex | place: Argentina: Zarate | collected... | reverse complement strand
TGCTGTTCCTCAACCGGCGCGGCTTCGCGCCGCTGACGCTGTGCCGGGCCTGCGGCTACCGCTCCTCCTGCCCGAACTGCTCGGCCTGGCTCGTCGAGCACAGGTTCCGGCGCGCGCTCGTCTGCCATCATTGCGGCCACACGGAGCGGGTGCCGGAAGCCTGCGTGGCCTGCGGCACGGTCGGATCGCTCGTGCCCTGCGGGCCGGGGGTCGAGCGCATCGCCGAGGAGGTGGCGCGGCTCCTGCCGCAGGCGCGGCGGATCGTCCTGTCGAGCGATTTTCCCGGCGGCACGGAGAGGCTGCGGACGGAGCTGGAATCGGTGGCGGCAGGGGAGGTCGACATCGTCATCGGCACGCAGCTCGTCGCCAAGGGCCACAATTTCCCCGCCATGACGCTGGTCGGCGTGCTCGACGCCGATATCGGCCTGACCTCGGGAGATCCACGAGCGTCCGAGCGCACCTTCCAGCTTCTCCAGCAGGTCACGGGCCGGGCGGGGCGGGGCGCGAAGCCCGGCCGGGCCTTCGTCCAGACCTACCAGCCGGACCATCCCGTCATCGCCGCCCTCGTCTCGGGCGAGGCGGAGCGGTTCTACGCGGAGGAGACCGCCGCCCGCGAGGCGGCGGGCCTGCCCCCCTTCGGGCGCCTTGCGGCCCTCGTCGTCTCGGGCGAGGACAGGGCCGCCGCCGAGGCCCATGGCCGGATGCTCGCCCGCTGCGCCGAGCCGCCGTCCGGCATCATGGTGCTCGGCCCGGCGGAGGCGCCGCTCGCGCTGATCCGCGGGCGCTACCGCTTCCGCCTGCTGGTGAAGACGGAGCGGGAGGTGAACATCCAGGCTTATCTGCGCGCCTGGCTCGCCCGCGCCGGCAAGCCGCGCGGCTCGGTCCGCGTCGCGGTGGATGTCGATCCGATGAGCTTTTTCTAGAGCATGATCCCGGTGGTCATGTTTCCTTGGGAGGGATCGCAAATGTTCCACTGTGGTCAAGATGATGGCGCGCCTCGCACGCGCTCGAAAATCATCCGGTAAATCACGTCGTCCCCGGTCACCGGGTCCCGGCCGGGGGCTCCGCTGATCACAAGCTTATTGCCGGCGAGCTTGAACGGCCTGACCAGTGGCTCACGGCCCCAGACCGGGTTCCAGCTTCCATCGACGGTATGAATCACCGTCTCGTCTTCGATGGTATAAGAAGCAGTATATGCCAGCATCGAATCGAACAAATCCGCCTTTTGCTTTTGGGTAAGCGGGCCGTCCGGGATTGGCCTGTCCCGTCGCTGGACGAATGCCATCATCCGGCCGTCGGCATGATACGCAATGTAGCCGACAGGATCGGGGCCGAGCGCGTCCTGGACCTCTCCGGTGGCGATGGACGTGCGTGTCCAGGAAAGCATTTTCCATGTGCCGAGAAGCTCTGCTGAATCTGCCATGATCCCCTCCCGATGCAGCCAGGACAGGTTTCGGAACTCCGCATGGTGCGATGTTTCTTAAAGCCCGAAAGGCTTCCTATACTCGCCGGGGAACGACGGGGAAGGAGGATGCCATGGATCTGGGAATCGAAGGGCTGAGAGTCCTCGTCACCGCCGGGGCCAATGGCATCGGGCTCAGCATCGCCAGGGCGTTCGAGAGTGAAGGCGCGAAGGTTCACGTCTGCGATGTCGACGACAAGGCTCTCGCCGACCTCGCCGTCGCGCGTCCTGGGATCACGTCGAGCAGAGCGGACGTGTCCGATCGCCAGCAGGTCGGCAGGCTCTTTGAAACCGCCCTCAGTCGGCTTGGAGGGCTGGATGCGCTGATCAATAACGCAGGGATAGCCGGCCCCACCGGCAGGGTCGATTCAATCGAGCCCGATGATTGGGATCGAACTATCGCGATCAACATCACGGGGCAGTTCAATTGCGCGCGGCTGGCCGTCCCGCATCTGCGCGGGAGCAAGAACCCGTCGATTGTCAATCTGTCCTCGATCGCAGGCCGATTGGGAATGGCGCGCCGCAGCCCCTATTGCGCGTCGAAATGGGCAGTGATCGGATTCACCAAATCGCTCTCGGTCGAACTCGGCCCCGAAGGCATCAGGGTCAACTCTGTATTGCCCGGTCTCGTGGAGGGCGACCGCCTGCGGCGCGTGATCGACGCGAATGCCAGAAGTCGCGGCGTCACCTTCGCCGAAGCGGAAGCGGAGTTCGTCTCCTATGTGTCGATGAAGACGACCGTCACGTCCCAGCAGATTGCCGATGCGATCCTGTTCCTGTGCTCGCCACGCGGGAGGACGATCTCCGGGCAGGCGATTTCCGTCTGCGGTGATGTTCAGATGCTATTCTGACGCAAAGAGCACATGGTCTGCATGGGACCGCCAGATCGTTTCACTGTATCGAGGAAGGTTTCGCGTGACGTCAGAAGGGGTTGAGACGATCGAGATCGCCGTGCCGGGCCTCGCCGGGGAGGCGGAGATCCGCGTCGATCGCTGGGGCGTGCCGCATATCCGGGCGGGAAGCCGGCGCGACCTGTTCTTCGTGCAGGGATTCAACGCCGCCCGCGACCGCCTCTGGCAGCTCGACATCTGGCGCAAGCGCGGCCTGGGCCTTCTGGCCGAGGATTTCGGGCCCGGCTACCTGGAGCAGGATCGGGCCGCGCGTCTCTTTCTCTACCGGGGCGAGATGGCGGCCGAATGGGCGGCCTACGGCGTCGAGGGCCTGGAAGAAATCGTGACCGCCTTCGTGGGCGGCCTGAACGCCCATATCGACCTTGCGCTGCGCGATCCCGAGGCGCTGCCGCCGGAATTCGCCGCGACGGGGACGCGCCCCGCCAGATGGGCGCCCGAGGACGTCCTGCGCATTCGCAGCCACGCGCTCGTCCACAACGTACTGTCGGAGGGATTGCGGGCGCAGGTCCTGGCCAAGGCCGGGCCCGACACGGACCTCGTCCGGCGCTCGATCGATCCGCCGCACGAATTGCAGGTGCCCGAGGGCTTCGATCCGGCCGACCTGCCCGCCGGCACCCTCGACCTGCTCCAGCTCGCGACCGCGCCGGTCGATTTTCCGCCGGAGCGCCTGGCCGCAACCCTTGCCGAGGCAGGGAACTGGCGGCGCGTGAACGCCCTGGGCGAGGTCTACGAGGCGCGGATCACCGATGGCTCCAACAACTGGGCCGTCGCCCCCGCCCGGACGGCGACCGGCCGCGCCCTGCTCGCGAGCGATCCCCATCGCGCCTACGCCATGCCCTCGCTGCGCTACGTCGTCCATCTTTCCTGCCCCGGCCTCGACGTCGTGGGGACCGGCGAGCCGGCGCTCCCCGGCATTTCCTTCGGCCATAACGGCCATGCCGCTTTCGCCATGACCATTTTCCCGGCCGACCAGGAGGATCTCTACGTCTACGAGACCGATCCCGCCGATCCGATGCGCTATCGCTACAGCGAGGGATGGGAGGCGATGCGGATCGTCACCGAAACGATCAGGGTCAAGGGCGCGCCCGACCAGCAGGTTGCGCTCGCCTTCACGCGACACGGGCCGGTGATCGCCCGGGACGCGGCGCGCCGCCGTGCGGTCGCGGTCCGCACCGTCTGGCTCGAGCCGGGCACGGCGGCTTATCTCGCGAGCCTTGCGGCCATGGAGGCGAGGACGCCCGAAGCCTATGGCGAGGCGCTTCGCGGCTGGGGGGCGCCGGGGGCGAACCACGTCTATGCCGATGCGGCGGGGCGCATCGCCTGGTTCGTCGCCGCCAAGGTGCCGAGGCGCCGGAGCTGGGACGGCCTGCTGCCGGTTCCCGGCGACGGACGCCACGAATGGGACGGGTTCTTCGGTCCCGGCGAATTGCCGCGTTCGCTCGACCCGGCGCGCGGATGGGTCGCCACCTCCAACCAGAACAACATCCCCGCCGGCTATCCCTACGAGGAGCGCAGGCTCGGCTTCGAATTCCTCGAGCCTTCGCGCGCCGACCGCATCGCGGAGGTGCTGGGTGCCGATGCGGCCCATTCGGTCGAGGCCGCGACGGCCCTTCAGACGGACGCCCTCTCGCTGCCGGCGCGGCGCATCGTGGCGCTCCTGAAGGAGGATGGCGGCCGGGCTTCGGCGCTCCTCCAGAATTGGGATTTCCGGCTCCTGGAGGACAGCGCGGCGGCGGCTTTGTTCGAGGTCTGGTGGACGCATCATCTGAAGCCCGCTTTGCTGATGAAGGCGGCCGGGGGAGATGCCGCCCTCGCCGCTCTCCTGGCGCCGGGCGACCACGAGACCCTGATCGGTGCGCTGGAGAAGCCCGGATCGGCGCCCTGGCTCGCGACGGAGCGCGCGCGCGATGCCTGCCTCGCCGAGACGCTCGCGGCGGCCTTCGCGCATTGCGGGGCATTGCTCGGCGAGGATCCGGCGAGCTGGCGCTGGGGGCGCCTGCACCACGGCTATTTCGAGCATCCGCTGAACCGGGCTTTTCCGAAGGCCGGATTGCGCGACGTCGGGCCCTTGCCGAAGGGCGGCTCGGTTTCGACCGTGATGATGTCCCGCTATCGGCCGGGCGATTACCGGGCGATCACCGGCGCCTCCTTCCGCACCGTGATCGATGTCGGCAACTGGGATGCAAGCCGGTTCATCAACGCTCCGGGCCAGTCGGGCGATCCCCGCTCTCCCCATTACGACGATCTCGCCGCCATCTGGTCGAAGGGCGGCTATCATCCGCTCGTCTATTCCCGCGCGGCGGTCGAGGACGCCACCGTGCGGCGGATGGTGCTGAAGCCGGCGTGAGCGCCGGGAGGATCTACAGCCAGCGCGGATCGCTGGTGAATTCGATGTTGAGCCAATGGCTGGGCGGGGCGGCTTCGAGGCTCGCGGCGATTTCGTCGCGGATGGCGTCGAAGAAGCCGACCGGATGGGGGCCGAATCCCGGCGGGGCGAGGAAGGTCAGGTCCACGAAGCGCGCCCGGCCCGTTTTCGAGACGTAGCTGCTGAAATCCTGAAAGCCGTAGCGCTGCTGGATGTCCCGGGCGAGAAGGCGCACCTCCTCGTCGAGATCGCCCGGGGCCACGAGGAAGACGTCCTTCGCCGCCCGCCAGGAAGCCGCGAGCGGCAGGGGCAGCATGGCGAGGCTGAGCGCCGCCAGGACCGTCGGGTCGAGATAGGGCACGAGATGATCGTAGCGCGTGCCGCGCATCCCCCCCGCCATCAGGAAGCCGATGCCGAGGGAGACGCTGAGGAGGCCGGAGACGAGCCAGTTCCGGGCATCGACCGCGATCAGCTCGGAGCCGAGCCGGCGGCCCTCCCGCCCCACCAGGACGGCGGCGGCGAGGGCCAGGAGCCCGGCGCCCAGGGCATAGAGCGCGCCCGGTCCGAACGAGACCTGCCGCCCCGTGCTGAAGAGGTCGTTCAGGGCGCCGAGGAAGGCGTAGCCGCAGGAGAGCGACAGGGCGACGCTGTTGAGGAGCACCAGCATCGGCTCGAGATGCCAGAAGCCGAACTGGAAATGCCGGGTGCTGCCCCTGGCCAGGAGCGCCGAGACCCCGAGCGCCATGGCCGTCATCACCGCGTCGACCACGGAATAGACGCCGTCGAACACGATCGCGCCGGAATTGATCAGGAGGCCGACCGTGATCCCGATGGCGGCGTCGACGACGGTGACGGCGATCGACCAGAGCAGGACGCGCTGTTCCTCCCTGTTGTCATCGGACTGCACGGATCACCGGCCGGGAAGCTCAACGCCTGACGAGGTTAGCACACGTCGGCCCTGACGAGGAAGGGGCTCCCGCCTCAGGCGGCCCTGGCGAGGAACGCCTCGTGCTCGCGGATGAGGTCGCCGGCCAGCGCCTTCGCGATCAGCGCGCGCGTCTCCGCGACACCGTAGAGCGCGACGAAGGAGCCGAAGCGGGGCCCGCGCTCCTCGCCCAGGAGCACGTTGTAGATCGAGGCGAACCACGCCTGCGACACGCCGGGCCGCCCGTCCGGGCTCTTTGACTTGCCGGACGTGTCGGGGAAATGCGTGCGGCCGATCTCGTAGACGATGCCCTGAAGCGCGTCGGCGTCGGTCGAGCCCTCGTGACCCGCGAGCGCGGCCGCGAGGTCGGCGAGGGCGGCGCGCTCGGCTTCGGTCGGGGCGCGGTAGGTTTTCCTGGCCCGCACATGGTCGCGGTAATAGGCGATGGCATGGCCGACCAGCCGGTCGAGCACTGGATGGTCTTGCGGCGTCGCGCCCGGCGCATAGCGGCGGATGAAGGCCCAGAGCACGTCCGGGTCCTCCGAATTCGCCACGGCGACGAGGTTGCGCAGCATGCCGAAGCTGATCGTCGCCGCGCGCTCGCCGCTCGTCTCCACCACCTCGGGCGCGGGCGGGGCGCCGGCATGGATGTGCCAGACAGGATTGCCCAGGCGCTGCTTCCAGTCCTGCTTCTCGTAGCGGTCGAGGAAGGACAGGTATTCGTCGATATGGCGCGGGATGACCTCGAAATAGAGGCGCTTCGCCTCGCGCGGCTTCGCATACATGAAGAGCGCGAGGCTCTCCGGAGTGCCGTAGCGCAGCCAGTCCTCGATCGAGAGGCCGTTGCCCTTCGACTTCGAGATCTTCTGGCCGTTCTGGTCGAGGAACAGCTCGTAGTTGAAGCCCTCGGGCGGGGTCGCGCCGAGAGCCCGCGCGATCCTCCCCGAGAGCCTGACGGAATCGATCAGGTCCTTGCCGGCCATCTCGTAATCGACGCCGAGGGCGACCCAGCGCATGGCCCAGTCGGGCTTCCATTGCAGCTTGGCATGGCCGCCGGTGACGGGCGTCTCGAAGCTCCGGCCCGTCTCCGGGTCGCGCCAGACGAGGGTGCCCGCCTCGGCTCGCACCTCGTCGATCGGCACCTGCATGACGTGGCCGGTTTCGGGATGGATCGGCAGGAAAGGCGAATAGGTGGCCGAGCGCTCCTCGCGCAGCGAGGGCAGCATGATCGCCATCACCTCGTCATAGCGCTCGAGCACGAGGCGCAAGGCCGCGTCGAAGCGGCCGGACCTGTAGCACTCGCTCGCCGACAGGAACTCGTAGTCGAAGCCGAAGGCGTCGAGGAAGCTGCGGAGCTGCGCGTTGTTGTGCGCGCCGAAGCTCTCGTGGGTGCCGAAGGGGTCGGGCACCGAGGTCAGGGGCTTGTCGAGATTGGCCGCGAGCAGTTCCCGGTTCGGCACGTTGTCGGGCACCTTGCGCAACCCGTCCATGTCGTCCGAGAAGGCGACGAGGCGCGTCGGCACGCTGTCCTGCGTCAGCACGCGGAAGGCGTGGCGCACCATCGAGGTGCGCGCCACCTCGCCGAAGGTGCCGATATGCGGCAGGCCCGAGGGGCCGTATCCCGTCTCGAACAGCACCTCCTTCCGGCCGCTCTTCTCCAGCCGGGCGACGATTTTCCGCGCCTCCTCGAAGGGCCAGGCGGAGGCCGTGCCGGCAGCTTCGAGAAGGGCGGGATCGAGGGGGGGCATTGGTTCCGGTCCGTATCGCGGAAAGAGGGCTGAATAGGGCGCGGGGGAGGGGGGATCAACAGGCGCCGGCCGGGCCGCCGCGCCGGAGCTTGCTTCCTGCGGAAATTGCGTCGGTCCGTCGGCTGTGCTTTTGCCGGGAGGGCATTCTTTCATCCTGCGTGCCGGGGGCATCGGGGAGGCCATGACGACATCCCCGGCCTCTGCCGGCTTGCCGCCGGATCTCCGCTTCCTGACGCGCCACGGCGTCCCGGCCGAGCCGCTCGCCGAAGCCGCCCGCCTGGCCCGGCAATGGAAGGTCGCCCCGGCCGAGGCCGCCCTCGCCACCGGCGCCGTCGCGCCCGAATTGTTCTACCGCTCCCTCGCAGCGGAGCTGGGCCTGCCCTTCGCCGCGCCGGGCTTTTCCGTCCATGCCCTCGCCAGGTATCCGCAGGCCATCCTGACGGGGATCGCCCCCCTGGCGGAAGGGGGCTATGTGCTCGCGCCGCGGGGCGAGGGGGTGGAAGACATGCTGGGGCGCCGGGCCTCGCTCGTCGCGGGGCTGTCGATGACGACGCCCGAGGCCTTGCGCGAGGCAGTCTTCCGGGCGCGCGGCGAGACCATCGCCCGCATGGCCGCCGAGCAGCTTGCGCGCGAGATGCCGGAGCACAGCTATCACGCCGGCCTGTCCTGGCGGCAGGCCCTCGTCGTCCTGGCCCTGCTGGCTCTCGTCGCGGCGGCCGGGATCGCGACGGGGAGGCCCGCGATTCTGGCGCTGGTGCTGATGAGCGGCTTCCCGTTCCTGGCCCTCGCCGCCGTCAAGATCGCGGCGGTGTTCGACCCGGCGCCTGTCGCGTTGCCGGCGGGCCTGCCCCGCACCCCGGATTCGGACCTGCCCGTCTATACGATCCTGATACCGCTTCATCGCGAGCGGCGCGTGCTGGCGCAGATCCGCGCGGCGCTCCTGGCCTTCGACTACCCGCACGCCAAGCTCGACGCGAAGATACTGGTCGAGGCGGGGGATGAGGAGACCGCCGCGGGCCTTGCCGAGATCTCCTGGCCGGGCTTTGTGGAGATCGTCCGGATTCCGCCGGGCCAGCCGCAGACCAAGCCGCGCGCGCTCAATGTCGGCCTGCTTCTCGCCCGCGGCGCCTACGTGGTCGTCTACGACGCCGAGGACGTGCCCGATCCGGGCCAGCTCCGCGAGGCGGCCTCCCTCTTCGAGCGGCTGCCGCCGCAGGTCGCCTGCCTCCAGGCGCGGCTTTCCATCGACAATACCTCCGACAACCTGCTCACGAGCCTGTTTACGCTGGAATACGGCGGGCTGTTCGACGTGGTGAATCCGGCCCTCGCCCATTTCGACCTGCCGCTCCCGCTCGGCGGCACCTCCAACCACTTCAGGACCGAGGTGCTGCGCACGCTCGGCGGCTGGGACCCCTGGAACGTGACCGAGGATGCCGATCTCGGCATCCGCCTCGCCCTCGCCGGCCATCGCGTCGCCGACCTGCCCTCGACCACCCATGAGGAAGCGCCGGCGCGTCTGCGCGCCTGGTTCGCGCAGAGGACGCGCTGGATGAAGGGCTATGTGCAGGTCGCCATCACCCACAGCCGCGCGCCGGCCCGCGCGCTTCGGGACCTCGGCACCTGGCGGTTCACCTGGGCCAGCCTCCTGATCGGCGGGGCGGTGATCTCCGCCGCCATCTATCCCGTCTTCACGCTCGTCGTTCTGGTCCAGCTCGCCTCGGGAGGCTTCTTCGACCACGAGGATCTGCTCGAGGCCGCGACCGCCGCCCTGTCGCTGGTCCTGCTGGCCGCGGGGTTCCTGGCGATGATCCTGCCCTCTCTCGCGGCGATCCGCAGGCGGGGATGGCGCAGGCTCGCCCCGCTCGCTTTCCTGATGCCCCTCTATTACCTGCTCGTCAGCCTGGGCACCTGGCGCGGCATCCTCGAGCTGGTCTTCGATCCCGACCGCTGGAACAAGACCGAGCACGGGCTCGCCCGGACCTCGCGGAGCCGGGGAGGGGCGCTGTAGCCGGCCCGATCACAGCTCGCGGGCGATCTCCCGGGCTGCTTCCTCGGGCGTGCGGTCGAGATTGAGCGAGCCGACGAAGAGCCCGTCCCTGTTCATCAGGTAGACGAGGCCGGTATGCTCCATGGTGTAGTCGCCGCCTTCGAGGGGCACCTTGCGGGCGAAGACGCGATAGGCCTTCACGACCCGGTCGATCTCCGCCCGGTCTCCCGTGAGGCCGACGATATGCTCGTCGAAGCTCGAGACGTAGTTCTTCATCACCTCGGGCGTGTCCCTCTCCGGGTCCACCGTGATGAAGAGGGCGCGGACCTTGCTCCCCTTGGGGCCGAGCGCCTGGAACACGTCCGACATCTCCTGGAGCTTCGTCGGGCAGACGTCCGGGCAATGGGTGAAGCCGAAGAAGACCAGGAACGGCGCCCCCTTGAAGTCGTGCTCGGTGACCTTGCGGCCGTCGCCGGCGACCAGCGTGAAGGGCCCGCCGATATTCGCCGTCGCCTGGCGCCCCCCGGGCATCAGCGTCACATAGGCTGCGATGCCGAGGGCGAAGAGCCCGAACAGGAAGGCGGCGATCGGGGCCGCGAGGCGCTTTGCGCGATGGGTCATGGGAATTCTGTCAGAGGCACCAGGAGAGGGTCGAGGTCACGAGCTTGCCGAAAACGTCCCCGCCCTCGCGCCACCACAGGAGTGCCCCCGCCGCAATGAGGCACAAGCCCGCGCCGAGGGCGAGCTTCAGGCCCGCCC
>OEIU01002375.1_pt1 | contig 10161 bp, 10 predicted proteins | sample 1539221 | NCBI WGS metagenome assembly OEIU01 (sample SAMN03792071, study PRJEB22550) | activated sludge metagenome | feature: wastewater treatment plant; material: activated sludge; isolation source: Wastewater treatment plant of a petroleum refinery complex | place: Argentina: Zarate | collected... | reverse complement strand
GCCGAACAAAAAATCTCAAAATTCGCGTTTTCGGGCGCGAATCCGCGAAGTCGGGCTAACGTCGGCCTGCATGTTCCCGACGCACGAGCGGAAGAGCACCAAGCGTAGCCGGATGAGTAAGTCCGGTCGGGCGAAATCCGGCATATCGCTTCGGCACGATGCACGATGGTGGACGACCTGCCCGCCGCCGTCGCTCCTCAAGTCATGGCGGACGGCTGCGCCCTCATCCGCGTCAATGTTGCTGATTTCAGAATTTTTTCGTCCGCTCCCGGAGTAGACTGTAACCAGACCGGCCGCGCCAACGAACTTAAAGAAACAGGCAGGCATGACAGCGACCTCCGAAATCGAGCTTAAGGCGTTGATGCTCGCCAGCCAGGAGGGCGATGCGGTTGCGCACCGCAAGCTGCTTGAGCGGCTGAGCCGGCATTTGCGTGCCTTTTTCAAGAGCAAGCTCGCAGGTTTCGGCAGGGGCGCGACGGAAGCGGAGGATTTGGTACAGGAAACGCTACTGGCAATTCATATTCATCGGCAAACCTACGACCGCTCGGAACCATTGACGCCGTGGGTCTATGCGATCGCGCGTTACAAATTGATCGATTTCCTGCGCAGGTCCCGGACGTCTCGTTCCGACGTGCCCATCGACGAGGCCGACGACATCATGGCACACGACGATCATGCCGCCGCAGAGAACAATTACGATGTCCGCCGCCTGATCCGGAAGCTTCCGAACAACATGCAATTTGCGATCGAGGCGGTCAAACTCGAAGGACTGAGCGTAGCCGAGGCGGCCCAAAAATATCGGCTTTCCGAACCCACGATAAAGGTCAGCATTCATCGCGGGCTCAAGGCGTTGGCGTGCCTGATTGCCAAGGAGGTCAAAACATGAAGACAGACGAGTTGATCGCTGTCCTCAGCACGCATGTCGAGCCGGTCGATCGAGGACTAATCGGACGGAACGTCGGCCTTGCGCTCTTTGCCGCGATCGTCCTGGCGATTGGCCTGACGGCGGCGTGGCTCGGCCTGCGCGCCGACTTCGCAACCCGTGCCGCCGTGTTTCTTGTGGCAAAGGTTGCATTTGCGATGGCGATCGTCGTGATCGCATCAATCTATCTGCCGCGGCTGGCACGCCCCGGCGGGGAGCACAAATTATCTTCACTTTGGGCGATGGTGCCGTTCGCGGCGGCCATTCTGCTCGCGGCCATCAACCTTGGCTTGGCGCCCAGTTCGCATTGGAACTGGATGATCCTGGGGGATGAATGGCTGGAATGCCTTTTATCGATCCCGGCCATTGCGATCGTTCCCTTTGCTGTCCTTGTTTGGGCGGTACGAAAGGCGGCCCCAACCAATCTCGTTCGCACCGGCGCCTTCACCGGTCTCGTTGCCGGCGGTGTAAGCGCGCTCGGCTACGCGCTGCACTGCACCGATGATTCGCTGCCGTTCGTTGCGGTCTGGTACGGCGGCACGATCGTGCTCTGCACTATCGCGGGCGCGATCCTGGGGCCGCGATTGCTGCGCTGGTAACCGCGGTCGCTTCACGTCGGCGTGAGCCTGTAACCGTCCTGCGACATGTCCCGAATTCTTCATCAGAAGCAATGATGTGCTTCCAACCAATGATGGAGCCGGGACCATGTTGAAGAAAAGCCTTGTTACGATTTCGCTGTTGCTGCCGCTGGCAGCGCTGTCGGCAACCGCCCAGGCGGGCTCGACGATCACAGACAAGAGTTATTGGCCGAACGAAGCGTGGACCAACCGGCAATTCACAGTCCCCGCACCGGACCGCGTCAACTCCGCATTCGCCTATCATCGCGGCGTGGTGGCGCCTGCACCGGGCGCGATCGAAAATCGCCGGCGATATCAGGGGGGCCCGAAATTACGCTGACAACGAGATCGCCTTGTAAGGGCTGCGACCGGCAACCATTGCCTGCATTGCGGCACCAGCGGGGCGGCATACGCCTGCGGCGCCGGATGACGCCTTGGCGGCCCGCCACACTACAATAGCTGACCGATAGCGAGTCGGCGCCTTTCGGAGCAAGTTGAATGATGAACGGAATGTTGCCTGGCATGGCGTGGGCGATGGAACTGGTCTGGCTGCTCGTCGTGGTCGTCTTGCTTCTCTCGGCGGCCGCGCTTATCAAATATTTGCGGTCCGGACCGAACAGGGAATAGCAGTAAGCAGACTGGTCCTCCGACGCAGGACCGGAAGAATGCCAGTCCGCGATCCATGCCGCGCCGGACAAAATCGCTAAAATCATCAAAGCTGGACCGAGTCGGAAGCAAATTGCCGATGCAGTTTCAATCAACGATCACCTGCCCGCACTGCGATCATCAAACGGTCAAAACCATGCCGGCAGATGCGTGTCTGTTCTTCTACGACTGCCAGGGATGCGGCAATCGGCTGAAGCCCAAGGCAGGCGATTGCTGCGTGTTTTGCTCGTTCGGTTCTGTCCCCTGCCCGCCCGTGCAGTCGGGCGATTGCTGCTCGTAATTCGGGCGGCTACCCGCAACTCCGCACTGTCGCGAAATTCTTGGGATTGATTGAACGCAATTCTCAGCCTGCATGAGGGCAGTCCAAGAGAAGCGAAGCTTCTCGGGGGCGACGGAGGCAAAAGAGCCGTTCTCCGGAAGAGCGCGAAGTATAAAGCCATTGCGCAGGGAAGGCCGGAGTGTTTCCGCCAAACCTGTAGCTCGTGTGCGCTTCTGCTTTACGCATATTGCACGCGAGACCGCGGGTGCGGCGAGCCCCCGGTCTTCCTTGCGCCCTTTATCTCGATGAGGGCAAACGAAGATGCAAACCTCGGGCAGAACATGTCGCGGGATCGCGAAGTCATATCTCCGTCATTGCGAACGTCCCCATCATTGCGAACGGCGCCTGCGGGCGAGACTGACAGCGGCCCCGGAATGATCGCCCCAACCCACCCCCCGTTAACCCTTTGCTAACCATACACCGGGCAAAAATTGCCGAGTGAAGTCGAGTGTCGTCGGCCGCGTAGAACGGGAGGAACCCCGTGGACGCCAGTGCGGTGCCTCACTTTCGAACCGGCGGCCCTTCGGCCGCCGCGCAGACATTTGGCGCCCGCGGGCGCCAGTCTCGGGGGGAAGCGGCTACCATGGTCGATGTCACGGCGGGTCAGGGCGGCGCCGGCCCGAGCACCAAGTTTCCAAGCCTCAGCGAAATCGGGGATATCCTCAAACGCGGCGACCTGGCGCTGGCGTTCGGCGTCCTCGTCATCCTGGTCGTCCTGATCCTGCCCCTGCCCTCGCTGGTGCTCGACCTGTTCCTGGCGATCTCGATCACGGTGTCGATCCTGATCCTGATGACCTCGCTGTTCATCCAGGCGCCGCTCGAATTCTCGGCGTTTCCGACCGTGCTGCTGATCTCGACCATGCTGCGGCTGTCGCTCAACATGGCCTCCACCCGCCTGATCCTGTCGCATGGCCATGAGGGCACCGCCGCCGCCGGCCACGTCATCGAGGCCTTCGGCAATTTCGTGATGAGCGGTAATTTCGTGATCGGAATTATCGTGTTCGCGATCCTCGTCATCGTGAACTTCGTCGTCATCACCAAGGGTTCGGGCCGCATCGCCGAAGTCGCCGCCCGCTTCCAGCTCGATTCGATGCCCGGCAAGCAGATGGCGATCGACGCCGACCTCTCCGCCGGCCTGATCGACGAGAAGACCGCCAAGGAACGGCGCAAGGCGCTGGAGGACGAAAGCGGCTTCTTCGGCGCCATGGACGGTGCCTCGAAATTCGTCCGCGGCGACGCCATCGCGGGCCTGCTCATCGTCTTCATCAACATCGTCGGCGGCATCATCATCGGCGTGGCCCAGCAGGGCATGAGTTTCGGCGACGCCGCCCGCACCTATACCGTGCTGACGGTCGGTGACGGCCTCGTCACGCAGGTACCGGCGCTGATCGTCTCGACCGCGGCGGGCCTGCTGGTCTCCAAGGCCGGCATCACCGGCGCCGCCGACAAGGCGCTGATGAAGCAGCTCTCGGGCTATCCGCAGGCGCTCGGCATGTCGGCCGGCGTGATGCTGGTGCTGGCGCTCCTGCCGGGTATTCCGATGCTCCCGTTCCTCGCGCTCGGCGGCGGTGCCGCCGCGCTGGCCTGGAAGGCGCGCAACCAGAAGCAGATCGCCAGGGCCCAGGAAGCGGCCGCTGCCGCCGCGCCCGATGCCGCTGCCGCCGCCGCGGCGGCCGCCGCGGAAGAGCCGATCGCCTCCGCGCTCAAGATCGACGACCTCAAGATCGAACTCGGCTACGCGCTGCTGCCGCTGGTCAACGGCCCCGACGGCACCGACCGCCTGACCGAGCAGATCAAGGCGCTGCGCCGTTCGCTCGCGATCGAAATGGGCTTTGTGATGCCGGCGGTGCGCATCCTCGACAACGTGCAGCTCGAGGCCAACACCTATGTCATCAAGATCAAGGAAGTCGACGCCGGCTCCGGCAAGATCTGGCCGAACCAGTTCATGGTGATGGATCCCGCCGGTAACCAGGTCGGCGTGCCCGGCATTCATACCGTCGAGCCGACCTTTGGTCTTCCGGCGACCTGGGTCGATGCCGCGCTGAAGGAAGAGGCTTCGCTGAAGGGCTATACCGTGGTCGACGCCGCCACCGTGCTGTCGACGCATCTGACCGAGCTGCTCAAGAACAACATGAGCGACCTGCTGTCCTATGGCGAGGTTCAGAAGCTCCTGAAGGATCTGCCGAAGGAACAGGGCGAACTGGTCAAGGACATCGTGCCGAGCCAGGTCACGGTATCGGGCATCCAGCGCGTGCTGCAGCTTCTGTTGTCCGAGCGCATCTCGATCCGCGACCTCTCGACCATTCTCGAAGGCATCGCCGACGCGCTCGCCTTCTCGCGCAACCCAGCGATCATGGTCGAGCACGTCCGCGCCCGCCTCGCCCGCCAGATCTGCGCGCAGAACACCTCCTTCAACGGCTACCTGCCGCTGATTGCGCTATCGGCGCGCTGGGAGCAGGCGTTTGCGGAATCGATCCTGGGCCAGGGCGAAGAACGCAGCCTCGCCATGCAGCCCTCAAAACTCTCGGAGTTCATGACCGCTGTTCGCAACGCCTTCGAGCAGGCCGCGCGCGAGGGCGAGGCGCCGGCACTGGTTACCTCAGCGGCGATCCGCCCGTTCGTCCGCTCGCTTGTGGAGCGCTTCCGCGCGCAGACGACGGTATTGTCGCAGGCCGAAATCCATCCGCGCGCGCGGCTGAAAACGGTGGGAAGCGTGTAGCGGCCCGGTGCAAATCACCAAAAAATCCCGAGACGTTTTCGTCACATGCAAATGGTTTGTTAGAACTGGGTAAATCGGCGCCGCAATCCGCACGCGGCGCGGCCACTTCCATAAAATACTGTAATGCATAAACAATTATTCATTTTCAGCCGCGTGAGGCGCGCTGCCGGTCGCGGTCGTTCAAGTCTTTTCACTGCCTTGTGATCGACCCTTTGGAACGAATTCCCGAATTACTACGTTTTCGGAGGACGAGACGTTGAACCCGCCGTGGAGGCATACGACAAATCCACATACGGGAAGGCGGCAGGAGACTTCCATGAACCACTCGATCTACAGCGCAGATCGCACGACCCATCTCAAGATCGTGGTTGTGGCACTCGTGGCAGGTATCGTGGTCGCCGGTTTCAGCATCTCGGCGCGCACCAGCTCGGACGAAGGTCTCACTCAGACCGCGAGCACGCGCGTGATGAAGGCCGGCAAGCCGGTCGTCGTCACCAGCTCAGGCAACTCAGTCGTTCGCTAGAGGAGACGAATTTTCGGAATTCACGCGGCTCTTTACAGCCCCCCAAAGTCGCCACGTGGATATTAAGACCCCAACTACCCCCAAGTTGACTGCGAAAACGCCCGCTCCCCACGGGCGTTTTCTTTTTTTGTGCACCACATCCGCCGACCTTATCCTGAGGAGCCTGCGCAAGCAGGCGTCTCGAAGGATGGCCGCAGGCGAGATGGGGCCACGTGGTTCGAGACGCGCGCAAGGGCGCGTTCCTCACCATGAGGGTCTTAGCGCGCCGGCACCGTCTCGATCAGCTTGCCGGTAAAGATCGGCGTCGAGGTCGGCTGGCCGGTCGGGGAGCCGCCGGCCGGCTCGACGGTAACCGCGAAGGTGGCGTTGTTGATGGTGCCGGAGTCGAAGTCGGACAGCACCGGCCGCGCGGTGAAATCGCTGCCGCCGATCACGCCGAGCGAGCGCGGCTGCGGCAGATTGTCGGAAACCAGCCAGAGCTCGAAGCTCTTGCCCGGCTGGCCCTCCGCTCCGACCTTGCGGATGGTAAAATTCCTGGTCGCGGCATCGACCGTCAGGATGAAGGCGGGCGACGCGGCGTCGCGCTGCAGCAACGCGACATATTGCGCTGACGGCAGCGCCGGCGTCTTCACCTCGACGGTCTGGATGCGCGGCGCCGGCCGCAGCGCCTCCGGCAACAGATCCGGCTGATAGACCTGCACCGCCAGCATCGCGACCAGTGCCGCCGCCATTGCGCTCGTGATGGATGCGATATTGCGCCAGCGCTTCGCCCGCGCGTCCGACAAGCGGATGATGCTGGAATCAGTCGCGGTGGGCGCTTCGACGATCGGCGGCGCCTCGGCGACCACGGGCTCGGCCGCCGGCTCGAGCGACGGCGTCTCGGGCAGCACCAGCGGCGCCTGTTGTTCGGCCGAATGTCCGATCGCAGCCTTGATGTTCTCCCATACGATCGGTCGCGGCTCGATCGAGCCGACCATCTGGTTCAGCGTGCCGAGCCGATATTCCCAGGCCTGCACGATCGCGCCGAATTCGCTGTCGACAGCCATCATGGTCTCGACCTGCGCGCGTTCCTCGGCATCGAGGGTGCCGAGTGCATATTCCGCGGCGAGCGCGATATGGTCTTCGCTATAGGCCATCGTTCAAGATCCGGGCCTCTAGAGCCCGAGACACTCCCTTATATCCATCATGCTGCGGCGCAGCCATGTCTTCACCGTGTTCACGGGCGCCTCGAATTTGGCGGCGAGCTGTTCGCGGCTCCAGCCGTTGTAATAGGCGAGCAGCACGAGCTTCTGCCGGTCCGGCTCCAGGCGGCCGACGCATTCCAGCAACCGCTTCAACTCTTCCGTCATCTCGCGCCGCGCCAGCGGATCGGGTGAATCGGCCGCCACTTCCATAGCGGTCGGCTCCTCCTCGATCGAGCTTTCGCGCTTCTTGCGCACCACGTCGATCGCCCGGTTGCGCGCGATCGACGCCATCCACGTAATCGGTGAAGACAAAGCCGGGTTGAACTGGCCGGCGCTGTTCCAGATCTTGACGTAGGCCTCCTGAATGACCTCCTCCGCGAGGTCCTGACGCCGCAAGATACGGAGCACGACACCGAATAGTTTCGCGCGCGTGGCGGCGTAAAGGCGCTCAAAAGCGGCCTCATCTCCTTTCGCCACCGCGGCAATCAGCCAGACCAGCTCCGCTGGCGTCAGCATTCAGTGTCCCCCAAAACCATCCCTTACCGGCGTCTTACGCTGGAGCTGTCGAGAAGTTTCGTACCATACCCTGCGGCAAAGGAGGCACCAAGTCGCCCGATTCAGGGTCGTTGGCAACGAAAAACCCGGACCTTGCGGGTCCGGGCTTCGATGTGAACCGATAAATGCGGGATCAGGCGACGCCGAGGCGGGCGCGCATCAGGCCGATCGAATCCATGTCGGCCTGCTCCCTCGCGTTCTCCTCGGCGCGCTCGCGCGCCTGGTCGCGCTCGTCGAGCAGTTCGACCTTCTTCAACTCCTCGAACGCTTCGCTGAGCAGGCCCTTGGCGTCCTCGAGCTGGATGCGCAGTTCGTCGGCGGAACGGGTCAGGTTTTCGCGGCGCTGGATCGCGGCCTTGGCGTAGGTCGGATAGGCGAAGTGGGAGGGATCGTTGATCCCGGCCCGCTCCTGTTCGGTCTGGATTTCGCGCTCGAGATCGACCGACATGCGCTGGAAGTCGGCGATCATGCCTTCGATCTGGGTAACCCTTCGGCGCTTCTCGTCGACCTGAAATTTCTTCAGGCGGATCAGCGTTTCGCGTGACTTCATCGACTCATACTCCCCAGAAGTCCCAATCTGAACGCGGGACGGAGCCGGCTCCCCCGGGGGGCCCCACCGGCGTCGTTAATCATGTGCCGGGGATGATGGCCTGACAAAGTTAGCGTTCCGTTTCCAAATTGCCGAGGATATGCCCCAAGAGGGCGTAGCCCTCGCCAAGGCTCGATTTTTCATCCTTGGCCTGGCGCAGGAAGGCTTCGAGCGGCTCGTGCAGCTTGACGGCTTCATCGACCTCCGGACTGGAGCCGGCGCGATAGGCGCCCAGCCGGATCAGTTCTTCCATGTCGGCGTAGGTTGCCATCACCTGACGCGCCCGCGTGATTACCGGCAGATAGGCGGGATCGGCCGATCGCGGCATGGTGCGCGAGACCGATTTGAGAATGTTGATGGCGGGAAACCGCCCACGCTCGGCGATCGAACGCTGCATCACGATATGGCCGTCCAGGATGCCGCGGACCGCGTCCGCGATCGGCTCATTATGATCATCGCCATCGACCAGCACGGTGAAGATGCCGGTGATGGTTCCCGTGCCGGTGCCCGGCCCTGCCCGCTCCAGCAGTTTCGGCAGTTCCGTGAACACGGTGGGCGTATAGCCTTTCGCGGTCGGCGGCTCGCCGGCCGACAGCCCGATCTCGCGCTGCGCCATCGCAAAGCGCGTGACCGAGTCCATCAGGCACAGCACGTCGCGGTCCTCGTCGCGGAAATATTCCGCGATCGCCAGCGTCAGATACGCCGCCTGCCGCCGCATCAGCGCCGGCTCGTCCGATGTCGCGACCACCACGACCGAGCGCGCCAGGCCCTCGTCGCCGAGATCCTCCTGCAGGAACTCCTGCACCTCGCGGCCGCGTTCGCCGATCAGCCCGATGACGGTGATGTCGGCATCGACATTGCGCGCCAGCATCGACAGCAGCACCGACTTGCCGACGCCGGAACCGGCGAAGATGCCGAGCCGCTGGCCGCGGCAGCAGGTCAGGAAGGTGTTGAGCGCGCGCACGCCGAGATCGAGCGGCGCACCGACGCGCTTGCGCGAATGCGCCGGCGGCGGCGCGTTCCGATAGGGCATCGGCGACGGCCCCTGCACCAGCGGCCCCTTGCCGTCGATCGGTTCCCCCATCGCATTGACGACGCGGCCGAGCCAGGCCGGCGACGGCCGCACCTGGCTGGCGGCCGTGGCGATGACCGCACGGCAGCCGCGCCTGACGCCGTCGAGCCCGCCGAACGGCATGACGACGGCATTGCTGCCGGAGAAGCCGATGACCTCGGCCGGGATCAAGCGGTTGCCGCCGGTATCGATCACGATGCGCGCGCCGACCGACATCGCATGAATGGGCCCGGCGATCTCGACCATCAGGCCGCGCACGCCCACGACACGGCCATAGATATTGACGCCGTCGATATCGCCGATCTGCTCTGCGAGAGCCTTCATTGCGAAAACCTTAAGTTTTCAACGTTTAACCCGCGACGCTTAACCTGGTGTTTACCCGCATCATTAATCATTGCGTCACTGTCTTTGGTGACTGAGCGCGCTTGCCCGTCAGAAGAAGGGCTAGCGCGGGAGTCGGTTAGGCCCGTCTCTTAATCTGGAACCTGAGTAGGCACCGTGGAGAAAAGCTGCTTCCAAGCAACATCTTAGCGCGATTCGATAAAAATTGCACTTAAAGAGCTTGCGAACCGGAATCAGACTTTGTTAACCATGTGTCTGTCAGGATCCGAATCAGTTGTTAAAGGCGTTTTGAGAGTGCCGCAGGTGCGGCCGACCTGACGCCCGGAGCGGCGGACTAAAGGGGACTGGCATGCGCGTTTTGCTGATAGAAGATGACAGCGCCGTCGCGCAGTCGATCGAATTGATGCTCAAATCCGAGAGTTTCAACGTCTATACGACGGACCTCGGGGAAGAAGGCGTCGATCTGGGTAAGCTATACGACTACGACATTATTCTTCTCGACCTCAATCTGCCCGACATGTCCGGCTACGACGTGCTCAAGCAGCTCAGGGTTTCCAAGATCAAGACTCCGATCCTGATCCTTTCCGGCCTCGCCGGGATCGAGGACAAGGTCAAGGGTCTCGGCGTCGGCGCCGACGACTACATGACCAAGC
>OEIU01002374.1_pt1 | contig 10165 bp, 7 predicted proteins | sample 1539221 | NCBI WGS metagenome assembly OEIU01 (sample SAMN03792071, study PRJEB22550) | activated sludge metagenome | feature: wastewater treatment plant; material: activated sludge; isolation source: Wastewater treatment plant of a petroleum refinery complex | place: Argentina: Zarate | collected... | reverse complement strand
CTTCCTCATAGGCGATGATGCCGCCGAGGAAGGTTTCCAGGCGCTCGGCGAGATAGGCGCGGTTCGGCAGTTCGGAGAGCAGCGACGGGTCGAGCAGCCCGTCGAACACATGCGGGCGACGCGTGATGATCTGCGCCAGACGCGGCGCCGCGCTCATGATGGTGGCAAGCAGTTGCAGCAGCGCCGGATTGGACTGCAACAGCGAGAAAAGCTGGATGCCGGCAGGAAGGCCGGCAAGAAATTCGTCGAAGCGGATAAGCGCCTCGTCGGCGCGACGGGTGCCGCCGAAGGCCTTGAGCAGGGCCGGCGTGAGTTCGGTCAGGCGCTCGCGCGCTTCGGCCGACTGCGTGGCGCGATAGCGGCCGAAATGCCAGGTGCGGATGACGCGGCAGATGTCGCTCGGCCGCTCGAAGCCGAGATTGTGAAGGGTTTCGAGCGTGTCGGGATCGTCGACGTCGCCGGTGAAGACCAGATTGCCGATGCCGGACGACAGTTCCGGCGCGGTCTCGAACAGTGCGGCATAGTGCTTTTCGACCGCGTGCAGGGAAGCGCGGAAGTCGGCGGAGAAGCCGGCCGCATCGGCGTAGCCGAGCAGGCGCGCGACGCGTTCCAGTTCTTCCTCGTCGTCCGGCAGCGTATGCGTCTGCTCGTCGGCGATCATCTGCAGCGCGTGTTCGACACGCCGCAGGAACCAGTATTGCCGGGTCAGCACGTCGCGCGCGTCTGCCGTGATCCAGTTATGCTCCGCAAGCTCCCCGAGCATCGCCACGGTCTCGCGGCCGCGCAGCTCCGGAAAGCGACCGCCGGCGATAAGCTGCTGCGTCTGCACGAAGAACTCGATCTCGCGGATGCCGCCGCGCCCGAGTTTTACGTTGTGGCCAAGCACCGCGATCTCGCCATGGCCCTTGTGCGCATGGATCTGGCGCTTGATCGAATGGACGTCGGCGATGGCCGCATAGTCCAGATACTTGCGCCAGACATAGGGTTGCAGTTCCTTCAGAAACCCCTCGCCCGCCTTCAGGTCGCCCGCGATCGCGCGCGCCTTGATCATCGCCGCGCGCTCCCAGTTCTGGCCCCGGCTCTCATAGTAATGCAGCGCCGCCAGCACGGGGATGGCGAGCGGCGTCGAGCCGGGATCGGGCCGCAGTCTAAGATCCGTGCGGAAGACGTAGCCGTGCTCTGTGCGGTCCTGGAGGATGCGCAGGAGACGCCGCGTCAGCCGCGCGAACATGTCGCCGGCATCGTAGGGATCGAGAATTGCCGGCGCTTCGGGATCGAAGAGGACGATCAGGTCGATGTCTGAGGAGAAGTTGAGCTCCCGCGCGCCGAGCTTGCCCATGCCGAGCACGATGAAGCCGGAATCCTTCGCGGGATTGGCGGGATCGGGAAGCTTCAGCCGGCCCTCCTCATGCGCGTCCCGCAGCAGGGAATCGATTGCCGCCTTGACGGAAGCATCGGTCAGCCGGCTTAGCCGCGCGACGGTCTCGGCCACATCCGCCCCGCCGGCCAGGTCGTCGAGTGCGATCAGGAAATGCGCCTCGCCCTTCAACAGGCGCAGGTTCTTCATAAGGCCGCTCTCGGTCGCGTCGTCGCCATGGGGCAGCTCCGCGATGGCCGCCTCTATCTCGGCCAGCCGCTTCGCCACGGACGTGTCGAACAGGCGTTCCAGCGCCTCCGGCTGACGGCGGGCGGAATCGCGCATGAATTCGGAAAGGTCGAACACGCTGCCGAGAAAGGCCGCATCGCCGCTTCCCGAGGCGCAGAGTTCTGACAGGCGGGCCAGCCCGTTTTCTTCCGTCAGTTCGCCGAATTCGGCGAGCGCGTTCCGGGCATCGGCGAGGTCGAGCGGCGTGAGCGGGCGTGGCGATCCGGCAAACCACGGAGAACCCCCCTTCGCCTCGCGGCCCGTTTTCGTCATCCGCTTTCCCTCCCCGGAAAACTCATGATCACGGTCAATCCGGGATTCGCAGGGGTCAGGTCAAGCTTGCCGCCGTGAAATTTCATCACCGCCTTGGCGAGACTGAGCCCGAGGCCGGAGCCCGGTTGCGACCGGCTTTTCTCCAGCCGCACGAACCGTTCCGTCACGAGTTTCCGGTCGGATTCATCGGGAATGCCCGGTCCGTTGTCGCTCACGGAGAGGCGAACCTCGCCGGCCGTCTTTTCGAGATGGATGCGGACTTCCGGCTTCGCGCCATCGGCGGAAGCGTATTTGATGGCGTTGTCGACGATGTTGGAAAGCGCCTGGGCGACAAGCTCGCGATTGCCCTCGATCGTGACGCCGTCATCCACGGCGACTTCGATCCTCCCGCCGGCCTCTTCCGCCAGCGGCTCGTACAATTCGGCAACATCGCGCACCGTCGCCGACAGATCGATCGAGGTAGTCTGTTCGGACGAATAGCCAGCCTCCAGCCGCGAGATCATCAGGATCGCGTTGAACGTCTTGATGAGCTGGTCGGACTCCCGGATGGTCTGTTCGAGCGCGGCCCGATACTCCTCCGGCGTCGCATTGGCGCTGATCGCGCCTTCCGCGCGGTTGCGCAGGCGGGTCAGCGGCGTCTTCAGATCATGGGCGATGTTGTCGGAGACCTGACGCAAGCCGTCGTTCAGGCTGGCGATCTTGGCCAGCATGGCGTTCAGGTTCTCCGACAGCCGGTCGAACTCGTCGCCAGCGCCGGTTACGGGGAGACGGCCGTTGAGGTCGCCGCCCATGATGCGGCGACCGGCGCGCGAAATGTTGTCGATGCGGATGAGCGCCCGGCGTCCGACGAGGAACCAGATGAGGATGCCGCCCAGACCCATCATGCCCAGCGCGATCATCAACGACTGCCGCACCACGTCCCGGAAGCGCTGCGGCTCGCCCAGATCGCGGCCGACAAGAATAATCATCTGGTTGGGCAATCTCAGCACCAGCGCGATCGCATCGTGGCTGGCGCGCGGATCGATCCTGGCCTCCGGGAAAGTGGCGTTCTCCTGCGCCTGGCTGCGCTCGCCGCTCTCTCCGTACCGCTCGTAGCGAAACGGCACCTCGGTCCAGCCTTCCGTCTCGAGGATGCCCGGCTGAAGGCTTTCGACGTTTCCGGCGAGGATGCGGCCGTTGGCGTCCGCGATCAGATAGAGGTTGGCGCCGGGCTGGCGCGAGCGCTGGCCGATCATCCGCACCAGCAGCGGCAGGCCGCCGCGCTGGTAGGCGCGGCCGAGATCGCTTGCTTCCTCGTTGATGGTCTCCATCGTCTGCGCCGTCAGCATGCGCGCCGACAGCGACGTCATGTAGAAGACGAGCACGACGGCGCAGACCGCGAAAAGGAGGAGATAGAGCGCGGAAAGCCGGGACGCCGTCGTTCGCAGGATGGGCGGGAGCGCGGTCGCCATGTCTACCGGGCAAAATCCGCGAAGCGCGTCACTGGCCGGCCTTCAGCATGTAGCCCGCGCCGCGGATGGTATGCAGCACGGGACCTTCGAAGCCCTTTTCGATCTTGCCGCGCAGCCGCGAGATATGAACGTCGATGACGTTGGTCTGGGGGTCGAAGTGATAGTCCCAGACATTTTCGAGAAGCATGGTACGGGTCACGACCTGCCCGGCATGGCGCATCAGATATTCGAGCAGGCGGAACTCGCGCGGCTGCAGCACGATCTCCTTGCCGGCGCGGCGAACCGTATGGGACAGCCGGTCGAGTTCGAGGTCGCCACTGCGGTAGACGGTCTCGGCGTCCCGCGCCCCGCCGCGGCGGTTGAGCACTTCTATGCGCGCCAGCAGTTCCGAGAATGCGTAGGGCTTGGTGAGATAGTCGTCGCCGCCGGCCCGCAGGCCCGTCACGCGGTCGTCGACCTCGCCCAGCGCCGAAAGGATGAGCACCGGCGCCCGGTTGCCGCGCGCCCTGAGTTCGGTGATGACGGAGAGGCCGTCGCGGCGCGGCAGCATGCGGTCCACGATCAGCACGTCGTAGTCGCCGCTCTCGGCCATGACGAGACCTGTCTCGCCATCGGAAGCGACATGCGCATTGTGCCCCGCTTCGTCGAGCGCCTTGCGCAGATAGTCCGCGGCCTCGCGGTCGTCCTCGATCACAAGAATCTTCATTGCGTCGTTATACGACAATTCCCGATGCGGTGCGGCACGCATGTTCATGGCGGCATCCTGTGTGGGTGCGGCAGCGGCTGTTTGGGAGGCCGCTGCCGCAAGGCCGGAGTGGAACTGACAAACGCTCCGGCCTCGGCCCCGCCTTTCCTCTCCGCGATCCGGGGGGTGTCGGATCGCGGAGAGCGTGGCCGGGTATCAGCCCTGCGCCAGGGGCAACGCGACGAAGCGGTTGTTGCTGTCGCGGGTGATCTGGAAGAGGACCGCCTTGCGGCCCGCCTTGGAGGCCTCGGCGAGCGCCTTCTCGACATCCTGCGTGCCGTTCACCTCCATCGAGTTGATGGAGGTGATGACGTCGCCGGCCTGGATGCCGCGATCGGCGGCGTCGCTGCCGGGATCGACATCCGTCACGACCAGACCCTTGCCGTCCTCGGCGCGCGTGACAGTCAGGCCCATGTCCTCCAGCGTACCCGGCTCGACCGGGCCGGGCTGGCTGGCGGAAGCCTGCTTGTCGCCGCCGGGCAGTTCACCGAGCGTAAGGCTCAGCGTTTCCGACTTGCCGCCGCGCCACAGCACGACGTCGATCGCCTTGCCCGGCTGCATCGCACCGATCAGGCGGGCGAGTTCTTTCGGCGAGGTCACTTCCTTGCCATCGACCGAAGTGATGACGTCGCCCGCCTTGATGCCGGCCTTCTTGCCCGGACCATCGTCCTGCGCGTTGGACACCAGCGCGCCCTTCGTGCCTTCGAGGCCGATGGAATCGGCGATGTCCTGCGTCACCGGCTGAATCTCGACGCCGAGCCAGCCGCGCGACACGGTGCCGTCCTTCATCAGATCGTTGACGACTTCCTGCGCCGTCGACGCCGGAATGGCGAAGGCGATGCCGACATTGCCGCCGGACGGCGAGAAGATCGCGGTGTTGATGCCGACGACCTCGCCATTGAGGTTGAAGGCGGGACCGCCGGAATTCCCGCGGTTGACCGCGGCATCGATCTGGATGAAGTCGTCATAGGGCCCGGCGCCGATGTCGCGGCCGCGCGCCGAGACGATACCCGCCGTCACCGTGCCGCCGAGGCCGAACGGGTTGCCGACGGCCACGACCCAGTCGCCGACGCGCACCGTGGCGTCATCGGCAAAGGCGACGTAGGTGAACTTCTGGTCCCCGTCGACTTTCAGGACTGCGAGATCGGTGCGTGGATCGGCACCGACGAGCTTGGCGTCAAGTTCCTTGCCGTCATCGGTGACCACGGTGAAGGCCGTGCCGTTCTCGACGACATGGTTGTTGGTGACGAGGTAGCCGTCCTCGGAGATGAAGAAGCCGGAACCTTGCGACGTTACGCGCCGGTCGTGGTCGCGGTCACGGCGGCCGAAGCGCGGCGCCTTGCGATCCTGATCGTTGCGATCGCCGCGGAATTCGCGGAAGAAGCGATAGAGCGGATGGTCACGCGGCAGGTTTTCGAGGCCGTCGCCACCGAACATCTGGGCACCGTCGTCCGAGGCCGGCTCGATCCTGGACTTGACCCGAACGCTGACGACGGCCGGGGAAACCTTTTCGACGACATTGGCGAAGCCGGGAGCCTGAGGCGCTTCGACGCGGACAGCCTCGGCCAGAACCGGCGCGGTGCCGGTGACGGCGGCGCCCAGACCGATCGAGCCGGCGATGGCCACCGATGCGACCGCCGCGAGCAACCGGGCCCGGGTGCGCGAAGGGATATTGGAGGGAGTTTTCATCTTCTTGGTCCTCTAGAAAGAGATGCGCGGGGGGCCGCATCCTTGGACCGAGAAATAGGAAACGGCACATTACCGCGCCATTTCCGCAAAATGAAACTTTTGTAATGTCGCGCGGCACTATCCAGGATACGCCAGCCGCTCCGGCGTTCTTCGACCGTCAGCCCTCGGACTTGCCTAGAAGCCGTTCCACAGCCTCGGCTTCCTCTGCCGAAAGGCGTGTTTCGGGCCGCTGCCTCCGCCGCGTATTGAGCAGGATGAAAATCCCGCCCGCGAGCAGGAGCACGACCGGCGTCCCCCACAGAAGCGCGTTGCGCAGGCTGAATCGCGGCTTGAGAAGCACGAATTCACCGTAGCGTGCGACCACATAGTCGATCACCTGCTCGTCCGTGTCGCCGGCCTCTATCCGTTCGCGCACGAGCACGCGCAGGTCGCGCGCCAGCTCGGCGTTCGAATCGTCTATCGACTGGTTCTGGCAGACCATGCAGCGCAGTTCATGCGACAGATTGCGCGCACGCGCCTCCAGCGCCGGGTCCGACAGCACCTCGTCGGGCAGCACCGCGAAGGCCGGCGCAGACAGCGCCACAAACATCGACAGCGCCAGAGCGAAGCGACGCATCAGGCCGCCCCGCCCTGCATTGCCGGTTTCGCGGCGCGACGTTTCGCAGGAGCGCCGACACGCAGGCGGCGGTCGAACAGCGAGACGCCGGCGCCAGCCATCATCACCAGCCCGCCGATCCAGATCAGCGTCACCATCGGCTTCCACCAGACGCGCGCGACGATGCCGCCGGACGTCGTCTGGTCGCCCAGCGAAACATAGAGCTGGCTGAAGCCCATCGTGCGGATGCCGGCCTCTGTCGTCGGCATGCGGCGTGCGGGATAGAAGCGCTTCGCCGATACGACAGTGCCGATGTCGGCGCCGCCGCTGCTCATGATCCGGAATGTGCCCTGCTCCTCGTCGTAGTTGGCGCCCTTGAAGGGGCCGAGGCCTTCATAGACCAGTCTGTAGCCGGCGATCTCGATCGCTTCGCCGGGCTTTATCTCCACGATCCGTTCCTGCTGGAAAGCCAGCGTGCCGACGATGCCCAGCAATGTCAGCCCAAGCCCGAGATGCGCCGCAGCCGTGCCGAACATCGACATGGGCAGGCCGGCGAGACGCCGCAGAGCCGTGCCGGCCGCGGCCGAACCGAAGCCTGCCTTGATCCAAAGGTCGGTGAGCGCGCCGAGGATCAGCCACGCCGCGAGCCCGCAGGCGAGCGCGGCGAACACCGAAGCGCCGTCGACGAACAGATAGACGACGAGCACGATCGCCAGCGCCCCGGCGAAGGCCGCCATCAGGCGTTGCGAGACGGCGAGAAGATCGCCGCGCTTCCAGGCCAGCAGCGGTCCGAACGGCACGGCGCAAAGCAGCGGCACCATCAGCGGCCCGAAGGTCAGGTTGAAGAACGGTTCGCCGACCGAAATCTTGTCGCCGGTCACCGCCTCGATCACCAGCGGGTAGAGCGTCCCGACCAGCACGGTCGCCGTCGCCGTGATCAGGAAGAGGTTGTTGAGCACCAGCGCCCCCTCCCGCGACACCGGATGGAACAGGCCTCCCGCCGTCAGCGTCGAGGCGCGGAACGCGAACAGCGCCAGCGAGCCGCCGATGAACAGGACGAGGATGCAAAGAATGAAAATGCCGCGCCCGGGATCGGTTGCGAAGGCGTGGACGGAGGTCAGCACGCCGGAGCGGACGAGGAACGTGCCGAGCAAAGACAGCGAGAAGGTCAGGATCGCCAGCAGCAGCGTCCATATCTTCAGCGCCGCGCGCTTTTCCATGACGATCGCCGAATGCAGCAGCGCGGTGCCGGCGAGCCACGGCATGAAGGAGGCGTTTTCCACCGGGTCCCAGAACCAGAATCCGCCCCATCCGAGTTCGTAGTAGGCCCAGTAGGAGCCCATGGTGATGCCGCCGGTAAGGAAGAGCCAGGCGGCGAGCGTCCACGGCCGCACCCACCTTGCCCATGCCGCGTCGATGCGGCCCTCGATGAGCGCCGCCACGGCGAAGGCGAAGCAGATGGAGAAGCCGACATAGCCGAGATAAAGCAGCGGCGGATGCACCGCGAGGCCGATATCCTGCAGGATCGGGTTCAGGTCCTGACCTTCGATCGGCGCCGGATCGAGCCGCGTGAAGGGATTGGAGGTGGTGAGTATGAAGAGCAGGAAGGCCGTGCCGACCCAGCCCTGCACGGCGATGACATTGGCGCGCAACGTCGCAGGGAGATTGCCGCCGAACAGTGCGACAAGCATGCCGAACAGGGTGAGGATCAACACCCACAGAAGCATCGAGCCTTCATGGTTCCCCCAGGCGCCCGTGATCTTGTAGAGCATGGGCTTCAACGAATGGGAGTTCTCCCAGACATTGAGGACCGAGAAGTCGGACTGCGCGTAGGCATTGACCAAAATCGCGAAGGCGAGCGCGGTGAAGGCAAAGCTCGCGAACGCCGCCGGCTGGGCCACGGCCATCAGGCGCGCGTCTCCGTTGCGCGCGCCGACCGCCGGCACGACCGACTGCACCAGCGTGATCGCCAGCGCCAGAACCAGGGAAAAATGTCCGATCTCGACCATGCTCAGTTGGGCTGCCAGACGCCCTTCTCCTTCAGGCTCTCGGCCACCTCTCGCGGCATATAGCTCTCATCGTGCTTGGCCAGCACGCTGTCGGCGCGGAAAACTCCGTCCGGCTCGAACGTGCCTTCCGTAATGACGCCCTGCTCCTCGCGGAAGAGATCGGGAAGAATGCCTGTATAGGCGACCTCCACCGACTTCTCGCCGTCGGTCACGGCGAAGGACACCTCGGTCCCCTGCCCGCGCACGATGGTCCCCTTCTCGACGAGGCCGCCGAGACGAATGCGCTGTCCGGGTTCGATCGACGCTGTCGTCAGGTCGGCCGGCATATAGAAGTAGGACGCCTTTTGCCCGAGAGCGAACAGCGTCAGGCCTGTCGCCATTCCCAGAAAGGCGAGCGCGCCGAAGATCACCGACAGCCGTTTCTGTTTGCGCGTCATCGTCATTATTCCGTCACCGTCACGCCGAGAGAAGACGCGAACGCCGTCAGATCGTTCGCCGCGTCCGGCTTCGTCAGCGCCTTCCTGCCGCGCGAAAGGGCGTCGCGCGCAGCATCCTGATTGCCCAGTACGACATAGGAGCGCACCAGACGCTTCCATCCTTCCGGATCGTCCGGATTCGCCCGCAGTTTTTCGTCGAGCGAGGCCACCATCGCCTCGATCATGGCGTTGCGGTCCTCGTTCGACATGCTTTCGGCCGCCGTTATATCCTCCTGAGACGGAGCCGGGGCGCTTGCAGCCGATTTGCGTTGTTCGGCCAGCGCGATTGCCTGTCGGGACGCTTCCCGCCACTCGGAATTGTCGGGCAGGCCGGCAGCCAGTTCCGTCCATCCGGCGATGGCTTCGTCCAGGCGGCCTTCCTGTGCCGCCGCAATGTTCAGATAGAAGCGCGCCTTCGCAAAGCCCGGCTCCAGCGCCAGCGCCTTCTCGAATGCGGCGTGGGCCTCCGCCGTCACGGTGCCTCCGGCGACATCGCTCAGCGCCACGCCGAGGCCCGCATGGCGTTCCGGACTGTCGCCGAGAAGCCGGATCGCGTTTCGGTATGCGAACACGGCCTCGTTGGCGCGGCCGAGCCTTTGATAGACCGGCGCCAGCGCATCCCAGCCGCGACCGTCGCCGGGGCTTTTGCGGAGCGCCCGCTCGGCGCGCGCCACCAGCTCATCAGGAGTGCTTTGCGACGGCGCCTTTGCGAGACGGGCCTCAAGCGGCTGCGACGGCAGGTCGGGCGAGCCGAGCAGCCCGTAGACGCCCCAGCTGACCAGCGGGATCGCCAGCACGGCCAGGCCGCCCACCAGCGCCGAAGCGCGGCGCGCAGCAGGCTGCCCCGCGCCGCCAGTCCCGGCGAGCCGGAGGATGCGTTTTCCGATTTCCGCCTTCGCCTGCTCGGCCTCCGTCCTGTCGATCAGGTTTCGCTGGATGTCGCGATCCACTTCCGCCAGTTGATCGCGATAGACTTCGAGGTCGTTGTCGGCGGTGGACCGGACCGTCACGCGCTCACGGCTGAGCGGCACGAGCACGACGAGGCTCGCGGCAAGCGTCAACAGTGCTGCGACGATCCAGAAAAGCATGAAGTCTAAATAACCGCCGTTGGTCCCAGTGCCAATTGGCCACCAATGCGACGATTTGACGACGCCGACCTTGCGCCAGATCAATCGGATTCCGCGGTCAGGGTCAGGACCTGCTCATTTGACCCTACGTCAGCGGGGTCCAGCTGCCATCGGCGTTGCGGCAGGCGCTTCCGCGCGCGGTTCGCCGCTGGCCG